>Ga0315900_10001427_pt1 | contig 38071 bp, 35 predicted proteins | sample LakEriMetagenome_FD_203521 | JGI IMG/M metagenome (GOLD analysis project Ga0315900, IMG submission 203521) | Freshwater fungal communities from buoy surface, Lake Erie, Ohio, United States - Buoy 12 MA114 | ecosystem: Environmental > Aquatic > Freshwater > Lake > Lake biofilm | place: USA: Lake...
CGACGCGGTAGTCGCGATCGGAGAGGGGAACGGGGAGGTACCACTCGGTGGCATGGGCGTCGACGACCACCTCCTGAAGGGTGTGGGGGTGGGCGGAGCCGGAGGTGAGTCCGGTGACATCGGCGACCCGGAGGCAGAGGCGATCGGCGCCGTCGGCGAGGGCGTCCTGGCGATCGGTGTCGGAGATGTCCCAGAAGACGTAGGCCCACTGGGGATCGCGGGGGAGGAAGACGACGCGGGTCTCGGCGGCGGGCCTGGGGGCGGGGGCCATCTCGGCCTCGATCGCCCGCAGGTCGGCCGCGACGCTCGCCGCCGGGGCCGGCGCGGAGCTGTCAGCTCCGAGATCCGGAGAGGCCCCGACGATGGCTTCGGCCAGCCCCTCACGACTCTGGGCGCTGTACCGACTGATTCCCAGGGTGCGCGCCAGCTCGCGCAGCTGGCGCATGCTCATCGAGGCGAGATTCGCAACCGGGTTGTTCTTCAAGTGTCGTCTCCCAACGCCATGAAACACTTCGCAATCCTCAGCGATCCAATCGCTTCGGGATCGCCCCTGTCAGGGGATGGGCACACGCATCAGCCGGCCAGGGTCTGCGGCGCCCCGGCGCCGCTGCGGTTCTCCACGGTATCCAGGCGCCACCTCTTGCTCGGTGTGGAGTCGTGTTCCGCCCGCCAGGCCAGCAGGGCGGACACCAGCACCAGGGCGCTGATCCCCAGCCACAGCCGCGACCGGCCCGGTGCCGAGATCCGGACACGGGCGGGTCGCCGCCCCAGCCGCTTGGCGCCGATCCCCAGGGGCTGACCACAGCGGGCGCACACCATCCGTCCCCCCAGGCTGCGATCGGCCTTCACAGCCCAGCTGCCGCAGGTCGGGCAGGCCATTGATCCGTTCCGGCATCACGACCTGCATGATCGCCGAACCGCCGTTGGCCTGGGGCGGGCCGTGCCGTCTCCGAGGGCCCGGCTTCGCCGTTCCCCGATGGCGGCTTCCCCCGCGCCCTGCGCTCTCTGTCCTGCGCCCGTCTGCTGCTCGCCTTCGGCTCCCCGCCGCCCGATCAAGCCCCCAGCACCTTCGATCCGGCCATCGCGGCGGCCCTCAGCGAGGCCCTGATCCGCTCCGGAGTCGTGCGGGTGCGCGTGGCCTTCGGCCTTCCCGGTGACGCTTCCACCAACGGGTGCCGGAATTCGACGGCCGCGCCCGCCGGCTGTTGCGCTAGAACAGATGTACTGCCATTGGTTCGTGCGTTCCCCGCTGCTCGCCCTGCCCCCCGGTGTGCCGGTTCCCTTCCGTGCCCTGCCGGATCTGGCCCCCTGCCCCCTGGCCCTGGAGCCGGTGGCCGCCGGATTCCCCAGTCCCGCCGACGACTATGTCGAGGCCCGGATCGATCTCAATCTCGAGTTGATCCCCCGCCCGCTCTCCACCTTCTTTATGCGGGTAGCCGGCGATGCCATGGCCGCCGACGGCATTCTCGACGGCGACCTGCTGGTGATCGACCGCAGCCTGAGGGCTCGCCCCGGAATGCTGGTGGTGGCCAGCCATGACGGGGCCTTCGTGCTGCGACGCCTGGAGCGGCGCGCCGGCCGCCTCTGGCTCGTGGCCGGCTCGGAGGGCTGGCCACCGCTCGCCCTCGACCCCGAGGGGGGCGATCCCGAGCTCTGGGGTGTGGCGATCCACGCTGTTCACCACCTGTCCCTGTCGCCGTCCCGTCGCCGATGAGCCGCCCGCTGGCCGCCGTCCATCGCCCCGGCTCACTCCTGCGGGATGCGGGGCAGGGTCACCAGCAGTCCGCGCCGCCGCAGTTCGCGCTGGAACTCCCGGGCCGGCGAGGGCCTGTCCGCCTGCCAGGCTCGGCGCAGATGACCGAACAGGGCGAGCCCCCGCAGCACGAGGGTCAGGCACACCAGCAGCTGGAGGGTGAGGTGGAGCACGTCCCGCCGGAGTCCGAATCCAGCGTAGATGCCGCTTTCACTCCCGCACGGCCAGCATGCAGGAGTCAGGGGCTCCGGTCCCGTGCGGGCGTGTGATGAGCGACTCCCTCCCCCGGCTGAGCACCGCCGAGCTCGAGACGCTGCTGGCGGCCCTCGACCCCCTGCTCGATGGCTTCGGCGATGGTGCCTCCTGCCTCGACGATGCCCGGGCCTTTCTGCACCGCCTGGGGGAGCAGCCGCTGGCGAGCGCAGCCGGATCCGACCCTCCGGCCATGATCCGTTGGCTCGATGTCTGGCGGGATGCCGGCGGCAACCGCAGCACCCTGCGGCTGATGGTGGCCATGCTGCTGGAGGAACGCCGGCGCTGAGCGGTGTTTCAGAGGTCCGGAAACCATGCGGCTGGGGGTGGCGATGCCGCCCTGCAGGGACTACACAGGGGTCAGGCACAGGGGGAGCGTTCGGCTGATGAGCCAAGACCGGCGACTGGTTTGCTCCGGTGCGATGCGGGCGGCGGTCCGCCGTCGCTTCCGGACTCGCGTCTGGGGTGCTGTGTCCGGGATCTGCTGAGGAGGACACGCGCTTTGGCCCGGACGCCGCTGCTGCCGTTGCGCTCCTGGTGGAAGGAGGAGCGGCGCAGCCTGGCGTCGTGGCGGTCGCTGCGGGGGGTGGTGGGGCTGCTGCTGCTGGGTCTGATTCCTCTGGCTGTGCTGGAGGTGCAGCGGCGTTCGCTGGCTCTGGCGGAGCGGCAGCGCAATGAGCATGCCGAGGCCACCGCGATCGTGGTGGCCTCGCTGGCCTCCCTGCGGCGTACCGCCCAGGACTGGGCCCATTGGGACGAGATGAATGATTTCGTCTCCGGCCGCAGGCCGCAGTTCATTGCCACCGATATCGCCACCACCTCCCTGTTTGATGACGGCGGCGTGATGGTGCTGCTGGATTCCAGGGATCAGCCGCTGCTGGTGTTCAGCCGGCAGGGGCGCAACCGGCCGGGAGATCTTGATCTGCTCGACTGCGTGCGCCGCAATCGTCGCCATCTCGGCCCTGCGGTGGATTCCACCCTGCGACTGGCCTGCACCAATGGCCAGGGGCAGTGGTTGCTGGGGGTCGGCACGCACATCAGCAACAGCGACAGCACCGCGCCCGTCAACGGCGTGCTGGTGATGTTCGAGCCGCTGCTGCGGCAGGAGTATGGCCGCACGATCAACATCCGGCTGATGGCCCTGGGTCGCCAGCTGCTGCCGGCCTCCAGCGGCCAGCTCCAGCGGCTGGAGCCCTCGCTGTTCGGTCCAGCGGGCGAGGCCGTGGCCGTGGCTGGCGCCTCGACGCAGGGCGCGCTGCTCGCGTCACTGGCTGAGGACGCCCTGCGGCTGCTGGCCCTGGGGCTGCTGATCCTGGGTGTTCGGATGCTGCTGCTGCTCGGAGCCCGCCGGCAGCGCCTGGCCCGTCGGCGCCTGGAGCGGCAATCGAATCACCGGATCCGGTACGCCAGTCGCGAGCTCGACCGGTTACTGAGTCGTATGGGCATGGATCCTGCGGCACCCCAGGCCGACCAGCGGGTGATGGCTCGCCTGCTGGAGGCCGGCCTGCCAGCACCCGGGGAGGGAACCCGCGGGATCGAACGCAAGCTCGAGCAGCTCGCCGATCGCTTACAGCGCTTCCTGCATGGCGCCCGTTCGCTGGCCTTGTTTGATCCCCTCACCCAGCTGCCCAATCGCCGCTATTTCATTGAGCACCTCGAACTGCAGGCCGAACAGGCCGGCAACAGCGCCTGTCGCTTTGTGATCCTGTTCATTGACGTCGATCGTTTCAAGAGCATCAATGACACCTATGGCCACGCCATTGGTGATGCGTTGCTTGTGGTGGTTTCTGATCGGTTGCGTGAACAGATGCGCAAGACGGACTTTCTGGCCCGTTATGGTGGTGATGAATTCGCCCTTCTGGTTGAGCAGACGGGCGTCAATCCCACCGACAATGCTGGAATTCGAGCAGCGGCCTACAGCCTGGCCAGCCGTATTGCCAGTGCTTTCGAAGTTCCGGTGCGGCTTCCCGGTGTTGAACTGGAACTGAGTATCAGTATTGGCATCGACCTCGAATTGTTGCAGCCGGGCAAAGCCGAGGAAACGATGAAGCGCTGTGATCTTGCGATGTCAAGGGCCAAGCAGTACAAGCACACTCGAATCGCCGTCTTTGATGTGGCTGATCGTGCGCTGCCGACGGATAACTATCGTCTCTACGTGGATTTGGTGCAGGCGATCCGCGATCATGCCATTGATGTTCATTTTCAGCCTATTGTCACGGTTGATGGGCGGATCCTTGGCGTGGAAGCCCTGGCGCGCTGGGACCATCCCGAGCTGGGCCCGATGTCACCAGAGCTGTTCATCGACCTGGCCGAACGCCACCGTCAGATGGTGATGCTCGGTGGCGAGCTGCTGCGGGTGTCCCTGCAGCGCTTCGCTGAGCTGCAGATGGGCCTGGCTCGCCTGCGGGGTCAGGGGCGTGCTGATCCGGGTGATCAGCAGCCGCTCTCGCTCTCGCTCAACCTCTCGCCCTCGATGCTGGCTGACCCGGAGTTGGTGGATCGGCTGCAGGGACTGATGAGTCTGCATCCGATCGATCCACGCTGCCTGACAATTGAGCTCACCGAGCGTTCGGTCATCGATCCGGGCAGTCATACGACAGCGAATCTCAGGTCCCTGCGGGGAATGGGAATGAGTCTGTCGCTGGATGATTTTGGTACGGGATATTCGTCATTGAATCTGTTGACTACGTTCCATCCCGACGAAGTTAAGATCGATAAGTCTTTTGTGATGGCTATGGTGAGTGATCAGTTGTCTCGCCAGATTGTCACGATGGTGGCCGGGATGGCCCCTTCGATGGGTCTGGAAATCGTGGCGGAGGGAGTGGATAACACGGCCTCACTCAGCGCCCTCAGTAACCTTGGGATTCGCCGTTTCCAAGGCTATTTATTCGCCCGTCCCCTGCCGGTGGCTGAGCTGTTGTCGCGCTGTATGTTCACTGAGGAAGGGGTTCATCTCATCCTGGATCATCCGCTGGATCGTGCTGTTCAGACCGCCGGCAGTTGAAGACTCCCTCCAGCGGCAGTCACTGGCCTTGGCGGCGATCGAAGAATGGCAACCGCCAGGATGGTCGTCTCAACCGTCGTCTGACCTGTCTGAGGCGGCGGGGATCCACGGGAATCGCCTTCGGCCGGTAATCGAGATCCTGCAGCAGTTGGATGGCCTGGTTGATCACCAGGGGTTTGTGGAACAGGTAACCCTGGGCTTTGCTGACTCCATTGTTGAGCAGCCACTGTCGCTGCTTTTCGCTTTCCACACCCTCGGCGGTGATGCTCAGACCCAGGTCGTTGAGCATCGTCACCATGGTGCGCAGCAATGTGCGCGGTGATTCCTCCGTCTGATCGATCCGGTTCACAAAGGCCCGGTCCACCTTCACCATCTGGATCGGCAAGGACAGAAGACGAGCCAGGGAGGAATAGCCGGTCCCGAAGTCATCGATCGCGATCACCACCGAACGGTCGACCAGCTCATTGAGGAAGCGGTCAAAGCTCTCGGAGGTGTCCTGGAACGCATCCTCGAGCAACTCGACCTGGATCCTCCAGCCCGTCGGCAGCGGATTGTCCTCGATCAGAGTAAGCAGCTTCTGGCGCAGTTCCGGGTCCTCCAGCAGAAAACCGGATAGGTTCACGCTCACTGACATCAGCTTCTGGGGGATCGGTGCGGCCAACAGCGGCACCGAAGCCAGGGCCTTTTCGATCACCAGCAGGTCGAGTTCGCCAGTGATCCCGCTCTCCGCCAGCATTGGCAGGAACTGGCCTGGACTGAGTACGGATGTGCCGCGCTCCCAGCGCGCCAATGCCTCAAAGCCGATCGGTTCCCCAGTGCGGAGGTCCACGATCGGTTGCAGGTAGGCATCAAGGGCACGATTGGCGAGGGCATCGCGCAATTCCGATTCCAGTCGGTAGGTTTCCCGGGCGGTGATCCGTGATTCGCCATCGATGAAGCGGAAGGCGCTGCCGCTGGAGCGCAGAGCCATCCGCACAGCCATGCTGCTGTCGGCGAGCATGGCCTCAACATTGTCGTAGTTGCCCTGGAAAATGGCGATGCCAATGGCGATGGCCATCGACAGGGTCTGGGGACCGTTGCGGTAGCTCTGGGTGGTAAAAGCGATGATTCGCTCGGCCACCCGCTGCAGATCCTCCTCTTGAACATCGAAGGGCAGCAGAATCACCAGCTCTGCATCGGTGAACCGAGCCACCGAGCTGCCCTTCGGCACGGATGCGAGGACTCTGCGCGCCCCCTCGTTGAGGAATTCTTCGGCGACGAGTCCACCCAGGGTGGCATTGACCCGCTCGTAGTCGCGAAAGCGGCAGCGAAACAGGCTGAAGGGCGTATTCACGTCCATCGCCAGAATCAGGTCGAGCATCTGCAGCATCTGATCGCGGCCGATCAACTGATCGAGGGAGCCCAGCCCCTGGCGTTTGCTCGACTGCAGGCGCTCGGCTCCCAGGCTGTTGCCCTCGCTGCCGCTCAGCAGGGACACCTGCCGCAGATGGTTCAGCTGTTGCACGGTCAGCGAGGCCAGGAGTCGCAGGCTGTCAATCTGGTCGCTGGAGAGCTGGCGGGGTTCGCGGCTGATGGCACAGAGACTCCCCAGGGCATAACCATTGCTCGTGATCAGTGGAAAGCCCGCATAGAAACGGATGTGTGGCTCACCCACCACCAGTGGATTGTCGGCAAAGCGGGGATCGGCGAGGGCATCGGGAATGATCAGAGGATCCCGCTGCAGGATCGTGTGGCCACAGAACGAGATGCCGCGTGGCGTCTGTTGCTGACCGAGCGGTGCCCCGACGCAGCTTTTGAACCACTGGCGGTCACGGTCGACGATGCTGATGATGCCGATCTCGGTGCCGGCGATGCGCCGGGTCAGCTCGCTGATGTCATCGAAGCTGGGATCCTGTGGCGTATCCAGCACAGCGAAGCTGTGCAGCTCGAGCACGCGGGAGAGTTCGTTGTCGGGAGTCGCTGGCTGCTCCATGGTTGTCAGCGGCTGAGCCGGCTCAGCATGCGGCCGTCGCTCCAGGCCACACGGTTGCGACCTCCCTGTTTGGCGCTGTAGAGGGCCTTGTCAGCCGTGGTGTAGAGGTAATCAATGTTGTAGCCACAATCCGCCGTGGCAGCAGCACCGACGCTGGTGTGCAGGGTGAGGTGATGGCCCGCGAAGTTGAGTCGGCTCATCTCGAGCTGCAGGCGCAGCCGTTCGAGCGCCTTGCTGGCGGCTTCGCGTGACCCTTGGATCAGCAGGGCGAATTCCTCACCACCAAAGCGACAGACCAGGTCGTTGGGTCGGGTCACCGTGCGCAGGATCTCGCCGACGTGAACCAGCGCTTCATCACCGCAGCTGTGTCCGAACGTGTCATTGATCCGTTTGAAGTGATCCAGATCAAGGATGGCGAATACCAGATCGCCACGCCGCTCTTCAGCTTCCGCCAGCAGTTCCTTGGCTTGTTCCATGAACAGGTTGCGGTTCATCAGCTGGGTGAGCCCATCGGTGTGTGACGCCTCCATCAGCCTGGGCAGCAGACGGTGGGACAGCAGCAACCAGACAATCAGGGTGAGAAGGGCGGCGGTGCTGGCACCAATCAGGACGAACGCGATCAGGTCCTGACTGAATTCCACCAGGACCACGCCCGGATCGTAGTTGACGAGCAGCAGCATCCGCTCAGGCCCGAGTCCCAGATCCTGGCGGGGCATCTCAATCGGCCTCACCACGGTGAAGCTGGAGGAGCGAAATTGGAAGTCGTTGGATTCAAGCAGCACACAGTTGTCCTGACCATTGCGGAAACAATTGACGACCGCCTGAAAATCAGCGTCGTTGGTCTCGGACTGGCTGACCAGCGAATCCGTGATCGAGAGGTTGACCCAATTGGGTCTTGACGTATAGGCGACTCGACCATTTCGATCAATCACTAGCATGACGTTCATGCCATCAAGTTCATCTTCGCGCTCACTTGACGTGTAGCGCCGGAATAGCGCCTGTCGGATGGCGGGTGACATGGGCGTGGAAAGAGCTGCTGTCACCAGCGTGCGCACATGTTCAGCGTCTGCAATGACCTCACGGTGCCGCTCCACAAGATCAGTTAAGGCAAAACCGGAGCTGAGAAGGATGGTCGTAATCGCCCAGAATTCGAGCAGCTGGCGCCGAAGGAAGCGGGATGACTGCTTGACGGGTCCGCTCAGATCCATCACCGAGTGCCACTATGACGGTTGACCAGGCTCATGACCTGTTCAATCAGGGTGCGTAGCCGCCCATGCGCCTGCTGCTCGGCCAGCAGGAAGGCTTCGGTTTCGGTGGCCTGACGCCCATCATCGGGCTTCAGCTGCTGACGGAGGGCCTGTCCGAAACGCTCAGCATCGGCCAGGGCCAGGCGGGCGGAGTCGATCTCCTGCTCCAGCTTGTTCAGATCATCCACTGGGATGCCGGCCTGGTCTTTGAGGCTGGTCACATCCACCTGGTTGGCCACGTAGTAGTCGGGGCTTATGCTTTCGCCGGAAAAAATCGGATAGAGGGTGAGGCGATTCCAGAAGGGGGTTCCGTCCTGCCGATAATTCACCAGCTCACCAGAATAGGATTTGCCTTCACGCAGGGCCTGGCGCAGCCGTGCGAGTTCGCGCTGATCGGTGTCAGGTCCCTGCAAAAAGCGACAGTTGTAGCCGATCGACAGATCGCGGCTGTAGCCGGTGATGGTGGTGAAGGCGTTGTTGACGTAGATCAGAGGGGCATCCGGCTTGCGCATGTCGGCGATCGAGATACCGATGATCGAGTCATCGACCACGCTGCCGAAGATGGACAGCTCCTGGAGCTGATCGGCAAGCCGGGCCGCCAGGCTCGATTCGCGCTGACTGGAGTCGATCAGTTTCTGGTTGACGCGTGCCAGCTGCTGACTCTGGCGCTGGAAGACGGCAGTGGCGGCCACGGAGGTGATGCCGAGCAGCCCCACGTAGCCCATCAGAAAGCCGAGGCTGCCGAAGCCGTCGACCTGCATGCCGCGGACGGTGACCTCCTGGATGCCACGGACATCCCCCACCTTCCAGTCGCGCTTTGGTGAGTCTGGGTGGGCGTTGTGGCATTTGACACAGGCGGAGCGCATCAGCACTGGTGTTGCCAGCCGGTAGGAGGAGCGCCCGATTCCGTTACCCTTGAGCTGGGTGAATACCTTCCGTTTCGGGTCAGACCGAAAGGTTTTGATCGCTTCACGCTCGAAATCATCGAGTGGATGGCTCACCCGTTTCGCGAAGGGATAGTCGGAAAGGAATTCGTAGGCGATGCGTCCGTCACTGTGGGCGTTATCGAACAGCGCACCAAGTTCAATCGAGAGGGTGGCCGGGATCGGAATGCCGCCGTGGATGTTGCGGTAATTCTCGGAGTAAACGGCTTTACCATCGGCCGCCTGCAATCGTGAAATCACGTTGTCGGCGTAGTACGAGCGGATGCCGGTCGCCAGGGTGGAGATTTCATCGGCCTGCAACTCCATCTGTGACACCGTGGCGTTGGAGAGCGACGTGAACATCACCACCGGCAGCAGCAGCAGGCTGCCGAGCAGTAACCACAGCGCGGAGTCGGGCTTCCAGAGCCAGCGCAACAGGGCCTTGAACCGACTCAGAACGATCCCCGGGATCAGCGGCGGCATCCGGTCAGATCGTTTCACCGAGTGATCAGTCCACACTTCGCCAAGGTAGCGCCGCCCGGCGCGCCACGCTTGCGGCACGCTCCGGGCGGCGCGCGTTCAGTTGTGAGGTGTCGTCTTGCCGGCTGCCTCGGCTTGGCGGCTGCAGGTCCCGAAATCAATGATCCGCTCGGAGACGCCCGCACCACGGGCCCGGAAGGTGGAGCGGCCATCGGCGGCAATGTGAAGCGTCAGCAGTTCTCCGGGCTTCTCGCCGAAGTGGTCGTTGAGCAGGAACAGTTCGATCCGATGCTCCCCCGCGCCACTCTTGAGCAGTCGTCCTTCGCTTTCCAGTCCGGAGCGGAGCGCCTCGCTGTGGCTTTTGCTGTTCCCAGGGCTGTAACGGCTGACGACAGTCGCCTGACCGCGGGCCCGGGCGATGTGGATGTGGACATGCCCGTTGTTCTGGAAGCGGCAGTCGACCATCTCCAGATCTCCAACCCGTTGGAGGGGCAGCTCGGTGTGTGGCTGGCAGCCGCTCAGCAGCAGGGCCGTGATCCCGAGGCGCATCCAGAGGCTTGAGCGGAACGGGTTCCTGGCGCTGCCGACGGCCTGACGCTGAAGCGGGCGGAGAGCGAGGGCTCTGAAGCCACGGCTGCTCTGCCTCTGCCGGGGTTCCAGACCGGGATCAATCCTTGCCACCGCAGCCATTCAGAACGGTTTGGCGACGCTGGATACCGGGATGCGGTTGATCTGAACCCCGTGCGCTATTGGCCATGGAGTGCTGACCACCTCATTCCGTTGCTTGAAGCTTAAGGGTTGGTGAGAGGCTTGTCAGGGCTGGCCATGGTCCCGGAGCCGTGCGAATCCCCTGGCCGGAGACCCATCGGTCGTCGCGCGATCCGTTCCGTGTCAAACCGATTGCCGATCAGTGCCTGCTCCGCTGTCAATCAGCTGATTGACAGCCTGCAGCTCTGCATGGACCCTGACGATTTCCGGGGCCTGTTCGCCAGAACTCACAGTGCTGATTGGGCCTGCGGAACGGAGAGGGTGGGATTCGAACCCACGGAAGGTTTCCCTTCGCCGGTTTTCAAGACCGCCCAAAAGCATTGCTATAACTGCGTTCTCGGTGGCCTTTGCCTAGGTTTTTGCCATCAGCGTGTCGGTTTGTGTCGACGGCATCGACGCACTTGTGCACGCTTCGTCCCCTGCTGGGCCCATCAGCCCATGCACTGCTCAGAACGACGTGAGCACAGCAGGGGATGCGCGGGCTGATGCCATTGCCAACTGGCACCACTAGCATTGCCATATGGCTACGACTGCTGCTGCATCGCTCGCCGGCCCTGGAGGTCCTGCCCAGGTTCTGGAGTTGGAGGGTGATCGCCCGGCGGATCTGCTCGCCGCGGTCCGTCATGGGCTGCCGTTCACGGCCCTGGAGGCCATCGCCAGTCAGCTCGATCTCCCCACTTCAGACATCGGGGCGTTGCTGGGAATCCCGCAGCGCACCTTCGCCAGGCGTCGCAAGACGCTCCTGCTCAGTCCGCAGGAATCGGATCGGCTCTACCGCCTGGCCCGCACCTTCGCGATGGCCGCCGAAGTGCTGGGCAGCACGATCAAAGCGAGGCAATGGCTGCTCTCACCGAACCGGGCGCTGGCCGGTGAAGTGCCCCTGCAGTGGCTCGACACCGACATCGGGTCCCGCCAGGTGGAGGAGGTGCTGCTGCGCCTGAGCTACGGCGTGTTCAGCTGATGCTTCTCTGGCGAATCGCCCGGGAGATTCATGTCGACTCCGCTCTGGAGGGTGTGGGGGGCCTGATGGTTTCTGGCCGCTGGCACCAGCGCGGGCGACCCATCCTCTACACCGCCAGTTCCGCAGCCCTGGCGGCCCTGGAGGTGCTGGTGCACGTGGAACCGCTGCAGGCGCCTGACGATCTGCGACTGCTGGGCCTGGAGCTGCCGGACGAGCTGACCATCGAGGAGCTGTTTCCAGCGCTGCTTCCTGAAGACTGGCGCAGCGTGCCAGCACCGGAGAGCACCCAGTCCATCGGCAATGCCTGGCTGGAGCGCAGATCCAGCATTGCTCTACGGGTTCCCTCGGTCGTGGTTCCGATGGAAACCAACGTGTTGCTCAATCCACGCCACCCAGAGATGACCAGGGTGCGGATCAGCAGCAACGAGGCTTTTCGCTTCGATTCCAGGTTGCGCTGAGACGGCCAAGTTCAACCTCCTGGCAGCTCAACCGACTGGGTCTTGCTCGTCTTGAACCCAGCAACCACCGCAGGGCTCCGGTCGGCGACGGCCGTCCTTCAGCGTGCCACGGCTGCGCCGTGGCGTGCATCGGCCAGCCGCCGCCGCCCTCCGCTCCGGGGTCGGTGTGGGGGTGGCGGGCATGGCTGCCTCCCGCGGCTGCGGTGGCCTGGCAGTTGCCCCGTGCATGGGCTCGGGTGATGCCCCAGGTTTCCTCGCGCGGCTGCGCGGCTGGTTGGTCATTCACGGCTGAATCTGCTGTGTTTGTTTATCTTTCTCCAGGTCGCCTTCGCATGGCGCGGCCCTGCGTAGATCCATTGCACCGCAGCGGTCCTATCGGTCCTGAAGTGCGTTTGCACTGGTAGAATGAAGGTTGCGCCAAAGGCCACGAGCCCATCGCCTGCGGCAACGAAATCCTCGGACAACTTGCCCCGTTCGTTTGCTCTGTAGCCCATGAGCTTGTCCTCTGCTGCAGTGGCCCAGGCCGCTGCATTGCCTTCCCTTGGCCTCCTGCCGCCGCCGGTGCTGGCCCATCGCTCGGTCGTCATCGTCGCGGCCGGTGGCCGTGATCTCTCCTGGCCCCAGGAGCGCATTGCGTCTGCTCTCCTCGAGCGCAGTGCCGGCCGGCCTGTCCATCTGCTGCTCCATGGCGGGGCCCGTGGTGCTGATCAGGCCATCGGCCGCGCGGCCCATCAGCTCGGCTGGCGGGTCCAGTCCCTCGCTGCTGATTGGCGCCGCCATGGCCGCGCTGCCGGTCCGATCCGCAATCGCCTCCTGCTGGAGCAGGCCCTGGTCGAGGCCCAGGCCCACACCTCCCCAGCGTTCAGCGCCTCGGTGCTGGTGATCGCCTTTCCCGGTGGGCCGGGCACGGCCTCGCTGGTGCAGCAGGCCCGTCGCTGCTCCTCCCGCTCGCCGGTGCCTGTGGTGGTGATGGAAGTGCCGCCGCCCTTCGCGCCGGAGCCCTTCGCCGCCTGAGCGGCTTCCGCCGCCCCGTTCTTTCTGTCCCTCATCCCCACTCACCACCCCATGTCCGTTCTCACCGCCCCCGCCGCTCCTCTCGCCCCGGCTCTCCCGCAGGCCGCCGGGCCGTCCTGCACCCTGCAGCGATCCGGTTCTCTCTGGCAGCTGGGCATCGAGGCCCAGGAGCTCACCACCGCCATCGGCCAGCTGGCTGAGCAGCTGAAAACCGATGACGACGACTCCCGGGCCCAGGCCCTCGCCGAACTGGAGGCTGCCCTGCTGGCAGAAGAGGGCAACAAGGCCGCCCTCGCGGCCAAGGCCGATGCCACCTGCTGGGTGATCGAGCACCTCCGGGGTCAGGCCGCCTACCGCCAGCAGCAGGCCAAGCGGCTCACGGAGCTGTCCCGCTCCGATGCCTCCCGAGCCGATGCGCTCGAGGACTCGCTGGTCCTGGTGCTCACCCGGCTGCAGCCGTCGGCCACCCGCTTCTCGTTCCCCAATCACGAGCTCAGTAGCCGCAAGTCCCAGGCCGTCGAAGTCGCCGATGAAGACGCCCTCCCCTCCGAGTGGCTGGCCATCACCACCACCAGCAAGCCCGATAAGGCCGCCATCAAAGAGGCCCTCAAGGCCGGCCGTCTCATCCCCGGTGCCCAGCTGATCTCCCGCCGCTCCTGGCGCATCCACTGAGGGGCCATAGGCCCCTCGAATGTGGGGTTCCGGCTGTGCGACCGGGGCCCCTTCCCCTTCCTCCTCACACCATTGCTTCCATCGCCATGACCGTCGCCGCTCCTTCCGCCAATGGGGTGAGCACCACCAGCCGCCCTGCTGCTCCACGCCCCGTCCAGAGGCCGCCCTCAGCCCTGGAGCTGATCCGCTCGACTGACCGCGCCGAGGCAGCTGCTCCACCAGCCGCGGCAGAAACAGTGTCGGCCGCTGTCCCGGTTCAGCCCCCAGGCTTCTCCCCCGAGCAGCTGGCTGCCCTCGCTGCCCCCCTCGATCGGGCCAACGTCCGACAGCGGGAGCAGGGACGCGGGAAGGTGGCGTATGTCGAGGGCTGGTTCGCCGTCGCCGAGGCCAACCGCATCTTTGGCTTTGACGGCTGGCAGCGCCAGACGGTCGCCGTCCGCTGCGTCGCCCAGGCCGAACGACCCATCGGCCGAGATCAGAAGCCTGGGTGGGGCGTGACCTACACCGCTCGCGTGCGCGTCACCGTCACCGCCGGGGGCCTGATGCCCCTGGTTCGGGAGGGCAGCGGTGCCGGCCACGGCATCGATGTGGATCTGGGCCAGGCCCATGAATCCGCTCTCAAGGAGGCGGAGACCGACGCCATGAAACGGGCGCTGATGACCTTCGGGAATCCGTTTGGCCTGGCGCTCTATGACAAGGCGCAGCGACAGGTCAGCAGCGCTGCGGACCAGGGTGATGGGCCACAGCGGCCTGGTGGCCAGCGGTCTTCTCTGAGCCGGCCGATGGCTGGTGCCCCCTCTTCCGCAGCAGCATCCCCGCCTTCGACGCCAGCGCCATCAGCCCCGGCCGACCCCGGTCAGGTGGCCCTCGAGGCCGAGACGATCCAGCACCTCCACAGCACCCTGCGGGCCCTGCCACGCCCCCTGCTGGAGAGCCTCACCCGGGCCTTTCGCAAGCGGTTCCAGGTGCCCGAGGAGGCGGCGACCATCGCTGATCGGATCAACAAGAAGTGCCACCACGACTGGATTGAGGCGTTTCTCGTGTCGCACCGAGAGGTGCGCTCAGCAGACCAGCACGGCCCCAGCAGCCGCTGACAAGGGGCTCGCTGGCAGCCGTTGTCATCAGCAGCTTTGATCTTGGCAAACAAGCTGGGCTGTACTCAACGGCTCTAATCAGCACGAGCGCAGTCGGTGCCGGGCATTTCTATGCACTCTCCGCATACGTCCTGGCCCGACACCACATCCATAGTGGCATCAGACTGCAGCTATACAGCTGGAACTGTCCAGCACTGTTGCGACGGCGATGGCTCAGCTCACTGGATCCGGGGCAGGCTGCGGATGCTTGCTGTCCTTGATCGCGCTGGGATTTCTGCTCGCCTACTGGCCGCTGTTCCTGGTCCTTGCACTGCTGTTCCTCGTCATTGTTGGCGTGACCAGCGCCGTGATGGAACAGAACAAGCGGCAGCTGCAGGTGCTGGTGGAGTTTGCCGACCAGCGTGTCCGCAACGATGCTTGCCAGGTTCAGACGTTCTTTGGCGTCATTCACTCGATCAGCCTGGCTGGCGATCTGGCAGCCCCAAGACTCGACATTCGCTGTTGGATGTTGGTGGACAACGCAGGCCAGCTGGAGGGCGAGGATCGGCGCATCAGCCTCAGTCCTCCGGCAGAGCGGCTGCAGTTGCGCACCGGCAGTGGCATTCGTCGCTGGCTCGCGGCTGGTGGCATCACCCTGCTGGAGGATCTCTCCGTGGAGGCCAAGGCCACCAAAGCGGCAATGGAGTGTCTGCGCGAGCGGGCGTGGACACAGGATGCGTTGACCAAAATGGGAGAGCTCAAGGCTTCTGTGATTGAAACGCTGGCCAAGGCCAAAGGAAATGAGTTGCTGGAATCAGCCATTCCTCAGTTACAGGAGGCCTTGCGTGTCTTCAAGGCGGAACACACGAAATTGCTGGAAGCCACCCGTAGCACCGATGAAATGCTGCACAAGCTGCACGACTTTCTAAGTGTTCCAGAGGGAATACGCTCGATCCTCAACTTCGATCTCGATCAGCTCTACGACCCGGCTCGCTTCGCTGAACTTGAGCAGTCGTTCGCCGAGGTGGTCGTGCTGAACGAGACGTTCCGCCAGCTGTCCCGTGACGCCCTGGCCTGACCCGCTGGCGCCAGAGCGCTGCCCCTGCTAGTACAGGCGTACGCCCGCAGTGGTCGCCATGGTGCCGGTCCCGCTCTCCCGCCTGCAGTCCTCCCGCACCGAGGAGATCGAGGACTGGCCGTGGCTGGATCAGGCCGTGCTGCGCGCCAGCCGCAGCCGCCAGCTCTGTATGACCTGCCACTTCTTCCAGCATCACCCAGGACCTGAGTGCATCCCGCTCCTCACCTGCCACCTGCACCAGGGGCTGATCACCCACGGCGAGCACCTGACGCATCGCTGCAGCGGCTGGTCAGAGGACCTGCACCGCCAGCGGGGCTGGGCGCCGGAAGTGGCGTGAGCCGTGGGCCACGCAACCGGCCGCCGCTGTCGCCCAGGGAGGCCTGGATCAGCGACGGCCGGCAGGTGCTGCACTTTCGGCCCACCCTCTGGGATCGCTGGAGCCAGCGGCTGGAGATCACCAGTTGTGAGCTGCTGCCGGATCAGCCGGTGCCACTGCTGAAACGCCGCTGGGAGCTGAGCCGGGAGGAAGCCCTGAAACTCTGGACCGAGAAGCTCCAGCGAGGCTGGCGGGCCTGCCCACCGCAGTGGAGCCCGCCTGCTCCTCCACGGGCCTGAACTGCCTTACCACCACTGTGTCGCCCGGCCGTAGCGGCTGGGTTGCCCAGCCACGGTGGCGGACGAACCAGGTCGTCATCGCCTGAATCGTGAGCGGATCCTCGCCGCCTTCATCGGTTGGGTCAGGACGCCTTGAACTCTGGCGTGACCATCAGGTGGTGGGTGAGTCTGTCTGTGGAGTGGGGGGAACCAAGGCGTCGAGCCGGTTGGCCATGTGGGCAACTGGAATCATCAAGAGGATGGCCAGTGAGCACTGCAACCACTGCTGCAGGGTGAGCGGTGCCGTACCGAAGAATCCATTCATCGGCTCCCACTGGCTGAACAGCACCTGCAGCAGCAGCGCACCCGCAAGGCCGAGCAGCAGCGGCGGTGAGCGCCACAGGGCGCTGGCCAGCCGGCCCCAGTGCCAGGGCAGGTGCTGGGCCACTTCGCTGAGGCTGATCAGGTAGGCCACCCGCGAGAGCACCAGGGTCTGCACCGCCATGGTGCGGGCGACGGCGCGATCGCCGCTCTGGCTCTCGGCCCAGAAGAACATGCCGAAGATCACCATCCAGCTGAAGGCCGACACCAGCAGCAGCCGCTGCAGCAGCGGGCGGTTGAGCAGGGGGCGATCGGGGCGCTGTGGCGGCAGGTTCATCAGCCCGGGAGCCTTCGGCTCAAACGCCAGCGGCAGCGACATGGTGAGCGAGTTGACCATGTTCAGCCAGAGCACCTGCAGGGCGGTGATCGGCAGCTCCAGCCCCATCAGGGCACTGAGCAGGATCGTGAAGGATTCACCGCCGTTCACCGGCAGGCAGAAGGCCATGGCGCGGTGCAGGTTGAGGGCGACGCCCCGTCCTTCCTCCACCGCGGCGGCGATGGCGGCGAAATTGTCATCGGTGAGCACCATGGCGGCGGCGTCCCGGGCCACGGCGGTGCCGCCGGCTCCCATGGCGATGCCGATGTCGGCCTGGCGCAGCGCCGGAGCATCGTTAACGCCATCACCGGTCATGGCCACAATCTGGCCGCTGCCCTGCAGGCTGCGCACCAGCTGCAGTTTCTGCGCCGGTGCCATGCGCGCGAAGACATCGGTCTGCAGAGCCACAGCGTCGAGCTGATCTGCAGGTAGGGCCGCCAGGCCTCGGCCATCGATGGCGAGCGGCTCCGGCTGGTGGCCGATCCCCATCTGGCGGGCGATCGCGGTGGCGGTGCGGATGTGATCGCCGGTGATCATCTTCACGGTGATGCCCGCGGCCCGGCAGGCGGCCACCGCGCGCGTGGCCTCGGGGCGCGGCGGATCGGCCATGCCCTGCAGGCCCAGAAAGGTGAGATTGGCTTCGATGTGGTCATGCCGCAGAGACGCCTGCTCGGGTTGCGCCTGCCCCATGGCGAAAGCCAGTACCCGCTCCCCCTGGCCGGCCATGGCGTCGACGGCGGCATGAATGGCAGCGGCATCCAGTGGTTCCGGCTCACCGTTGCTGTCGCATTGCCAGCGGCAGCGGGGCAGCACCGCCTCAAGAGATCCCTTCACCAGAATCCGCTCGCTGCCATGCAGGGTGGCCATCACCTGCAGCTCAGCTTCAAAGGGAAGGGCATCGCGCCGGGGGTGGCGGCGATGGGCCTCCGCATGATCGAAACCGGCCCGCTGCGCCGCCGCCAGCAGAGCGGTTTCCGTCGGATCCCCCACCAGACCCTCATGGTGGCTGGGTCTGGCATCGCTGCAGAGCAGACCGGCCAGAAGCAGCTCGCGTAGGGCGCGATTCGTTGCCAATGGGTCAGGCAGCTGCAGCCCGGCGGGGGAGCCATCCGGCCAGAGTTCCTCCAGCTGCAGTCGCTGCCCGGCCGCGTAGAGCTCCTGCACCGCCATGCGGTTCTGGGTGAGGGTGCCGGTCTTGTCGGAGCAGATCACCGTGGCACTGCCAAGGGCTTCCACCGCTGGCAGCTTGCGGATGATCGCGTGGCGCCGGGCCATGCGGTGCACGCCGATCGCCAGGGTGATCGTGACGATGGCCGGCAACTCCTCAGGGATGGCACTCACGGCCAGGGCCACAGCGGCATCAAACATCTCAGCGCCGCTGCGACCTCTGGCCAGCCCCACCAGCGCCGTGAGAATCGACAGACCCAGCACAAAGCGCAGAACGGTGATGCTGAAGCGCCCAAACTTGCGCGTCAGCGGTGTGCTGAGCGGGGAACCCCGCTGCAGGGAAGCGGCCAGATCCCCCAGTTCGGTGGCATCACCGGTGGCGACCACCAGCCCACGCCCCTGGCCGGTGGTCACGAAGCTGCCGGCGTAGGCCATCCCGTAGCGCTCCGCCAGGGGGGCATCAGCCGGATCGGCGGCGATGGCCTTGGCGACCGGCAGGGATTCGCCGGTGAGGCTGGATTCATCCAGCTGCAGGTTGCGCACCTGCAGCAGCCGCAGGTCGGCGGGCACCTGATCGCCTGCGGACAGAAGCACCACATCGCCGGGCACCAGGTGCTGGGCCTCGAGCCGCTGCTGGTGTCCATCACGCAGGACTTCGTTGTCGGAACGGATCTCGAGGGCGAGGGCCCCGATCGAGCGCTCAGCGCGGCTCTCCTGCACAAACCCGATCACCGCATTGATCACGGTGACGCTCCAGATCACCGCCGCTTCCCGCAGCGAGCCGGTGAGGGCTTTAACTGCGCCGGTGATCAGCAGGGCATAGAGGAGGGGGGCATGGAACTGGGCCAGAAACTGAAGCCACAGCGGCCGTTGCGGCCGCCGTGTCAGCCGGTTGGCCCCCAGGTGCCGCAGCCGCTCCTGAGCGTCGCCGCTGCTCAGGCCCCGGACGGTATCGACCGCCAGCCGCTCCTGCAGTTGCTCGATGGTGAGGACATGAGCTCCGCGTAACTGCAGGTCCATCGGGGTCGGCTCAGGCGTTGGCTCAGGAGTGACTGAGGGCTTGCTGGAGGGCCGCATGGCGGCTGGGGCGGAGCGAGACACCCGGAATCCCGGGGACTCCGATGCGGTTGAGCCGCGCCAGCGGTTGATCGGCTGACACCACGATGACGACGCTGCGGCCTTGCTGTTGGCTGTCCAGACAGAGGGTCTCGATGGCCAGGGCGGCCGTCACCCCCAGGAGGGGGACATCGCTGAGGTCGAGGATCAGGGTCTGAAACGCGCCGATTGCATTGAGCTTCTGGGTCAGGACTTTGCCTGCCCCGAAGCTCAGCGGGCCGCTCATCTGCAGCAGCAACACCTGATCGCCCGCCTGGCGGAGGAGCTGCTGCTCCTGGGGCGAGAGCAGGCCTGCCTCCTCCGATTCAACTCCGCCACGGAGACTGCGGGCCGCCTGCTTCTGCTGCTCATTCTGGCGTTGCAGGCTGAACAGGTTGGCCAGAAACATCCCCACCAGCACGGCGGTGATCAGATCCCAGAACACCGTGAGCAGGAGCACCAGCCACATCAGAGCGGTGGTGCGGAGAGACAACCGTGGTGCGCGAAACAGAAAGGACCAATCGATGATGTCGAGGCCAACCTTGAGCAGGATTCCGGCCAGCAGAGCCAGCGGAATCGGACTGGCCAGAGGCCCGGCCCCAAGGCAGATCACCAGCAGTACAACCGCATGGGTGATGCCGGAAAGCCTGGTGCGGCCGCCGGCCTGCACATTCACCACGGTGCGCATGGTGGCGCCGGCCCCCGGCAGACCGCCCAGCAGCGCGGCCGCCGTATTGCCGATTCCCTGGCCGATCAGTTCGCGATCGGAATTGTGATGCGTGCGGGTGACACTGTCGGCCACCAGGGAGGTGAGGAGGGTGTCGAGCGAACCCAGCAGGGCAAGGGTGATGGCTCCGCTGATCAGCAGTTGCAGATCGCCAAGGGGGAAACGGGGCCAGCTCAGCTGCGGCAGGCCGCTCGCCATGGGGCCCAGCCTGGGCAGAGCCTCATGGGGCAACGCGATCACCGAGAGCAGGGTCCCCACCACCAGAACCACCAGTGGGGCAGGAAGCACCTTGCTCCAGCGGCGTGGGTAGAGCATCACGGCCGCGAAGCTCAGTCCCCCCACCAGCAACGCCAGTCCGTTGGTTCCTGGCAGCGCACCGGGCAGAGCTGTAAGCACCGCCGGAATTGAACCGGAGAGCTTCAGGCCGAGCAGTGGCGGCAGCTGAAGGATCACGATGATCACGCCGATCCCCGACATGAAGCCAGAGATCACCGTGTAGGGCATGAAGGTGAGGGTCTGACCAAGCCGCAGCACACCCATCAGTACCTGCAGCAGCCCGGCCAGGGCCGCAATGCCGAAGGCCAAAGGCAGGGCATCTTCGATGCCGTAGCGCCGGGTGAGCACAGCCAGCAGCCCCGTCATCACAACGGTCATCGGCCCAGTCGGGCCAGAGACCTGGGTTGCTGTACCGCCCAGCAGGGCTGCCAGGAAGCCCAGCACGATGGCGCCATAGAGACCCGCCAGGGCACCAGCTCCTGAGGCGACACCAAAGGCCAGCGCCAGAGGTAGGGCCACCACGGCAGCGGTGAATCCGCCCGCCAGATCGCTGCGCCAGTGCTGAAACGTCAGTTGGGGCTGATGGGAGGGAGCCATCAGTGGGCCGCAGACATGGATCCGCCGCGTCCGCCGGCTTCCTCCGCCACGCCGATGCGGGCGAACAGATCGGTGCTTTCGGGGTTGAGGTTCAGAACCTCCACGCTGCTCCCGCCGAGCTTGAGGCGACGGATCACCTGATCCAGTGCCGTGACCCCGCTCTGATCCCAGATGTGGGCGTCGGCCATATCGATGGTCACACGCTCGGGATGTTCATGCAGCTCGAACCCCTGGCGGAAATAGATGCTGCTTACAAAAAACAGCTGACCCTGCACCCGGTAGAGGCGATGGTTGGGCGCGAGCAGCTCGCTGCTCACCGCGATCACCTTGGCCACCTTGCGGCTGAACAGGATGCCGGCCAGGGCCACGCCCGCCAGCAGACCCACCGCCAGGTTGTGGGTGAGCACGGTGACCACCACCGTGAGCAGCATCACGGCGGTGTCGCTCTTGGGGATGCGGCGGATGTCGCTGATCGAACCCCAGTTGGCCGTATTGATGGCGATCATCACCATCACCCCCACGAGAGTGGCCATCGGGATCTGATTCACCCAGCGGCTGGCCAGCAGGATCATCGCCAGCAGGGCCACGCCCGACGTCAGCGTCGACAGGCGGGTGCGGCCGCCGTAGCCCACGTTCATCACCGACTGGCCCACCAGGGCGCAGCCGGCCATACCGCCGAACAGCGAGCTGACGATGTTGCCGATCCCCTGGCCGCGGGCCTCGGCGTTCTTGGAGCTGGTGCTGTCGGTGAGGTCGTCGAGGATGTCCTGGGTCAGAAAGGTTTCCATCAGACCCACCAGCGAGATCGCCAGCGCCGTGGGCAGGATGACCCCGAGGGTTTCGAGGTTGAAGGGCACCTGGGGCAGCGCGAAGCGCGGCAGGCCATCGGGCAGGGTGCCCAGGCTGGCGACGGTGGGCACGTCCAACCCCAGGCGAATCGAGATGCCGGTGCTGATCAGGATCGCCACCAGCGCCGAGGGCACCACGGTGGTGAGCCGTGGCAGCAGGTAGATGATCGCCAGGGTGAGGGCCACCAGCCCCCATACCGCCGGCAGCTGTGCAGTCATGAGGGTCACTTTTTCCGGGTGGAACCAGTCGAGTCCCAGCTGGGGCAACTGGGCCAGAAGGATCAGGATGGCCAGGGCGTTGACAAAGCCCGCCATCACCGGCTGGGGCACGAAACGCATCTGGTGGGCCAGGCGCAGGTAGCCCCAGGCGATCTGCAGCACGCCGGTGAGGATCCCCGCTGCCAGCAGGTACTGCAGGCCGAGCCCCTCGCCGAGGGCGTTGCCCTGCTGCACCAGGCCCGTCATCAGCAGGGCGGTGGAGCCGGTGGCGGAGGTGATCATCGCCGTGCGGCCGCCCACGACCGCCAGCGTCACGGAGAGCAGAAAGGCTCCGAACAGGCCCACGCGGGGATCCACGCCGGCGATCCCGGAGAAGGCGATCGCCTCCGGGATCATCGCGAAGGCCACCACCAGGCCCGAAAGGATGTCGCGGTGGGGTTTGCCCCACCACGACTTGAGGAAGTCGGTCACGTCGTCAGTCCAGTGATCTGTTGCAGCAGCTGCACTGAGACAGGCTGGTCCCACCAGGGACCCATGGCCTCAGCGAAGGACGGCAGCCGTTACGGGGGACTGATCAGCATGTGTTCAAGCTATCAGCGCCGGGTTGGTCGCCCGGATTGACTGCATCAACGGCAACGTGGGGCCGGTGCCATGCCATCTGTTGGTGACGGCGTTGCGGAGGCAACCATGAGTGATCAGCCCCTGAGCGAGCAGTTCGAGCTCGACGCCCGCTGCGATCAGCCCTTTCGTGTGCTCACCCTGGCGGCTGGAGCCATCGCCACGCTGGGCCTGCTGGCGAACAGCAGCGCCGTGGTGATCGGTGCGATGTTGATCGCCCCCTGGATGCTGCCGCTGCGGGCGGCGGCCTTCGGGATCCTGCAGGGGCGCCTGCTGCTGGTGGGACGGGCCCTGCTCACCCTGCTGATCGGCCTCGCCATGACAGTGGTGTTGTCGGTGCTGCTGGGTGTATCGGTGGGGCTGCCGATCCTGGGATCGGAGGTGGAGGCCCGCACGCAGCCGAACCTGCTGGATCTGGGTGTGGCTCTGGTGGCAGGAGCGATCGCCGCCTACGCCGCGGTGAGCAGCAAGGCCATCAGCTCCCTGGCCGGCACCGCGATCGCCGTGGCGCTGGTGCCACCGGTGTGCGCCTTCGGGCTGTTGCTGGCCAGGACGCAATGGAGTGAGGCGCTTGGGGCTGCGCTGTTGTTTGCGGCCAACCTGCTGGGAATCCTCAGCGGAGCGCTGATCACCCTGGCGGTGTGCCTGCCGGAGCTGCGCATCAGGCTCTGGCGCAGTCGCCTTGGGCTGGTGAGTCTGCTGCTCACGGCGCTGCTGCTGATCCCCCTGACGGGCAGCTTTCTGACGCTGATGGCCAAGGCCAGAAAAGTAGCGGCCCTCGACCAGATTCAGCAGGCGATCACGGCATCGCTCAAGAACCGCACCATCACCCTGGGGCAGGATTCCGAACTGATCAATGTGCGGATTGACTGGAGCCAGAATCCTCCCTTGATTCGCGCCGCTGTGCGTGTCACCAATCCCCGGCTGCCGACGACACGCCAAGTGGCGGCGGTGCAGACGTACATCAACGATCAGCAACCGATCCGCTATCGGCTGCTTGTTCAGCGTGTTTCTGTCGACGTGGTTGGCCCCGAGACAGAACCCAATCCCTCTGAGACGCTCCCTCAGGTGGACCCTCGCGATCTAGCCTCTCCCGAGCTGATGAACAACGTGCCCGCCACTCCTGATCGCCAGGTCCCGGAGTAATTCCCAAAAAAGATTGCGCTTGGGAGTCAGTACTTTTTGTGCAACGGTGAACCGATCTCAAAAGCACAACAAAGCCCAGAGCGTTGGCCCCGGGCGTTTGCCTGCTCAGCCGTGGTGCCTTCCCAAGGGGGTTGGGCGCAGCTGTGCGGTCGGTTGATCGTCAGATCAGAAGGTCTTTGGTTGTGGGGCGGAGCTGCCGGCGCTGGCACCTGGGGCCAGGTGTCCATCGGGACGTTCCATGGGGTCCGGGGCACCTCAGGCGGTGCAGTGGACGGCGTGTGTCCCCTCCAGGAAATGGCACGCCAGGAACATCAGTAATCCGTCGAGAGTGTTGGAGCAGGGGCCGGATCGTCAGCGCACTCCTGATTGCTGCTCAGGGGGGGTGTCGTCCATCAATGGAGCCTCCGAATCCCGTTGCAGCCACGATGGTCCCGCCCAGCGGAGCCAGCAAGGGCCGCAGCCCATTCGACACCGCTCTTCACCTGGGGCAACGGGGCTTCATGACGGGGGCTTCACCAGAGGTTCTCAGGGCGTATCGGTGCTGCATCGACCAGGCCGGTGGCGGGTTCCTGAAACCGTCCTTTTCCAGGCGGGAACAGGAACCTCACAGGCCCTCCGCCACTGGCCAGAAGGCGTAATTTGTAGTTGAGGGGAGGTCTGGGAGCCAACCCGACCCTCACCCTCCACAAGAGTCCGGCCAGGGAGCACCCGAGCCGGTGCGCACGACGGAGGTGCGAGTGATTGAAGTGGTTGCCCAACAGCCAAGTGAACGCGGTGACGCGGCGAGAACGTCATCCCGTAACAGCAGAGAGCGATACGCCAGTTCTGTTTCCCGCGTGTTGAAACCCCGGGCTGCATAACCCGAGCCGGGATCACAACCGAGAAGGTCAAGCCCCGTGCATCTCTTCCCAGAGACGTGATCCCCATTCCTCTCCTGTCAGGCACAAGGCAGGCCATGCGTGAACACAAAGACACCCGACCCGATCAAGCCCTGGATGCCGAGGCAATGATCCGCGACCGGTGCTAAGGCGCCCCCCACGGGGCGCCTTCTTGTTGCAGTGATCAAACAATCGATGCGCATTCTGCATCGGTCGCCAGAGCTCAGGTGGCCAGTGCCAGGCTGAGCTGTTGCCGGATTGGCCCTTGATCCATCTCCCCCAGCGCACGCTGGCCCTGTTCGTCATGGCGATGACGGCTTCTGCGCCGCTCGGGGTAGGCGAAGCCGCCGTCGCTGCCCCCGCGGCCAGCTACCCAGCCACGGTGCTCTCGGTGGGAGACGGCGACACCCTGCGGGTTCAGGCCGGCGGCAGGTCCATCACCATCCGTCTGGCCTGCATCGATGCCCCAGAGACAGCCCAATCCCCCTGGGGCCAACAGTCCCGCGCCTACCTGATGCAGCGCCTGCCGCGGGGCCGTGAGGTGAGCATCCAGCCCCACACCAACGACCGGTATGGCCGCACGGTGGCGGAGGTGATCAGCGATATCAACATCAACCTGGTCATGGTGGAGGACGGCCAGGCCTTTGCCTACCGGCGCTACCTCAGTGGCTGTGACGCCAGGGAGTACCTGGATGCGGAGTTCCGGGCCAGCCGGCATCGCTACGGGGTCTGGCAGGTGGAAGGCGGCATCACCAGGCCCTGGGATTTCCGGCGCGGTCGCACCGCTGTGGTGATCCCCGATGGCACCACCCCCGGCGGCCGCCGGTACCGCTGCAAGGAGATCGGCTCCTATGCCCGCGCCCAGGAGCTGCTGCGCCAGGGCCACACCTATCTCGACAGCAATGGCGACGGTGAGGCCTGCGAGTCGCTGCGCCGCTGATCTCGATTGCTCCAGGCTCCAGCTGTCCAACAGAAAGCCCCCAGCCGGAGCCGGGGGCAGGGAGTCTCATGCGCGGGCCTCAGCCCTCCACCTTCACGGTCACGGTGCTCACCTTGTTGGCCTTGGGGGCGGTGACGGTGAGCAGCCCGTCGCGGTAGACGGCCTGCAGCTGCTCGCGCTCGATCGCTACCGGAAAACGGAAGCTGCGGCTCCAGGTGCCATAGCGGAACTCGCTCAGGAGGGGTCCGCGGACCTTCTCAACAGCGGCGGAAGCGTCGCTGCTGGTGGCGGAGGGATCAGCCTCAGACGGCTGGCCGCCCAGCTGATGCTGACTGCGACGCTCGGCACTGATCAGCAGGGTGCGCTCGGTGGCTTTCACCTCGATGGCGGCCTTGTCGACGCCGGGCAGCTCCAGCACCACCTCATAGGCCTCAGCGGTTTCGTGCACCTCAGCGGCGGGCACGCGCTCGGCGGTCTGCAGCTGCTGGCTCAGTTGCTGCTCGAGGCGATCGAACAGATCGAAGGGAGAGGAGGAACGGCGGGTCAGCATGGTGCGAATTGCGTTGATGACTGGCGACGGTTGCAGAAGCGGGGATTTCGGAGAACTCTGCGTTCGCCTCCGGTGCGATCACTGTCGCCGCGGCGAAACAGAGGCTGGGAGGGGCGAGCCGAACCGATCGATTGGGGCCTCACCACCAGGGTTCGGAGCACCGAAACGCCGTGGCGTATCAACCGAATTGGGGCAGCTGCCAGGCATCAACGCTGGCCCGTGTCCGTTCCTGGGAGTCCTTCTGGTGACAGAAGAGGACACCGCAACAGCAGGGTGGCCTGGCCCCGCCGCCATGCCTACGTTTCAAGCTGCGGTCGCGCCATCCCCGTGAAGATCGTCAACCGCTGCGCCATCACGGTCGAGCCCCGTCAGCCCTTCATGGAGTGGGCACAGCAGCTACAGCCCGATCAGCCTCTACCTCCCGGGGCCTTTGAGCCTGGTCTGTACCTTCTGCCCCCCTACGACAGCCGCAAGGACGCCATCGAGCTGCTGCAGCAGGGTTACGAGGAGATCTTCTGCTCGGAGCTGGAGACCTGGTCGAATGATCCTGAAACCTGGCCCAGTCCGCGCAGCCTGACCCTGTTCCATGAGTGGTTCACCTTTCGCTTCTACGACCTGGTCAGTGACCAGGGGCACGAACCACTGGCGCACTACGAGGTCGACGAATCCTTCCTGGAGGATCTGCGCAGCGTGATCAACGATTCTCCAGGCAGCTGAGCGTCGTCTCACCTGTTGCGACTCAGCGAGGTAGTCATCCCCCTGCAGTTGACCACCATGGCGAGCCTGGCAATTAGGGTTGGTCCATCACCCCAACCCCCGAATGATGCTCACCGGTGCTGATCTGCTCGCCAACGTCAAGGAGCTGGGCGATGTCTCCAAGTCTGATCTGGTGCGCGGCTGTGGCTACGTCTCCACCAAGAAGGACGGCACGGAGCGCCTGAACTTCACGGCCTTCTATGAGGCGCTGCTGGAAGCCAAGGGAATGAACCTGGGTGCCGGCGCTGGCCGTGGCGGCAAGGGCCGTCCGGGCCGGCAGCTCAGCTACGCCACCAAGGTGCAGTTCAACGGCAACCTGCTGGTCGGCAAGGCCTACACCGCCCAGCTGGGGTTGGAGCCCGGCGATGAGTTCGAGATCAAGCTGGGACGCAAGCAGATCAAGCTCATCCCTCTGGGTGCTGCCGAGGAGGAGTGAAGACTGCTCAGCTGAGCCCCACGTAAACTGGCTTGAACCACTGCATCCGCCGGTTCTGACGCTTCTCGCCATGCAGCACGGTGTGCCAATGGCCCCGGCGCCAGTGGGGCCGGCGAGCGGTGCCGCTGCTGCTGGTGCCAGCCGGGGTCCCTTCTGATGGGGCGCTGGGAGTGCGATCGAGCCGGAAGTCCTTGCCGATCCACACCGGCCCCTGGGGCGTCACGGCGCCGGAGTCATCGGCGGTCCCAGCCGAGAAACCTTTGCCGCTGGGCACCTTGGCCGCCGGGCCGGTGGTCAGCAGTTCCGGCTGGTAGAGCTGCACCAGCAAGGCGTTGATCGCCAGGCCCTCCATCCGCTGGTTGGTGCTCTGCACCGCCTGCTCATCCCACTGCCAGGCCGGGTGGCTCAGGTCTTCCACGGTGGGCTGTCGTTCGCCGATCTGCGGGAAGGAATGGCGGGTGAGATAGCTGGTGCCATCGAGGGCCAGGCCCACGCAGCTGATGCCGCTGATCCGCTTGGCCTCGGCCGGCAGCCAGTCGGCCATCGCCCGCAGATCGGCCACGATCACCACCGGGATCGGCACCCCGTCTTCTGTGAACAGGGCGCCATCGGGAAGCATCAGCCGGAAGCAGGGCAGCACCAGCGGCAGCTCGTCATCCAGGCGGGGTGAGGGTGTGCGGCGGAAGGCCTCCGCCAGCTCCGGCGCCAGAAAGCGGGGTGGGGCCTCGACGATCCGTGCCCAGCGGCAGGTGGTGGCAGCCCAGAAGCCGATTGGATCGGCCAGCTCGCTCATCACCTCCGCGCCGGCCTCGATCAGGGCGGCGTAGGCCAGGTGATTGGCCCAGTGCTGGAAGCCCCGCGGGGAGCGGTAGCGGTGCTGCTCCTGCTGGATGGTGGGGTCCTGGCGGCGCAGTTCCTTGATCACCGCGGCGATCGGCGGCAGCTCCGCCTGGCTGGCCCGGATCGATTCAGGCGTCAGCCGGCTCATCAGGCCTCAGGCGCCGGGTTGCCGGGCTGCCGTTCGAGGTTGGCCACGTTCACCTCGCTGATGTGGCCATCGGCCCAGCTCACGGTCGCCAGCAGCAGGGAGCTGCCAGGGCTCAACGGGGCGATGGCGGTCAAGGTGCCGCGGGCAAACGGACCCGCGCTGGTGGGTGCGGCGGGGCCGCTGAGCATCGCCAGCGACTGCAGGAAGCTCCTCGAGAAGCGCACCGTGTCTCCGTTCTGCAGGGCTACGCTCACAAAGATTCAGACTGGAATCGTGAGGGGCTCGACTCTGATTGGCAATATCAGAGTCCTGTCATGTGGCCAAGCGTTGCCCTAGATTGACTTGCATTTATCTGAGAGCAACTTGTTTCGAGCTAGCTGAAGTCTCTCCAGGCTCTTCCTGTATTCTACCAAGCGATATGATTGAGTCATTGTCCAGTTGCTTTGAACTATCGACATCCTTTTTATCTCCTCTCCATCGGACATATCCATGCTTTGCTCATAGATGCAAAAACGTTCGTAGTCTTCTGCAAGGCTCTTTCGAAGCATGTTCAGAGATTCAGTGATATACAGTAGCTCGATCTTCTCTCTTATCTGATCGGCTTGTAGCATTGGCAGCAGATTTCGGAGAGACGAAGCCCAAGCGCCTATGGATCCATCTGGATAGGGCAGGGTGCAAAACTTCACCAATGCATTAAGGCTGCTTTCTGCCCAAGCCCTTTCAATATCGGACCAGAAGGTCTCAAGAGAGATTGTGATCTGCTCAAACTCACAGTTTATCGCTTCTAGCGACGCTTTCTCGATAGCAGCCCTTGTGTTTGCTTCGCGGACTGTCGTCCAGGATTGAGAAACTACAGCGGCAAAGACAGCCCCTGACAATAGTGTAGATGCTAACCATGGCAGGCTCGCCGCCTGGCCGCCTATCTCGCAGGCAGCTGCTTCCATTGTTCCCAGCACAAACATGTTTCAGACGAATTATAGCTTTAGATCTCGGTGTGCGTTCACTGCTCTCCCTCGGCCCGGCGATGCCTGCCCATGCGCTCCTGCCGGCCGTGAACCGTCTGCTCCAGCAGGTGGAGGAGGCCAGTGGCCTGCCGGTGGCGGTGGCGCAGCAGAGCGACCTGAGCACCCTGGCCACGCTGCGGCCGGCGACGCCGGAGTATCAGGCGCACGTGATCGCCTATCGCGATGCCGATGAGGCCAGTAGCTACCACGTGGCCTTTGAGGCCGCCCTGCTGTTGCGCATCGTGCAGGTGCCCCCCGAGCAGCGGGTGAACTTCACCGAAAGGCGGGAGGCCAAGGAGAAGGTGGTCTCCCAGGTGGAGAAGCTGTTCAAGGGCCGCCTCGGGCTGGCTCAGGCCAGGCAGGCGGGGCTGCGCTTCTACGACGGGCTGATGGTGCAGCTGCGCTCCACAGGGCCGGGGCTGTGGGCCGACCGCTGGCTGTTCGAGCAGGTGCCGGAACTGCGGGGCCTGCAGGCGGCTGTGCTGCAGAGCCAGGTGCAGCAGAACGTGCCCTGCCTCAATGCGGAGGTGGACAAGATGAGCCCCGCCGAGGTGGTGAAGGCCAGCCGGGCGATGAACGCCGCCTATGCCTTCCAGGCCGCCGAGCTGGTGGGCATCCCTCCCTTGGCGATCCCGTATCAGGCGGCAGGGTTTCAGGCGCTGGCCAAGGAGCTGATCGCCATCACCCGCGCTGAACCGGCCACGGCGGATCCGGATCGGGAGATCGTCGATGGCTGGGCCGAGAAGCTGGGCCTCTCCCGCTGGTACGTCTGGAAGACGCCCTGATGGAAGGCACGGCGTTCTCGATCGAAGAGGCCAGCTTTGATGCCTCCCTGCTGCCGGAGGGCAGCCGCACCCCTGGCAGCGAGGCGTTCCACCGGGCGGTGACCGACTACTTCAAGAAGTCGTATGCCTCGATGGGCGGTCAGCTGTCGGTGGTGTTCGCCGCCGGCCGCATCGAGTTGGCCTGGGAGCCGGCGCCGCCGGAGGCACCAGCCATGGCCTCCATCGCTCCGCTCCTGCAGCAGCGCCGGTTCGATGAAGCCCGGCCGCTGCTCGAAACCCTGCTGCAGCTCCAGCCCGAGCACCCGGAGGCCCTTTACAACCTGGGCGTCCTCGCCAGCGAAGAGGGCCGGCTGGAGGAGGCCCGTCTGCTGCTGCGCCGGGCGGTGGTCGCCAATGCCCCCGATGCCCACGCCCAGGCCAATGCGCAAGTGGCGCTGGGATTGGCCTCCCTGCGGCAGGAGGACCGCGCAGAAGCAAGGCAGGCCCTGGAAGCCGCGATCGAGCTGGAACCGCAGAACGCCTTTGCCCTGCGCAGCCTCGGCAGCCTGCTGGTGATCGCCGGGGCCATGGCGGCTGGGGCTGAACGCTTCCGCCAGGCGCTGGCGGTGGTACCGGACGATCTGATCACCACCTTCAACCTGGCCCAGGCGTTGCTGGAGCTGGATCCAGACGAGCACCGAAACGAGGCTGACCGTCTGCTGCTGCGGGTGATCGAGGCCCAGCCCTACGGCGAGCTGGCCAACAAAGCCAAGGACCTGCGCGGCAGCATCGCCAGCCGGGATCTGCGGGCTGAGCAGCCCGATGGGCTGCGGCAGGACGCGGTGAGCTACTGCCTCCAGGCCCTGCAGCTGTTCGAGGGGATGGATCAGCAGCGCTTCCTGGCGGTGCTCAGCGAGGTGGCAGCTGTCGGCCAGGGGGGTCTGCAGATCAACGAGCCCGGCACTTCCCGCAGCCTCAAGACCCTGCCCGGCAGCTGGAGCGATCTGGCCCTGGCCTGCCTGATCCACGTGGGGATGAAGCGGCTGATGCCGAATGAGGACTCAGGACTGGGGATCGGGGCGGAGTACGAGGAGGCGGTGCGGTTGCACCAGGGGTGAGATCCAGAGCCGATGCGTTTGCCGCATCGATCTGGCGTCACGGCTTGTCCGCGTCAGTGGCCGGCGACATCGATCTCTCCCCCCAGCGCTTGGCCGCAACCGCGGCGCCGGCTCGCGCCTCCTGAAACACCTTGCTGACCACCACCGGCTGGCCGGCCACGCGGAGGCGCCGCATCAGCGGGCTGTCGATGAACAGGCTGGAGACCACCAGCACATCGGCCGGTGCATCCGGCTCGAAGGCGATGGGGACCAGGCCGAGGCTGGTGGCGTGCTCCAGGGCCTTCTGCACCTTGAAGTCCCAGCCGTGGGCGTCCTCGCCATGCAGGGCGATGGTGCCGCCAGCGGCGGGGATGGTCACGGTGGTGTCGAGCCAGTCGTGGCTCTGCTGCAGACCCTCCCGGCTGGTGGTGAAACGCGGGAGGAGAGCCGGGGGCTCCAGCTCTGGCCGACTGATTCCTGCCACCCGCACCGCCGCCCTGGATGGATGCAGATGCGGCAGGCCATAGCGAAGCAACGAGGCCAAAGCGCGCGTGTCGCCGAGGGCGGTGTGAGCGTCATCGCCGGAGAGGCTGATGCCGTTGGCCGTGCAGAGCTTGCCGAGGCTGAGGAACGGGTTGGGCATGGTGTCGATGCCATCGCCCAGATCAAGCACCAGCTCCGGCCAGGCCTCGCTCGCCTGCCAGTAGTGGTGTCGCAGGATGGGCCCATCGAAGCGATCCAGGTTGTGGGCCACCAGAACGCGCCCTTCAAGAAGGGCCGCCAGGGTTGGCGCCACGGCCAAGAAGTTGGGTGCCGCTGCAGCCAGGCGCTCGTCGATGCCATGCACGGCGGCATTGGGGATCGGCACGCCCGGGTTGATCAGGGTGCTCCACTCCCGCTCGATCTCCCCCTCAGGCGAGAGCAGCAGCAGGGCGATCTCCACGATCCGGCAGAGCTGGCCGGTGCCGGTGGTCTCCAGATCGAGCACGGCAAAGCCGCAGGCGCCAGCGGGCAGCAGCGCCGGCAATGGCAGTGGCTGAGGTTGCAGGGCCATGACTGTTGGGGGATTCCCTCCGGCATAACGGGGCCATGGCCCGATGCAGCCGCTTTCTGGGCGGGGGATGCGGGATCGGCATGGTTCCAGCCGGATCCTTCATGAAAGCCGAGATTTGATGCAGAAACTGCATCGAAATGCGCATTGAGCAGAGAGCGGTCTTGTTCTTCGCACGTGGACTGAGCCACTTGACCTGTAGTGAGATGACGCTGGAGGGATGCAGATCAACAGCGTCCTGTGGCCTGTTCCACCATCGTCCAAGCCTGCCTGGCGTCAAGGCGCCAGCTTTCTGCCTACACCCCGCCCGAGCCCCTGGAGCACCTGCACGTGCTCGACCTGCTGGAGCTCACCGGATCGCAGTCCAAGGCTGCCCGTGCCCTGGCGATGCACCAGAGCACCGTCTGCCGTAGCGCCGCGCTGATGGGCGAGCAGTTCCGGCTGCAGCCAAGCCGCGGCACTGGCGTTCTGCGCTACGGCACCAACGAGAGCCTGCAGCTGCTGCGCCTCTCCTACCGGGCCCACCGGATGATGGATGGCCAGCTGCGCATCGCCACCGATCCCCTGCATCAGCCGCTGCTGGCCGGGATGATGAGCGTGCAATCGGTGCCCCCGAAGTTCCGGCACTCCGGCGAATGGGCCCAGCTGCTCAGCCAGGCGCTGATCGACGGGGCAATCGTCTCGTCCTGGTGCCATCACCGACGGGTGTCAGCATCCCGGCCGCCAACCTGGCCAGGGGTGATGACGGTGCCGCTGGGGGCGCTGCCGCTGCAGCTGATCATCCCCGCAACCAGTTCGGCGGAAGACCTCCTGCCCCGCAAGGTGCTGTTGCCGCGCCGCTCGGCCATGCCCCTGCTGCATGAGGCCCTGGCCTGGCATGGCTTCCAGCTGGAGGAGCAGCCGCTGAGCTGCCACGATCTTCCGGCCTGGCTCAAGCGCATGCGCGACCGCGAGCTGGCCCTGCCGCTCTGCCCAGGGCTGCTGGAGCCGGGCTGGATCGAGACCCAGGGCCTGTTGCTTCATCCCGAGCAGGCGCCCCTGTTGGAGCAGCTGTGGCTGCTGGTGCCGGAGGGTCGGGTGCGCAGCAGCCGCGAGGCCCGCCATCTGATCCGCACCCTGCGGCTGCGGCTCGTCAGGGCAGGGGAGGCGCTGCTGGGTGAAGCCGAGCTGCCTGAGGGGGAGGAGTGATGCGGGTTGTAATTCTCCTGTTCCAGGCCTCGACGGACAAATTGATGCACCCAGTGCATAGTTTTGACGGCCTTGTCTCTTGCTGCTGCCGTAGTGCCGCGGGAAGGCTCCCGCAAGATGCAGACTGGCGTCAGCGACCTCAGCCCTTGATGCCCGTTCCGCTCTGGCAGGCGTCGCGTTGGTGAGCACTGCTATGTCCAACACCAGTGTCAGACCCACTCCAGGCTGTGTGGTCCTCTGCCGCAGCCACCGCTGGCTGGTGGAGTCGGTGGAGCCGGCCGAGCACCCCGAGGGCGACACGGTGGTGGGGCTGGCGTGTCTCGACGACGACGCCAACGGCCAGCGCCTGGAGGTGTTCTGGGAGCGGGAAGTGGACCGACAGGTGCTGGGCGAGACCACCTGGGACACGGTGGGCCAGCGAGGCTTTGATCAGCCTCAGGTGTTCGGCAGCTACCTGAACACCCTGCGCTGGAACTGCGTCACCAGCACCGATCCGGGCCTGTTCCAGTCGCCGCTGCGGGCCGGGATCGACGTGAAGCCCTACCAGCTGGAGCCGTTGCGCAAGGCGCTGCGCATGCCGCGGGTGAGCCTGTTCATCGCCGACGACGTGGGCCTGGGCAAGACGATCGAGGCGGGCCTGATCCTGCGGGAGCTGCTGCTGCGCCAGAAGGTGCACCGGGTCGTGGTGGTGCCGCCGCCTTCGGTGGTGCTGCAGTGGCAGGGGGAGATGCAGAGCCGCTTCGGGTTGAGCTTTGCGGTGATGGACCGCAAGTACATCTCTGAGATGCGGCGACAGCGGGGCTGGGGCATCAACCCCTGGGCCACCCACACCCGCTTCATCATCAGCCAGGCGCTGTTGCGCGATGAGGCCTATGCCGGGCCGCTGCGCGACTGGTTGGGGGAGGAGGGCAAGCAGACGCTGCTGATCCTCGATGAGGCCCACAACGCGGCACCGGCCAGCGGCTCGAAATTCGCGATCGATTCCAAGCTCACCCGAGCGGTCCGCGATCTGGCGGTGCGTTTCGAGCACAAGTTGTTCCTCTCGGCCACGCCCCACAACGGCCACAGCAACAGCTTTTCGGCCCTGCTGGAGATCCTCGATCCCACCCGCTTCTGCCGCGGCGTACCCGTGCGCAAGCAGGACCTGGACGATGTGATGGTGCGGCGGCTCAAGGAGGACCTGCGCCAGATCGGTGTGGAGCTGCCCGAGCGGCTGGTGGTGCCGGAGGTGATCGATGGCCTGCCGGCCGACACGCCGGAGCTGCGGTTGGCGGAGCTGCTAAGCCGCTACCGCGAGCAGCGCAACCAGCGGCTGGCTGCCGCCGGCAAACGCGAGCGGGCGGCCGAAAACCTGGTGATCGCCAACCTGCAGAAGCGACTGTTGAGTTCGATCGCCGCCTTTGATCGCACCCTGCAGGTGCACTGCACCACCCTGAAGAAGCGCTCAGGCCAGGAGAGCCGGCGCCGGCCGCCGCGGCTGGAGACGCTGGATCTACTCGCCGATTCGATCGATGGCGACGACGAGCGGGCCGAGGGCGATGAGGAGGAGCTGCTGCAGGAGGCCGATGCCCAGCACGAAGCGGCGGTGAGTTCGGCGTTGCAGGCCACGGGCGACGACTGGCAGCTGCTGGGCCAGATGCAGGAGATCGCCCAGGCGGCCCGCTATGAGCCCGACAGCCGGGTGCGGCGCCTGGAGCAGCTGATCCGCCAGCACCTCTGCCCTCGCCTGGGGCAGCCGGGTGCGGAATGGGCCGGCGAACGCCTGCTGATCTTCACCGAATACGCCGACACCAAGGACTGGCTGGAGCGGCGGGTGCGCGAGCTGATCGCCGGCAGCGATCAGGCCGAAGCGCGCCTCGCCACCTTCCATGGCGGCATTGGCGATGAGCGGCGTGAGGCGATCAAGCGCAGCTTCAACAGCCCACCGGCGGAAGACCCGCTGCGGATCCTGATCGCCACCGACGCCGCGCGCGAGGGCGTGAATCTGCAGAACCACTGCAAACGCCTGGTGCACTTCGATGTGCCCTGGAACCCGGGCCGGATGGAGCAGCGCAATGGCCGCATCGACCGCACCCTGCAGCGGGCGCCGCAGGTGTATTGCCACTACTTCGTGCTGCCGCAGCGGCCGGAAGACACGGTGCTCGACACGGTGGTGCGCAAGACCGACCAGATCCGCAGCGAACTGGGCTGCCTGCCGCCGGTGGTGATCCGCAAGCTCAACGACCTGCTGGCCAAGGGCATCAACCCCACGGCCCTGGCCGCCACCCTGGCGGACATCGAGGGGCTCGATCAGGAGGAGGCCTTCCGCCGTACGCGAGCGCTGCTGGAGGAGGAGCTGGAAGGCAGCCGCGAGCGAAAGGACAAGCTGGAAACCCAGGTGGGGACGCTCGAGCGCTACCTGGAGCGCTCGCGCAAGTGGCTCAACTTCAGCAGCGGTTTGTTCCGCGGCGCCCTCAACACCAGCCTGCAGCTCACGGGTCAGAACAACGGCCAAGCCGGTGCAGCCCTGGCCCTGCGCCCCCGTGATCCGGCCCAGGCGGCTGCGGATCCCGATCGCGCCATCTGGGAGTTTCCCAACGCCGAGGAGCTGCCCGGCGGCGATGCGGTGTGGGGCGATGTGCTCGATGCCCTGCGGCCGCCGCGCCAGCCGGGCCAGAAGCTGTGGCAGTGGCGCCAGGAGACGGCGCTGCAGCCGGTGGTGTTCCGCGATCCGCAGGAGGTGAACGCCGATCGGGTGCACCTGCACCTGGAGCACCCGCTGGTGCAGCGGCTGCTGCGCCGCTTCCTGATGCGCGGGTTTCAGAGCGATGCTCTCAAGCGCGCGGCGGTGCTCGGCACCAGCGACGACACGGCCAAGCTGATTGTGCTGGCGCGGCTGAGCCTCTATGGCCACGGCGCGGCGCGGCTGCACGATGAGGTGCTGGCGGTGGTGGCCGAATGGGATCCCGCCGATCCGAGCCGGCGCCTGCGCAAGCTGAGTGAGGAGAAGAGCCGGCGGGCACTGGAGGATCTGGAGGCCTCGCTGCAGCAGCGGCTGGAGGCACCGGAGGCCATCACCGCTGCCCTGAAGGGGCACCTGGCTGCGGATGTGGAGCAGCTGCGCGAGGCCCTTGATCGCGTGGTGGACCAACGCCGTGAGGATGCCGCAGGCAAGCTCGGCAAACGCGCCGAGGAGGAGGCCGCCCGCTTCTGCAGGGTGCTGGAGGAGCAGCGCAAGCGCATCCTCAGCAGCCGCAGCCGCGTGAAGGACAACCCCGATCAGCTGCTGCTCGAACTGGGCGACATCGCCGATGCAGAAGAAATGAAAGCAGTGCGCCGCCAGGTGAGCGACAACTGGCGCTACTGGGAGCAGCGGCTGGCGTCGATCGACACCGACCTGGAGCGCGAGCCTGAGCGCATCCGCCGCACCTTCGCGCTGCAGACCCACCGGGTGGAGCCGGCTGGGGCGATCTATCTGTGGCCGCAGGGGGCAGATCCCCAGGAGGTGCGCTGATGGTCAGGCCATTCAGGTCAACCCAGCACAGCCACCGGGTAGTCGCGCATCAGGGGATCAACGCTCACCAAGGTGAGGTTCTCCTCAACAGCCTGGGCGATCAGCAGGCGATCAAACGGGTCTTTGTGCGGCACCGGCAATTGATCGAGTCGCCTGATGTGAGGCCAATGCACCGGCAACAGCAACCACCCTTCCTGATCGACGACCCAGCGATGAATCTCCGGCAGGGGAAGCTCGAGATCCAGCTTGCCCAATTTCACCTTGATCTGGATCTCCCAGAGATTGACCACGCTGCAGCAGATCTGATTCCCAGGATCAGCGATGCAATTGGTGGCTGTGGCGGACAGACGCGAGGGTTCCGCCAACCACCAGATCAGCACACTCGTATCGAGAAGAAAGCCGGCACCGCTCAAGGAATCAGAAACTCCTCAGCAAGAGGTGCATCGAAGTCTGCATGGGTGTGCATCTTTCCCAGCAGGCCGCCGGGCTGCCGAGGGGCAGAGGCAGCCCGAGAGACCGAATCCTGCATGGCTGCCAGCAATGCGCCGACCTGGCTGCGCTCATCAGGAGACAGGCGCTCCAGCTGGTGTTGCAGGGATGGGCTGATGGAAGTCATGGCGAACCGAAGACACGCCTGTCTCAATCCTAGGTGGGTTGGGCATGCAAGCCTGCAACCGCCAGGGAGCTCGCCGGACCCTGTCATGACCCGCGAAACCCACTGGCTCCACAAGAAGGCTGTCGCCGTTTGGGTAGCCGGCCTCCGGGAGGTGCGCTGATGCCTTCACACGCATCCACTCGCCTGCCCGCCGATGACTGGCTTGGCCTGCTGAGGCCCGTTGGCCTGGTGGTGGCGCCGGCGGTGCTCAATGCGCTGCAGCTGTTCCCCAACCAGAGCACCGCCTATCTCTCAAGTGTTCAACGCCAGCTGGAAGGCTTGCTGGAGGAGGTGGAGGGTCCCAATGGCCAGCCACTGGCCGTGGTGCCCAGCTTCCAGCTGCTGGCCACGGACTTGCTCGACTGGGGCGAGGCGGATCTGGTGCCAGCCGCCGAGCTTCAGGCCGTGCCAGAAGTGGTGCTGGCGGAATACGGCGAGACCCTGCGGCCCACCCATGGCGTGCCGGCGTTTGAGCAATCCACGGCGGGGTCCTCACCAGGCGCCGAGTCAGCGACAAAGCTGCAGGCCCTGGTGCTCGACCTCACCCAGTGGTGCGACGCCGGCGGTAAGCCTGATCCCCAATGGGGCCGCGACTTCGATGCAGCATGGAACCCCAGCGGCCACGGCTGGGA
>Ga0315900_10001428_pt1 | contig 38068 bp, 38 predicted proteins | sample LakEriMetagenome_FD_203521 | JGI IMG/M metagenome (GOLD analysis project Ga0315900, IMG submission 203521) | Freshwater fungal communities from buoy surface, Lake Erie, Ohio, United States - Buoy 12 MA114 | ecosystem: Environmental > Aquatic > Freshwater > Lake > Lake biofilm | place: USA: Lake...
ATCAACTTCCTCATCCAGCTGCTCAACAGCGTCCAGTACGGGCTGTTGCTGTTCATGCTGGCCGCTGGCCTGACGCTGATCTTCGGCATCATGGGCGTGGTCAACCTCGCCCACGGCAGCTTCTACATGCTGGGGGCCTACCTGGCCTGGTCGCTGTCCTCGATGCTGGGCAGCTTCACGCTGGCCATCGTGGTGGGCACGGTGCTGTCGGTGACTTTCGGCCTGCTGCTCGAAAAAGTGCTGTTCCGGCACTTCTACCACCGCGACCACCTTGACCAGGTGCTGCTGACCTTCGGCCTGATCTATGTGTTCGAAGAGATGCGTTCCATGCTCTGGGGCGACGATGTGCACGGCCTGCCCGTGCCGGCGGTCCTGTCGGCGTCGATCCCCCTCACAGACACCCTGTCTTACCCGGTCTACCGCCTCTTCATGTCGGGCATCTGCCTGCTGCTGGCCCTGGGCCTGTACCTGCTGATCTCCAAAACCCGCCTGGGCATGAAAATCCGCGCCGGGGCCTTCAACCACGAGATGACCGAAGCCCTGGGGGTGAACATCCGCCTGATCCATGCGGTGGTCTTTGCGCTGGGGGTTGGCCTGGCCTCGATCGCCGGCATGATCGCTGCGCCCGTCTCCAGCATCTACCCCAACATGGGCTCGCAGGTGCTGATCATGTGCTTTGTGGTGGTGGTCATCGGCGGCATCGGCTCGGTGCGCGGCGCCCTGATCGCGGCCCTGCTGGTGGGCCTGGTGGACACCTTTGGCAAAGTGCTGCTGCCCCAGGTCTCGGGCATGCTGGTTTACGTGCTCATGGCAGCGGTGCTGCTCTACAAGCCCGAAGGCCTTTTCAAGCAGTAAACGACCATGAGTGCTCCACAAATCCACATCGAAACCCTGCCGCGCAGCGTGCGCTTGCTGCTGCTGCTCGGCCTGATCGCGCTGGCCGCCTTCCCCTTCGTGGGCAGCGACTTCTACATGGCCATGGTCAACCGCATGATGATCCTGGCCATCTTTGCCATGAGCCTGGACCTGCTGCAAGGCGTGACCGGCCTGGTCTCACTCGGTCATGCGGCTTATTTCGGCATCGCCGGCTACGCCCTGGCCTTTGCCACCCCGGCCAACGCGCCCATCAGCCTGTACGCCAGCCTGCCCTTGGCCGTGGGCGCCTCCGCGCTGGCCGCCCTCGTCATCGGCTTTCTGGTGGTGCGCACGCACGGCATCTACTTCATCATGGTCACCATGGCTTTTGCGCAGATGGTGTTCTATGTCTTTTTCGACAACAAGGCGCTCGGCGGCTCCGATGGCCTGTTCCTGAACTTCCGTCCCGACGCGATCGTCTTCGACCTGGAAAACAAGCGGGTGTTTTATTTCTTCACGCTGGCCTGCCTGGTCGGCGTCTACCTGTTCCTGCGGCGCCTGCTATGGAGCCCCTTTGGGCGCGCACTGGCGGGCATCCGTGTCAATGAGCACCGCATGCGTGCCCTGGGCTTTGGCACCTTCAGCCACAAGCTCGCGGCCTTCACTCTGGCCGGGGCGCTGGCCGGTCTGGCCGGTTTTCTGTGGGCGGCACAGACCGGCTTCGTCAACCCCGAACTCATGGGCTTTCACCTGAGTGCCCACGCCATCATGATGGTGATCCTGGGTGGCATGGGCAACTTTGCCGGGGCCATCATCGGCGCCTTCTCTTTTGAATACCTGCTGCACCTGTTCAAGGACTTGCCTGCGATAGGCAACTTCAACACCGGCAAGCACTGGCAGATGTGGATGGGCCTGTTCATCGTGGGCCTGGTCATCTTCGCCCCCAAAGGCATCCTGGGGCTGCTGACCCGGGCCTTCGCCCGCCAGGAGGCCCGCGATGAGTGAAGCCCACGTCCGCATGTCCGCGCGCGGCCTGACCAAGCGCTTTGGCGGTCTGGCCGCCGTCAACGAGGTGTCGCTCGATTTGTGGCACGGCCAGCTGCACGCGGTCATTGGCCCCAACGGCGCCGGCAAATCCACCCTGACGAACCTGCTCTCGGGCGACCTGCCACCCACCAGCGGCACCATCACCCTGGGCGGCCAGGACATCACTGGCTGGACGCCTGAGAAAATCTCGCGCCACGGGCTCGGCCGCAGCTACCAAAAGACCAACATCTTCCGCACCTTCACCGTTTGGGACAATGTGCGCCTGGCGGCCCAGTCGCGCGTGCAACCCCACCCCTTCAACCCGCTGGGCTGGCTGGGCCAGGCCGAGCGCATGGCCGCCGTGAACGCCCGCGCCGAGCGCGCGATCGAACTGGCCGGCCTGCAAAGGCGCCGCCACACCCTGGCCGGTGCCGCCAGCCATGGCGAGCAGCGCCAGCTCGAAATCGCCATGACCCTGGCCACCGAACCGGCCGTGCTGCTGCTTGACGAACCCCTGGCGGGCATGGGCACCGCCGAAGCCGAGCGCATGGTCGAACTGCTGCTGCGGCTCAAGCAGGACCATGCGGTGATGCTGGTCGAACACGACATGGACGCCATTTTTGCCCTGGCCGACCACCTGACGGTGATGGTCAATGGCCAGGTGATTGCGAGCGGCCAGCCGGCCAGCGTGCGCGCGGACCGCGATGTGCAGGCGGCCTACCTCGGGGAGGAACATTGAAGTGAGCGACACCCTGATCCAGGCCCGCGGCATCCACACCTACTACGGCGCCAGCCACATCCTGCGCGGCATCGACTTCACCGTGAACCGAGGCGAAACCATCGGCCTGATGGGCCGCAACGGCATGGGCAAGAGCACCCTGCTCAAGTCCATCATGGGCATCGTGCCGCCGCGCCAGGGCAGCGTCGAGATCAAAGGCCAGCCCATGAACGGCCGCCCCACCTTTGAAGTGGCCCAAATGGGCATCGCCTACGTGCCCGAAGGGCGCGGCATTTTTGGCAACCTGAGCGTGGTCGAAAACCTCAAGATGGCCGCCCGGGCCGGCACCCGTGGCCAGCGCGACTGGACCTACGAGCGCGTGCTCGAGACCTTCCCGCGCCTGCAAGAGCGCCTGGGCCACGGCGGCCAGCAGCTCTCGGGCGGTGAACAGCAGATGCTCACCATCGGACGCGCCCTCATGACCAACCCGGACGTGCTCATCCTCGACGAAGCCACCGAGGGCCTGGCGCCCCTGATCGCACGCGAGATCTGGCGCATCTGCAGCGTCATCAAGGACAGCGGCATCAGCTCGATCATCGTCGACAAGAACTGGAAACACGTCACCCAGGTCACCGACCGCAATGTCATCCTGGTCAAGGGCGAGGTCGTGTTCGAGGGCAGCTCCGAAACCCTGCACGCCGACCCTCGGGTGCTCGAGCAGCACCTGGGCGTCTAAAGCAAGGGGCGCAGCTCGCGCGCGGCCTCGCGCAGCAAGGGCAGCCACTGGCGCTGCACCGCCAGGTCGCTGAGCTGATCGGCCGTGCCCACCACATTGAGGGCCGCCAGCGTCTGGCCTTGCATATTGCGCAAGGGCACCGCGAGGGCGTGGATGCCCAGTTCGTGCGCCTCTCGCGCCAGGCTGCAATCGTCCTGCCGGACCTGACGGATCAGGGCCTTGAAGGCCCGCACGCCCACCTCGGTGCGCGGCGTGATGCGGGGGAGGTCCCGGCCCTGGAGCCAGGCGGTCCACTCGGGCGGCGGCAAGTTGGCCAGCAGCACCCGGCCGGTGGAAGTGGCATGCGCAGGCAGGCGGGCGCCCAGATGCAGGCCATGGGCCAGGTGGCGAACCGGTTCGGCACTGCCCGCGCTGCGCGCCACGATCACGACCTCGGCCCCATCGAGCACCACCGCACTGAACGCCGCCTGCGTCTGCTGCGCCAGCCGGTTGAGCGTGGGCTGCAGCGTGCGCGGCAGGCGGGATGTGGCCATGTAGCTGCCGGCCAGGCGCAGCACCCGCGGCGACAGCCAGTAGTGCGAGCCATCGCTCTCGAGGTAGCCCAATTCGGCCAGGGTCAGCAAGTGCCGCCGCGCGGCCGCGCGCGTGATGCCGGTGCGCTGGGCGGCCAAGCTGGCATTGAGGCGCTGGCGCTCGGTGTCAAAGGCTTCGAGCACCGCCAGGCCTTTGGCCAGGCCCTCGATGTAATCGGCTTTGGCGATCGTCATGCGGGGATTGATCTCCATCAATGTGCGCGATCATCGCGCAAGTGGGCGAATGATCGCACACTTTGTGCAGGGCCTGGCCCTGCCCTGCTGCGGCCGCGCCTAAGCTTGCGCCATTGTTTTTCACACGCATTCGCCCACCCATGACTTCTGCCACCCGCACCCAAGTCGCCATCATCGGCGCAGGCCCCTCCGGCCTGCTGCTCGGCCAGCTGCTGCACAAGGCCGGCATCGACGCCATCATCCTGGAGCGCCAGAGCGCCGACTATGTGCTCTCGCGCATCCGGGCAGGCGTGCTCGAGCAGGTCACCATGGACCTGCTCGACGAAGCCGGTGTGGGCCAGCGGATGCACGCCGAAGGACTGGTGCACGAGGGCTTTGACCTGCTGTTCCGGGGTGCGCGCCACCGCATCGACATGACGGCCCTGACGGGTGGCAAAAAGGTCATGGTCTATGGCCAGACCGAAGTCACGCGCGACCTGATGGACATGCGCCAGGCGCTGGGCCTGCCCACCGTCTACGAAGCGGGCAACGTGCAGGTGCACGACTTCGACTCCGGCCAGCCCCGGGTGAGCTACGAGAAGGACGGCATCACCCACACCATCGCCTGTGACTTCATCGCCGGTTGCGATGGTTTCCATGGCGTGTGCCGCGCCAGCGTGCCCAAAGACAAGATCCGCGAGTACGAAAAGGTCTACCCCTTTGGCTGGCTGGGCCTGCTCTCGGACACCCGGCCGGTGCACCACGAACTGATCTACGCCAACAGCCCGCGCGGCTTTGCCCTGTGCTCGCAGCGCAGCATGACCCGCAGCCGTTACTACCTGCAGGTGCCGCTGACCGACAAGGTCGAACAATGGAGCGACGAGGCCTTCTGGGCAGAGCTGCGCAATCGCCTGGACCCCGAGGCCAGCGCCCATCTGGTGACCGGCCCAAGCATCGAAAAAAGCATCGCGCCCTTGCGCAGCTTTGTGACCGAGCCGATGCGCTTTGGCCGCATGTTCCTGGCCGGCGACGCGGCCCACATCGTGCCGCCCACCGGCGCCAAAGGCCTGAACCTGGCGGCCACCGATGTGAAATACCTCTCGAGCGCCCTCATCGAGTTCTACCAAGAGCGGTCCGAGGCGGGCATCGACGGCTATTCCGAGCGTTGCCTGCGCCGCATCTGGCGCGCCGAGCGCTTTTCCTGGTGGTTCACCAGCCTGATGCACCACTTTCCGGAAAACGGCGACATCGGCCAGAAATTCCAGGAAGCCGAACTCGACTACCTGATCCACAGCGAAGCCGGCGCACGCACCATCGCTGAAAACTACGTGGGCCTGCCGCTGAACTTTGGCGAGCACTGAGCACCCGCGCTGTGCAGGGCATCGGGGCCGCTGACGCGGCCCCTCATAATTTGGGCCAGCCCAACCCTTTCGGAGCCCCTGCCATGGCCCCCCTGCGCCCTCTGCGCGGCACGCGCATCCTCAGCCTCGCCCTCAACCTGCCCGGCCCTGCGGCCTTGCGCCGCCTGGCCGACCTGGGCGCGCGCTGCACCAAGATCAACCCGCCCGCGGGCGACCCCATGCAGCACTACACGCCCGAGGGCTACGCGCAGCTGCACGCCGGCATCCGGCAAGTGACGCTCGATCTGAAACATCCACAGGGTCAGAACGCGCTGCACCAGTTGCTGGCGCAGACCGACATTCTGCTGACCTCCTTCAGACCGTCGGCGCTGCGCAAGCTCGGCCTGGGCTGGACCGCCCTGCACCGGCGTTACCCTGCGCTGAGCCTGGTGCAGGTGGTGGGCGCGCCGGGGCCGCTGGCCGAAATCCCGGGCCACGATCTGACCTACCAGGCCGAAGTGGATCTGGTGCCTGGCCTGGACCTGCCCGCCAGCCTGTTTGCGGACATGGGCGGCGCCCTCATGGCCAGCGAAGCCGCACTGCAAGCCGCCCTGCTGCAAAAGACCACGGGCAAGGGCACGCGCCACGAGGTGGCCCTCAGCCGCGCCGCCGCCTGGCTGGCCCTGCCCCGCCAATGGCGGATGACCACCCCCGAAGGCGCGGTGGGCGGCGCCCACGCCGGCTACCGCATCTACCCCTGCAAAAATGGCCGTGTGGCTGTGGCCGCCCTGGAAGCGCATTTCGCCCAGCGCCTGTGTGAGGCCGCGGGCGTGCCGATCACCCACTCTGTCCAAGACCTGTTCAAGCCGGCGGTGCATCGGGCCATCGCGGCCTTTCTGGCCAGCAAGACACGCCAGGCGCTGGACGCGTTGGCAGAGGCCCAGGACATTCCGCTGCTGACGATGCGCTGAAATCGCCCAGAAAATGATGATGAAAAATTGTTTCCACCTGCTGTTCCTGTTCCTGGCCTGCTTTTCCTGTCGCATCGCCATGGCCATTGAAGAACCACGCTACGAAGTTTTGGTCTCGGACGCCTCCTTTGAGATCCGGCGCTACGCCCCCATGCTGGTCGCAGAAACGTTTGCCGAGGGCGACATGGACCAAGCATCGAACAAAGGGTTTCGGTTCATCGCGGATTACATCTTTGGCAATAACCAAGTGCCAGGCTCGGCCCAAAAATCAAAAATTGCCATGACCGCACCGGTGACGGTCGAGCCCCAATCCTCTGTGATCGCCATGACGGCGCCCGTGAGCATGGAGCCGCAGTCTGCCGATCTGCGTCTTGACTCGGCCCAGCGTTGGCGCGTTCACTTTGTGATGCCCAGCATCTACACCTTGGAAAACATCCCCAAACCCCGCAACGATGCCGTCCGACTGCGGCAGATCCCCAGCAAATACTTTGTTGTCTACAAGTATTCTTGGCTGAACAGCCATGCCCGTGTCCAGCAAAAGACACAGGCGGTCCTCGAGTGGGCACAGCAGCGATCGCTTCAAGTGCTGGGCACACCCCAACTCGCCCGCTATGACCCACCATGGACCCCACCGATGTTCAGGCGCAATGAAATCATGGTGGAAATTGCCCAGCCTTGATTTGTCGCCCACTGGCCTGCCCCCACGCCGCACCAGAGACCCCCAGAAACGAAAAAGCCCGTGTGATGACTCACACGGGCTGAACTTTGGCGGAAACGGAGGGATTCGAACCCTCGATGAGGCTCTACACCCCATACTCCCTTAGCAGGGGAGCACCTTCGGCCACTCGGTCACGTTTCCAAAAGTGGTCAGATTATAGCTCAGGCCTGGTCAAGGTCGAAGGCCTTGTGCAGGGCGCGCACCGCGAGTTCCATGTATTTCTCGTCGATCACGACCGAGGTCTTGATCTCGGAGGTGGAGATCATCTGGATGTTGATGCCCTCTTCACTGAGCGAGCGGAACATCTTGCTGGCCACGCCCACATGGCTGCGCATTCCGATGCCGACGATGGAGACCTTGCAGATCTTGGTGTCACCGACCAGCTCGGGGGCCCCCAGGGCCGGCAGCACTTTGTCCTTGAGCAGGTCCACGGTGCGGGCATAGTCGTTGCGGTGCACGGTGAAGCTGAAGTCGGTCCTGCCGTCCTTGGCCAGGTTCTGGATGATCATGTCGACTTCGATGTTGGCATCGGCCACAGCGCCCAGGATCTGGTAGGCGATGCCCGGCTTGTCGGGCACACCCAGCACGGAGATTTTGGCTTCGTCACGGTTGAATGCGATGCCGGAGACAACGGCTTGTTCCATTTGTTCATCTTCCTCAAAAGTGATCAGGGTGCCCGACTGGGCTTCTTCATGGATGTCGATGTCCCAGGGGGTGAAGCTCGAGAGCACGCGCATGGGCACCTTGTATTTGCCGGCAAACTCCACCGAGCGGATCTGCAGGACCTTGGAGCCCAGCGAAGCCATCTCGAGCATTTCCTCGAAACTGACTTTGGCCAGGCGCCGGGCTTCGGGGACCACGCGCGGGTCGGTGGTGTAAACGCCATCCACATCGGTGTAGATCAGGCACTCGTCGGCCTTCATGGCCGCCGCCACGGCCACGGCCGAGGTGTCGGAGCCGCCACGGCCGAGCGTGGTGATGTTGCCGCCCTCGTCCACCCCCTGGAAGCCGGTGATGATGACCACCTTGCCTGCCGCCAGGTCGGCGCGCACGCGGGCATCGTCGATCGACTCGATGCGGGCCTTGGTGTAGGCGTCGTTGGTCTTGATGGCGACCTGCCAGCCCGCATAGCTGACCGAGGGCATGCCTTCGGCCTGCAACGCAATCGCCAGCAGCGCCGAGGAGGCTTGCTCGCCGGTCGAGGCCAGCATGTCGAGCTCGCGGTTGTAGGCGCTGTCGGGTTTGGCGGGGGCCAGTTCCTTGGCCAGGCCCAGCAGGCGGTTGGTTTCGCCGCTCATGGCACTGGGTACCACCACCATCTGGTGGCCGGCACGGGCCCATTTGGCCACGCGCTTGGCGACGTTGCGGATGCGCTCGGTCGAGCCCATCGAGGTACCGCCGTATTTGTGAACAATCAAAGCCATTTGGATTCGTTGGAGTGGGATTGCATGCCCCGGCCACAGCGCGCGGGGCTTTCAGGCATTGCCCAGGCAGAGCCCGGCAAAGCCCAACATTGTACCAACGGCGACCCCTTGCCCCGGGCTCAGAGCGGGCGCCAGCGCAGGTGCGGGCCATCGCGCTCGACCATGCCCGCCCCCACCTTGAGCTGCAGCCGGTGGCCTCGGGTGTTGCAGTCAGCGATCTGGGCCTGCAGTTCGCGCAGCTGGGCCGCGCTGGGTGTGGTGGCGTGGGCGCGCCTGAGCCACAGGCGCAGCACCAGCGCCTGCCGCGCGGCCGGCAGGGCTTGCAGCGCGGTCAGCGCGGGCGGATCCCCGACCAGCCGCCCATCCTGCTCGGCCTGGGCATCGAGCAGCTGCTGCGCCTCGGCGATGTGGCGCATGCTGCGGGCAAAGGTGTCCCGAAAGCCCGGCAAGGCGGCCTCCAGCGCCGGCAGCACACGGGCACGGATGCGGTTGCGGGTGAACTGCTCGTCCTGGTTGCTCGGGTCTTCTACCCAGTGCTGGCCCCGCTGGCGCAAGCCCTCGCGCAGCGCAGCACCCGGCACCTGCAACCAGGGGCGGTGCCACTGCAGGCCCCAACGTTCCCAGCGCGCCGGCATGCCGGCCAGCCCCGGCAGGCCGCTGCCGCGCGAGAGCGCGATCAGCAGGGTCTCGATCTGGTCGTCGGCATGCTGGGCCACGGCCACATCGCGCAGCTCGGGCCACGCGCTGCGCACGGCCTCGGCAATGCCCTGGTAGCGGGCCTGTCGCGCGGCGTCCTCCGGGCTTTGGCCAGGGGCGGCGCGGGCATCCACGTGCTGCACGACCAAGGGCACCTGCAGCTGCCCACACAGCTGGCGACAGAAGGCCTCGAACCCGTCGGCGGCGGACTGCAGGCCATGGTGCACATGCACCGCCCTGACCTGCCCGGGCCAGCGCTCGGCACATGCGATCAGCAAGGCCGTCGAATCGGCACCGCCCGACAGCGCCACGGCAAAAGGAAGGCCCGGGCAGAAATCCGCCAGGGCCTCTTGTGGTGAGCGTGACATGCCGCGTGGGCTTATTTGCCCACCTTGGTGTCGGTGAAGCGGCCGTAGCTTTGCAGCCGCTCGTAGCGGCGCTCGAGCAGTTCTTTGCTCTTGAGGTCGGCCACCTGGCGCCAGGCATCGGCCAGGGCGCGCTTGAGGAAGGCCATCATCTGCGCGTGGTCGCGGTGGGCGCCGCCGACCGGCTCGCTGACGATCTTGTCCACCAGATTGAGGGCTTTGAGCCGGTGGGCCGTGATGCCCAAGGCTTCGGCGGCCAGTTCGGCCTTCTCGCCGGTTTTCCAGAGGATGGAGGCACAGCCCTCCGGGCTGATCACCGAATACACCGAATACTGCAGCATCAGCACTTGGTCGGCCACCGAGATGGCCAGTGCGCCACCGGAGCCGCCCTCACCGATGATGGTGGTGATGATCGGCACTTCGAGCTGGGCCATCTCGAAGATGTTGCGGCCAATCGCCTCGGACTGCCCTCGCTCCTCGGCGTCGATGCCAGGATAGGCGCCGGGCGTGTCGACGAAGGTGAACACCGGCAGCTTGAACTTCTCGGCCGTCTTCATCAGGCGCAGCGCCTTGCGGTAACCCTCGGGCTTGCTCATGCCGAAGTTGCGCAATGCGCGTTCCTTGGTGTCGCGCCCTTTTTGATGGCCCAGCACCATGCAGGGCTGGCCATTGAAGCGGGCCAGGCCGCCGACGATGGAGAGGTCGTCGGCAAAGTGGCGGTCGCCGTGCATCTCGACAAATTCGGTGAACAGCGCCTGCACATAGTCGAGTGTGTAGGGCCGCTCGGGGTGGCGGGCGATCTTGGTGATCTGCCAGGGCGTCAGATCGCTGTAGATGTCTTTGGTCAGCTGCTGGCTTTTCTTGCTCAGCTGGTCGATTTCGTCGGTGATGTCCACCGCCGACTCGCTTTGCACATAGCGCAGCTCTTCGATCTTGGCTTCAAGTTCGGCAATGGGTTGCTCGAAGTCGAGAAACGTGCGTTTGGCCAAGTTTTACTCCTCAATTGGTGACAGGCTGGGGCCTGTCCATTCGCCCTGAGCTTGTGGATGGGTGTCCGACGCTGGCCCAGAGTAAGCCCCGCCCGAACAGGGGGTTCAGTCCAGGACGTCAGACTCAGTAAGCCACAGGCAACGGGTCCAGCGAGCGCCAAATATACCAAGTCGCCACCGTGCAGTACGGGGCCCAGGCCTGGGCCACCTCGCGTGCGTCGCTGCGGCTGACCGGTTCGCCCGAGAAATAGTTGCGGCTGATGCCGTTGATCAGCCCCACATCATCGAGCGGCAGCACATTGGGTCGCATCAGGTGGAAGATGAGGAACATCTCGGCGGTCCAGCGACCGATGCCGCGGATGGCCACCAACTCGGCGATGATGGCTTCGTCGTCCATCTCCTGCCAGCCCTTGACGTGCACGGCACCGGAGTCGAAGTGCAGCGCCAGGTCCACCAGGTATTCCACCTTGCGCGCCGACAGGCCGGCCGAACGCATGTCGTCCACCTTGAGTTTGAGCACTCCGGCCGGGGTGAGCTTGCGCGAGAGGTCGGCAAAGCGGTCCCAGACCGACTGCGCGGCCTTGACCGAAATCTGCTGGCCCACGATGGAGCGCGCCAGGGTGACGAAAGCGTCGCCGCGCGACTCCAGGATCGCATCGCCAAACTGGGGAATGAGCTTCTTCATCACCCGGTCCTTGCGCGCCAGATGAGCGCAGGCCTCGGCCCAGTAGGCCGGGGTGACGGGCGTGACCTTGCTCACGCCTTGGCCTCCCAGGTGGTCCCGGCGGGCGAGTCCTTGAGCACAATGCCCGCCGCCAATAGGGCGTTGCGGATGCGGTCGGCTTCGGCAAAGTTCTTGGCGACCTTGGCCTCGGCACGCGCCTGGATCTGTGCCTGGATGGCCGCTTCGTCGAGTCCGGCGCCCGATTGCAGGTAAGCGGTCGGCTCGGCCTGCAGCAGCCCGAGCACACCGCCCAGGGCCTGGAGCAAACCCGCCAGCTCGGGCGAACGGCTGCGGTTGACCTCGCTGGCCAGGTCGAAGAGCACGGCCACCGCCTCGGGGGTGCCAAAGTCCTCGTCCATCGCGGCCTTGAAGCGGGCGGCATAAGGGTTGGCCCAGTCGATGGCGGTGGGCACCGGCGGCACCGCCTGCAGCGCGGTGTAGAGGCGCCGCAGCGCGCCCTTGGCGTCCTGCAAATGCACATCGCTGTAGTTGAGCGGGCTGCGGTAATGGCTGCGCACCACAAAAAAGCGCACGGTCTCGGCGTCAAAGGCCTGAAGCACATCGCGGATGGTGAAGAAATTGCCCAGGCTTTTGGACATCTTCTCGTTGTCCACATTGATGAAGCCGTTGTGCATCCAGTAGCGGGCAAACGTGCCCTGGCCCAAAGCACCTTGGCTTTGCGCGATCTCGTTTTCGTGGTGCGGGAACTGCAGGTCGGCGCCGCCGCCATGGATGTCGAAGGTCTCGCCCAGCAGCTCACAGCTCATGGCCGAGCATTCGATGTGCCAGCCCGGGCGGCCCGGACCGAAAGGACCGTCCCATTTGCAGTCTGGTGGCTCGGCCGGTTTGGCCGCCTTCCACAGCACGAAGTCCAGCGGATCGTTCTTGCCCGACTCGACCGCCACGCGCTCACCCGCGTTCAATTCGTCGAGCGATTTGCCCGAGAGCCTGCCGTAGCCAGGGAACTTGCGCACGGCGTAGTTGACGTCGCCGTTGCTGCTGCGGTAGGCCAGGCCCCGGTTTTCCAGGCGGCCGATCATGGCCAGCATCTGCGGCACATAGTCGGTGGCGCGCGGCTCGTGCTGCGGCCGCTCGATGCCCAGCGCATCGGCGTCCTGGTGCAGCGCATCGATCATGCGGTCGGTCAGGTGGCGGATGGTCTCGCCATTGTCCAGGGCGCGCTGGATGATCTTGTCGTCGATGTCGGTGATGTTGCGGACATAGGTGACCCGGTAGCCGCTGGCCTTGAGCCAGCGCTGCACGACATCGAAGGCGATCATGGAGCGGGCATGGCCCAGGTGGCACAGGTCATAGACCGTCATGCCACAGACGTACATGCGCACATGCCCCGGTTCCAGGGGCTGAAAATCGGCGACTGCACGGGTGAGCGTGTTGAAAATGCGCAAGCTCATGGATGAAGATCGAAAAGCAGGGAACCCTGGCGGTTCGCAGACAAGACGGGGAAGGAACGGCGGCAAAACGGTGGCCGCCCCTGCGAAGCGGTCCTCGTGCCGGAGGTGCTCCGCTACAATCGCCCGCAGTATAGCCGTCCACCATGACGGGCCAACATGCGCACTTTCCCCCCCTTGACCTTTGCTTCGATCCGCGGCTTGTCGGTGCAGATTTGCCTGGCAAGTCTGGCCTGGCTGGGCAGCCTGGCCCACGCCGATGTCTATGACGATGTGGAACGCCTGATCCGCAACGGGCAGCTCGAGCGTGCCCAGCAGACCAGCGCGGAGCACCTCAAGAAAACTCCGCAGGATCCGCAAATGCGGCTGCTGAGCAGCCGCATCCTCGACGCGCAGGGCAAACCCAACGAGGCAGCGGGCCTGCTTGAATCGCTGACGCTGGAATTTCCCGAACTGCCCGAGCCCCACAACAACCTGGCCGTGCTCTATGCACGCGCCGGTCGCATGCAGGAGGCGCTCGAGAGCCTGAACAAGGCCCTGCTGGCACGCCCGGACTACGCCGTGGCCCTGGAAAACCTGGGCGACCTGCACCTGAGCCTGGCACTGCGCGCCTACCAGCGCGCCAGCCGGGCGCCTGCTCCTCCGGCCAGCGCCTTGCGCAAGGCCCAAACCCTCGCCCCGCTGCTCAAGCGCTGAGGGCGATCCAGAAAGCCACTCTGTCCATGTTCAAACGCCATTTCCTGCGCACCGTCGCCACCCTGGGCTTGCTGGCCGCCACCGCTGGCCATGGTCTGGCCAATGGCATCAGCAAAGTGCAGATCACCACCTCGCTGGGGGTGATCGAGGCCGAGTTGTATGCTGACAAGGCCCCGCGCACCGTGGCCAACTTCCTGCAATACGTGAAAGACCGGCACTACGATGGCACGGTGTTTCACCGCGTGATCGCCAACTTCATGGTGCAGGGCGGTGGTTTCGACACCAAGTACCAGCAAAAACCCACCCGCGCGCCCATCCAACACGAAGGCCGCGCTGCCCTGGCCGCGGGCCTCAAGAACACGACCGGCACCCTGGCGATGGCGCGCACCAACGACCCGCATTCGGCCACTTCGCAGTTCTTCATCAATGTGGTGGACAACGCCTTCCTGGATCCGACCCCCATCCCCGAAGGTGATCCAGTCAAGCGCTTTGAATTCCAGGGCCGCGTCTACGAAAACATCCCGCGCAGCCAACTGCTCAATGCACCGCAGCTCTACGGCTTCACCGTTTTTGGCAAAGTCACGTCCGGCATGGACGTGGTCCAGAAAATCCGCAACACGCCCACCGGCAAAGGCGGCCCCTTCCCGACCGATGTTCCCCAGACGCCGGTCATCATCCAGTCCATCACCCTGCTTCCCTGAGAGAACCACATGAGCAATCCGCAAGTCGAACTCCACATCGTCGACATGGGCGTCATCACCCTCGAACTCGATGCCGAAAAAGCCCCCAAATCCACCGCCAATTTCCTGGCCTATGTGAACAAGGGCCACTACGACCGCACGATCTTTCACCGCGTGATTGACGGCTTCATGATTCAGGGCGGCGGCTTCGAGCCCGGCATGACCCAAAAGCCCACCGACGCGCCGATCGACAACGAGGCCAACAACGGTCTGAAAAACGACAAATACACCGTGGCCATGGCCCGCACCCAGGCCCCCCACTCGGCCACCGCGCAGTTCTTCATCAACGTGGCCGACAACGCCTTCCTCAACCACACCGCCCCTTCGCTGCAGGGCTGGGGCTACGCGGTGTTTGGCAAGGTGGTCAAGGGCACCGAGATCGTCGACCAAATCCGTGGCGTCAAGACCGGCCGCAACGGCTTCCATGACGATGTGCCCAAGGAAGACGTGGTCATCGAAAAGGCCGTCGCCCTCTGAGCCCCATGACGTCTTCGGCCGCCTTGAACGCGTGGGGCAGCCTGCAGGCGCCCGCCCATTGGCAGGCCGTGGACCTGGTGTCCGATCTGCACCTGCAGGCCACCGAGCCCGGCACCTTCGAGGCCTGGCGCGCGCACATGCTGCACACCACGGCAGACGCCGTGCTGCTGCTGGGCGATGTGTTCGAGGTCTGGGTGGGTGATGACGCGGTCGCCCACGACCCTTTTCTGCAGGCCTGTGCCGAAGTCCTGCAGCAGGCCTGTCGGCACAAAGCCGTGGCCTTCATGCCGGGCAACCGCGACTTTCTGGTCGGCCCGGCCTTTCTGCAAAGCTGCGGCGTTCAGCCGCTCCCAGACCCCACACTCTTGCATTGGGGCGCGCAGCGCATCTTGCTCAGCCACGGCGACGCCCTGTGCCTGGGCGACGAGGCTTACCAACGCTTTCGGGCCGTGGCCCGCACCGCCGCCTGGCAAGCCGAATTTCTGGCCCGGCCACTGGCCGAGAGGCTGGCCATGGCCCAGGCCATGCGGGCCCAAAGCGAAGCGCACAACCAGAGCATGCAGAGCTTTGCCGATGCCGACGCGGCCATGACGCGGCAATGGCTGGAGGCGGCCGACAGCCAGCACCTGATCCACGGCCACACCCATCGGCCGGCCGACCACACGGTCGCGGGTCTGGCCAGCGGTTTGCGGCAGGTGCTCAGCGACTGGCATGTCACGCCGGAGCACCGGCGCAGCCAGGTCCTGCGTCTGCACCGCGATGGCCGATCGGAGCGGCTGGCGCCTGTTCAGAGCTGAATCCTTGAAGTACCTGCGTTCGCCCTGGTGGCTGGGCACCACAGCGTTGCTGGCCTGGGTCCTGCTCTGGGATGCCAGCGGACTCGATTTGCAGGTCATGCAGCTCTTGGGCACGGCCGAAGGCTTTCCGCTCAAGACCGAGCCCTGGCTCTCGCATGTGCTGCACAACCGGGCGCAGCAAGCCGCTACAGGGGTCTACATGCTGATGTGGCTGACGGTCTGGTGGCCCTGGGGCCCCTGGCGTGCCCTGACACGCCGTGAGCGCGCGGCCTCCGCCCTGGCGGTCACCGCCAGCTTGCTGTCGGTGAGCGTGCTCAAGCATTTCAGCCTGACCAGCTGCCCCTGGGACCTGCGCCTCTTTGGCGGACCGGCGGACTACGTGTCCCACTGGGCCTGGGGACTCAGGGACAACGGGGGAGGCCAATGCTTCCCCGGCGGTCATGCCTCCACGGCCTTCGGCTTTCTGGCGCTGAGCCTGCCTTTTCTGCTGTCCGGGCAGGGCCCACTGCGCCGCCATGGCGGTCGGCTGCTGGTCGGCACGGTGCTGGTGGGCCTGCTCTTCGGGGCCACCCAGACCGTGCGCGGCGCCCACTACCCCAGCCACACCTTCTGGACCGCCTGGATCTGCTGGACGGTCGGGCTGGGGGTCTACCACCTCGTGGCGCCCCGCGCTTCAAAGCCGCGGGACTGAGCCCCTGCCCCGCGGACCTCAGCGCCGCAGCAACTGCTTGAGCGCGTTCTGCAGGCGACGGGCGCTGGCTTCGTCGTGAGCACTGCCCAGCACCTGCGCCACATCCTGCGCCCAGGTTTCAGCCGGCCCGGCCTCGTGGCGGCGGGTCAGCAGCTGCAGCTGCAGGGCCCGGCGATCGGCCAGGTGCTCGGCGGGGGTCGGCACTTCGGCGGCCATCTCCAAGCGCAACAGCGACTGCGCCGCCCCGCCCGGCTGGGCCTCGCGCGAGAGGGCCTGGCCCCAGGCCTGACGCGAGCTCGCCTGAACGCCCTTGCCCAGGGCCTGTGCGGTGGGCAAGGCATCGGCCTGACGCGCCTGCCAGGCCGAGAGCAGCTGGGTCAGGGTCTCACCGTGGGCCTGGACCGCCAGTTTGCGCAAGGCCTGCTCGGCATGTTCACGCGCTTCGCGCTGGGCTCGGAAAGCGGCATCCCCGAGACGCGGTCCACGGTCTTGGGCCGCCCGCTCATCGCGGCGATCGAAGCTGGCCCCACGCGGGCCCCGCTCGGAGCGCTCTGCACGCTCGACACCGCGCCCGCCTGCACGGGCATCGCGGCGGCCGGCCTGGGGCACGAGCGCTTCACTTTTCTTCTGGCCAGGGCGGTCATCGCCACGCACCGCCACCAACGGCCGCGCCGGCTTGGGCGCCACAGGCGCCGCAGACACAGCAGGCACAGCCACCGCTTCGGCGGCATCGCCGGCCACGGCCGAGTCGCCCCCCTCGCTCGGGCTGGCGGGTGTTGGCTCGGCCGCGCCGGCAGGCAGGATCGGGGCCGGGGTCGGCGGCGCGGCCTCGGCCGCCACCGCGGCAGCGACCTGCTCGCTGGCCACCGACTGGGCACGCAGGGCCTCGTCGAGCGCGGCCACGGCAGCGCGGATGCGCGCGGCATCGCCCGAAGCGTTGGCCGCTTCGACCGCTTTGGCCGCCTCCAGCACCGCCTTGTCGCGGGCGCTGAGCTGGGCTTCGGCCTGGTTGCGGGCAGCGCCCTTGCGCTGGAAAGCCTCGTCGATCGGCTTGCGGAACGCCTCCCAGAGCTTTTGCTCGGTCTTGCGATCGAGCGGGACCGCCTGGGCCTCTTGCTGCCAACGCTGCTGCAGCGCCTTGACGGCGTCGATGCGCAGCTGCGGCGCCGCCCCCAAGGCCTTGGCCTCGTCGATCAGGGCGTGGCGGCGCTGTGTGCTTGCCTTCTGGGCCGCCTCCAGACGGCCGGCCGCGGCGTGGATGGCCGCCTTCCATTGCGGCTGAAGCTCCGCATAGGCTTTCTCGCTCAGGTGCCCCGCGCTGCGCCAGCGCTCGGAGAACTGATGGATGTCGCGGGCCTGGCTGCGCCAATCGCTGGCCTCGGTATGGGCGGCGGTCCAGGCCTTGACCTCTTCGATGAGCTGCAATCGCAGCGATTTCTGCGCCGCCGACTCCTGCTTGACCTGGTCCAGCCAGGCCTGCACCGTCTTGTAGGCCTCGTTGCAGGCAGCGTCGAATTTCTTCCACAGGGCATGGTTGGGCAAACCGCCCTGGTCGGTCTGTTTCCAGGCTTCCCGCAATTGGCGCAGGGCCTCCTGCATCTTGCGTCCGCCCAGGGTGGGCGATTTGTCCGGGCCCAGCAAGCCTTCGGCCCGGGTGAGCAGTTCCTGTCGCAGCTGGTCGGCCCGCCAGCGCTGCCAGCCTTCGAGTTCACCCGCCGAGGTCAGGGCCTGGTGCACCCGGGCGTCCAGCGCCGGGTCCAGTTGCTTGCCGTGGGTCTTGAGGGCCTCACGCAAGGCGCTGGCAGCCCCGGCGCTGGCCTTGCCATGGCCTTCGGCCAATTCCTTTTCCAGCGCTTGCAACTCCTGCAGCACCGCCTGGGTGGCCTGCTCGCGCAGGGCCTGCCGCTCTGCCGGGTCGATGCGGGCTTTGGCGTTGCGGACCGCAGCGGTAGGGGCGGCCTTGGCGGGCGCCTCACCGCGCAGGCTGCGGATTTCGTCGGCCCAGACCGGCACATTGGGCAGGGGGGCATCGGGCTGCTGCACGGCGGCATCGGCCTGCTGCAAGGCGGCGTCAAAGCCGGCCCAGACCGCCTGCAGCTGGTTGCGTGAGGCCTCCAGCTGGGGCGGGAATTTGAGGTCCACACTGGCCCAGGCGCTGTCCTGGGTGAGCGCCTGGGCCTGCAAGGACCAGCCCTGCACATCCGCCTGCAGGGCCTGGCGGTTCGCATGGGCCTCCTGCAAAGGCTTGGTCGAGAGCACCTCGACACGCTGGGCCAGCAAGACGGCGGCCTCGCGCTGCACCATCACCTGGTGCTGCAGGTCTTCGACGCGGCGGACCACCTCGGCGAGCCGGTTCTTGAGTCCCGCCAGCGGCTCGCGCGAGAGCGGTGCGCCGGCCTTGGCGGCATCGCGCTGCCAGGCCAGGGCATCGGCGATGTTCAGGCGGTTGCCCGCCAGCAGCTGCTCGCCACGCTCCAGCCACTGCGCCGCCAGCAGCTCCTGCTCACGGGCGCGCTTGAGTTCGTCCAGGCGGTCCTTGAGGACTTTGGCCGCGCCCTTGTCCCGCACCGCCATTTCGCGGTAGACGTCCTGCAAGGACGCCATTTCCGGCCCGGTGGCCAGCCACTCGCGCAGGCGCGCGCTGCGTTCACCCGATGTCGCCGCGGCAAAGGCGCCACCGGTCAGCTGGTCCAAGGAAGAAATGTCGGCAGAAGAATGGCTCGAAGTCACGTTGTTACACCCTGTGGGCCAGTGCGCGTTGCGCCCGGCCTTTGCAAATCAATCGCCTATTGTCCCCGCAAAGCGGCACCGCCCCGGAGACCGTCCACCGGTCGGGGCCAAAGCGGCAAGAATAGATCAACGGTTATATGGAAACGTGTTTTTATGATTGACTTCATATGAAGTGAGTTCCTAGAATCGGGGCCGCATTCCGATCAGGGATAACCCTGAATCCACCCTTTGGCCCACTTCCATTTGGCCCCCGCCGCACCCGCCCCTGGGTTGGCCGGCCCCCGCCCCTTGTTTTTCGGTTCCAACCCGCACAGGCAAGGCCTTCAAGAGGAAAGCATGACCGCACGCTCAGCCCCACAGCGGCAATGGCAATCGCTCTCCAGCCTGTTCCTGGACATCCGGGAGGGCTTCATCGAGATCACCCGGCACAGCCTGGCCCTGCTGGGCATGGTCCTGCTGGCCGTGGTGCTGACCTTTGCCGCCCGGCCCAGCCTGCAAAACAGTGCCAGCGAGTGGTTGATGGGCTGGCTCACCAGCCGGCAGGACGAGACGCTGGCCCGGGCCGTGCAGGACCTGCTGCCCGAGCAGGCCAAGGTCACGCATTGGCTCAGCCGCAAATACAAAGTGGCCCCGCTGGCATTGGAAAAGCTGGTGGCCGAGGCCTGGCAACTGGGCCAGCTCAGCCAGCTGCCCCCCACCCTGGTGCTGGCCGTGATGGCGGTCGAGTCGGGTTTCAACCCCTTTGCCAGAGGCACACAGGGCGCGATGGGGCTGATGCAGATCGAGCCCGTGGCCCACTCGGAGACCCTGCGCCAGTTTGGCGGCCAGCTGGCCGCTTTCGATCCCCTGACCAACCTGCGCATCGGCGCGCGCCTGCTGCAGGCCAACATCAAGGCGGCAGGCTCGGTCGAGGAAGGCCTGCGCCTGTATGGCCGCGCCTCCGGCCAGGCCAATGAACAGTCTTATGTGGAGCGGGTGATGGGCGAATACCAGCAGATGGAGCGCATCATCCGCGGTCAGGCCGGCATGGGCGCCGCGGTGGGCGCGGGCCAGCGCCCCTGATCCCGCGCACCCGAGCCCGTGCACCTGGGCCGGCAGGCCCGAGCCCAGGCTGGCCTCGGCTACACTTGGCGGGTGCGCAACTGGCGATAGGAGGCCCCCCCTGGGCTTCTGACGTGGAAAGCGGCGGCCAGCCCCGCCCAAGACCACTGGGGAGCGCGCAGCGGACCCTCCGCTTTGAGCCGTTCGCCTGGGCAGCCCTTGTCAGCGCTTTTCCAAGTCTCGCCAAGGTTCCATCTCTTTGAAGGACTGCCATGTACCACCGCAACATCCTGATTGAACAGACCGATCCCGAGCTGTTTGCCGCCATCCAGGCCGAAAACGCCCGCCAGGAACACCACATCGAACTGATCGCGAGCGAAAACTACGCCTCGCCTGCCGTCATGGCCGCCCAGGGCAGCCAGCTGACCAACAAATACGCCGAGGGCTACCCCGGCAAGCGCTACTACGGCGGCTGCGAGTTCGTGGACGTGGCCGAGCAGCTGGCGATCGATCGCGTCAAGCAGCTCTTTGGCGCCGATGCGGCCAATGTGCAGCCGCACTGCGGGGCCTCGGCCAACGAGGCCGTCTTCCTGGCCTTCCTCAAGCCCGGCGACACCATCATGGGCATGAGCCTGGCCGAAGGCGGTCACCTCACCCACGGCATGCCGCTCAATATGTCGGGCAAGTGGTTCAACGTCGTCTCCTACGGCCTGGACAAGAACGAAGCCATCGACTACGACGCCATGGAAGCCAAGGCGCGCGAACACAAGCCCAAGCTGATCGTGGCCGGTGCCTCGGCCTACTCGCTGCACATCGACTGGGCGCGCTTTGCCAAAGTGGCCAAGGAAGTGGGTGCGATTTTCTTGGTCGACATGGCCCACTATGCGGGCCTGATCGCCGCCGGCGTCTACCCCAACCCGGTGCCGCACGCCGATGTAGTGACGTCGACCACCCACAAGAGCCTGAGGGGCCCGCGCGGCGGCATCATTTTGATGCGCGCCGAGCACGAGAAGGCCATCAACAGCGCCATCTTCCCCGGCCTGCAAGGCGGACCGCTGATGCATGTGATCGCGGCCAAGGCGGTGGCCTTCAAAGAAGCGCTGCAGCCCGAATTCAAGGCCTACCAGCAGCAAGTCATCCAGAACGCCCAAATCGTGGCCGAAACCCTGACCCAGCGCGGTCTGCGCATCGTCAGCGGCGGCACACAGAGCCACGTCATGCTGGTGGACCTGCGCGCCAAGGGCATCACCGGCAAGGAAGCCGAAGCCGCGCTGGGCGCGGCCCACATGACGATCAACAAGAACGCCATCCCGAACGACCCGGAAAAGCCGTTCGTGACCAGCGGCGTGCGCATCGGCACCCCGGCCATGACCACCCGCGGCTTCAAGGACGAGGAAGCGCGCATGACGGCCCACCTGATCGCCGACGTGCTGGACAACCCGAAAGACGAAGCCAATATCGCCGCCGTGCGCGAGAAGGTCAACGCCCTGACCGCACGGTTCCCGGTGTATCGGTAAGCAGGTCACGCCGAGATGAAATGCCCTTTCTGCGGTCACCTCGAAACCCAGGTGGTGGAGACGCGGCTGGCCGAAGACGGGGGCTTCATCCGCAGGCGCCGGCAGTGCGGTGCCTGCGAGAAGCGCTTCACCACCTACGAAAAACCGGAAGTCACCTTCCCGGCCATCGTCAAAAAGGACGGCCGGCGCATCGACTACCAGCGCGAAAAGCTGCGCGCCAGCCTGAACCTGGCCCTGCGCAAACGCCCGGTCAGCACCGAGCAGGTCGATGCGGCCATCGAGCGCATCGAAGAAAAGCTGCTGGCCCTGCCCAGCCGCGAGGTCGCCTCCAACCGCATTGGCGAACTGGTCATGCGTGAGCTCAAAAAACTCGACAAGGTGGCCTACGTCCGTTTTGCCAGCGTTTACCGCAGCTTCGAAGACATCGACGAATTCAAGACCCTGGTCGACGAGGTGCGCTGAGGCTTCAGCCGCACGCGCTCACACCGATCTTCTCTAGGCGGGGGCGCCCTAGGGCATTGCTCACCACCTGCCAGCCCGTCTCCAGCCCCGGCACGCAAAAGCGCCAGGTCCCGGCCATGAACGCGCCCTGCGGCGTGGCACTGCGCCCCTCGGCGCTGTACGAAAAATAGGCTTTGGCCGTGCTGCTCACCGACAGGCGCAGCGGGTCCGGTACAGCCTCCCGCAGCTGGATCAGGGCCTCGCCCGCATCGAAGTGGGTGTTGTCGTTGGCATCGGCAAACACCAGCCAGCCCTGTTGCCAGAGACCGCTGGGGTCGCATGCGCCGGCCTGACCCTGGGCCCGGGCACACACCGTGACCCGCTGCTGGCGACTGAGCGCTTCACTGCGCGCGAGCACCAGGCTGCTCCACAGGCCCTCGGCCTGGGCCTGCAGCCGATGCTGCTGGTGCAGGGCCGACACCCCGGGGGCGGCCAGCGACACCATCACCCCCAGCAAGGCCATGACCACCAGCACCTCCAGCAAGGTCAAGCCTGCACTCCCCGACGCTTGGCGTGGCCTCTGGCCCATCTTGCCCTCCCTGAGGGCCACAGCCTAATGCAGGCGGCGGCCGCCGCCAAGGGCCCGGAGGCGCTGTACAAGCGCGCCCCGCATGGCCAGAATGGAAAAAAAATCAGGGAGGATGCAGGCATGGACACGCCTGGAGACCGCCATGGGCGCGCAGGGCCCATTCACGCGAGCGGCTGGACGCTCAGCGAGCTGCTGGTCAGCCTGGCGCTGATGGCAACGCTGGCCTCGCTGGCGCTGCCCGCTTACCTGCAGCAACAGCGCCAGGCCCGGCGCAGCGATGCCCTGGTGGCCCTGCAGCAGCTGCAAATGGACCAGGCGCGCTGGCGCGACGCGCACGAGACCTATGCCGACTCCCTCAGCGCCCTGGGATGGCGGACCGAGCGCTCGCCGGGGGGGCATTACGCCATCCGCATTGCCCACGCCGACGCCGAGGGCTACACCCTGGAAGCCTGGCCCACCGGCAGCCAGGCCGCCGACCAGGCCTGCAGCCCGCTGCGACTGACCGGACGTGGCAACGCCAGCCCCACCTTCAGCGCCGGCGAACACACCGACAGCGACCCGCTGCGCTGCTGGCGGCAGTGAGCCCATGGGCCACACGCGAGCACGCGGCGAAACCCTGACCGGCCTGCTGGTGGGCATGGCGGTCGGGCTGGTGGTGCTGGCCGCAGGCATGCAGATGCTGGCGCAGCAGCTGCGCGGCCACCGCCACAGCCTGCAGGCCAGCCATCTGCAGCACGACCTGCGGGCCGCCATGGACTGGATGAGCCGCGAACTGCGCCAGGCCCAGCACGTCGCCGGTGCATGGCAAACCCGCTCACCGAGCCGCTGCGACGACCCGTTTTGCGACGGCCCGGAAGACTTCAGCATCGAGGACCACTGGATCGACTTCAGCCACGACCGCAACCACAACGGCATGCAGGACAACAACGAATGCATGGGGTTTCGGCTCTCCGACAAGGCGCTGATGGCCCGCCGCAGCTGCAGCGGCACCGGCAGCTGGCTGCCCCTGACCGACCGGGCCAGCCTGGAGGTGACGGCGCTGAGCTGGCAACTGCAGTGCGAACTGCGCCAGGGCTGGCTGCACCGCTCGGTGCAGTTCACCCTCGTCGGCCAATGGCCTGGCGATCCGACGCGCTCGGTCCGCCTCTCGCAAACCGTGCACTTGCGCAACGCGCTGCCGGCCAGTGCGCAGGCGCTGTTCTGCCCATGAGGCGAGCGCCTGGTCACCCTCGCCAAAATGGGGCGATCACCCTGCTGGTGGCGATCGGTCTGGTGGTGCTGGCTTCGCTGACGAGCCACTACAGCAGCCGCAGCGTGTTCATGGACCGGCTGGCAGCGGAAAACCATGCCCGCACAAGCCAGTCCCGGCTGGCGGCCGAAGCGGCCCTGGCCACGGCACAAGCGGTCATCGCCAGTGCCAGCCCACCCTTCGAGGCGCTGCTGACCCAAGCAGCGCCCTGCCCACCGGGCGTGCAAGGCCCGCAGTGGCAGTGCGTGGCCTGGCCTGTGCCCGCACACCCGGCCTGGCCCCAGGCCGAGCGCAGCGTCACCGGCACACGCAACCTGGTGATGGCGCCGCATGTGCTCACCTTGTACGCCCAAAGCCGCCTGAGCGCGCAAAGCAGCCGCGGGCAGGTGCGCGAGAGCCTGTTCCTGCCGGTGCTCTCGCCCGCCCCTGCTCAGGCGCCTCAGGCGGCCCTGGTGCTCAACGGCTGCGTGAGCGAAGCCGCCGCCGCCAGCCTGCGCGTGTGTCCACTCAGCCAGACCGGGCAGGCCTGCAGCGGCAGCGCCACGGCCCCGGCGGTGCAGACGCATTTTGTGAACGACACCGACCGCAACGGCAGCATCTCGGTCACCGAAAAAACGGCCTGCATGGGCTTGGCCAGCCGCAGCCTGCCCGCTGGTGGCAGCCAAAGCGGTCCGGACCACGCGGTCTCGCGCAGCCCATGCAACCGGGCCGCCTGGCGCAGCGTGTTGGGCGACATCACACCGGCGCAGCTGCAGACCTGGTCCAGCAGCCAAGAGCGCAACGGCCTGCACGCCCTGAGCACACCGCCGCGCACGATTTACTGGATCGACAGCCCGGCCGACTGGCGCCAGAGCGTGGGCACGCCCGCCCACCCGGTCCTGCTGGTGTTCTCGAGCCAGGCCTGCGCGCTGCGCTGCCCACGCATCGCGCCGGGGGTGTCCATCCACGGCAGCGTGGTGCTGGACTCGGGCTGCGATGACGAAAAAATGCGCGGCTGGCAAGGCGGCTGGATCGAAGGCCAGCTGGTGGTCGAGTCCGGGCTGCCGCAATGGCTCGCCGGCACGGTGTGGGCCAGGCCCTACAGCCGCAAGGCCTACTGGCTGGACTGGCCCGAGGGCATGGACACCAGCCGGGTGCAGCGCGTCAACGGCAGCTGGAGCGAAGGGGCGCCATGAAGTCGCCGCAGCAAGGCATGGCCCTGATCGAAGCCCTGGTCGCCTCGGCGGTGCTGGGCATCGGGCTGCTGGGGGCCACACAGCTGACGGTCAAGGCCCTGGAAACGGCGAGCCAGACACGCCAGCGCGGCGTCGCCCGCTTGCTCGCGCAGGAGGCCATGGACTGCGCGATCGCGCGCAGGCTGTGCCCCGCGCAGGACAGCACCGAGGTGCAAGGCATCCACTACCTGCGCCAGACGCGCATCACAGGGGGCGGCAACGGGCTGCAGGAGATCGAAGTCACGGTGCAATGGGTTTCGGTCTCGGCCTCTGCCTCGGCGCTGGGCGGGACGTCAGCTGCAGAACCGGCCCGCCTGGTCTGGCACAGCAGCATCTCGCAGCTGCCCGGCTGGGTCGGCCGCTGAGCGCCCGCCACAGACGCGCGCACTCGAGGCGCGCACAGAGGGCAGACAGGAAGGCACACAGGAGGGCCGCCGAGTTCGCGTATCCTCTGCAGCAGCCCACAGCCCCTGACCACACCCCGTGCAGCCGACCCCCTCTTCTCCGATGGCCCATGCCCTGGACCTGGCCCGCCAGGCCCTGTGGCTGACCTCGCCCAATCCCCGCGTGGGTTGCGTGATCACCGCGCCCGATGGCACCGTGCTGGGCCAGGGCCACACCCAACGTGCTGGCGGCCCACATGCCGAAATCGTGGCGCTGCGCGAAGCGGCGGCCAGCGGCTTCGATGTGCGCGGCGCCACCGCCTGGGTCACGCTCGAGCCCTGCGCCCACCAGGGCCGCACCGGCCCTTGCTGCGATGCGCTGGCGGCGGCGGGCATCGGCCGTGTCGTGAGCGCCATGGTCGACCCCAACCCCCAGGTGGCCGGCCAGGGCCTGGCACGGCTGCAGGCCGCCGGCGTTCAGGTGCACACGCTGGCCCCCGATGACCCGCTCGCGGTGGCGGCGCGTGAACTCAACATCGGTTTCTTCAGCCGCATGGAACGCGGCCGGCCCTGGGTGCGCATGAAGATCGCCGCCTCGATCGACGGGCAAACCGCCCTGGCCAATGGCCAGAGCCAATGGATCACCGGGCCACAAGCCCGGGCCGACGGCCACGCCTGGCGCGCCCGGGCCTGCGCCATCCTGACGGGCATCGGTACCGTGCTCGAGGACGACCCGCAACTCACCGTGCGCGGCCTGGACGTGCCGCGCCAGCCCCACCTGGTGGTGGTGGACAGCCGCCTGGAATTGCCCCTGAACGCCCGGCTGCTGGACACCCTGGGCAGCGGCGAGCACACGCGCCAGATTGGGATCTACACGGCCTGCAGCGGACAGGCCGAAAAACGCGCAGCGCTAAAGGCCCGTGGGGTCGAGGTGATCGATTGCCCCGGCCCGGGTGAAAAGGTCGATCTGGCCGCCCTGTTGCGAGACCTGGCCCGGCGCGAGATCAACGAGCTGCATGTGGAAGCGGGCTTCAAGCTCAACGGCAGCCTCATGCGCGAAGGCCTGGTGGACGAGTGGCTGCTGTACATGGCCCCGCAATGGCTGGGCCCGGGCCAGGGCATGGCCCATCTACCGGCGCTCGCGCAACTGGGCGATGCGCTGCAGCTGCGCTTTGAAGCGGTGGAGCGGGTGGGGCCAGATCTGCGGCTGCTGCTGCGGCGCTGACCGACCCACCGCAGGAGTTTGCAAGGGCTTGCAGGGCTTACGCTTGCGCCTTAAGCGAGCTCGTGCAAGGGCCAGCGCGGCTTCACATCAAAGCTGTAGCGCGGCTCGGCCGTCTGCACACCCGCCTGGATGCGCATGGCGGCGGCCATGGCGATCATGGCGCCGTTGTCGGTGCACAGGTGCAGCTCCGGGTAGTGCACACGCACGCCGGCCTGGGCACACAGGGCATTGAGCTGGCGGCGCAATTCGCGGTTGGCCCCCACCCCGCCGGCCACCACCAGGCGCTGCAGGCCCGTTTGCTGCAGGGCGGTCATGGCCTTTTTGGTCAGCACCTCCACGATGGCCGCCTGGGTCGAGGCCGCCAGATCGGCGCGTTCGGCTGCGCCCTCGGTGTGCGCGGCATCGCCGATTTTTTTGCACTGGGTCAGCACCGCCGTCTTCAGGCCGGCAAAAGAAAAATCCAGATCGCCGCTGTGCAGCAGTGGGCGCGGCAATTTGTAGGCCGCCGCATTTCCCTGCTCGGCCAAACGGGACAGGCCCGGCCCCCCCGGGTAAGGCAGCCCCATCAGCTTGGCCGATTTGTCGAAGGCCTCGCCTGCCGCGTCGTCGATCGTCTCGCCCAGCAGCTGGTAGCGCCCCACCCCATCCACCCGCATGAGCTGGGTGTGCCCGCCAGAGACCAGCAAGGCGATGAAGGGGAACTGCGGCGGGTCTTCACTCAAAAAGGGCGAGAGCAAATGGCCTTCGAGGTGATGGATGCCCATGACCGGCTTGCCCAGCGCGGCGGCCAGCGCACAGGCCACGCCCGAGCCCACCAGCAAGGCGCCGGCCAGGCCCGGTCCACGGGTGTAGGCCACCACGTCCACATCGGCGAGCGACTGGCCGGCGCTGGCCATGACCTCGCGGGTCAGGGGCAGCACGCGGCGGATGTGGTCGCGGCTGGCCAGCTCGGGCACCACGCCCCCATAGGCCTGGTGCATCTCGATCTGGCTGTGCAACGCGTGTGCCCGCAGGCGCGGCCAACCGCCCGTGGTCGTCTCGACCAGGGCCACGCCGGTTTCATCGCAGGACGATTCAATCCCCAAAATTCGCATAACAGCTAGTTTACGGGGCCCATGGGCGGTCGCCCGGGGCTTGGCCATAATCGTCCGCAAACCCCTCTGCAGCCCCCCATGACCCACCTGAAACTGATTTCTTCCATGGCCACCAAGCCACTGCTGGCCGACCTCGTGGCGCTTTACCAGCAACAGGTGCCCGATGTGCAGGTGCATGTGGAGTCCGTGGGCGGGGTGGACGCGGCCAAACGCGTCGAGGCAGGCGAAGCCTTTGACGGCGTGGTGCTGGCCGCCAACGCCATCGACAAACTGATGGCCAGCGGCCAGGTGCTGGCCGGCAGCCGCGCGGACCTGGTGCGCTCGGGCGTGGCGGTGGCCGTGCCTGCGGGTGCCCCTGTGCCCGACATTTCGACCGAATCGGCCCTCAAAGCCGCCATCCTGGCCGCGCCGAGCCTGGGCTATTCCACCGGCCCCAGCGGCGTGCAACTGGCCCAACAGTTCGAGACCTGGGGCATCGCCGCGACCATCGGCCCGCGCATCGTGCAGGCCAAGCCGGGGGTGCCGGTGGCTTCGCTGGTGGCCAGCGGCGAGGTGGCGCTGGGCTTTCAGCAACTGAGCGAAATGCGGAGCGTCGCCGGCATCACCATCGTCGGGGGCCTGCCCAAGGCGGTGGAAATCATCACCACCTTCTCGGGCTCGGTGGCCGCCACCAGCCCGGCGCCCGCAGCCGTTCGCGCCCTGCTGGCCTTCTGGCGCTCGTCCGCCTGCGACGCGCTCAAGCGCGAACACGGCATGGAACCGGCCTGAGAGCGCTGGCCTGCCCATCATTCAACATATTCCAAATTTGTATTTGGAAAGCGATGGGACAGATCGGAAAATCCCCATCAGCGAATTTCTCTGACCTGACATGCACCCCCATCACGCCCTCCGTTGCACCCTGGTTGGCGCAGGACCGGGCGACCCGGACCTGCTCACGCTCAAGGCCGCCAAGGCCCTGGCCAGCGCCACCGTGGTTTTCGTCGACGACCTGGTCAACCCGGCCGTGCTGGAACACGCGGGCCCCGGCGCCCGCATCGTGCACGTGGGCAAGCGCGGGGGCTGCAAGAGCACGCCACAGGCCTTCATCCACAAACTCATGGTGCAGGCCGTGCAGCAAGGCGAACGCGTGGTCCGGCTCAAGGGCGGAGACCCCTTCATTTTTGGCCGGGGTGGCGAGGAGGTGGAACACCTGCGCGCCGAAGGCATCGAGGTGGAGGTCATCAATGGCATCACCTCCGGCCTGGCCGCGCTCTCCAGCCTGGGCGCCCCGCTCACCCACCGCGACCATGCCCACGGCGTGCTGTTGGTGACGGGCCACGCCAAACCGGGGGATGCAGGACCGGACTGGGTCAGCCTGGCGCAAACCGCTCAACAAGCCAAACTCACCCTGGTGATCTACATGGGCGTGAGCAGCCTGCACGCCATCCAGAGCGGGCTGCTGCAGGGCCTGCCCGCCAGCACCCCCGTGGCCATCGTGCAGTACGCCAGCCTGCCCCAGCAACGCGAAGCCCTGACCACGCTGGGCGAGTTGCAAGCAACCATGGTCCGCGAAGGGCTGCAGAGCCCCAGCATCATCGTCGTCGGCGATGTGGTGCAGGGCGCACGCGCCTGGCAAGCCCCAAGCGCAGCGGCACGCCACGCGGCCTGAAGCCGGGCCGCCTGACGCGGCCCCTTACACTCCTGCGCATGAATGCATGGGATGCGGTGATCGTCGGAGGGGGGGCTGCCGGCCTGTTTTGCGCGGGTGTGGCCGGCCAGCTCGGCCAGAAGGTGCTGGTGCTGGACCACAGCGAGAAGGTGGCTGAAAAGATCCGCATCTCGGGCGGTGGGCGCTGCAACTTCACCAACCGCCAGTTCGACCCCTCTGCCGCGCAAAAGCACTTCATCAGCCAGAACCCGCACTTTTGCCGCTCGGCACTGTCGCGCTACACCCCCCAAGACTTCATCGCCCTGGTGCAAAAGCACGGCATCGCCTTTCATGAAAAGCACAAAGGCCAGCTGTTTTGCGACCATTCGGCCGAAGACCTCATCCGCATGCTGCTGGCCGAGTGCGATGCGGGCGGCGTGACGCGCTGGCAGCCCTGCGGCGTGCGGGCCGTGCGCCACAGCGAGGGCCTGTACGAACTCGACACCGAGCGTGGCCCCGTGCGCACGCGGGCCCTGGTCGTGGCCACCGGCGGGCTGTCCATCCCCAAGATCGGGGCCACTGGCTGGGGCTACGACATCGCGCGCCAATTTGGCCTGCGGCTGGTCGAGCGCCGCCCCGGCCTGGTGCCGCTGACCTTTGACGGCCAAGCCTGGGCCCCCTACGCCGAACTGGCAGGCTTGGCCTTGCCGGTCGGCATTGAAACGGGCGACAAGAAAAGCCGCATGCATTTCGATGAAGACCTGCTCTTCACGCACCGCGGCCTGTCCGGACCGGCCGTGCTGCAGATTTCCAGCTACTGGCAGGACGGCGGCCCCATCCGTCTCGACCTGGCGCCGGAGGTCGACCTCCATGCGCGGCTGCAGGACGCCAAACTGCGCTCGAAAAAACGGCTGGTCAACGAGCTGGCCGGCCTGGTGCCCAGCCGCCTGGCCGAAGCCTGGGTGGGGCAGGATGCGGCCCTGCAACGGCCCGCCGCCGAGGTGCCCGACAAGGCGCTCCAGAAGCTGGCACAAGCCCTTTCGGGCTGGAGCCTGGTGCCCACCGGCTCCGAGGGCTACAAAAAGGCCGAGGTCACGCTGGGCGGCGTGGACACGCGCGACCTGTCCTCGCAGACGATGGAGTCCAAACAGCCTGGCCTGTATTTCATCGGCGAGGTGGTGGATGTGACCGGCTGGCTGGGCGGCTACAACTTCCAATGGGCGTGGGCCAGCGCACACGCCTGCGCCCAGGCCCTGGCACAGTCCGGGTCCGGCACTTCCAGCCCGCCGATTTGAGCCCGAAAACGCTATAATGGCTGTCTTTGCTGGCAAAACCCCTGTCTGCCAAATACTAGTTCTGTGACGGGGAACTCGCCGGTATCGGAGTGCAGCGGCCCGATCTTCCCTGCACTTGCGACCGGCACAATTTGGAAAATTTGAGTCCATGACCACCATCCGTGTTAAAGAAAACGAGCCGTTTGACGTCGCTCTGCGTCGCTTCAAGCGCACCATCGAGAAACTGGGCCTGCTGACCGACCTGCGTGCCCGCGAGTTCTACGAGAAGCCGACCACCGAGCGCAAGCGCAAGAAAGCCGCTGCCGTCAAGCGCCACTACAAGCGCGTGCGCAGCATGCAGCTGCCCAAGAAGCTGTACTGATCCGCTTCTTGTCAGGGCCTCGCCCTGAACGCCAAGCCCGCTCTTGAGGACGCTCAGGCGGGCTTTGTTGTTTCTGCCCCTCCCTCCTTCCCCTTTTTTCCCCTTTTCACAGGACCGAGACCATGAGCCTGAAAGACCAGATCACCGAAGACATGAAAACCGCCATGCGCGCCAAGGAGATGGAGCGCCTGGGCACCATCCGTCTGCTGCAGGCGGCCATCAAGCAAAAGGAAGTCGACGAGCGCATCACGCTGGACGACGCCGGTGTGGTGGCCATCGTGGACAAGCTGATCAAGCAGCGCAAGGACTCGATTGCCGCCTTTGAGGGCGCTGGCCGTCAGGACCTGGCCGACAAGGAGAAGGCCGAGATGGCCGTGCTGCAGGTCTATCTGCCGGCGCGCCTGTCGGCCGAAGAAGTGGCTGCCGAGGTCCAGGCCATCGTGGCCGAGCTGGGGGCCTCGGGCCCGGGCGACATGGGCAAGGTGATGGGCGCGGTCAAAACGCGCCTGGCGGGCAAGGCCGATATGGGCCAGGTGTCGGCGGCGGTGAAGGCGGCGTTGGCGGGCTGAGTGATCGTCCCGTCGTGGTTCTGCCTGGAGGCAGGGGGCACGCCGGACTCCTCAGAAGCCGCTGCGCGTCACACATCGTCGCCCGGCCTGCCCCCTGCCTCCAGGCTGTGTTCGTGGGGGGAGGCTGTATCAGCTCCCCGCCACCTTCATCTTGTTGATGAGGACGGAGCCGATGCTCTTGGCGCCCATGTTGTAGACGTCGGCGCCGACGGCTTCGATGCCCATGAACATGTCCTTGAGGTTGCCAGCGATGGTGATTTCGTGCACCGGGAAGGCGATCTGGCCGTTTTCCACCCAGAAACCGCTGGCGCCACGCGAGTAGTCGCCGGTGACGTAGTTGACGCCCTGCCCCATCAGCTCGATGACGAACAGGCCGGTGCCCAGCTTGCGCAGCATTTCGGTCAGATCGTCGGCGGGACGCGTCAGGCGCGAAGTCAGGGTCAGGTTGTGCGAACCGCCGGCATTGCCCGTGGTGCGCATGCCCAGCTTGCGGGCCGAGTAGCTCGACAGAAAGTAGCCCGCCACCTTGCCGTCGCTCACCACATCGCGCGGGACCGAACGCACGCCCTCGTCGTCAAAAGGCGAGCTGCCCTTACCGCGGGGCAGGAAGGGTTCTTCGTGGATGCGGATGTGTTTGGGAAAGACCGGCTTGCCCAGGGAATCCAGCAGAAAACTGCTCTTGCGGTAGAGCGCCCCGCCACTGACGGCCTGCACAAAGCCGCCCAGCAGGCCGGCGGCCACCGGCGATTCGAACAGCACCGGGCATTCGGTGGTCGGGATCTTGCGCGCCCCCAGACGCGAGAGCGCGCGCTCGGCGGCGTAGCGGCCCACGGCTTCGGGTGAGGCCAGCTCTTCGGGCGCACGCATGGACGAATACCAGGCGTCCCGCTGCATTTCGGCGTTTCGGCCGGGCAAAGAGGCGATGGGCGCCACCGAGAGGCTGTGGCGCGAGCTGGCATAACCGCCCCGGAAGCCATGGGTGTGTGCGCTGAAGAAATGGCTTTGCTGGGCCGACACTGCGGCGCCCTCGCTGTTGGTGATGCGGCGGCTGGTTTTCAGGGCCGCAGCCTCGCATTTCAGGGCCAGCTCGGCCGCCTGCTCGCTGGTGATGGCCCATGGGTGAAACAGGTCGAGCTCGCGCGGCCGGGTTTCGATGTCGCGCTCATCGGGCAAGCCGGCCACCGGGTCTTCGGCGGTGAAACGGGCGATGTCGTAGGCCGCCTGCACCGTGCGTTCGATGGCCGCCGGTGAAAAATCGGAGGTGCTGGCATTGCCCCGGCGGTGGCCCACATACACCGTCACGCCCAGCGATTTGTCTCGGTTGCGCTCCACGTTTTCGAGTTCGCCCTTGCGCACCGAAACGGACAGGCCGCAGCCCTCGGAGGCTTCGGCACCGGCATCGGTGGCGCCCAGCTTTTTGGCGTGCGCCAGGGCGCTGTCCACCAGGTGTTCAAAAAAATCGCGGCTGTAGCTGAAACCGCTGTGGGCAGAGGCGTAGGAGGTGTTCACAGATGGATTCCGAAATGGGTGCCGGAACGCGTGCGGTTCGGGTGGCCGACTATGATACTGGCCCAAGAGAACCTTCGGGCCCCGTCCCCGCATACCCCCACCATGTCCCGCAAACCCAAAAAAGGTTATTTCGTCAAAGGCCAGTTCGTGGCCGAAGGCAGCGAACTCGACCTGGAGCTCAAGCTCGCCATGAAGTGGGGCCAGTCCACCAGCAAGACCGACGCCAAACGCGAGAGCGAGGAACTGCAGGAGCTGGGCGAACAACTGCTGACCCTGCGCCCCGACCTGTTCAAACCCCTGCCCTTGCCTGACAAGCTGGCCGATGCGCTGGCCGATGCCAAGCGCATCACCAACTTCGAGGGCAAGCGTCGCCAGATGCAGTTCGTCGGCAAGCTGATGCGCCAGCTCGACCCCGAAGTGCTGCAGGCGGTGCGCCATGCGCTTGAGCTCCAGCGCCTGGGCCACAGCCACGACACCGAGCAGCTGCACCAGGCCGAAGAATGGCGCGACCGCCTGATCGCCAGCGACGAGGCGGTGCAGGAGTGGATCGGGCGGTACCCGGGCACCGACACCCAGCAACTGCGTGCGCTGGTGCGCCAGGCGCGCAAGGATGCGGTGCCTGCCGACAAGGCGGCCGTCTCGCAAGGTCTGGCCCCGCGGCAGGGCCGCGCCTACCGTGAGGTTTTCCAGCTGGTCAAGACCACGCTCAAGGGCGCCGACAACCCCCAGCCCCCCGCCGACGAGGAACACGATGAGTGACACCGCCCTGCACGATGCCGTGAAGATCGGCATCGTCTCCATCAGCGACCGCGCCAGCACCGGCGTCTACGAAGACAAGGGCCTGCCGGCACTGCAGGCCTGGCTGAGCCGGGCGCTGCTCAACCCCATTAGCTTCGAAGCGCGCCTGATCCCGGATGAAAAGGAAGGCATCAGCGCCACCCTGATCGCGCTGGCCGATGCCGGCTGTTCGCTGATCCTGACCACCGGCGGCACGGGCCCGGCCCCGCGCGATGTGACGCCCGAGGCGACACTGGCCGTGGCGGACAAGGAAATGCCCGGTTTTGGCGAACAGATGCGACAGATCAGCCTGAAATTCGTGCCGACCGCCATCCTCTCGCGCCAGGTGGCCGTGGTCCGGGGCCGCAGCCTGATCATCAACCTGCCCGGCCAGCCCAAGTCGATCGCCGAGACCCTCGAGGGCCTCAAGGACGAGGCCGGCCAGGCCGTGGTGCACGGCATTTTTGCCGCCGTCCCTTACTGCGTGGACCTGATCGGCGGCCCCTACCTCGAAACCCGCGACGAGGTGTGCAAGGCCTTCCGCCCGAAAACCGCCATCCGAGCGCCCCGCGGCGCCTGAAGCCGGCCGGGCCAGCGCGGCCCCGGCTCGGGTATAATCCACGCTCTCTGGCAAGAGCGACAGCAGCACCTCCGGACCGGCCACCGCCACACGCGCAACGCCCCCATGCGGGCAGGCCACCTTACCGCAAGGACTGCACCCCAAATGATCGCCCTCCCCCTTGCCGACCGCAGAGGAATCCCCGCTCGGGGTCTGCCCCTGTATCCCTGAAAGCCCGCGCCGGGAGTTTTGGCGCTGACTGTGTCCGTGTTTCCTGTCTGTTTTTTGATGTCCTGAGGTTGTCCCATGCCCGCTCAAAAGCCCAAGAAGTCCGTCCAGGCTGCTGCAAAAACCAAATCCCCGGCCAAGGCTGCCCCCAAAACCGTTGCCAAAGCCGCCCCGGCCAAAAAACCGGTGAGCAAGGCCGTGAGCGCCCCCGCCAAGAAAGCCGCTGCCAAGCCAGCGGCCAAAGTGGCGGCCGCGCCGGCCAAGCCAGTGAAGAAAGCCGCCCCCGTGCCCGCCAAAAAGACGACCTCCAAGGCCACCGAGACCGACAAAGCCAGCAAAACCAAAGCCAAAGCCCAGGCCGAGGCCGAACTGAAGAAACCTGCCAAGAAAGCCGCTGCCGCAGAGCCGGCCGCCGCCAAAGCCGCGACCAAGAAAACCACCGCGCCCGTGGCTGAAAAACCCGCCAAAGCCCCAGTCAAGGGGGCCAAGCGTGGCCCCAAGAAAAAGGGCAGCATCGCCGAGCCCAGCGCCGATGAAGACCTGAGCGACATCGAAGACGAGCTCGAGGGCGAGCCGGTCAGCGAGGCGACCGAAAAGGCCAAGCCCCTGCGCATGAAGATCAGCAAGGCCAAAGAGCGCGCCTTGATGAAGGAATTCGGCCTGGACGAAACCGTCCTGACCGAAGAGGAAATGAACAAGCGCCGCCAGCGTCTGAAGACCCTGATCAAGCTGGGCAAGACGCGCGGCTACCTCACCCACGCCGAAATCAACGACCACCTGCCCGACAAGCTGGTGGACGCCGAAACCCTGGAGGTGGTGATCGCCACCCTCAATGACCTGGGGGTGGCGGTGTACGAGCAAACGCCCGATGCCGAGACGCTGATCATCACCGACAACGCCCCCACCGGCTCGACCGAAGAGGAAGCCGAGGAAGCCGCCGAAGCCGCCCTGTCCACCGTGGACAGCGAATTTGGCCGCACCACCGACCCGGTGCGCATGTACATGCGCGAGATGGGCACGGTCGAGCTGCTCACGCGCGAAGGCGAAATCGAGATCGCCAAGCGCATCGAAGGCGGCTTGATGGACATGATGGCGGCCATCAGCGCCTCGCCCGCAACCATCGCCGAAATCCTCAAGATGGCGGCCGAGATCCGCGAAGGCAAGGTCGTGATTTCCACCGTGGTCGACGGCTTCTCGAATGCCGACGAGGCCGACGACTATGTGGCCGAGGAAGACTTCGACGAGTTCGACGAGGCCGATGACGACGACGGCAAGGGCGGCTCCAAGGCCCTGACCAAGAAGCTCGAAGAACTCAAGAACCAGGCCCTCGAGCGCTTTGACCGGATCGCCCAGCTGTTCGAGAAAGTGCACAAGGTCTACGACAAGGAGGGCTGGGGCACCCCCGCCTACATCAAGGCCCAGTCGGCGCTCTCCGAAGAACTGATGACCATCCGCTTCACCGCCAAGACGATTGAAAAGCTCTGCGACATGGTGCGCGAGCAGGTGGACGATGTGCGCAAGAAAGAGCGTGAGCTGCGCCGCATCATCGTGGACAAGTGCGGTTACCCGCAGGACCAGTTCGTGGCCGATTTCAGCGGTCGCGACAAAAACGGTCAGCGTGTGGCCTCGCACCTGCTGAACCTCAAGTGGATCGAGAAGCAGGCCGCCTCCAGCAAGCCCTGGGCTGCTGTGATGGGTCGCAACATCCCGCCGGTGCAGGACATCCAGCAAAAGCTGATCGACCTGCAGTCGCGCGTGGTGGTGCCGCTCGACGAGCTCAAGGACATCAACAAGCGCATGAACGCGGGCGAGCGCGCCTCGCGTGAAGCCAAGAAGGAGATGATCGAGGCCAACCTGCGCCTGGTGATCTCGATCGCCAAGAAATACACCAACCGCGGCCTGCAGTTCCTGGACCTGATCCAGGAAGGCAACATCGGCCTGATGAAAGCGGTCGACAAGTTCGAATACCGCCGCGGCTACAAGTTCTCGACCTACGCCACCTGGTGGATCCGGCAGGCCATCACCCGCTCCATTGCGGACCAGGCCCGCACCATCCGCATCCCGGTGCACATGATCGAGACCATCAACAAGATGAACCGCATCTCACGCCAGCACCTGCAGGAGTTCGGCTTCGAGCCGGACGCCTCCATCCTGGCCGAGAAAATGGAGATCCCGGAAGACAAGATCCGCAAGATCATGAAGATCGCCAAGGAGCCGATCTCGATGGAGACCCCCATCGGAGACGACGACGACAGCCACCTGGGCGACTTCATCGAGGACACCACCCACACGGCACCGGTCGAAGCCGCCCTGCAGGCCGGCCTGCGCGATGTGGTCAAGGACATCCTGGACAGCCTCACGCCGCGCGAGGCCAAAGTGCTGCGCATGCGTTTTGGCATCGAGATGTCCACCGACCACACCCTCGAAGAGGTGGGCAAGCAGTTCGACGTGACCCGCGAACGCATCCGCCAAATCGAAGCCAAGGCACTGCGCAAGCTCAAGCACCCCAGCCGCAGCGACAAGCTGCGCAGCTTCATCGACTCCATGTAAGGCCCCGCCTGCACTCGCCTGGATGCCTCATCCAGGCGGGCCTGCACGGCAAATCTTTAAGTCCACTAAGAAAAAAGTCCCGTTGACGCAGTTATCGGGGCTTTTTCACTGCTCAGGGCATGTCTGGAGGCGCGGGCCGGAGTCGAACCGACCTACACGGATTTGCAATCTGACAATCCCCCTAGAACCCTCATGGATTAAGGCCTACAGCTTAGTCAATTTTTCGGCTACCGCCCGCGCTACCAATTCGGCTGCTTTGCAGCGTCTTCCCGTTGCGTTACTTGGACCCCTGCAGCGGCTGGTTTCACCCTAACTAGGGTGCAGACCACCCTAGTTAGGGTGAAAATCAACGCCGTGTGCGCACATTACGAATCCGTTCACGACAAGGCCCTGCTGAAAAAGCACTTCGGGGTCGAACTGCCCTCCGAACCGGCCCGCCGCGATGTCTGGCCAGGCTACATGAGCACCTTCATCCGCCGCCATGAGCACGCGGATGTGGTCGACGAAGCAGTACCCCTGCGCGAGGCTTTGCTCGGCTGCTTTGGTCTGATCCCGCACTGGGCCACCGACGACAAGATTGCCCGCCACACCTACAACGCCCGCAGCGAAACTGTGGCCGAAAAGCCCAGCTTTCGGGATGCCTGGAAAAAAGCCCGTCACTGCATCATCCCGGCTAAGAATTTTTTCGAGCCAGACTGGCGTACCGGGAAAGCCATACCCGCCCGCATCGGCCTGACCGACGGTAGCCCTATGGGCCTCGCTGGCTTGTGGAGCAGCTAGAAGTCGCCCAAGGGGGAAACCGTTTTAAGCTTCACCATGCTCACGATCAATGCCGACCAGCACCCGGTGATGAACGCCTTTCACAAACCCACCGATGAAAAGCGCATGGTGGTATCTTGCCGCCGGAACGATTTGATGACTGGCTGTCCGCGCCAGCGCTGCAAAGTAGGGAATTCTTAGCGCCCTACCCTGCTAGCGAAATGACTGTGCAA
>Ga0315900_10001429_pt1 | contig 38063 bp, 41 predicted proteins | sample LakEriMetagenome_FD_203521 | JGI IMG/M metagenome (GOLD analysis project Ga0315900, IMG submission 203521) | Freshwater fungal communities from buoy surface, Lake Erie, Ohio, United States - Buoy 12 MA114 | ecosystem: Environmental > Aquatic > Freshwater > Lake > Lake biofilm | place: USA: Lake...
CACCTCTTCTCGTTCTCATGACCACCACTCTCCAGCAGCGCTCCGGCGCCAACAGCTGGCAGCAGTTCTGCGAGTGGATCACCTCCACCAACAACCGCCTCTACGTGGGCTGGTTCGGTGTGCTGATGATTCCTTGCCTCCTGGCTGCCACCATCTGCTTCATCGTGGCGTTCATCGCCGCTCCCCCCGTCGACATCGACGGCATCCGTGAGCCCGTGGCCGGCTCCCTGCTCTACGGCAACAACATCATCTCCGGTGCTGTGGTGCCCTCGAGCAACGCCATCGGCCTGCACTTCTATCCCATCTGGGAAGCCGCCAGCCTCGATGAGTGGCTGTACAACGGCGGTCCCTTCCAGCTGGTGATCTTCCACTTCCTGATCGGCATCTACGCCTACATGGGCCGCGAGTGGGAACTCTCCTACCGCCTGGGCATGCGCCCCTGGATCTGCGTGGCCTACAGCGCCCCTGTGGCCGCTGCCTCGGCTGTGTTCCTGGTGTACCCCTTCGGTCAGGGCTCCTTCTCGGACGCCATGCCCCTGGGCATCAGCGGCACCTTCAACTACATGCTGGTGTTCCAGGCTGAGCACAACATCCTGATGCACCCCTTCCACATGCTGGGTGTGGCCGGTGTGTTCGGCGGCAGCCTGTTCTCCGCCATGCACGGCTCGCTGGTGACCAGCAGCCTGGTGCGTGAGACCACCGAGAGCGAGAGCCAGAACTACGGCTACAAGTTCGGCCAGGAGGAAGAGACCTACAACATCGTGGCTGCCCACGGTTACTTCGGTCGCCTGATCTTCCAATATGCCAGCTTCAACAACAGCCGCAGCCTGCACTTCTTCCTGGCTGCCTGGCCTGTGATCGGCATCTGGTTCACTGCCCTGGGCGTGAGCACGATGGCCTTCAACCTGAACGGCTTCAACTTCAACCAGTCGATCCTGGATTCCCAGGGTCGGGTGCTGAACACCTGGGCCGACGTGCTGAATCGGGCTGGTCTGGGCATGGAAGTGATGCACGAGCGCAATGCGCACAACTTCCCGCTCGACCTGGCCGCTGCAGAAGCCACCCCCGTGGCACTGACCGCCCCAGCGATTGGCTGATCGGTCCCGCCGGACTGATCTCAAGACGGAATCCCGAAAGCCCTCGCCGCAAGGCGGGGGCTTTTTGTTGGTGCCAGATGGGGATTGCCAGCGCGGAACCCGCCGAATTGCTGTATATTTCCCTTTGTAAAGCGCTTCTCAGGGATGGGCGAGTTTTTGATTCCCGCATCCGCCGACTTCCCTCTTCAGTTGGTGCTCGGGCTGGTGTGCAGTGCCGCTCTTGGGGTCTATGCCCTGCTTCAGCCTGGGGAGGGTGGAGATGATGATGACAACAGCTCTGGCGGCGGCGGATTGATGCAGCCGGTCGCCATGGGTGCCGGTTGATCAAGCCAGCGGGCGTCCTCAATGGCGCTGTCCCAGAGCACAGCAGAGCTCAATACAGTTGCCCCGTTACGCCTGGCTCACCGCCTTGAAACTTCAGGCCCGGCTGGTCCACAGGCCCATTAAAACTCCCACCCCCAGCATCTCCACTGGCAGGGGCACTGCATCCCCCTGAGGTTCTTGGACAAGCCGGTGACTGGATTTGAACCTGCGACCTACTGATTACGAATCGGGAGCCAGCTCTCTATTCGCAGTGCATTTCGCGAGTGTCTCTACTTTCCTGGCTACTATGTAGTAGATTGTGATTCTCATTTGAGAATTTGCCCCTCAATCCTGGCTGTTTTCAAGGGGTATGGGCGCCGAGTGTTTTCGCCTCTGAGCCCGCTGATTCTGGGAGGTTTGAACTGCGGTAGCACTCGAGAGCTGTTGGCTCCGGCCGGCGGCGGCCGTCCTGAACTTGCCACGGCTTCGCCGTGGCTGACGTCAGACAGCCGCCGCCGCCCTCCGCCGCCCTTCTGGCAGGGGGATGGAGGGCAAAAGGGCACGCCCGCGGCTGCGGTGCCGCCGCTGCCCCAGGCCAGGGGTGATGGGTTGGAGTGCTGGAGGCCGGTCGAGCACCTCGCGCGGCTGCGCGGCCGGTGATTGAAGAAGATCGAGCGTGTTCAAGTTGCGGCGCTTGATGGTGATGGATGCGAGGCGGTCCTGGATGGCTCTGATTTCCGCAGAGCCATTGCAGCACAGCCGATCCGCCTGCCTGTTAGTGCATCTGTACTGATAGAATAAGGGCTGCGCCAAAGGCCCCGAGCCCATCGCCTGCGGCAACCTCATCCCCTGGTCTCGCCATCACCGCCGAGTAGTTCAGAGCGGTTGTGATGCCCCGATCAGTTGTCCTTTCGGCAACTGAATCCATGGCTCTTTGTATTCCATCGCGGCTGGAGATTGCTCCGGCTCGCTCTCTGGTGATCGCGGCCGGTGGCGGTCGTGATCTGGCCTGGCCCCATCAGCGCATTGCCGCTGAGCTTCTGGCGCGCACTGGCGGCCGGCTGGTGCATCTGGTTCTCCACGGCGGTGCCCGTGGTGCGGATGCCGCGATAGCCCGGGCTGCCCATCAGCTGGGCTGGTGCTCTCTGGTGATGCCAGCTCAGTGGCAGCAGCACGGCCGCGCCGCTGGGCCGATCCGCAACCGCGAGCTTCTCCAGCAGGCCATCGCCCGCGCAGAAGCCCACACCTCCCTCACCTGCCTGGCCTCGGTGCTGGTGGTGGCGTTCCCCGGCGGTCCCGGCACCGCCTCGCTGGTGCAGCAGGCCCGCCGCATGGCCGCCCGCTCGCCGGTGCCGATCGCCGTGGTGGAGGTCAGCTCATCGGCCGGGCTGTGGGCCGTACCCCCGGCAGAGCTTCCTCCCGGTGCCTGAGGCCCAGGGCCCCGGTCCCCATTCGTCTTTCCCGTCTTCCTTCACCCCCTCACAGCTATGGCTGTCCTGACTCCCATCCCCACAGATCCAGCCCTGTCACCTGCTCCAGCTGCCCCGGTGCCTGATCACCCCGGCAGCTCGGGCCCTTCCTGCTCCCTCCAGCGCTCCAGTTCTCTCTGGCAGCTGGGCATCGAAGCCCAGGAGCTCACCACCGTCATCGGCCAGCTGGCCCAGCAGCTGGCAGCCGACGACGACACCCGCGCCCAGGCCCTCGCCGAGCTCGAGGCCGCCCTATTGGCAGAGGAAGGCAACAAGCAGGCCCTCGCCGCCAAGGCCGATGCCACCTGCTGGGTGATCGAGCACCTCCGCGGCCAGGGCGCCTACCGCCAGCAGCAGGCCAAGCGTCTCAGCTCCCTGGCCACCGCTGACAACAACCGCGCCGATGCCCTGGAGGACTCGCTCGTGCTGGTACTGACCCGCCTGCAGCCCAAGTCCACCCGGTTCAGCTTCCCCAACCACGAACTCACCTCCCGCAAGTCCCAGGCCATCGAGATCGACGACGAGGAGGCCCTCGATCCCCAGTGGCTCACCGTCACCACCACCACCAAACCCGACAAGACCGCCATCAAGGAAGCGATCAAGGCCGGCCGGCAGATCCCCGGTGCCCAGCTCCTCTCCCGCCGCACCTGGCGCATCACCTGAGCGGGGGGGCAGAGCCCCCTTTCACAGGGGTCTGCTGCAGGGGCGGGCCCACGTCCACTCCCCTCAGAGCCCAAAGAGCAACTGATCACCCAATCACCAGAGCCATGGATCTCTCCAGCTACGCCAGCACCACCGCCACAACCACACCCACCACCCCTCGGCCCAAGGGGCACATCTGGTCCACCCGTCTGGGCAGCTGGGTGGTGCCGATCCTTCGCAAGAACAGCCGCCGGCCATCGCCGGATCACATCTTCTGCAGCGAGCCGCCCTGCTGGCTGCTGATCGAGCCCCTCGACACCGAAACCGCCGCCAGCTGACCCACTCCCCTGCCAACTCCATCACTCCTCAGCCCTCCATTCCCGCCATGACCTGCACCTTCTCCGCCGAGCAGATCACTGCCCTCTCGGCTCCCCTCGATCGCGCCAAGGTGCGCCAGCGGCGCCAAGGGCGCAGCCAGGTGAGCTACCTGGAGGGATGGCAGGTCATAGCGGAAGCAAACCGCATCTTTGGCTTTGACGGCTGGCAGCGTGAAACCGTCGCCCTGCGCTGCGTCCACCAGGCTGAGCGCCTCATCGGAGAAGAGCAGCGCCCCGGCTGGGGTGTCACCTACACCGCCCGGGTGCGGATCAGCGTCAGCGCCAGCACCGCCGGCCAGCCGGCCCTGATCCGCGAGGGCTGCGGCGCCGGCCACGGCATCGACACCGACCTGGGCCAGGCCCATGAATCCGCCCTCAAAGAGGCCGAAACCGACGCTATGAAGCGGGCCTTGATGACCTTCGGGAATGCCTTCGGCCTCGCCCTCTACGACAAACAGCAAAGGGAAGTCACGGGCGCCGCGGCCAGCGGGGGTGATCGCCCCAGCACCGGCCAGGTCAGCCGGCCCAGGTCCACAACGCTGCGAGTGGTCCCTCCAGCACCAACCCCAGCGACAGCCAGCTCCCAGGGAATCGAGCACCAGGCCCAGGCCGCGGCGACACCGAAAACTGAGCCACCCTCAGCGCTGCCAACCACGGCAGCTCAGCCGCCAACAGACGATCCGGGCCTGGCGCCCCTCGATCAGGCCACGATCCGCCAGCTGCACGCCACCATCCGCACCCTGCCCGCTCCTGTGCTGGAGGGGTTCAGCAAGGCCTTCCGCAAGCGCTTCCAGGTGCCGGCCGAGGTCCCCTCGATCGCCGATCGGATCTGCCAGCGGCGACACCATGACTGGATCGAGACATTCCTGGTGTCGCACCGATAGGTGCGCTCAGCAAAGCGACCCCATCCAGAGGGACGATCACCCGTTCAAAAGTCGGCCAGGATGGGGCCATGAGCACGCAACGCGAACTCGGCTGGGGTGGCTGCACGGCGGTGGAGCGAGATCCCCAGCGCGTCAGTGGAGCCTGGGTGTTCCGCGGCACGCGAATCCCGGTGGCTGCTCTGTTCGAGAACCTGGAAGACGGCATCACCCTGGCTGAATTCGTCGAGCTTTTCCCTGGAGTGACGCAGGAGCAAGCCCGCTCGGTGCTGGAGCATGCCGCCCGGAGTACGGCTGCAGCCGTGGCCTGAGTGCGAATCCTGTTTGACCAGGGAACACCGGTTCCTCTGCGCCGCTCGCTGGACGGCCACCTTGTTGCCACTGCCTACGAACTGGGCTGGTCCACCGTCACCAATGGGGACCTGATTCGCCTGGCTGAGCGGGAGGGCTATGAACTGTTGATCACCACCGACACCAACCTCCGCTACCAGCAGAACCTGCGCCAGCGAAGCATCGCAATCCTGGTGCTGACCACCACCAGCTGGCCCCGGATTCGCCAGGCCACCGGCAACATCAAGGCCGCGGTCGCCGCCATCAAAGTCGGTGACTACCAAGAGATCCCCATTCCTTGAGCCTTAGCGCTGCAGCAGCCAGCGCAGCAGCGACAGGCCGATGATCAGCCCGATGCCAGTGTTCCAGATCCAGGAGGGACGCTTGGCCAGTCGCTGCAACCAGGCCGGCAGGCGATCGCCCCACTGCTCCATCGCCAGCAGCGCCAGCAGCAACAGCGCCAGGGGAATACCAATGGCCAGCACCAATTCGCGCAGCATCAACCGCTCCCCGTTGCGCGCACCGTATCGAGAGCAGAGCAGGACGACAGCCAACCCCAAGCAAGTGTGCTAGTACGGGTGTACGCATTGACCAAGAGTCATGGGTGCCCCTCTCCCCCGACCCGCATCACTGAATGCCCGGCTCGAAATCCCTGTCGAAGAGTGGCCCTACCTCGATGAGGGCACCCTGCTCAAGACCCGCAGCCGCAAGGTCTGCATGACCTGCCACTGGTTTCGCCACCACGCCGGGGTGAACTGCATCCCGCTGCTCACCTGCCAGCTGCACCAGGGGCTGATCGCCCATGGCGAGCACCTCACCAGCCGCTGCCAGGGCTGGACCGACGACCTGGTCCGCCAGAGGGGCTGGGCGCCGGAGGTGGCCTGAGCCGCCCATGCACCCCAGCGCCGTCACCGGCAAGCGCCCGCCACTCTCCCCTCAGGACGGCTGGCTCAGCAACGGCCGCCAGGTGCTGCACTTCCGCCCTGTCCGCTACGAGCGCTTCTCCCAGGCCCTGGAGCTCACCACCGGCGAACTGATCCCCGGCCAGGCGCCGCTGCTCAAGCGCCGCGAGGAGATCACCCGCGAGGAGGCGATCCAGCTCTGGGCCCAGAAGCGGAAGGCTGGTTGGCATGTCTGCCCGCCCCAGTGGACGCCGCCACCGGCTCTGCTACCCCGTTGATGCTCTCTGGCGCGCAGATCGCCCAGCGCAGCAGGAGAGCGAGGAGGGGAAGCCTGCCGGCAGGGCACTGGCGATCACGTCACCCGGCCTGCCCCAGCACCTGCACCGTGCAAGGGCTGAACGCGAGTCGCTGCGCGACCCTTGCGCGGCACTGACGGCACCGGGGCGAGACGGCGGTGTCGTTCGCCAGCACAGCCATGGCCACCACCCTCCTGTCCCTTTCGCTCCAGCCCGTTCGCCCATCGGCTGAGCGGCACTGCCCGATCCGCATCATCTCGGTGCATCTGCTGGATGCCGCAGGCCAGCTGCTGCGGGTGCTCTTCCTCGATCGCGAGGGCCATATCACCGCCCAGCCGCACTTTGTGCCCAGAGCAGAGGCCCTGATCCTTGCGGCCAATCAGCAGCGGGTGCTCGGCGCCCAGGCCCGGGTGCAGGTGCTCTGAAGCGCCGTCCCGCACCAGGGCTGCAGGCCCGGCAGTCAGCGCCGGGTCCTAAATCCCAGCGGCAGCGCCACCGGTCCATGCGAGTAATGCAGAAACTGCATGAAAGATCGACTCAGGCAGAGTCAATCCATGCCCCGACGTGTTCACGTCGCCAGAGCCTTGGCTCTCGCACTGGCCCTGCTGCCGATGGCCATGGCCCAGGGGCCGCCCATGACAGTTGATCTCCCCCCTCAGAAGCGTTAACCAGCAGTCACCCCCAGCTGCCTACATCAAGGGATGAACGAGTCCGGCCACGCCGCTCGCCGGCGCCGTCCACCAGCCGTCTCACCCCATCCCCTGCAAAGAGGCCGTCATGACCACCCTCAAGGTGATGTGCTGGAACGTGGAGAACCTGTTCCTGCCGCCGCCCGGTGATGCCCCAGCGGCCGAGCAGTTCCAGCGCAAGCTGGCCAATCTGGCTGCGGTGATTGATCAGCAGCAGCCCGATGTGCTGGCGCTGCAGGAGATCGGGCCCGATGGAGCACTGCAGGCGCTGCAGGGGGCCCTCAGCACCTCGCTGCCCCATGCCAGCAGTGGCATCGCCGATGGCCGGGGGATTCGGGTGGCCTTCCTCTCCCGCTATGCGATTGCACAGCAGCGGGACATCCAGCCCTTCCCCGCGCTGATCAAGGCGGTGCAGGCCCGCGATCCGATCTTTGACGATGCGGAGACAGAGGAGGATGAATCGCTCACCCAGGCCATGGGCCGCGGCGGCCTGGAGATCAGCATCGATGTGGACGGGAAGGAGGTGAGCCTGCTCAATGCCCACTTCAAGTCCAAGCTGATCAGCTATGCCCGCCGCCGGCCGGATGTGCCCGGCAGCCGCTTCCAGCCAAGGGATGAGGACGAGCGTTACCGCTACGCCGCCTACGCCCTGTACCTGCGAACGGGCGAGGCGATGACGATCCGCGATCGCCTCAATGCCCTGCTCTCCGGCGGCAGTGGTGAGCCAGGTCCCAGGCAGGGGCTGGGGCGAGAGAAGGCCATTGTCTTCTGCGGGGATCTCAACGACGAACCCCTGGCCGGCACAACCCAGATCATCCAGGGGCCCTCAGGATCAGAGATCGGCACGGCTGGCTTTGGCAGCGGCGACCAGGGTGATGGCTATCGCCTCTGGAACCTGGCGCCCCTGTTGAACCGCGATGGCGATGGCCAGCCGCCGCTGGAGGCGCCCTACACCCGCCGGTTCAAGGGCAGAGGAGAGCTGATCGACCACATCTTTGCCAGCCACCGGCTGGTCAACCCCGCCAACCTGCCGCTGGCACGCACTGTGCTGGCCACAGCCGAACTGCCATCGGTGGGCGACACGCCAGCTGAGAGAAACCAGGATCCCGCGTCCGATCATGCAGCGGTTGTGGCCACCTTCACACTCTGAACCTGATCACGGTGGGGCAAGCCCCATGGCCTGCAATCTGCTGACTACAGTGATGAGGTCATTGGGGACAATCATGCTCACCGGATCAGACCTGCTCGCCAAAGTCAAGGAGCTCGGCGATGCCTCCAAGTCCGAACTGGTACGTGCCTGCGGCTACGTGAGCACCAAGAAGGACGGCAGCGAGCGGCTGAACTTCACGGCCTTCTATGAAGCCCTGCTTGAGGCCAAGGGTCTCAACCTGGGCAGTGACACCAGCAGCCGTGGCAAGGGTGGCCGCAAGCTCAGTTACGTGACCACGGTGCAGGGCAATGGCAACCTGCTGGTGGGTAAGGCGTATACCGCCATGCTCGACCTGCAGCCCGGCGACGAGTTCGAGATCAAGCTGGGCCGCAAACAGATCAAGCTGGTGCCGGCCGGCGCTGGAGAAGACGACGACACGGCAGCTGCAGCGTGATCCTTTGTTGCGCTGGCCTGCACGTCCCGTCAGGCCAGCTGCAGCGTTGAGAGACGGTGTCAACGCCCAGGGCGCCCATCAGAGCCCCGTCTGGCGATGCCCCGAGGGGTGATGCCGCGGCCGCTCCGGAGAACCCCCGCCCGCTGCGGGGGTTTTCTGTTGGCAGCCAGCTGCCAGCCGCTGGCGCAGCCGCGCCACCAGGTCGGTGACCGCCTCCTCTGCCGCCCGCTGCGGCCGGATCCAGAGCTCCAGCTCTTCTGCCAGGGGTTCCGGCGGCGGCAGGGCCACCAGGCCAGCCTCTCGCCAGGGGGCGTGATCGAGGAGGGAGCCGGCGGCGGGCAGCAGCAGATGCCCCTGGCGCAGGCGTGCGATCAGGGCCTCGGCTGTGCCCTGCGGCTCGCGCTCCAGCTCCAGCCAGTCCAGCTGCTCCAGCGCCGCTGCCAGTCGCTCCGCGCCAGATGCAGGCAGGAGAAAGCGGGGCAGCCCGGGCGTCTGGACGCCGCGGCCAGCCAGCTGCTCGCGGTGAGCCAGCAGCAGCAGGGGCCGGCTGCCAAGGGCGATCCGCCGCCAGCTGCCAGCCAGCAGCGGCGCCAGCTCGTGCTCGCCGGCGCCAGCAGCGCCTGGCCCAGCATCACCGTGGCCACCGGCCCGCAGCCCAGCGGCCAGCAGCAGTCCAGCGCCGCCGCCCGCTTCCAGCTCCTGCGCCAGGCCCGGCCCCAGCAGTTGCCCCAGCGGCACTCGCCAGCCAGCAGGGAGCAGGTCGGCCTGCAGGGGGCCGCAGCCAATGGGCAGGGGCGGTTCACCGCCGGTCGTTGGATGGTTGATGGCGTAAACCAGCCCTTGTTGTGCTGGAGTCGGGAGCGAAATCCTGCGGCGCATTGGCTGCAACACGCAGCCTTCAACTGACAGCGACGGAAAATCCACCCACGCCCCCAGCAGGGCTGACATTCGCTGCAGCGCTGCAAACACTGCAGAAGGTTTGCCGCCACTGCAGTGCGCTGCCACCTGATGATCGGCGCGGCCTCCAGTGGTCGCACCACTGCCGCCCGGTTTGTTGCCGATGCGATCCAGCGCCGTGATGGGCTTGTGCCCGAGTACATCTCCAGCAGCGAGATCCGGTGGGAGCTGTACGGCTCACGCCGGGTCGATACCCCCTGGGCTGCGATTGAGGCGCGCATCCGCGAGCGGCTGTGGGCTGCGCTGCTGGCCGGACAACCGGTGGTGCTCGATGCCACCTACACCAGACGCCAGTACCGGCTGGCGATCACCCAGGCCCTCGATCTCCCCATCCCGGTGGAGTGGGTGGGCTGGTGGCTCGATACCCCCCCACACCTCTGCCTGCAGTGGAACCGCGAGCGCCAGCACCCCATCGCTGAATCGGTGATCGAGGAGCACTGCGCCCAGCTGCTGCAGGCCACCGGGGCACCGCAGCGGCGGGAGGGGTTTGCGGCGGTGGTGCGGCTGGAAACGCGCCACTGGAGTGACCTGGGGGCCTTCATTCACAGCGAGTACGGCCAGCTGGAGGCCCGCATCCAGGCCGGTGCCCTGCGCGAGGGGGGCTACGCGCTGCACGGCTACTCCAGGCTGCTGGATCTCGAGCGGCTCCTTTACCTCATCGCGCTGCAAAGTCGCTATCCCCAACTGACAGCGACGGGAGCCGCCCGCGATCCGGAGCTGCTCCAGCTGCTCTCGCCCCTGCCGGCAGGCGGCAGCGCCCAGCTGGCGGCAGCCCTGCTGGAGAGGCTGCATGGCCGCTGCTACGGCGATGCCCTGGCGGTGGCGGCCGATCTGGAGTGGCTGGATCAGCAGGGCTTCTCCAGCCGCTGGAGCCAGCGCTGCGCTGGTGGCAGCGCGCCATTGCCGCCGGTGCAGCCGCCCCCCTGGCCGGCGGCCCTTCCCCGGCCGCTGGGCGGTCTGCCGGCATTGGCGGAGCGGCAGCGCTTCTCCCGCACCTTCTCGCTGCTGCGCCACCTGATCCACCACCCCGGCGACCGGCAGCCGGGGATGCGGATCGATGCACACCTGGCCGCCACGCTCAACCGCCAGTACCCCGAGGCCGAGCCCTGGCGGCCGCGGGAGGTGCATGAGCTGATCACCACCACCCTCACGCCCTATGGCTTCCGGCTGCCGGGCTGCAGCGGCAAGCAGGGCTACACCCTGGGGCTGGCGCTGCTCAGCCGCACGCAGCTGCTGGAGGTGCACCGGCTGCTGGAGCGGCAGAGCCGCCAGCACGGTGATCCCGGCGCCGAGGGACTGAGCAGGGAACTGGCCGCCCGCCTGGGCAGCTGCGGGATCGCGTTGCCCCGCCCCGAGAGCAGCGGCGAGGGGCAGGGCCAACGGCGGGCGCTGCACAGCCAGCTGGAGCAGGCCATCGCCGCCCACCAGCGGGTGCAGCTCTGCCGCTTTGACCGCGATCCCGGCCAGGCGGTGGAGCTGTGCGGCTGGCCCCTGCAGCTGCTGCACCACCGCGAGCGCTGGTGGTTGCTGCTGGAGCACGACCACATCGGCCACGCCTGCGGCTTACTGGCCGCCATCCCGATTGCCCAGCTGCGCTGGCAGGGGATCCGCGACAGCCGCGGCCGGGATCCTCTGCGCCACGGCCAGGCGCTGTGCTGGGCCGAGCGGTTGCGCCAGTTCTGCGCCGGCCTGGAGCTGGGGCCCGATCTACAGGCCCAGCAGGCACTGCTCCAGGCCAGGGCCGCGGAACGCCAGGCCCTGCTGCACACCGTCAAGCTGCGCTGCACGGCAGCGGTGATGGCTGAGATCCAGCAGGAGCTGGGGCGCTTCCATCCCGGCTGCGTGCGCCTGGCACCGCCCCTGCCGGGCGATCCCTGGTGGCCATCCACCAGTGCGGGGTGCTGCCTGCGGGCTGAGCTGGGTGCCAGCCACCCTTATCCCCTGGAGCTGGATCTACCGCCCTGGGTGATCAGCAATGCGCAGGACCTGCGGCGCTGGCTGTTCTCCTGGGGAGCAGGGCTGCAGATTGATGGCCCGGCGGGATTGCAGGGGGAGCGGTTGCGCTGGCTGGCGGCCCAGCAGCCGGCCAACCCTGCACAATATTGCGCGCAGGTTCAACGCAGCGCGCTGGCAGCAGATCCGGCGGCAAAGCAAAGCAAACGCCAGCGGATTCGCAAGCGCATCGGCCCTCCGGTGCCCAATCACTGCAGACAGCAGTGAGCCGCTGGAGCGGCGTAGTCGCCGGCAGCAACCTGCTGCGATCACAGCCGTTCTGCCTGTCTGATCCATGTGCATTGGACGAGCAGATAGAGCTGCTATTGCATAGGATGGAGTGAACCAATGCTTCTCCTTCCATGCTCACCGGATCCGACCTGCTCGCCAAGGTGAAGGAGCTGGCCGATGCCTCCAAGTCCGAGCTGGTGCGCGAATGCGGCTATGTGAGCCACAAGAAAGACGGCAGCGAGCGCCTCAACTTCACCGCCTTCTATGAAGCGCTGCTGGAGGCCAAGGGCATGAGCCTGGGTGATGGCGGCAAGGACCGCGGCAAGCCCGGCCGCGGGCTGAGCTACATGGCCAAGGTGCACTTCAACGGCAACCTGATGATCGGCAAGGCCTACACCGACCAGCTGGGCCTGAAGCCCGGCGATGAGTTCGAGATCAAGCTGGGGCGCAAGCAGATCCAGCTGCTGCCGCTGGGTTCTGCGGAAGAGGAGGCGGCCGCGGCCGCGTAACCGTTGATTGCGATCCACTGCGCCTTCTGCCGAGCGAGCAGCACCTTGGAAGCGTGGCGTCAATGCCCTCGACGCCCATCAGAGCCCCGGCTGGCAGTGCACGGTGGCTCCGGAGAACCCCCGCCCGCCGCGGGGGTTTTCTGTTGGCAGGACCCAGGGGAAGCCAGGACCGGGCTGCTTCAGCTGGGGAGCTGGCAGAGCAGGGGGCAGAGCAGCGGCGCCGGCAGGCGGCAGGTGCGCCAGTTGCCATCGCCGGTGGCCACATCCACCCCGATCAGCTGGGCGGCGTGGTGGTGGGCATCGGCCAGGGGCTCCACCCAGGCAATCGCATCGGCGATCGCCTCATCGAGGCTGCCGTACTGGCCGTCGAGCTGGCGGTGTGGTTCACAGCCGCTGTCGATCAGGCGGTAGCGGGAGAGCAAGACCTGGCTGCTGGAACGCTGCATCGTCAGTCTTTCTGGAAGGTCACCATCGGCGCTTCTGCGGGGTTGGTCTGTATCGGGGCGAACATTGAGATCAGTCTTCACGGGGGGTGGTGCAAGGCAGCGATCACCGATCAGCCAAGACCCACGTACACCGGCTGGAACCACTGCATCCGCCGTCTCTGACGCTTCTCGCCATGCAGCACGGTGTGCCAATGGCCGCGGCGCCAGTGGGGCGGCGAGCAGTGCCGCTGCTGGATGGTGGGGTCCTGGCGGCGCAGTTCCGTGATCACCGCGGCGATCGGCAGCAGCTCCGCCTGGCTGGCCCAGATCGATTCTGGCGTCAGCCGCCTCATCGAGGCGTGAGCGGCGGGTTGCCCTGCTGGATCTCGAGGTTAGTCACGTTCACCTGGGTGGTGACGCCATCGGCCCGACGCTCATCAACGGTCTGTGACTGCATTTGCGCATAGCGCGGCCACCATCTCGTCTTCTCCTTGGCGTGACATGTTGTCAGACCCGGCTGGCCGCTCCCAATTGCTCCAGCCTGAGCCAGCGGTGTTTCTTGCAACAAGTAACCGATCACAGCTCACTCCAACCGTCCAGCGCATCCCAGTTCCACCACAGTCAGTTTCTGTCGTTCGTGTGCCATTCGTATGCAGTTTCCAACCGGCCCAGTTGTAGTTGCACTTCCCGTAAGTACGCCACTGCGCAGATTCGCCACCCGATCGGATGCGCTGGAGTAAGGCCTGCTCCCTTGCGCTCAATGGTTTGTTGGTTGGCATAGGGGACACCATCCCATCACTCGCTCCGGAGGTGGGTAAGACCTGGGTGTCGGTTTTGCCTCGCCAGCGCACCACCACACCGCTGGCGCACTCCTCCTCAGAGAGTTCACCGCTGCTGCAGGCTCGTGACTGGGCGGGAGATTGTTGGCGCGCTTCTGTTGCTGTTGCTCCCGTCCGGATGCGCTGCCGATCAGCAGGGCTCACTACACCCTGCCGCACGAGCTCATCGAGGGTCTGGTCGAAGCGCAGGGGTTCGGGCGCAATGGGCTGGGGCGGACTTGCCTGCTGGGGCTGGGGCACTTCAGGCATTTTCAGGCCGCCACTGGTGTGGGGACGCAGACCGAGGATCACCCGAGGGCGCGGGGGCGATTGAAGCACCTGGATTTCGGTTCCAGCGACCAACCTTGTCGTGTCAAGGCCGGGATTGAGCCGCAAGATCTCCTGCATGCTCATGCCGTAGCGCTGGGCGATCGTGAACAGGGTGTCGCCTAGTCGCACCACGCCCTTGGTGGGGCGAGGCGGCGGAGCTTGGGGGGCGGAGGGGGGCAAGCTAGGGGCTAAGGGAAGGGCAGCTAGCAGAGGGATATATCGCAGCTCAGCTTGAACCAATAGCCAGTCTCCCTTCTGGAAGCGGTGATCTGGTTTCACACCGTTTAGGACAGCCATGGTAGTGGGCGTCACTCTCAATTTACTAGCAATCTCGCTCAAGAGAACGGACTGGCGGACCTGCACCCAGCTTGAAGCAGGTCGAGGCTGAACATTATTCAGGGCTTCTAGTTGGCAACGCAGGGAGCTGGCAGGTGTGCACTCGGCCTTCGCGGCCGCCGAGGGAGCGGCAGGCAACTGATTCAACTCCAATAGATTCCTGCGATAGAAATCATATGCATTTGATCGGACATAGAGCCGAACTGGTATATAGCTGCGTAAACCATCAATCGCCCTGGAGATACCCTCTGGCGCCGTAATACTTTTGTCTACATCCGCCAGCTGGCCATTCTTATGGAGGAGCCCCAGAATTATTTGATCTTGAACTTCAGGCCTGTATATTTCCTTCTGGCATTGCTCATAGCAGACCCCGTGATCAATGCCAAATTCATCCAACTGACTCAGGTATATAACTCGATTAATCGTGTAGGCGCCAATATAACGGTGGCTGCGCTTATCAACGCGGAATCCACTATCCAGCCCGTTGTCCCATGTGCCCTGGATGTATCGGATTAGGTTCAGAAAAGCCCTTCGTTCTGGGGTAATGGGAAAAGCCCTTCGGCCTGGGGGAATGGTGATAAGAGAAGGGGGGGGAGGCAGATTGGTTGGGGGAAGAGGCTGCTCGATGGTTTCCAAACCGGCCAGGCCGGGCAGGCCAGCCACCAGTGAAGCGGCAGCTATCAGGGTCACCCAAGGCAGCGAGGTCCGGTCGGGAGGAAGAGCCATTGATGACAACTGGCGTGAGGGCGGTCTCGGGCCCAATGGGGTTGTCCGGCCGGCACATCACTAAGCAAGGGTTGAGAGGTCCGGTCAGCGGCCAACTTCTACTTTCCGAGCGGTGGGGGGTAGCGATAGCAGGAGCACGCAGGCGCTGGATTAGTAGGGTAGATCTGACCATAGACCACATGTGTAGGGCCTTTACCCCCCTCGGCGCACATGGCTAGCCGGTGAGAACATCAGAAATGACCGGGCCGGCCATGGCAGATCAGCAAGCACTCCACGCCTTCGCCCAGTGGGTCGCCGGCTGCAGCGGGAACGAGAAGCAGGAGGGCCAGACCTTCGCGCAGAAGCTCCTCACCGCCTGGGGGTGGGAGGACGCCACCGAGGCCGGCGTGCAGTTCGAGCACAAGACCCCCAAGGCTGGGATCCAGAGTCGATTTGATGAGGTAGTTCCAAGCTGATAGGCAGGGGCTGCCAGCTCCGGCGCCAGGAAGCGCGGCGGAGCCTCACGATCCGCGCCCAGCGGCAGGTGGTGGCAGCCCAGAAGCCGATCGGATCGGCCAGCTCGTTCATCAACTCCGCGCCGGCCTTGATCAGGGCGGCGTAGGCCAGGTGATTGGCCCAGTGCTGGAAACCCCGCGGCGAGTGGTAGCGGTGCTGCTCCTGCTGGATGGTGGGGTCCTGACGGCACAGCTCGGTGATCACCGTGCCGATCGGCGGCAGTTCGGCCTGGGAGGCGCGGATCGATTCAAGTGTCAGCCGGCTCACCGGCGCAGATCAGCAGAGCCGCTGACTGATGCTCCCCATCCTGGCTGGATGGCGGATGCTGGGACCACTTCCTGCAAGATCCACCCGTGCCCGGATTCCACATCACCACCCAGGACGATCTGCCCGGGCCGGATGGGGATGAGCCCTATGTGCTCTTCGTGAACGAGACGGAGTACGGCAACCGCCGCTTCCTGCGCACCAACGTGCTCTCGGCCCGGCCCGACCTCAAGAAGTACACCGCCCTGCGCTTCCGGCAGGACGTCAAGCGCCATGCCGATGCCATTGGGCCGGGAAAGGACCTGGTGATGGTGTTCATGGAGGCGATTGATCTCGACCCACCGCTGACGCTGGTGAGCAGCGACATGCACCTGGAGCTGGAGGGCTACCCGGTGGAGCAGGGGGCGGAGATCGAGATCCCGCTGCTGCCGCCAGGGTTCCGCGGGCCGGCGAAGGGCTTCGGCTGAGCACCCCAAGAGCCCCCAAGCAGGGCAAGGGCTACTGGCTAGCCTGACCCTGCCTGCGCCAGGACCGGGGCCGTCGATGCCAGAGCCCAGTCCCCGCGGCCATCGGGAATTTTTGCCGTCCGCCAACCAGGCGCTGGCGGATCTGGAGCAGGCGACGGGCAAACCCGTGCAGATCGTGGAAGACCCCCAAATGGGGGTACTCGCCACGATCCGCTGCGCCGGCGCGACGGAGGGCAGCCATGTCCTCCGCATCAGGGGTGGTGAGGACCGAGCGGCCGACTACCTGATCGCCTTTGACTGCCGGATGGCCTTGCGCGATGGGCCCGGGCAGCGGGTAGTGCTGCGCGACAACCCAGAGAAGCGAGCTGAGGTGATCAGCGAGTGCGAGCAACTGCACCGCCAGCTGCCAGAGGCCAAGGCGCGGGAGTTGGGCTCCTTCATCTACGGCGGCCTGCTGCTGCAGCTGCGCTCGATGGGGCCGGGGATGCTGGTGGACCGCTGGATCCGCCAGCACTGCCCGGATCTGCAGGAGGCGCAGGAGCAGGCGATCAGCTCGGAAATCACCAACAACCTGGGGGCGCTGCAGCCCAGCACCCGCGCCAACTACCCAGCCCCGCTCTATGGGGCCAGCATTGCGATAAATGCGGCCTATGCCATCTGCGGTGGCGATTTACTGGGCAAGCCCTATCTCGCCGTGCCCTACGTGTCCCAGGGCTATGGGGATGTGGGCCGCCGTTTGATCAGCCTGGCCCTAGGCGATGGCGATCCGGCCAACGAGCCCACCGACCGGCAGATCATCGACAGCTGGGCCCAGGAGCTGGGCGTCTCCGGCTGGTATGAGTGGTCGCAGCCGTCCGCGTAAGGCCTGGCGCATGAGCGAGCTGCAGCCCATCCGCTTCTCGCTGCCGGAGGAGGGCTTTGATCTGAGCCTGCTGCCGGAAGCAGCACGGGAGCGGGGCAGCCAGGCCTTCCGCAAGGCCGTCACCACCTACTACAAGGACGCCTACCGGGAGGCCGGCGGCCGGGTGGATGTGGCCTTTTCCGAGGGACTGATCGATGTGGCCTGGGAGCCCCAGGCGGGGCAGGTGCCAGCCAGCGACACCATCGCCGAGCACCTCAATGCTGGTCGGTACGACGAGGCCATCCCGCTGCTTCAGACCCGACTGCAGCTGGAGCCCGATCACGTGGAGAGCCTCTACAACCTGGGCATCGTCTACAGCGACCGAATGCAGCTCACAGAAGCCCGGCAGCTGCTGGGCCGCGCAGTGGAGCTGGACCCCGGCGATGCCAACGCCCAGGTGGCCCTGGGCATCGCCGCCCTGCGGGACAAGGATCCAGGCGCTGCCCAGGGACCGCTGGAGAAGGCGGTGGTGCTGGAGCCGCGCAATCCCTTTGCGCTGCGCACCCTCGGGCAGCTGCTGCTGATGAAAGACGACGCGGCAGCGGCACTGCCCCACCTGCGAGCGGCAGCCACTGTGGCGCCAGATGACCCGATCAACCTGTTCACCTACGCCCAGTGCCTGCTGGGCATCGAGGGCGAATCCCACGAAGCGAAAGCCGATGAGCTCTTCCAGCGGGCGCTGCAGCTGGCACCGACAGGTGAGCTGGCCGAGAAGATCAAGAGCCAGCAGCGGCGGCTCGCCGATCGGGTACTGCGCGCCAACGCCCAGGGCCTGCCGCGCATGGATGCGGTGATGTACCTGAGCAGTGCGCTGGAGGCCTACCGCTCCCTGGACACCGAGGGCCAGAAGCAACTGCTGGCGGAGGTGGCGGCAGTGGGGCAGAAGGGCCTGGCGATCAACAATCCCAACCAGAAGCACCAGCTGCAGCGGTACCAGGGCGGCGCCACCGTCTCGGCCCTGCAGGTGGCCTGCATCCTCTATGTGGGTGTGCAGCTGCTGCTGCCCGGGCAGGACGCGGGGATCGACTTTGCCCGGGAGTACGAGCTCGCGAAGGGGATGGCGGGAACAGGAGGCACCAATCCGTGACCCTCTGGCTGATCCGCGCCGGCTCCCGCGGCGAGCACGAGCAGAAGTTCCTCGATGAGGGGAGGGTGTATGTGGCCTGGGATGGCCTGGACGTGAATCTGGGGGCGCTTCCAGATCGGCAGGGCTTGATTCGGGTGCTGGAGGAGCGTTTCCCGGAAGAGAAGGCCAAGGCCCTGGTCAACTGGTCTTCCCAGGTCTGGCCGTTCGTGAAGGAGATGGCCATCGGTGACTGGGTGGTGATGCCCTCGAAGCTGCAGTCGGGCCTCTATTTCGGCGAGCTCACCAGCGACTACCGCTTCGATGCGGCCGGACCAAACCCCTACTACCACTGGCGCAGCATCAACTGGTTCAGCGGGCTGATCCCCCGCACCGTCTTTCCCCAGGACCTGCTGTATTCCTTCGGGGCGTTCATGACGATCTGCCGGATTCAGCGCAACGACGCTGAGGCCCGGGTGAAGGCGATGGCCGCGCGCAACTGGAAGGCCGAGGGCGTGAAGGATTCCGCGCCGCGCACGCCGGCAGGCCTCCAAGGAAGCACCGGTAGCGAGGAGGCAGCAGATGCAGTCAACGTCAACCTCGAAGAACTGGCGGCCGATCGCATCGAGCGGCTGATCGAGGCCCGCTTCAAGGGGCACGAGCTGGCCTTGTTGGTGGAAGCGATCCTGCAGGCAGAGGGGTACACCACCTATCGCAGTTCAGAAGGCGCAGATGGCGGGGCCGACATCCTGGCCGGCGGGGGCGAGCTGGGTTTCGGGAAGCCGCAGATCTGCGTGGAGGTGAAGTCAGGCTCGGATCCAGTGGATCGGCCCACGGTCGACAAGCTGATCGGCGCCGGCCAGAAGTTCGGTGCGGAGACCTGCCTGTTCGTGAGCTGGGGGGGCTTCCGGCCCAATGTCCAGAAGGAGCTGGCACGGGACTTCTTCCGGGTGCGGCTCTGGAGCCGCAAGGAGCTGTTGGAGAAGCTGTTTGCGCGCTACGACCAGCTGCCCGAGGAGATCCGACTCGCCCTGCCCTTGAAGCGCGTGTGGATGGTGGCTCAGAAGGATTATTGAAGGGGATTGCCTGGAGCCATGGATGAGTATCAACTCGAAAAAGCCTTTCAAGTGCTGGGGCGACTACAGGAACTTGATTATCGCTCAACAAAAATATCTTCCTTGATTGAGCTTGCCGAACAAAAGCTTGAACTATGCAAGCTCATATTTAAAGATGATGATAGTGCTGGCGACGAGGACGACAGTGAGATCGAAGAATCTGAGATCTCATGGTCGGCATGGCATGCCGCTGCATGGGCCATTCAACAGCTGATTTCCAAGGCAGAAGAAGAGACTCAATCACGCCCTGGCTGCTTGCCGCTAGATCCAGGCGATTGTGAACTCATGGGGCTGGTCTTCAATCTTCGAGACGCGGCGATGGAGGGGTATTGGTCGTACCGGACAAAGCTAGACAGAAAACGCGAAGGAGGATAACCCTGTCTTCGCGATCCTGGCTTATCGAAGCTATAGATTCTGTGCTTTACTTGCGGGGAGGTCACGATTCGTTCTATCTTAAAGATCTATAATTTGTTGCGCGCTTGGTCAAGTTCATATTTATGCATGGAATGCATAAACAGGGATCGAATGGCGCTAGATCTAGGGGCCCTGCTGCGGCAGGCGTTATCAAGCGTCAGACTGCTGTAAGAACGCTGCTGAGCTGCATGCGCACCAACTCGCGGTGCGGCCTCCACCAGGGCCCTCCCAGGGCAGTCCAGACCCTTTCCTGCATGCCCGCCCGCCGCGCCAGCCCAAAGCCTCCTAAGCCGGCAGACGCCAAGGGCGACCTGGCAGCACTGGGCTTCCGGGTGGCCGACAGCGGCCCACACACCAGCAAGACCCTGATGCTCCAAGAGCTAGAGACCCTGCTGGCAGCGGTTCCGGCTGATGCTCCGGCCAAGGCGTACCGCGCCGCGATCGTGGAGGAGAACGTGCTGGGCAAGCGCACCCTCTCCACCCGCAAGGAAACCGCCTCCCGGCTCACCGCCCTGCATGGCCTTGATCCCAGCAAACCGCTGTTTCGGGTGCTGCGGCGGCTTTGGGCAGTGGATCCGGCAGCACACCCCCAGCTGGCCCTGCTCAGCGGCCTGGCTCGCGACCCGCTGTTGATGGCCACCACAGGGCAGGTGTTGGGGATGGCCCAAGGCCAGGTGCTGCAGCGCTCCGAGATGGTGGCGGCGGTCCAGGGGTTCAGCCACGACCGACTCAACCCCAAGGTGCTCGATGCGGTGGCCCGCAACGCCGCCAGCAGCTGGACCCAGAGCGGCCACCTCAAGGGCAAGATCAAGAAGTTGCGGCAACCGCTCAAGCCCCATCCGGTGGCTTTGGCCCTGGCGCTGTGGCTGGGATACGTCAGCGGCAAGCGCGGCAAGGCTCTGCTCAACACTCCCTGGGCAACGTCGCTCGATTCGTCCACCTCAGGGCTGCTTGAACTGGCGGAGCAGGCCAAGCGCCTAGGCCTGCTCAAGCTGTCCCATGGCGCTGGGGTGGTCTCGATCGATCCCAGTGGCCTGGATCCTCTGCATGGAGGGGAGCAGCCATGAGCCGAATCGATGAACTGGCAGCCCGCTACGCCGATCACATCCGCACTCCTTGGCAGCAGGGCCTGCCCGCTGCCAACAGGGTGGTGATGCTGGTCTACGAGAAGGAGGCGGAACGGCAACTGCGCGGCAAGCTCGGCGAGTTTGAGCAGCTCACCAAGGGAGCTGGCCATGGCTGGCATCTGGTCGATCTCACTACTGCCTTTGCCGATTGGATGGCCACCATGAAATACCGGGAGTCCTATTTCCAGAGTCCGAGGAAGATTCGCCTGAAGCTCGACAAGGCATTCCTTCAGTACGTGAGCGAGCTGATCAAGGCTCGGTTGGCGCTGGGCGGAGACAACGATGTCGTGGCCGTGCTGGGGGCGGGCAGTCTCTTCGGCTTCCTGCGTCTCTCCGATGTGATCAAGAACATCGAGCGCGACATCAAGGGACGCCTTGTCGTCTTCTTCCCCGGCCAGAAAGACGGCAACAACTACCGGCTGCTCGACGCTCGTGACGGCTGGAACTACATGGCGGTGGGCATTACTCGCCATCCCACAGGAGCAGTGGCATGACCAAGAAGATTTTCGAAACGCTGCAGCGCGACCCGCGCACCAGTCCGCTAGCCAACAACGGCCAGGCGCGGATCACTACCCTCGACGACGAGAACGCCCGGCAGGAGCTGGAGGCTGAGCTCCACACCTTCGTATGCGACGGCCAGTACGGCCAAGCGATGGAGGTGATCCTCCAGAGCTACCTGACCCAACAGGGCCAAGCGCGCCAGAACGCCGCCTGGATCGCAGGCTTCTACGGCTGTGGCAAGTCCCACCTGCAGAAGATGCTTGGCCACCTCTGGGCCAACACCGATCTTGGTGGCGGCAAGCGGGCTCGCGATCTGGTTCTGGAGCTGCCGGAAGCCGTGCGAGCGCAGTTCAAGGAGCTCGACACGCTGGCCCTGCGCAGCGGCAGACCCATGGTTGCCGCCAGTGGCGCCATGCCATCCGGCGCGAAGGATGCCGTGCGCGCCACGGTGCTGGCGATCCTGCTCAAGGCGCAGGGATTTCCGGAAACGGTGCCGCAAGCAAAGTTCTGCTTCTGGCTCCAGAAAGGCGGCCATCTTGATGCTGTGCGTTCGGCCGTTGAAGCGGAAGGCTGCGACTGGCATGAAGAACTCGATGACCTGTATGTGAGCGAGGTCATCGCTGCTGCGGTGTTGGAGCGAATTCCAGACCTTGCCGCAGGTGTCACCGAAGCCATTGATCTGATTGGCCGTCAGTTTCCAGATCGCGATGGCGACATCACCACCAAGGACTTTGTACAGCTGGCGCGCAAGGCTCTGGCCCCTGATGGCGGTGAGCTTCCTCACACGATGCTGGTGCTCGATGAAGTGCAGCAATACATCGGCAGTTCCGATGATCGTGCCACCGACTTCGTCGAACTGGCTGAGGCGTTGCAAACCGAACTGGATAGTCGGGTGCTGCTGGTGGCTTCCGGACAGTCGGCGTTGTCATCGGAAACGCCACAGCTGCAGAAGCTGAAAGACCGCTTCCGCATCAACGTGCAGCTCTCGGACACCGACGTAGAGACCGTGATCCGCAAGGTGATCCTGCAGAAGCGCCCGGATGCCCAGGCTGCGGTCCAACAGATGCTGGAAGCCAATGCTGGAGAAGTCTCCAAGCAGCTGGAAGGCAGCCTGATCAAAGAGCGTTCGGAGGATCGTCAGGTGGCGGTGGCCGACTACCCGCTGTTGCCCACCCGCCGTCGCTTCTGGGAGGCCTGTTTCCGCAGTGTTGATGCCGCAGGCACCAACAGCCAGCTGCGCTCCCAGTTGCGGATCATCTTCGATGCGGTGAAAGACATCGCTGATGGCGATGTAGGTCAGGTCATCACCGGTGATGTGCTGTTCCAGGCCATGGCCGGAGATCTGGTGAACTCCGGCGTTCTGCTCAATGAGCTGAACAACCGAATCGCCAACCTCGCCAAGGACAACAGTGACGATGGCAAGCTCAAGCAGAGCCTCTGCGGGCTGGCCTTCCTGATCAGCCGGCTGCCGCGTGAACAGGGCGTTGATCTCGGCATCAAGGCCACGGCCCGCACCTTGGCCGATCTGATGGTGGCGGATCTGCGCTCCGACAGCGGCCCCTTGCGCCAGCACGTGGCCGAATTGTTAGAGGCCATGGCGGAAGACGGCACCTTGATGAAGGTGGGCGATCAGCAAGGGCTGGAGGAGTACCGGCTGCAGACAACAGAAGGGGCCCAATGGCAGGGCCAGTTTGAGGAGAAGAAGCAGGCGGTTCGCAATGACGCCAGCGAACTGACCAACAAACGCGAACAGTTGCTCGGCCAGGCCATTCAGGAAGAGCTGAAGGCCGTGAAGCTCTCACAAGGAGACGCCAAGATCGCGCGCAAGCTGTCGCTATGGATCAGCGGGGAGCCGCCGGCACCGTCCAAGGAGGAGGTGGTGGTGTGGGTGCGTGACGGCTGGGGCTGCAGCGAGAAGGAGGTGCGTGAGGCAGCCCGTCTGGCGGGTGCGGACGATCCTGTGCTGCATGTGTTTCTGCCGCGCCGGGGGGCCGACGACCTCAACGCCCGGATCATCGAGGCCACCGCTGCCAAGCGGGTGATCGATCACTACGGCAATGTTTCCACCGCTGAGGGCCGCGAAGCCCGCTCGTCGATGCAAAGCCGCCAGAGCCGGGCGGAGGAAAGCATCGGTGAATTGATCGGCGATGTGATCTCCAATGCCCTGGTGGTCAAGGGTGGTGGAGCGGAGGAGTACGGCACCAAACTCGCCGGCAAGGTGCAATCAGCGGCGACGGAGGCCTCGCTGGCCCGGCTGTTCCCGGAGTTCGCCAAAGCCGACCATGCCAGCTGGGGGCTGGCGGTGAAACGCGCCCGTGAAGGCAGTGATGCGCCTCTTGAAGTGGTAGGCCATCAGGGCGCTACGGAGACCCATCCTGTGGCCAGCAGGGTGCTGAGCACCATCGGAGCAGCCAAGGAGGGCAGCACCATCCGCGCTGAACTGCGGATCGCGCCCTATGGCTGGCCGCAGGACGCGATCGATGCGGTGCTGTTGGCGTTGCATCGCGATGGCACGCTCAGCGCCAAAGACGCCAGCAACAACCCGATCACCCCCGGGCAGCTGGATCAGCAAAGCCTGGCAAAGGCGAAGTTCGTGCCCCAGCAGGTGCGCCTGACGGCCATCGAGAAAGTGGGTGTGCGGGGGGTGTTTGGCATCGCTGGCGTGAGCGCTAAGCCGGGTGAGGAAGAAGCCAAGGCGAGCGAGTTTCTGGATGTGGTGGCCAACAAGGTGGGGCTCAGCGGAGGCGATGCTCCGCTTCAGCCTCCTCTGGCTGCGCCGTTGCTTTCAGAACTGCGCGGGCTCACCGGGCCTGAGCAGCTCAAGGCGATCCTTCAGGCCAAGGATGCTTTGCAAGGGCTTTGGAATGACGCCAACACCCTGGTGGATCGCAAAGACAAACGCCTACCTCAGTGGGAGCGTCTGGTGGCCCTGTTGGGCAAAACCGAGGCGCTGTCGATTCACCAGGAGATCGCCCCCCAGGTGGAGGCCATCCGCACCAACCGCGCCCTGCTGGACCCCACAACCGACTACGTGCCCCCCCTGCTGCAACAGCTGGAGCAGGCCCTGAGCGCTGCGCTGGAAGAAGCCCAAAGGCATCTCGCCGCGGTGCGAGCAGCGGAGCAGGAGCAGCTGGAAGCCAGCACCGAGTGGCAGACCCTGACACCAGAGCAGCGCAACACCATTGCGCAGGCTGCTCAACTCCCCGTGGGCCCGATTGAGCCCGCACCTGTGGAGCGCAGTCAGCTCCTGGAGGCACTGCAGCAGCGCTCCCTGGCCAGCCGGGCTGAATGGGCCGACAGCCTCGCGGCCCGCTTCGCCAAGGCCCGCACTGCAGCGGCCCAGGCGCTGGAGCCCGCCACCCAGCCCGTGAAGCTCAGCAGTGGAGTGCTGAAAGACGAAGCAGCCATCGATGACTGGTGGGCAGCCAAGCGTGCCGAGCTGATCACCAAGTTGCCCCAAGGCCCGATCCAGATCAACTAGCCCCCATCCCGAGCCCGCTCAACCACCCAGGCCCCATGTCCGCCCTCGCCTCTGCCCTTCGCAAAACGCTGGAAACCACCGTGGTGAAAGCCCGTGACCTTGCCGAGCGAGGCGCGCGGGAAGCTCTAACCGGCCTGGCGGTGGAGGCCAAGGAACCCTTCGGCTCCATGGGTGACGAGGAGCGGCGGCTGCGCAACCGCTTGCGCGCCCGCGGCCGCCAGCTGGGAGATCAACGCGATGCCCAGAAGGGCACGCAGAGCATCGAGCGGCTGGTGCGGGAGATGGCCTATGAGCACTGGCATCGCATGTTGTTTGCCCGCTTCCTGGCGGAAAACCAGCTGCTAATCGAACCCAGCTCAGGGGTGGCGGTATCGCTGGCTGAATGCGAAGAGTTGGCTGCGGAAGCGGGTACTGATCTGTGGGAGCTGGCAGCGAGCTATGCGCAGGGGATGCTGCCGGAGATCTTCCGCACAGACGATCCAGTGTTGGCGCTGAGGTTGCCCCTGGAGATCCGCCAGCAACTGCAGGCCCTGGTAGCCGGGTTGGATGCCGAAGTGTTCACCGCCAGCGACAGCCTGGGCTGGACCTATCAGTTCTGGCAGACGAAGCGCAAAAAAGAAGTGAACGACTCCGGCGTCAAGATCGGAGCCGATGAACTTTCCCCGGTGACTCAGCTGTTCACCGAGGACTACATGGTGGACTTCCTGCTCGACAACACCCTCGGCGCCTGGCACGCCGGCAAGATGCTTGCCGCGAATCCTGAGCTGGCCAGCACTGCCCAAACCGAGGACGACTTGCGCCAGGCTGTGGCCCTTCCCGGCTGCCCTTGGAGTTACCTGCGGTTCGTCAAGTCAGACGATGGCAGCTGGACACCGGCGGCTGGAACCTTTGAAGGCTGGCCCAGAACTGCGGCTGAACTGAAATGCCTCGATCCCTGCATGGGCAGCGGACACTTCGTGGTCGCGATGTTCGAGCGGCTGGTGGCCTTGCGCCTGGCCGAGGGCGAGCAGATGGAAGCCGCGGCAGTGGCGGCAGTGATCGAGGGCAATCTCTTCGGGTTGGAGATCGACCCGCGCTGTACGCAGATCGCTGCATTCAACCTGGCACTGGCTGCATGGCGCCGCGTGGGCCACTGCAAGTTGCCGGCGATGAACCTGGCCTGCTCCGGCCTGGCGCCGAACACGAGAGAAGCTGACTGGCTGGCGATGGCGGGTGTCAACGAGCGGCTCAAGAATGGAATGGAGCGGCTTTACAGACTGTTCCAAAAGGCTTCGGTGCTAGGCAGTCTGATCAATCCCCGCGCTGCTGAGGGCGATTTGCTGGTGGCCGCTTTCCATGAACTCAAGCCGTTATTGGAGCAAGTGTTGGCGCAGGAGAGCCAGGACGAAGTCATTCATGAGATGGCTGTGACTGCGCGCGGACTAACCAAGGCAGCAGAAATTCTCGCTAGCCAGTTCACGCTTGTTGCCACCAATGTACCGTTCTTGGCAAAGAATAACCAGGCAGAAGTACTCCGGTCGCACATTGGCACCCACCATCCCGAGGGAGCAGGCAATCTGGCAATGGCCATGGTGGAGCGCTGCCAAGAGCTTTGCGACCGTGGCGCTACGGCTGCATTGGTGACCATTCAAGACTGGCTGTTCCTAAAGCTATACCAGTCCCTGCGGCAAAGGCTCCTTGCACATCAGACATTTAATTTCATTGTCCAAATGGGAGCAAAAGCGTTTTCAACGCAGATGTGGGACTTTAATACGATGCTGCTGATTACTTCGAGCTCAAGCCCCTCTAGCAAGAGCCAGATTGGCGCAATCGATGCCATGCAGCCGTCAAGCGCCAGAGACAAAGCACTTGAGTTGATCGCGGGCCTGCCTGTTCTCGCAGGGCAGGCCCGGCAGCTTGAAAATCCATCCAGCTCTATCATTATTACAGGGTCTTCAAGAGAAAGATTGCTTGGGGAATTCGCCCATTCTTATACTGGCGTGCAGACGGGCGATGATTCGCTCTTTAGGATGCAGTTTTGGGAAATAGCCCAGGTTGACAAGAATTGGCGGTTCGACCAAGGAACCGTTAGTTCATGCCAGCTTTATGGCGGCCGGAGCGGCGTCCTGAAATGGCAAAACGACGGTGATGCTCTACGACGGACGCCAGGAGCGTATATCCGTGGTGAGGCTGCTTGGGGTAAGCGCGGCGTCGCGGTGAGTCAAATGCATACCTTGCCGGTCACCTTGTACAGCGGCGAATGTTGGAATATGAATTGTGCGGTAATTATCCCAAAACGAGCCGAGCACCTTCCTGCCCTGTGGGCTTTTTGCTCTTCTGATGGTTTTGCAAAGCATGTCCGCAAAATCAACCAATCATTAAAGGTGAATCCCGGCTACTTCCTTAAGACGCCGGCAGATTTTCAGCGATGGACGGAGGTGGCCGCAACAAGTTATCCCCAAGGTCTTCCATACCCGGAAAGCAGTGACCCAACACAATGGTTGTTCAACGGCTGCCCTGCCGGCGCAGACCAGCCCTTGCACGCGGCGGTGGCCCGTCTTGTCGGCTATCAATGGCCACGACAGACCGGCTCCAGCTTTCCAGATTGCCCGGCTCTCAGTCCTGATGGCCTGGAAGCTTTCGCAGATAACGATGGCATCGTGTGCCTGTCGCCCATCCGCGGAGAAGCGGCTGCGGCTGATCGACTCCGCGGCCTGTTAGCCGCAGCCTTCGGCGATGAGTGGAGCAATGCGAAAGAGCGGGAGCTGCTTCTGGAGACCGCCGTCGCCAATGACGCCAGAAAGGCCGCTGCCGACTTAGGCGGCTGGCTGCGCCAGAGCTTCTTTGCTGAGCACTGCAAGCTCTTTCAATCGAGGCCTTTTATCTGGCAAATCTGGGATGGCAATCCCCACGGCTTCAGCGCCCTGGTGAATTACCACAAGCTCGCTGCCCCCAACGGCCAAGGCCGCAAAACTCTTGAGCTGCTCACCTACACCTATCTAGGCGACTGGATTGATCGCCAGAAACTCGATCAAGCGGAAGGTGTCAATGGCGCGGATGATCGACACGCAGCCGCCCTCGATCTTCAGGTGCAACTCAAGAAGATCCTCGATGGCGAGCCTCCCTACGACCTCTTTGTGCGTTGGAAGCCTCTGCACCAACAGGCGATCGGCTGGGATCCTGATATCACCGACGGGGTGCGCCTCAACATCCGCCCTTTCCTCAGTGCTGAGCTGCGCAGAGGAGGCAAGGCCGGTGCCGGCATCCTTCGCGCCAAGCCCGGCACCATCAAGTGGACCAAAGACCGTGGAAAGGAGCCCATGCGCTCCAAAGACGAGTTCCCCTGGTTCTGGGGCTGGGATGAAACCAATCACGCCCTCGAAACAGACTTCGGCGCCTCAATACCTGGCGCTCCGCCTGCTGTTGACAGCTTCGACGGCAACCGTTGGAACGACTTGCACTACAGCCGCGCCGCCAAGGACGCGGCCAGGGCGAAGAAGCGAGGAGAGGCTTGATCCATGGCTGCGGAGTCCCTCCAAGAGGTCCTGATTAAAAAGCTGCGAGGGTGCAATGTCTGCGGCGATGCCGAGCTGGCTCCCGTAGCCATCCTCTGGACCGACCCCAAGCGGGAGTGGCTGACGCTCATCCCACAGCTGCGCAGCGTGCTGCCCGAGCTGATCAGCCTTGGCGACTACGACGCTGAACAGCGTCAGGGGCCAAGCCTCTGGCTGCGCTGCATGGTTGATCGCTCCCTGGCAGACCCAGCCATTCCGGCCGCGCAGCCCTCCATCCTTTACCTACCCGGCGTGAGTCGCCAGGACCTGCGAGCCGGCGAAGGCTGCCCCTGGGAATGGGAGCCGCTGATCGAGCTCATGTTCCGCGGCACCCTGTGGCTACAGCGCAATGGCCGCGACTGGACCCTGGCCGCTTTCCTCAGCTCCGCCGATGCGCTTGATCTGGATGTGGCAGGCGATCAGGCCACCAAGGTGGCGATGGCCAGGGCGCTCCCCGAATTAGCGACTCACCCCTTGACACAACTGCGGGGTACGCGCCTGGAAGAAAAGGATTTCAACGCTCTGCTGGTCGACGACCCAGTCCGCGACATCCTTCGTTGGATGGTCGACCCCAATAGGTTCCAGCGATCCCGCAGCAGCGAGCAATGGAACGCTCTGGTGTCGCTGTGGAAGCAGGACTTCAAGTTCGACCCAACGAAAGACAGTGAACTCACAGCCGCAGAATCTCTCGCCACAGGCAAGAGCGAATGGCAGAGGGTCTGGAGACGCTTTGAAGAACAGCCCGCCGCCTACCCAGGCCTCGTTGACCTCCTGCGTAGGGCCGCACCAGCCACCAATCAAGGTGATCTGCTCTCCAGCAGTGATCCCTCCACCTCCCGCTGGCCCCACCGCAATGACGCCATGGAGCAGGAGGTGCAGGAGGTTCTCAAGGCCTTGCCCAACCAGCCCCATGCCCAGGCCTGCAAGGCTGTGCGGGAGCTGGAGGCCACCCACGGGCAACGACGCCAGTGGATCTGGGCTCAGCTGGGCCTCTCCCCCATGGCTGAGCTGCTGGCTCCTCTCGGACTATTGGCCAAGCGGGCAGATCAGCCCCTGGTTGGCTCCGCCCCAGACGACTTCATTGCTCGTTACACCGATTCCGGCTGGGAGGCCGACCTGGCGGCTTGGCAGGCGCTCGCCCAGACCAAGCCTGAGCATGAAGCCATGGTGTCTGCTGCAGTCGCAGCAATGCTGCAGCCCTGGCTGGATGACACCGCCAAGAGTTTTCAGGCCGCCGTTCAGAGCCACGGGCTTCCCGTCCCGGCCGATCAACCCTCCGTCGAGGCCCCGCCAGGTGGCTGCCTGCTGTTTGCTGATGGGCTTCGTTACGACGTGGCCCGGCAGCTGCAACAACGCCTGGAGGAGATGGGGATCACCGGCAACCTCACCACCCGCTGGGCGGGACTGCCAACCGTCACCGCAACTGCCAAGCCGGCGATCACCCCTTTGATCGATCAGATCCAGGGGCAGGCGCTACCAGAGGATTTCGCCCCCGGCTTCCGCAACGGCAAGGCCACCAGCGCCGCGGAATTACGCAAGGCCCTGGAGGCCAAAGGCTATGGGGTGCTCACCGATGGCGCCCTCGATCTGCCCCCCAGCCCTGAGGCCAGGGGCTGGCTGGAGATCGGCGATCTCGATCACCGTGGTCATCAGCTCCAGGATCAGCTGCCCAGCGTCATTGGACCCGAGATTGAACGCCTGGCCCTGCGCATCCAGGCGCTGTTGGCAGCTGGATGGAGTTCGGTGCAGATCGTCACCGACCACGGCTGGCTGTTCTGCCCAGGAGGCCTGCCCAGTGCCGAGCTGCCCAAGCACCTCACCGCCAGCAAGTGGGCCCGCTGCGCGGCCATCAAAGGTGACTCGCAGGTGCCGGTGCCCACCGCCGCCTGGAGCTGGAACCCTGCCGAGACCTTCGCAACGCCAGCAGGCGCCGCCTGCTTCAACACCGGCAGCACCAACTCCTACGCCCACGGCGGCATCAGCATCCAGGAGTGCCTCACCCCTGTGTTGGTGGTCTCCGGCGGAGCGAGCCGCGCTCCTGCGGCGGCCATCGCCGAGATCAGCTGGAAAGGCCTGCGCTGCAACCTGGAGGTGAGCGGCGGAACGGCCGGCATGACAGCCGACCTGCGCCGCGATGCCGCTGGCGGCCCCTCGGTGGCCACCACGGCCAAACCGGTCGACGATGGCGGTGCCCGCCTGCTGGTGGAAGATGACGAGCTCGAAGGAGCATCTGTGGTGGCGGTGCTGTTGAGCACTGATGGCCGGGTGATCGCCCAACGCCGCACCGTGGTGGGAGGAGAGGCATGAGCGCCGAAATCGGGCCTAGTGTGGTCGCATCAGCGGAGTTGGTCGTGTCAGAAGTAGTCGCGAGCCAGGTTTCGGTACGGGATCTCAAGACCCACCTCTCCGAATGGCTCGGCCGGGTTCAGGCCGGTGAGGAGGTGGAGATCACCTCACACCGCAAACCGATCGCCCGCATCACGGCTGTGAAGCCAGCTGCACCAGCCCCAACGAGCCCGCTGCAAAAAGCGATTGATGCGGGCCTAATCAGCTGGAACGGTCAGAACCCAGTGATTCCACCACCGGTCAAGCTGAATGATGGTGGCCCACTGATGAGCGACATTGTGATCGAGGATCGTGGTTAGGCGCTGTGATCCTTTTCTGTGACACCTCTGCGCTTCTCAAGCTGTTCATTGATGAACAGGACAGCGAGAGCATGATCAAGGCGCGCTCCTCTTCAGAAGGAATCGCGGTTTGCCGAATCACCTGGGCCGAGTCGATGGCCGCATTCGCCCAGCGCACTCGCTTCAAGGGTGCAAATCAGGCTGGATTGGCGCAGGCCAGATCCATCTTTGAGCAGGCCTGGCCTGGCTTTGCGATCGCCGATGTCACCCAGTCGCTGGTCGAAAAAGCTGGTGTGTTCTCCGAGGCCTTCGCCCTGCGTGGCTACGACAGCGTGCAGCTTGCAGCCGCCCATCAATTGCATGAGCAGTTTGCGCTTCCGCTCACCTTCGCCTGCTTCGACCGGCGACTCAATCAGGCCGCCAAGCTCTTGAAACTGGAGGTGCTTCCGTGACAGATACGGCCACGATCACCAACGAGATGGACCATCTCGACCAGCTTGGGGCCAAGGCCTTCGATGGCTTCCTGGTGCGCAAGGACCTGGTGCGCAAATACTCCCGTCAGTACCCAGTACCCACGTACGTGGTGGAGTTCCTGCTGGGCCGCTACTGCGCCAGCACTGATCCCGCCGAGATCGAAGAAGGCCTGCAGATCGTCGAGAAGCAGCTCCAGGGGCGCACCGTGCGCACTGGGGAGGAGGAGCTGTTCAAGGCCCGCTCCCGTGATCAGGGCAGCGTGAAGATCATCGACATCGTGCGGGCCCGCCTCGACACCCGCAGCGATTCCTACGCAGCAGAAGTGCCCAGCCTGGCCATCAAGGACGCCCAGATCGACGACGAGCTGGTGCGCGCCAACGAGCGCATGCTCACCGATGGCTTCTATGCCGAGGTCACACTCGAATACGACCCGGTCATCGCCCAGGAGCGCAACGGCAGGCCGTTCCGCATTGCCGGGCTGCGCCCGATCCAGATGTCCAACCCCAATGTGCTGGGGATCCTGGCCAAAGGCCGGGCTGCCTTCACCACCGAGGAGTGGCGCGATTTCCTGATCCGCTCCATCGGCCTGGAGCCAACCGCCCTTGATGAGCGGGCCAAGATGGTGGTGTTGCTCCGCATGGCTCCCTTCGTGGAGCGCAACTTCAACCTGGTGGAGCTGGGGCCCCGCGGTACGGGCAAGAGCCACCTGTTCCAGCAGATCTCGCCCTACTCGCACCTGATCTCTGGCGGCAAGGCCACCGTCGCCAAGATGTTCGTCAACAACAGCAACGGCCAGCGGGGCCTGGTCTGCCAATACGACGTGGTCTGCTTCGACGAGGTGGCCGGCGTCTCGTTCGACCAGAAGGACGGCGTCAACATCCTCAAGGGCTACATGGCCTCCGGCGAGTTCAGCCGCGGCAAGGAGAGCATCCGCGCTGAAGGCGGAATCGTGATGGTGGGCAACTTCGATGTCGATGTGGAGCAGCAGCAGCGCATCGGCCACCTGCTCAGCCCCCTGCCGCGCGAGATGCGCGACGACACAGCCTTCCAGGACCGCATCCACGCCTACGCCCCGGGCTGGGATTTCCCCAAGCTCAACCCCAACGAGCACCTCACCAGCCACTTCGGCCTGGTGAGTGACTTCCTCAGCGAATGCTGGAGCCGCCTGCGTGATGGCAGCCGCCTGGCGGCCATGCAGAACCGCATCCACCTCGGGGGTGCCCTCAGCGGCCGCGACATCGAGGGCGTCAACAAGACGGTGAGCGCCCTGATCAAGCTGCTGTTCCCTGATCCCGAGATGGAGATCCCGGATGAGGATCTCGAATGGATCGTGCGCCTGGCGCTGGAATCACGCCGCCGGGTGAAGGAGCAACAGAAGCGCTGCCTCAAGAGCGAATTCCGCAACACCCATTTCAGCTACACCCTCGGCCTCGATGGGGTCGAGAAGTTCGTGGCCACCCCCGAGCTCCACAGCGATGACGCCATAGATGGCGATCCCCTGCCGCCCGGCCAGGTGTGGGCGATCAGCCCCGGCACCGGTGAAACCGGGCCCAGCCTTTATCGGATTGAGTTGGCTGTCGGCCCCGGCAGCGGCGTGAAGATCCTCAACCAGCCAGTACCGCCTGCTTTCCGCGAGAGCACCAAGGTTGGCGAGCAGAACGTCTACGCCCGCGCCAAGAGCCTGGTTGGCGACCGGGACCCCCGCGGCCATGAGTTCTCCATCCAGCTGCGCGCCATGGACAATGACCGCAGCGGGGCCGGCCTCGGCCTACCGGTGATGGTCGCCCTAGTCGGCGGCCTTCTCGATCGCAACACCCGCGGCAGCACCATCGTTGTCGGTTCTCTCAACCTGGGCGGCTCGGTCGAGATGATTCCCAACGCCGTCGCCATCGCCGAACTGGCGGTCGAGAAGCAAGCCAAGGTGCTTCTGATGCCTGTCTCCGCCCGCCGCGGTCTTAACGACCTACCAGACGACCTCTGGACCAAGATCTCGATTGAGTTCTACAAGGATCCAGAGGATGCCGTTTTCAAGGGGCTGGAAGAATAGCTTTCATGCCGCAATTTCTCACGAGCAATGACAAATCAGAAAGCCGATCTTATTGAGCAACTCCCACGATGGCTTGCGGGCCTAATGGGGATATCTCTTTGGGCAATTGCTGCGCGCATAAAATCTGTCGACCCGCTGATATTCTTGGTAGGATCAGGCCTTGTCTTTGTCGGCCTTAATGGCAAGCGCTTTGGCTGGTTTTCACTCGGAAAGGACAGCATACAGCTTGGCGGGGAACGCCCACAAGACATCATCCTCAAAGTCAATCGCACAAATACACCTGAAATCACCACGCTAGAGCCAATGCCGGCCGAGCTATGCAAGGAAGCTGAGCATATAACTGCCACAATCAATACCGACGGCATGGGTGCAGTAAAAATTGTGAGTCCTAGTACCGATGTCGCCGTAGGGATTGGCAATACCTTGTCTGCCTCTGGAGTTACCGAATATAGCCCGATTGTCGGGATAGGGCTCTTCGGGTCGGGTTCCACCACTCAGTCCTCAGTGCTGGCGCTTGCAGAGGATGGCCAGACATTTAAAATTAACTATAGCTCACAAGATGACCAATCACCGCCATCTTGCAAAGAAGAAGATTGCGAATAGGTAGCCTTGTTGCGTGCCATTGCAATGCCTTATGAGCTAGCAGCAAAGCGTGCAACCTGGATAGCATCTATGTAAAATGTTTGGCTTTAGGCGGGCAGTTGCTTAGCCCATCTTGGGCACTGGCCTTGCTTGCAACGGATACCAAAGGGCAGTTGAGATGTGAGCTGCTTTTCCTCAAAAGACATATGAAGGCAATCGATATGGGCCTTCGATGGTTTCTGTCATTGGCTGACGTGTAAGCGCGGTTACCGGACCGGCGCACACCCACCGGATCCCTCGGCCATTCCTCCCGCCGCGTCAAGGATCGGGCCATGCGCCCTCCGATGTCGGACGTCCTTGTCCCGGCGCTGCGGCCGGCCGTTGGGGGTGGGGTTCTCCGCCGTCCCCCGATGGCTTCCCTCTCATCCCCCTCCCGCCGCAAGCAGCAGGCCAAGCCCCTCAGCCGTTCTGCTCTTCGTGCCCGTGATGCCCTCGTGCTGGAGCACCTGCCCCTGGCTGATGCCCTCGCTTCCGCCGCCGCCCGGCGCCTGTTCCCGCTGGTGGAGCGGGAGGATCTGATCCAGGTGGCCCGGGAGGCCCTGGTCCGCTCCGCACCCCGCTGCCGGGCAGGCGAGCCGGCCGAGCCCTATCTGCGCCGCTGCATCACAGGGGCGCTGCAGCACCACCTGCGCGATCGGGTGCGGCTGGTGCGCGTGCCGCGCCGGCTGCATGAGCAGGGCCAGTGCCCCCTGGGGCACCTCAGCCTCGATGCCACAGCAGAAGGCGAGCCCTGCCTGCTCGATCAGCTGGCATCACCAGAGGCCGAATCACCCTGCGGCGAGGCGGTCGATGGCCTGGCGCTGGAGCAGCTGGTGGAGCAGCTGCCGGCAGCCCAGGCCACAGCCCTGCGGCTCACCGTCCTGGAAGGCCTCTCGCTCCGGCAGGCGGCCACGCGGCTGGAGATCAGCTGCATGTCCGTGCAGCGGGCCCAGAAGAAGGCGCTCGGGGCTCTGCGGCAGCGGCTGGCGGGTGGGGGCTGAGGCCCCTTCCTCCATGCCAAGCCGGGGGCTTGCTCCGGGCCTCTCCAGTCTGGGGCCTTCCTGTCGTCAGGCCCCTACTGGGATCGGTCCCGTCGCTGCGCCGCTCTCGGCGCCGATTCCCATGGCCACTGTTGAGTCCTCGTCTGAATCCCAGGCGCTGCTGCTCCATCAATCCACCACGGCCGGCATCACCTGGCGGGTGCTGCTGCGGCCCGAGCTGCGCAGGGCCGGGGAATCCGAGGTGGTGGAGTTCCAGAAGTTGGGCCGCAGGGGCAAGCTGCTCGATCAGGTGATCGGCTGGGGGGGCGGCAGCTGGCGCTCGGAGCCCAGCCGCAAGGTGCCGCAGTGGCTGCGCACAGAAGTAGTGGGGCTGCTCTGTGCCCGCTCGGCGATGAGAGCTGCCGAGGCTGCCGGGGGCAGTGCCGAGCGGCAGCAGCAGGCCGTAGGGGCGGTGATGGCCTTTCCCAGCTTCCTATCAGCCGAGCTGCTGGCGGCCCATTGCCCGGGGTATTTCCAGCGGCATAGCGCCGGTCGTGGTGGTGCTGCTGCTGAGGGGGCAGGGGGCTGAGAAGCGCCTGGCGTGCAGTGGCTGGCCGAGCGCCGCTGCTGCACGCCGCAGAGGCGCTCAGCAGCTGGACATCGCGCGGCTGCCGCTGCCGTTCTGGGCCACCGCCACCAGCCGGCCCAGCTCTGGTGCCCAGCAGATGCCGCTCCACTGGCGATCGGCGGCGCTGGAGCGCAGGGTCCAGCTGCTGCCATCCGGGGAGGTCATCACCTGCTGGCCGCTGCCGGTGCCGGCCACCGCCACCAGCAGGTTCAGCTCCGGGGCCCAGCAGACAGCCCGCCACTCCAGGTCCGCCGGTGTCGTGCGCAGGGTCCAGGTCAGGCCATCGGGCGAGGTCATCACCCGGTTGCCGGTGCCGCTCTGGCCCACGGCCACCAGCAGCCCCAGCTCCGCTGCCCAGCAGATTGATCGCCAGGTGTTGTCGGCCGGGGTGCTGCGCAGCGTCCAGCTGATCCCATCGCTTGAGGTCATCACCGCCTGGTTGGCGCCGTTGCTGCTGGTGGCCACCGCCACAAACAGGCCCAGTTCGGCGGCCCAGCACACACCCCGCCAGATGTGGCTGGCGGGGGTCTGCCTGGCGGTCCAGTTGATGCCATCAGGTGAGGTCAGGACCCTGCTGCTGTTGCCGCCAAAGGCCACAGCCGCAAACAGCCGCCGCTGGGGGCTCCAGCAGATCGCCACCCAGTTGTTGTTCACCGGCACCCGCCGCGCCGTCCAGGTGATGCCATCGCTTGAGGTCATCACCCGGTTGCTGCTGCCATTGGAGGCAACGGCCACCAGCAGGCGCAGCTCCGGGCTCCAGCAGATGCCGATCCAGCTGTTGTTGTCGGTTGGGGTGCGGCGTGGGGTCCAGCGCAGGCCATCGCTGGAGGTCATCACCCGCTGGCTGCCATCAATCGAGACGGCGACAAACAGGTTGAGTTCAGGTGCCCAGCAGACGGCCCGCCAGTCGTTGTCAGCCGGGGTGGTGTTCAGGTCCCAGAGGCGGCCAGCGGTGGCGGAGCAGAGCGGGCGGCCTAGCAGTTCCTGGAGCTCAGCGGCCGTGGCCCGGCAGGTGGTGCCATCGCGCTGGACGACGAGCAGGTCGGTGGGCTGGATCACGGCAGCAAGCGGTGGGCAGTGATGGGTGGCGTGCGGAAGAGCAGAAATGAGATGAGGCAACCAATGCGGTGCCCGGTGCCCAGTGAGAAGGGGGCGGCTGCCCCCCGGTTCAGTGGATGCCCATCAGGGCAGGGCGGGCAGGGTGCTGATGTCCAGCGGCATGTAATCCCCGGCTGGCTGGGCGGTGGCCATGGCGGCCTTGAGCGCGGCGGCATCCACGGCGGCCCCCTCGGTGCCGGCGGTGAGGTCCTCGGCAGCGGCCAGACGCAGCACACCGGCAGCGGCGGTGGTTGCGGGCTCCACCGTGAGCAGCGGTTGGGCGGGATCGCTCTCATCAATGGCCAGTGGTGCGGCCACCTGGATGCGGATCACACCGGCGCCATCGGGGCCCAGGGCGGCGTTGGCACTCCAGCTGCTGCCGTCAAACAGCAAGAGATCGCCCTGGGCGATCTCCTGGCCGGCAATGCCGCTCCAGCTCTCCAGGGCAGTACCGCCAGTGCTGGCCAGGTAGACGTCGCCGGCCACGGCGTCAGCGGGAGCATCGCTGCTGGCGGGGTCGAGCGCACCGCGGTAGGTGAGGGCGCCGGGGATCTCGGCGTGGAGGGTGCCATCGGCATCCACCGAGAGGTTGGTGCCGGGTTTGATCGCACCGATCGCCGCCGCCGTGGCGGGGGTGAGCATGTAGCTCTTGAGCTGTTCGGCGGTCGCCTTGTAGGGGGTGGCGCCGCGCTGAACGATCAGCAGGTCGCTGGGCTCGGTGCGGCTGGCAGCACCACCACTGGTGGGTGCGGTACTGGCGGCCGTGCTGTCCGGTTCAGCAGAGGCCAGGGCGTCAGCGGTGAGCGGCGCCGAGGGGGTGCGGGTGGGAGCGGTAGCCATGGGATGGGGGGGAGTGAAAACGGAGAACAGAACGGAGCGGTGTCGGCAGCTCTCAGGGCAGGGCCGCCAGCAGCCGCATGTCGAGGGAGATCGACACCACCCCATTGCCAGCACGGCTGCTGCGCAGGGGCGGCACAGCCAGCACGGTGGTGATCGGCCCACCAGGAGGCGGGCGGTTGCCCAGCACCCACTGGGATTCGCCCAGGAAGATCACGCCCTCCGGACGCTCATGGCCCTCGCCGCTGGCAGCGGTGGACAGCTCAGAGAAGGTCATCGGGGAACTCCGGATCGGCGCCGTCCCCCTGGAAGCCGAGATCATCCCCGCCAGCAGCGAGGTCCGCGTCAGGGACCTGGTCGGCTGGGGTGATCCCCTCGGTGGGCACGTCACCTTGGGGCTCGGCCCCTTGGACCTCTGCCTCCTGTGGGGGCGATTGCTGGAGCAGGCCGGTGGCGGTGGCGACCAGTTCGGCCTTGGT
>Ga0315900_10001430_pt1 | contig 38061 bp, 26 predicted proteins | sample LakEriMetagenome_FD_203521 | JGI IMG/M metagenome (GOLD analysis project Ga0315900, IMG submission 203521) | Freshwater fungal communities from buoy surface, Lake Erie, Ohio, United States - Buoy 12 MA114 | ecosystem: Environmental > Aquatic > Freshwater > Lake > Lake biofilm | place: USA: Lake...
TGACCCGCGAGGAGCTTTACGCGCGTGATCCCCTGCCGCGCCCCTATGTCCTGAAGCCGGTCAATGAAGGCTCCTCGGTCGGCGTGGCGATCGTCACGGCGGACAGCAATGTCGGAAACCCGATTTCGCCGGACGCGCGCGGGCCGTGGCAGGAATTCGCCGAACTCCTCGCCGAACCCTTCATCAAGGGCCGCGAACTGACCGCCGCCGTGCTCGACGGCCCCGATGGTCCGCGCGCGCTGGGCGTCACCGAACTCATAGTGGCGAGCGGCTTCTACGATTACGAGAACAAGTACACCGCCGGGCGCACCGAGCACATCTTCCCCGCCAGGCTGCCGCCCGAAATCACGGCGCTGTGCGAAGGCTATGCGGTCAAAGCGCATCAGGTGCTGGGCTGCCACGGCACCAGCCGCACCGATTTCCGCTGGGACGAGGAAGCGGGCGAGGACGGGCTGTTCGTGCTTGAAACCAACACCCAGCCGGGCATGACCCCCTTGAGCCTCGTGCCCGAACAGGCCGCGCACTGCGGCATCAGCTATGGCGACCTCGTCGAAATGCTGTGTGCCGAGGCGCTCAGGGTTCACGCGTTGAAGCAAGCCAAGGGAGGCACGCATGGCGCAGCAGATCAGGCGTAGCTCGACCACCGGCGTGCGCCGCGCCGCCAAGGCGCAGAGCCGCGCGGTCACCGCACGCAGGGCCAAGGGCTCGGCGAGCGGCTTTGTCGACTGGCTGATGGGGCTCCTGCCCTTCACCGAGGAACAGTGGAGCCGCATCTGGCTGGCCGTGATCATCGGCGGCGGCGTGGGCATCGCACTGGTGATCGCCAGCCTTGCCGGCGTGCCCGCGCTGGCGCAGGCGCAGGTGGCCAAGATCGCCGCTGACGCAGGCTTCGAGGTGCGCCACGTGCGCGTCACCGGCACCAAGCGGATGGACGAGCGGCTGGTCTATGCCCGTGTCCTCTCGCAGCGCACCCGCGCCATGCCCGACGTCGATGTCGCCGCTCTGCGCACCGAATTGAAGACCTTGCCGTGGGTCAAGGACGCGCGCGTCTCGATCCAGCTGCCGAACACCCTCGCCATCGACATTGTCGAGCGCACCCCGCATGCCGTGCTGCAAAAGCCCGACCGGCTGATGCTGATCGATGCGGGCGGGGAGGAGCTCGAACCGGTCAGCGCGGCCAGGGCCAAGGGCATGCTGCTGCTGGCAGGCCCGGGCGCGGGCAAGCAGGCCCCGGCGCTCGAAGCGCTGCTCGCCTCCGCGCCTGCGCTCGGCCCGCAGGTGGAAAGCGCCGAATGGGTCGGCAACCGCCGCTGGAACATCACTTTCAAGACCGGCCAGCTGCTCGCCCTGCCCGAAGGCGAGATCGAGGCGGCGACCGCACTGGTGAAATTCGCCCGGCTGGACGGGCAGAACCGGTTGATCGGCGGCAAGGTGCTGGCCTTCGACATGCGCTCGCCCCCGCGGCTCTACATGCGCCTGTCCGATGACGGCGGCCCCGCGCCGCAGGTCGCCGCTGCTTCCGGAGGATCGCTCTGATGGCCAGCAAGCCCTCCGCCCGCCGTCTTGCCCGCACCTTCGGCGCGGTCAATATCGGCTCCTTCCGCATCTCCGCGATGATCATGGGCGAGACCGAGACGGGTGAATTGCAGGTGCTCGGCTCCGGCCACCGCGCCAGCGCGGGGGTGAAGCGCGGCTATGTCACCGACATGGAAGCGGCGAGCTTTGCGATCCGCGATGCGGTCGAACGCGCGGAAAAGAGCGCGGGCACCACGGTGCGCAGCGTGTGGATCGCCTGTGCGGGCGCAGGCCTCGCCAGCAATGTCGTGGCGGTCGATATCGAGATCGGCGGGCGGCGGATCGAGGACGAGGATATCGAGACGCTGCTGATCCAGGCGCAGGACATGATCCAGCCCGACGGGCGCACCGTGCTCCACGCCCAGCCGGCCCATTACACGCTCGATGGCGCGCACGGGGTCGCCAATCCGCGCGGGCTGCATGCCGAGCGCCTCGGGGTCGATATCCACGTGATGCTGGCCGACGGCGCGCCGGTGCGCAATCTCACCGAGGCGGTGCAGAACGCGCATCTGAGCGTCGAAGGCGTGGTCGCCGCGCCGCTGGCTGCGGGCCATGCCTGCCTGACGATGGAAGAGCGCGAACTGGGTGTCGCGCTGGTCGAGATCGGGGCAGATGTCACCAATGTGGCGGTATTTGCAGGCGGGATGCTCTTGGGGCTGAAGGCGGTGCCGATGGGATCGGCCGACATTACCGATGCGATCGCCAGCGGCTTCGGCATCCGCCGCTCGCAGGCCGAACGATTGAAGTGCGTGGCGGGTTCGGCGATTGCCAGCCCGGCCGATCACCGCGAGCTGATCCCGGTCAACGGCCCCAATGATGCGCCCGAAGGTGTCGCCACCGGCCCGTTGGCGCGCGGGGCGGATGACAAGAACCGGATCGTGCGGGCCGAGCTTGTTTCGGTGGTGATGCAGCAGCTCGCAGCGCTCACCGGAGAGGTTGGCAAGGCGCTGAAGGAAATGGGCTTTTCGGGGGCGCGGGCAGGTCAGGTGGTGCTCACCGGCGGCGGCGCGGAACTCGCGGGGATGGCTGATTTCATGCAGGGCGCGCTCGGCCAGCCGGTGCGTCTGGGCCGTCCGCCGCAGCTGCCCGGCATGCCCGAGGCGCATCACGCGCCCGGCTTTGCGACGCTGGCGGGCCTGTGCCTCTACGCTGCCGAAGACCCGGTCGATATCCGCGCCGTGGGCGCAGGCCGCTCCGGAACCTATCGCGGCGTCGTGCGCGCCAACGGCTGGATGGAGACCGTGATGCGGCTGGTGCGGGCGCTGCGCGAGAACTTCTGAAGTCGCCGTTCCGGTGGCAGGCCTCTGTGGATAAGGGCTTTGCCGCTATAAAATGTGACCCCTGATTATGTCACAGAGGTGCTAAGACGGCGGGAATAGAGTGAAAAGGCCGTAAATCCCGCTCTGGAGGACAGACAGATGAGCATCAATATCGGACCCGCCGCCATCGATGACCTGCGTCCGCGCATCACCGTCATCGGTATTGGCGGGGCGGGCGGCAACGCGATCGCCAACATGATCGCGGCCGAGATCGAGGGTGTCGAGTTCATCGTCGCCAACACCGATGCGCAGGCGCTGGCCACCTCGCCGGCCGAAAAGCGCATCCAGCTCGGGCCGGATATCACCGGCGGGCTCGGCGCGGGCGCGCGTCCGGAAGTGGGCAAGGCCGCTGCCGAGGAAACCGTGCTCGAGGTCGAGCAGGCGCTCGCGGGCGTCAACATGTGCTTCATCGCGGCCGGCATGGGCGGCGGCACTGGCACGGGCGCAGCCCCTGTCATCGCCGAAGCCGCGCGCCGCATGGGCGTGCTCACCGTGGGCGTGGTGACCAAGCCCTTCCTGTTCGAAGGCACGCGCCGCATGCGCGCCGCCGAGGCGGGCATCGAGGAGCTCCAGAAGCACGTCGACACCCTGATCGTCATTCCCAACCAGAACCTGTTCCTGGTCGCCAAGGCGGAAACGACCTTCAAGGAAGCCTTCCAGCTCGCTGACGAGGTGCTCCAGCAGGGCGTGCGCTCGATCACCGATCTGATGGTGATGCCGGGCCTCATCAACCTCGACTTTGCCGACGTGCGTTCGGTGATGAGCGAGATGGGCAAGGCGATGATGGGCACCGGCGAGGGCGAGGGCGAGAACCGCGCGCTCCAGGCCGCCGAACAGGCGATTGCCAACCCGCTGCTCGACGGCGTGAGCATGGCCGGCGCCAAGGGCGTGATCATCTCGATCATCGGCGGCGAGGACATGCGCCTGCTCGAAGTCGACGAAGCCGCGAACCACATCCGCGAACTGGTGGACGAGGACGCGAACATCATCTGGGGCAGCGCCTTCAACCCCGACTTGAAGGGCAAGATCCGCGTCTCGGTGGTCGCCACCGGGATCGAGCAGGGCGCGATCGGCCATATCGAGCGGCCGCAGCCGGTCTCGCTCGGCCTGTCGCGCGCGCCCAAGCGTCCGGTGCTCGAATTGTCCGAGGACGAAGGTCTGGTCGAACTGCCGGCCGAGGAACCGGCGGCGGCAGCGGCTCCTGCTGGCTTCGCGGCCGATCCCTATGACGCGGCCGAAGAAGAGATCGCCGAAGAAGCGAGCTTCATCGCCCCCGCCTATGACACGCTCGAAGAGAGCGAGCAGGAAGACGAGGACGAAGGCGATTACAACATTGCCGCGCCCTTCGATCTCACCGGCATGCAGGCCGGCGACGACATGGGCGAGGAATACGAGGACGATGTCGACGAGATCGTCGATCCGCTCGCGGGCCTGCGCAATGTCGAACCGGACGATGAGCATGCAGGCGAGGAAACCCTCGATCTGGGCCAGGGCTATGCCCCCTATGACGAGGTCGGCGAGACCCCGGCTGCGGCTCCCGCTCCGGCCCCCTATCCCGCGCAGGATGATCTCCTCGCCAGCGCCGATCGTCTTGCGGCCGAAGATCAGCCGGTGACCGCGCGTCTCGGCGGGGCGCGCCGGCGTCCGCTGATGGGCGATGGCAGCGGCGGCGGCGCGATGGGCGGCAGTACGCTGTTCGAACGCATGGCCAACCTCTCGCGCAGCACCGGCCACGCGGATGAGGAAGACGAGGACGAGGATGATGGCAGCTCGGGCGGCTTCAGCATCCCGCGCTTCATCGATCGCAACCGTAACCAGTAAGCCGCACCGGCGCGCCGGAGGGCCGACCGTCCGGCGCGCATCCGGCGCTGTTCGCCGCTTGGTGGCCCGCCCGCTCTGGCAAACCCGCCGTTTCGCGTTAGGTCAGCCCGCGTGACATCCCGCCTGTTCTCCGCATCGCTCCTCGCCCTGGCCGCCATCCTGCCGGGCCTGCCCGTCCTGCCGCTTGCCGCGCAGGAGGTGATCTCGCGCGAGGTGGTGCAGCCCCTGCCGAGCGAGGAAGTGCAGCGCCTCAACCGCTCGCTGGTCGCGCTCGCCAAGGCCCCCAAGGATATCGACGCGCTGGTCGAGGCCGGGAACGCGGCGATGGGGGTGGATGATCTCGAAGCGGCGGTCGGCTTTTTCGGGCGCGCGGCGGATATCGATGCCAACAACCCGCGGGTCGCGCTGGGGCTGGGGACGGTCTATCTGCGCTCGGGCCGCCCGGGCGATGCCATCCCGCAATTCGATCGCGCCCGCGCTGCCGGGGTGCCGGAACAGAGCGTGCTGACCGATCAGGCGCTGGCCTTCGATCTGGTGGGCGAGCAGGGCGCGGCGCAATCGGCCTATACCCGCGCGATCGAGATCGAGCCCGGCAATGACGAGGCCCGCCGGCGGCTCGCGGTGAGCTATGCCATCGCCGGCAACCGTGCGCGTTTCGAAGAGGTGCTGCGCCCGCTGCTCGACAGGCGCGACATGGCCGCCTTCCGCGCGCGCGCTTTCGGCCTTGCGATCCTCGGCGATCAGGAGCGCGCCTCGGCAATTGTCGAGCAGGTCATGCCGCGCGATCTTTCCGGCCGCATCATTCCCTACCTCGCCTATATGCCGCGGCTGACAGCGGCGCAGCAGGCGGCGGCGGCGAACCTCGGCATTTTCCCGCGCGCAGCCGATATCGGGCGCGACGATCCGCGGCTGGCGCGGCTGGCAAGCGAGGGGAAGGTCGACAGCCGGCTCGAACCCTCCGGCGCGCCGCTGGGCCGGAGCGAGAATACGCCCGCACCCGCACCCGCAGCCGCGCCCGCACCCAAGCCTGCTCCTGCTCCGGCGCCCACCCGTGTCGCGGCGGCGACCCCGCCTGCACCCGCGCCCAAACCCGCCGCTCCACCCGCGCCCGCACCCAAGCCCGCTGCGACCCCCGCGCCGCGTCCGGCGGTCTCGACCTATACGCCGCCGCCTCCGGCTCCCGCTGCGCCCCCCGCTCGGGCCCCGGCTCCGGCGCGCACCGAGCGGGTGGCCGATGCCTTTGCCGATTTCGGCGATGATCCCCTGCCCGATGCCAAGGCGGGGGCCGAAGCGGTCGACCTGTCGCGAATCGCGATCAAGCGCGAGGCTCCGCCGCCGCCCGCGGCCGAGGCCAAGCCGGCAGAAAAGCCCAAGCCCAAGGAGCCGCCCAAGCCGGTCCACCCCAGCCGCGTCTGGGTGCAGGTGGCGACCGGCAGGAAGATCGACGCGCTGGCCTTCGACTGGAAGCGCATTGCCCGCGAGGGCGGCGGAACGGTCGCTTCCTACAAGCCGCATACGGCGCGCTGGGGGCAGACCAACCGGCTCGTCGTCGGCCCGCTCTCCAACCGCGACAAGGCCGAAGCAGTGGTGCGCGAGCTCAAGAAGAAGGGGCTCGATGCCTTCATGTGGTTGAGCGAAGAAGGCGAGGCGGTTCAACCGCTTAAGTAACTTCCACGGGTTTCTTTGCACAGGCTTTGCACAAGCTTGCGCGGTTCTCCCCAACTCGCCCGCGCCGCCGCATTGCCAAGCGCCCCCTTGCCCGTCCATTCGTGCCGCCGATGACAGCACGACGCCACTTCCGCCCCGCCTTCGGGCACCTGTTCCGGGCTCACGCCGGATGAGGCCGCGCACCATGGACTATTCCGCCGAGGACGATGCCGCACCGGTCGAGATGCTCGCCGCGCTGTTCGAGGCACGCGGGTGGCCGTGCGAGATGGTGTCGGACGAGGAGATGAGCGGGGAGGTGCAGGGCAGCTGGGCCAATTACCAGCTGCGCGCGATCTGGCGGCCCGAAGACCGGGTGCTGCAATTCCTCTGCCTGCCCGATATCCGCGTCACCGATGACAAGCGCGGTTCGGCCTACGAGCTGTTGTGCCTCGTCAACGAACAGATGTGGCTGGGCCATTTCGACATCTGGTCGAACGGCGATGTGCTGCTCTACCGCCACGGCGCGCTGCTGGGCGAGGAGGGGCGGCTGACGCTCGACATGGCGCAGTCGCTGGTCGAGATCGCGATCGACGAGTGCGACCGCTTCTACCCCGCCTTCCAGTTCGTGCTGTGGGGCGACAAGAGCCCGCGCGCGGCGCTCGAAGCGGCGATGGTTGACGCGGCGGGCGAGGCCTAGGTCCAAGTTCCGTTCGCCCTGAGCTTGTCGAAGGGCTGCACTTCTTCCTTTAGCTTCGTTAGATGAAGAAAAGCAGGGCTTCGACAGGCTCAGCCCGAACGGGGATTTATGGCGCAGACCTTTCAACACCTCCTCATCATCGGTTGCGGCAATATGGGCGGGGCGATGCTTGCCGGCTGGCTGGCTGCGGGTGTCGATCCGGCGCGGCTTTCCGTGCTTGATCCGGCGCTGGCCGAGGCGCCGGCGGGCGTGGCGCTCTATCGCGCCGCCGCCGAGGTGCCCGGCACGCATGATGCGGTGCTGCTCGGGTTCAAGCCGCAGCAATTGGGCCAGCTCGGGCCGGGCCTGCAAGGGCTGACGGGGGCGGGGGTGACGGTGTGCTCGCTGCTCGCCGGGATCACGCTGGCGCAGCTCGCGGCGGCTTTCCCCGCTGCTTCTGCGCATGTGCGAGTGATGCCGAACCTTGCCGCGCGGATCAACAAATCGCCGGTGATCCTGGCGCAAGCGGGGCTGGACGATGCCGGGCGCGCCGGCGTCTTTGCGCGGTTCGATGTGCTGGGCACGGCGGTCTGGCTCGGGGACGAGGCGCAGTTCGATCTGGTCACCGCGCTCGCGGGTTCGGGGCCGGGCTTCGTCTATCGCTTCATCAATGCGCTTGCGGGCGCTGCCGCCGATCTCGGCCTTGCTCCCGACATGGCCGCGAGCCTTGCCCTGGCGACGGTCGAGGGCGCAGCGGCGCTGGCGGCGGCTTCCGATGTCGGCCCGGCGACGCTGGCCGACCGCGTGGCGAGCCCGGGCGGAATGACGCGCGAGGGATTGAACGTGCTCGACGAGGGGGCGGCCCTGCGCTGCCTGCTGACAGAGACCCTCGCCGCCACCGCCGCCAAGGGCGCGGCGCTTTCCAAGGGCGGTTAAGATTAACCCTCGTTAATCTGAACATATTGCGCGCTTTGCAATCCGGTTTCGCTTGAAATGCCGCAGCGAAAGCCCGATATTCACGAACATTGAAGAGCGCGGCGTTCCGCGCTCGGATGCAAAGGACCAAAGGGTTTCACAATGGCTGACTGGAATGACACTTCGCGCAATGCGCAGCGCCTCGGCTCGGTGCCGCGCGCCGGTGGCGATGTCGCTGGCCGTTTTGACGAGGGCCTGCGCAAGCACATGCTCTCGATCTACAACTACATGGCCTCGGCCGTGCTGCTCACCGGCATTGTCGCGCTGGTTTCCGCCAGCAGCGGCATCACGCTCGCCATGGTCGGCTCGCCGCTGATCTGGGTGGTGATGCTTGCCCCGCTCGGCTTCGTGCTGGCGATGAGCTTCGGGCTGCACAAGATGAGCAAGGGCACGCTCAACGTGCTGTTCTGGGCCTATGCCGCGATCATGGGCCTGTCGCTGTCGACGATCTTCCTCGTCTACACGGGGCAGTCGATCGCCACGACCTTCTTCGCCACGGCCGGCGCCTTTGCGGGCCTCAGCCTCTATGGCTACACCACCAAGAAGGATCTGTCGGGCTTCGGCAGCTTCCTCATCATGGGCGTGTTCGGCCTGATCATCGCGAGCCTCGTCAACCTGTTCCTCAAGTCGGATGCGATGTCCTTCGTGATCAGCGGCCTTGGCGTGCTGATCTTCGCGGGCCTCACCGCCTATGACACGCAGCGTCTGAAGGAAGAGTATCAGGTTCTGCGCGGGACCGAGTTTGCGGGCAAGGCCGTCATCATGGGCGCGCTCAACCTCTACCTCGATTTCATCAACATGTTCATGTTCCTGCTGCGCTTCCTCGGCAATCGCGAGTAATCGGCGCGAGTAATCGGCGCGAGTAATCGGCGCGAGTAATCGCGGCGCTGTCGGGCCAAAGACCTGACGCAGATGTTGAAATGTCGGATGCCCGGGGCCTTTGCATAGGCTCCGGGCATTTGCTTTGTTATCTTACGGGGCTATCGCAGGGCGGCTTAAGGCTGGGGCAAGGCGCGCCGCGTCACTATCCCGGTGTAGCTGGTGTGATTGGGAGAAATGTCCGTGGTTCCGCAGCATCCAACAGAGCGCGTCCGGCGCACGCCTTTCGGGCTGACGATCACCGCCGTGGCGGTGGGATCGGCCCTGCTCGCAGCCTGCGCCACGCCCGCCCCTGCGCCGCCGCCGCCCCCGCCGCCTCCGCCGCCGCCTGCCCGTGTGGTCGAGGCCGTGCCCTATCGCCCGCTCCCGCCGGGCGGGGCGCATTACGTGATGGATATCCCCGCGCGCGGGGCTGACGGGCGGCGCATCACCGTCAATTCGGGCCTCAGCGATGATCTGCTGGTGTGGCACCTGCGCTCGGCATGGAACGTCGCGGCGCTCAACTGCCTTGCGCCCGAATATGAGCCGATCCTCACCGGTTATCGCATCTTCCTGACCAAGAACACCCGCTCGCTGAAGGCGGTGAACGACCGGCTGGAGAAGGATTTCGCCCGCCGCCACAAGACTCGCCGGGATGCCATTGTCGCGCGCGACGGGGCGGTGACGCAGGTCTACAACTTCTTCGCGCTGCCCGCGGCCCGCTCGGGCTTCTGCCGCGCCGCGCTCGACATGGCGAACCGCGCCCATGTCGGCCCGGCGACCGATCCGCTGACCTTCGCGAAGGCCAATTTCGACGGGCTGCTCGCGCCGTTCGAGACCTTCTTCGACGAATACGAGGCCTATCAGCGCGCCTCGGCCGAATGGGACGCGAAGTGGGGCGTGCAATATGGCGCCTCGCAGCCCGGCTGGGTGGCGGTGCAGCAGGCCCGCGCCAGCGGCGCGCGGGTGCCCGGCGTGGCCGATCTCACCGCGCAGGGCCTGCCGGTGACCACCGTGACCGATCCGGAGACGGGGGTTGCCGTGCCGGTGGTGCCGGTCAACGAGAACGTCACCTCGCAGCCGGTGGTCCAGCCGATCGCAACGCCGGACGCGCGCAGGCCCAAGCCCTAGAGCACTTTCCGACCATTCTAACCCACCCAAATCGGCCCGCCCCGCAGGGGTCGCGTCAGGAAGCCCGCCGGCTGCGTCGCGACGCTTGCCCGGGGGCCGACTGGCCCTCGCTGCGCGCCACTCCTGTCCAGCGGGCTTCCTGACGCGATCAGCGTGGGCCGGAATGGTCGGAAAGTGCTCTCAGAAATCTGGCGTTGCATGGGGCAAATCTTCCCGCTAATGCGCGCCCTCGCCCGCACCCCTTGAGAGGGACGCGGCGGGCAGAAAACCTGGAACGGGGCCGTAGCTCAGATGGGAGAGCGCGTCGTTCGCAATGACGAGGTCAGGGGTTCGATCCCCCTCGGCTCCACCAGTTTTTCGTTTTTGTTTCGCCCTCAGACGCCGGGCGCGGGCCGTGCGGCCCGCTTGGCTTCCGCGCGTTTTTTGTTGGCCTATCGCTACGCTACTTGAGGCCATAAGGCGCGACGCGCGTTCGCGCTTGCGGCCCTTCGGGCCGAGGACCATCCAATCACGGTCACGTGTGGCGCTGTAACGGCGCGCAGCGCCGCAAGCGCGAACGCGCGCCCGCAGCGATGCGGCCTTCAGGCCGCGTGAGCGAGGATGTTGCGCTCGCGGAGGCGAGCGCTTAACAACAAAACGCGTTTCGGTAACGGGAATGCGGTGCAAATCCGCAGCTGTCCCTGCAACTGTAAGCGGTAAGTGACCGGCTCATCATGCCACTGAGGGCAACCTTGGGAAGGCGAGCCGGACATGATGACCCGTGAGCCAGGAGACCGACCGGGGCGTGTCGCTCTTTGCTTGGTTCAGGGGTTGGCCAGGCGCGGAACAAGACTTTCGTTGTGAGCGACATCGCGGGGCTGTGGGGAGGAGGGATCGCCTTCCCGTGGCCACCATGTTGCTGAAGACGGGAGGAATCCGTGAGAAGTTTTGCACTTTTGGGCAGCGTCGCAGGGGCGGCGCTGGTGTGGGGCGCGCCTGTGGTGGCTCAGCAAGCCGGCCCCACAGCGGTCATCGCTGCTGAACCATTCAAATTGCGAGGGCGAGTGCTTGTCGAGGATGGCCCTCCCGATATTCTGGTATCTGCCAGCCGTGATGGTTCACTGACGCGGGACAGCTTCACCGGCTCGGTCGCCGTGATCGGCCCTGACCAGCTCGACAACCGCCAGACCCGCGATATTGCCGATGTGCTGCGCGATGTGCCGGGCGTGGCGGTGGCGGGCGTGGCGGGGCAGACCCAGATCCGCCTGCGCGGCTCGGAAGCCAATCACGTCCTCGTGCTGGTCGACGGGATCGAGGTCTCCGATCCCTTCGCGGGCGAGTTCGACATTGGCACCCTCCAAGCCGATATCGGCGCACGGCTCGAAGTGCTGCGCGGGCCGCAATCGGCGCTCTATGGCTCGGACGCGATCGGCGGGGTGGTCGCCTATGAAAGCGCGCGCGGGCACGCCGAGCCGGGCTTTGCCGCAAGGCTCGAAGGCGGCACGCAAGGCACCGTCAACGGCGCGGCACGATATGGCGCTTACGGCATAGGCTGGGACGCAGCGCTTTCCGCCGTCGTCGTCAGCACCGATGGCCAGCCCAATGCCCGGAACGGCACCCGCGATATCGGGCGCGACAGCTACACCCTCGCGGGCAAGGGCGCCGTGAACCTGAGCGACACGCTCACCCTGCGCACCGCCGCCCGCTTCATCCGCACCGAAGGGCAAACGAACGACAGCGATTTCGATCGCACCAGCCCCACCTTCGGGTTCATCATCGACAGCCCCGGGGTGACCTACACCAACGAGGCTATCTACGCCCTCGTCGGCGCGCGGCTGGAAACGCTGGAGGGGCGCTGGACGCACGACCTTTCCGCCCAGATCGCCGACGTCGAGCGCCAGACCGACAGCCCTTTCGGCATCACATCGGCGAGCGAGGGCGACCGTTTCAAGGCCTCCTACGTCAGCGCGCTGAGCGTGGCGGACAATCACAACCTCACCCTCGCCGCCGATTACGAGGTCGAGGGCTTCCGCAACGCCACCCCCGGCGGCTTCGTGTTCGACGAGCGGCGGGAGATCGAGCAGGTCGGGCTGGTGGGCGAATACCGCTTCACCGGCGCGGCGGTCGATCTGTCGGCGGCCATCCGGCACGACGTCAATGACCTGTTCCGCGATGCCACCACCTTCCGCCTCGGCGCGGGCTATCAGGTCACCAATACCACCCGCCTGCGCGCAGCGGCGGGATCGGGCATCAAGAACCCCGGCTTCTTCGAACTCTACGGCTTTGTCGACGGGCGCTTCATCGGCAATGCGAGCCTTCGCCCCGAGAAGTCGACCGGCTGGGAAGCGGGGATCGATCAGGAGATCGGCGGGGCGCGCGTCGGGGTGACTTACTACGACAGCGAGCTGAAGGGGGAGATCTTCACCACCTTCCCGCCGCCCAATTTCATCGCCACGCCCGCCAATCGCACCACCACCAGCCAGCAGCGCGGGGTGGAGGTGTCGCTCGCGGCGCAGCTGGGCGATCAGTGGAGCCTCGATGCGGCCTATTCCTGGCTCGATGCCGAGGAGAACGGGGTGCGCGAAGTGCGCCGCCCGCGCCATATCGCCAGCGCGGCGTTGACTTGGACCGCGCCGGGCAACGGGCCTTCCGCGACGCTGGTGGTGCGCCACAATGGCGCTGCGCGGGACGTGGCCTTCACCGATCCCAGCTTCGTGCCGGTGCGGGTGAGCCTTGATGACTACACGCTGGTCAATCTCAACGCCCGCGTGCCGCTGACCGGCAGGCTCACCGCCTTTGCGCGGGTCGAAAACCTGCTGGGCGAGACTTACGAGCAGGTGTTCAGCTTCGTCTCGCCGGGGCGGAGCGCGGTGGTGGGCGTGGAAGCAAGGTTCTAGAAAACCGGTCGCTTTCGGGTGAAGTCGGAGCGTCACAAGCCGTTCGTGTCGAGCGAAGTCGAGACACTGACAGCATGGCCTCTCGACTTCGCTCGAGGCGAACGGGGCGGGCAAACGCCATTATCCTCGCAATTGCAGCAGGAATTGCATAAGGGGCGCCCATGCATTTCCTTGACCAAGCCAAGATCTATCTGAAGTCCGGCGGAGGCGGCCCCGGGGCCGTGTCTTTCCGGCGCGAGATTTACGTTGAATATGGCGGCCCCGATGGCGGTGACGGCGGGCGCGGCGGCGATATCGTGTTCGAGGCCGTGGCCGGGCTCAACACCCTGATCGACTTCCGCTACACCCAGCACTTCAAGGCCGCGCGCGGCGGGCACGGAATGGGCAAGGACCGCACCGGCGCCAGCGCCAAGCCGCTGGTCATCAAGGTGCCGGTCGGCACGCAGATCCTGTCCGAGGACAAGGACGAGGTGCTCGCCGATTTCACCGAGGTCGGCCAGCGCATCGTGCTGCTCGAAGGCGGGATGGGCGGGCGCGGCAACGCCTCCTACAAGACCTCGACCAACCGCGCCCCGCGCCAGCACCAGCCGGGCATTCCGGGCGAGGAAATGTGGGTGTGGCTGCGCTTGAAGCTGCTCGCCGATGTCGGTCTGGTGGGCATGCCCAACGCCGGCAAGTCGACCTTCATCAATGCCGTGTCCAACGCGCAGGCCAAGGTCGGCGACTATGCCTTCACCACGCTGGTGCCCAAGCTCGGCGTGGTGCGCCACAAGGGCCGCGAATTCGTGCTCGCCGACATTCCCGGCCTGATCGAAGGCGCGGCGGACGGGGCGGGGATCGGTGACCGCTTCCTCGGCCATATCGAGCGCTGCCGCGTGCTGATCCACCTGATCGACATCACCGGCACCGGCGATGCGGACCCGGCCGAAGCCATGCGCATCGTCGAGGAGGAACTCGCCGCCTATGGCGCCGATCTCGAAGACAAGCCGCGCCTCGTGGTGCTCAACAAGCTCGATCTGGCCGACGCCGAACTGGTCGAGGCGTTCCGCAAGGAACTGCTCGCCGCCGGGGCCGATCAGGTCTTCGCGGTCTCCGGCGCGACGGGTGCGGGGATTGCCGAACTGCTCGACGCGGTGATCGGCTACCTGCCCGATCGCACCTCGACCGAGACCAAGGCGGCGCACATCGAGGATGATGGCGACGCGCCCGAATGGTCGCCGCTCTGACCTGACGCGATGCTGGGCCAGCTGTCCGATATCCCCGCCGCACGGCGGATCGTGGTCAAGATTGGCTCGGCGTTGCTGGTCGGCGGGGGCACGCCGCGCGAGGCATGGCTGGCGCGCATGGCCGGCGATCTGGCCGCTTTGCGGCGCGGCGGCGCGCAGGTGATCGTGGTGAGCTCGGGCGCGATTGCGCTGGGGGCGGCCCGCCTGAGCTTGCCGAAGGGCGGGCGCGGGAGCCTCGCGGACGCACAGGCCGCCGCTGCGGTCGGGCAGATTGCGCTGGCCGATCTGTGGAGCCGTGCATTGGGCGGCGAGGGCATCACCGCGGCCCAGATGCTGCTGACGCTTGGCGATCTGGAAGACCGCCGCCGCTATCTCAACGCCGCCGCCACATTGGACCGGCTGCTGGAGGCGGGGGTGATCCCCGTCATCAACGAGAACGATTCTGTCGCCACCGAGGAAATCCGCTTCGGCGACAATGACCGCTTGGCCGCGCGCGTGGCGCAGGCGGCCAATGCCGATCTGGTGCTGCTGCTTTCGGACATAGACGGGCTCTATGACCGCGACCCGCGCGTGGATGGCGCGATGCTGGTGCCGGTGGTCGAAGTGGTGACGCCTGAGGTGATGGCCATGGCGAGCGGGGCCTCGTCCTCCGGCCTCGGCTCGGGCGGGATGGTGTCCAAGCTTCAGGCCGCGCAGATCGCGACGCGCGCCGGAATTGCGCTGGCGATCCTCAACGGCACCCACGAAGCTCCGGTTGCGCGCGCGCTGGCGAGCGACACCGGCACGCTGTTCCTGCCGGTCAGCGCAGCCTCGGCGCGCAAGGCATGGCTGGGCGGGCGGCTCGCGCCTTCGGGCGAACTCCGCGTCGACAAGGGCTGCGCCGAGGCGCTGAAGGGCGGGGCGAGCCTGCTGGCGGCGGGCGTGGTCGGCGTCTCGGGCACCTTCCGGCGCGGCGATCTGGTCAGTGTGCTCAGCCTCAAGGGCGAACGGCTGGCGCAGGGCCTCGCCGAATATGACGCCGCCGAAGTGCAGGCGATTGCCGGCCGCCGCGCCGAGGATCAGGAAGCGCGCCTCGGCTATGCGCCGCGCTCCTGCGTGATCCACCGCGATCACTTGGTGCTGCTGTGAAGACCCTCGCGATCACCGGGGCGACCGGTTTTGTCGGCTCTGCGGTGCTGAACGCGGCGCTTGCGGCCGGCCATCAGGTGCGCGCGCTGGCGCGCCGCCCGCAAGCCCCTCGCGAGGGCGTGACGTGGATCGCGGGCGATCTCGCCAAGGCGTCCGCGCTCGCCGAACTGTGCGACGGCGCGGAGGCGGTGATCCATGTCGCAGGGCTGACCAACACGCCCGAACTTTCCGAATTCGAGACCGCCAATGTCACCGGCACCATCGCGGTGATCGCGGCGATGCGCGCCAAGGGGCTCAAGCGGCTGGTGTTCGTCTCCTCGCTCTCCGCGCGCGAGCCGCAGCTGTCGGCCTATGGCGCCTCCAAGGCGCGGGCCGAGCAGGTGGTGGAGGCGAGCGGGCTCGACTGGAGCACGGTGCGCCCCCCTGCGGTCTATGGCCCGCGCGATATCGACATGCTGGAGCTGTTCCGCACCGCGAAATGGGGCGTGGTGCCGCTGCCGCCGGGCGGGGCGACCTCGATCATCCATGCCGATGATCTGGCGGATTTGCTGGTGACCCTCGCCGCGAGCAACGCTGCCCCGACGCGCAAGAAGGTCTACGAGCCGGACGACGGGCGCGAGGGCGGGTGGAGCCACAAGGAGCTGGCGCAGGCGATCGGCCGCGCGATGGGCAAGGCCAGCGTCTTTGCGCCGCACCTGCCCGCAGGCGTGCTGATCGCGGCGGCGGCCGGTGACCGCTTCCTGCGCGGCGACCGGGCCAAGCTCACCGCCGACCGCGTGGGTTACATGTGCCACCCCAACTGGGTGTCACGCTCGCATTACCGCCCGCCGCCGGGCATCTGGCAGCCGCGCATCAGCGGCGAGGAAGGCCTGCGCGCCACCGCCGAATGGTACAAGCGCGAGGGGTGGGTTTAGCGGTTCACTTCGTCATTGCGACCCCGGCCTTGAGCCGGGGGAAGCAATCCATGGACGGAGGTTTCCGCTTGGAGCGAGGGCGGGTGATGGATTGCCGCGTCGCTACGCTCCTCGCAATGACGAGGTTTGCCTAAAGGAACGGCTCTTCGCCCGGCTTGTGGATGCCGCATTCGGTCTTGTCCCAGCCCTTCCAGCGCCCTGAACGCGGGTCTTCGCCGGGGAGCACCTGCGAGGTGCAGGGCGAGCAGCCGATCGAGGGGTAGCCCTGCGCGATCAGCGGGTGGCGCGGCAGGTCATGCTGGATGAAGTAGCCTTCGATCTGGCTCGCATCCCAATCGATCAGCGGGTTGATCTTGAGCCGCCCCTGCGCGTCCGAGGTGTCGACCTCGAAGCGCGGCAGATTGGCGCGGGTCGCGGCCTGGAATGCCTTGCGTCCCGTGAAGCTCGCATCGAAATTGACCAGCGCCTTTTCCAGCGGCTTGACCTTGCGGATCTCGCAGCAGCCATCGGGATCGTAGGACCAGCGAAGGCCGGTCTCGTCCTTCTTGGCCAATTCCTCCGCATCTGGCGTCAGCACCACCAGATTGAGGCCGAGCCGCTCGACCAGCGTGTCGCGATAGGCGAGGGTTTCGGGGAAATGCTTGCCGGTGTCGAGGAACAGCACCGGCACCTCGGACGCGACGCTGGCGACGAGGTGCAGCAGCACCGCGCTTTCCGCCCCGAAGCTCGACACCACGCCCAGATCGCCCGCCAGCCCGTCGCGGATCACCGCTTCGAGCATTTCCTGCGTCGAGGAGCCGCGGAACATGCGATTGAGGCGCACCGCATCATGCTCGGTGAAGCGCGGCGCGAGGTCGAGCCTGTCGCGGGCGCGGTCCCCGGGGGCGATCCGCAGTTCAGGCTTCATGGCGCTTGTCCGCAATGGTCGCCCGCCCATCTGCCGCACGCTGGTAGACGTTCGCCCACGTCGCAAAGGCGCGCGCGGCGTCTTCCTCGTCGAGGCGCTTGTCGGGGGCGAAGCTGTCGAAGCCGCAGCGGCGCATATGGCTGAGCTGGTCGATGAGCACTGCGCCCACCGCGCGCAGCTCGCCGGTATAGCCCGCCTCGCGCAGGATCCGGGCCGCCGAATAGCCGCGCCCGTCGCCGAAGCTCGGGAAGTTCACTTCCACCAGCGCCAGGCGATCGAGGAAGGGCAGCAGCAGGCGCGCATCATCGCCCGGTTCGATCCGCACCGCGGTGGCGTTGGTCTGGTCGCAGCAGGAATCGACGGTGACGGCGGCATGATCGACCGGCTCGTCATCGCGGAAACGGAACTGCACCTCGTCCGGGCTGGTGCCGAGATCACTGCCCATAAAGTGCCTCCTTGAATGGCTCCATGCCGATGCGGCGATAGGTATCGAGGAAGCGCTCGCCATCCGTGCGGGCGGCCAGATAGACGTCGGTGACCGTCTCGACCGCGGCGATCACGCCGTCCTCGTCAAAGCCCGGGCCGGTGATCTTGGCGAGGCTGACATCCTCGGCCTCCGATCCGCCCAATGAGAGCTGGAAGTTCTCCTTGCCCTTCTTGTCGACGCCGAGGATGCCGATGTGGCCTGCGTGGTGGTGCCCGCAGGCATTGATGCAGCCGGAGATCTTGAGCTTCAACTCGCCCACTTGCTCGGTGCGGCCGCTCGCGGCGAACCGCTCGGAGATGGCTTGCGCAAGCGGGATCGAACGGGCGTTGGCGAGCGAGCAATAGTCGAGGCCTGGACAGGCGATGATGTCCTCGATCGTGTCCATGTTGGGGCTGCCGAGGCCGGCGGCATCGAGCGCGGCCCACACGGCCGGAAGATCGGCGATGCGGACATGCGGCAGCAGCAGGTTTTGGGTGTGCATGACGCGCAGTTCGTCGAAGGAATATTCCTTCGCGAGCCGCGCCACGACGCGCATCTGCTCGGCCGTGGCATCGCCCGGAATGCCGCCTGCGGGCTTGAGGCTGATGACGGCCGAGACATAGGCGGGGTGGCGGTGCTCGTGAACATTGCGCCGCACCCACAGCCCAAACCCGTCATGCCCGCGCAGGCGGGCATCCAGCTCACCTTGAATGCGAGCCGCGAAACTGGCTGGATCCCCGCCTGCGCGGGGATGACGGAGGGGTTCGGGGAGCTCGAAATGGCCTGCAATCCGCGCCAGTTCCTCGCGCGGAGGCTCGACCCCGACACTCAGCAGGTGGGCGAATTCCTCTTCGACCTGGCGGGTATATTCCGCCGCGCCAAGCTCGTGGACGAGGATCTTGATGCGCGCCTTGTACTTGTTGTCGCGCCGGCCGTAGCGGTTGTAGACGCGAAGGCAGGCCTCGGCATAGGTGATGAAGTGCTCGAGCGGCACGAAGTCGCGGATCAGCGGGGCGATCATCGGCGTGCGGCCCATGCCGCCGCCTGCGTAGAACTGCGCGCCGAGTTCGCCGTCCCGCTTGATGATGCGCACGCCGATGTCGTGAAGGCGCATCGCGGCGCGGTCCTTTTCGGAGGCGATCACCGCGATCTTGAACTTGCGCGGCAGGTAGGTGAACTCCGGATGGAAGCTCGACCACTGGCGCATCAGCTCGGCATAGGGGCGCGGGTCCACCACCTCGTCGGCGGCAGCGCCCGCGAAGTGATCGGAGGAGATGTTGCGGATGCAATTGCCGCTGGTCTGGATCGCGTGCATCTCCACCGTAGAGAGGTCCGCGAGGATGTCGGCGGCGTCTTCCAGCTTGATCCAGTTGTACTGGATGTTCTGGCGGGTGGTGAAGTGGCCGTAGCCGCGGTCATACTTCTCCGCGATGTCGGCGAGCATCTCCATCTGGCGCGCGTCGAGCGTGCCATAGGGAATGGCGACGCGCAGCATATAGGCGTGGAGCTGGAGGTAGAGCCCGTTCATCAGCCTGAGCGGCTTGAACTGGTCCTCGGTGAGGCTGCCATCGAGACGGCGGCGGGCCTGATCGCGGAATTCCTCCACGCGGGCATCGACCATCGCCTGATCGTATTGGTCATAGCGGTACATCAGCGGCTTCCAGTCAGAACGGGGAGGCGCTCGGTGCCGAGGATGGTGCCGAGGTCCTGGAGGGTCTTGCCCTCGACCGGCACCAGCTTGTGCTGAGCGCGGATGGCGGCGAAGGCGGCCTGGGTGGCGGGATCGTCATAGCCTGCCGGGGTGGGGTAACCGACCTCGACCAGCAGGTCCCAGTCGCCGTCGGCGGCCGGGTTGGCGATCAGGCGGTAGGCGGTGAACAGGCCCTGTTCGACGGCCTTGGCATCCATCGCGAACCAGTTGAGGAAGATGAAGGAGGTGAGGTTGGCGCGCTCGCCCGGGAGGGCCTTGAGGCGGGTCCATTCCACCACCATCGTCGCGCGGGTCTGCGCGGGGGCGGGTGCAGGCGCGGGTTCGGGCGCAGCCTGGGCGGCGACCGGCCCAGCGACGGGGGCTGCGGCAAAGGCAAAGGCGAGCGCGCGCATCAGATCACCCAGTCAATCGCTTGCGGGTCTTGCGGCTTGAGCGTGAGGTCGGGCCGCACCGTCGGGCCGAGCGCGCGGATGCGGTCCTTGATATGGGCCGGGCGCACGCCGTCGATGGTGCGGGTCGCCTCGATCACATAGGGGACATTGACGCGCCGCGCCGCGACTTCGCGGGCCATGATTTCCGCCGCCTCGCTGCCGACATCGACCGCGTCGTTGACGTGGAGCGACCAGTCCTTGCCGGTCCACCAGGTGACAGCGCCGCTGCGCAGGTCATTGCCGGTGAGGATCTTCATTGCACTGCCTCCTGCACGAGCACCGCGAGCGCGACGTCCGCGCGCGCGGTCACCTCGCCGATGACGATCAGCGCGGGGCTCTGCACGCCCTCATCCTCGACGAGATCGGGCAGGCCTGCGAGCAGCCCGCGCAGCACCCGCATTTCGGGGCGCGCGGCGTTCTCGATCACGGCGATGGGCATGTCGGGGGCGAGGCCGTCGGCCATCAGCTTGTCGGCGATGGCAGCAGCGGTGGAGACGCCCATGTAGATCACCAGCGTGCGGCCCTTGCCGGCAAGGCCTGACCAGTTCTGCTCCGAGAGGCCCTTGCACTGGCCCGCGACGAAGGAGACGATGCTCGAGGCCTCACGATGCGTGAGCGCGATCTGCGCGGCGGCGGCAGCGCCATTGGCGGCCGAGATGCCCGGGACCACTTCGACCGCAACGCCCGCAGCGCACGCGGCCTCGGCTTCCTCGCCGCCGCGTCCGAAGATGAAGGGATCGCCGCCCTTCAAGCGCACCACATCGCGCCCCGCCAGCGCCTCTTGCACCAGCAGCGCGTTGATCGCCTCCTGCGGCAGGGTGTGGCGGGCGCGCTGCTTGGCGACCGAGACCAGCCGCGCATCGCTCCGCGCAAGGCCGAGGATATCGGGGCCGATCAGCCCGTCATGAACGATCACTTCCGCCCGCTCGATCAGGCGGGCGGCGCGCAGGGTGAGCAGGTCCACCGGACCCGGCCCCGCGCCGACGAGATAGATGGTGCCAGTCTTTCGCATGGAAGCGCACATGGGCGAGAGTGCCCATGCCTGCCAGCGAGAATGGTTTGGGCGCGGCGTAGCTGAACTATATCCGGGAGAGAGCTTGCGTAAGATCGCCGATCAGATCCTCCGCATCCTCCAGCCCGATCGACAGGCGGATCGCGGGCTTCCCGCCGGTGCCGATCATGCAGCTGCGATAATCCTCCGGCGTGATGGCGAGGGCGAGGCTTTCATAGCCGCCCCAGGAATAGCCGATCCCGAACAGCTCCAGCGCGTCCACCACCCGCGCCGAGGCGGCCGGATCATCGCTTGCCAGCACGAAGGAAAACAGCCCGCAGCCCCCGGTGAAATCGCGCGTCCACAAAGCATGGCCGGGATCGGAAGGGAGCATCGGGCACAGCACCCGCGCCACCTCAGGCCGGGCTTCGAGCCACTGCGCAATCGCCAGCGCGCTCCTGGTCTGCGCTTCCAGGCGCACGCCCATGGTCCGCAATCCCCTTGCGGCGAGCGCGGCATCATCGGGCGAGACCACCTGCCCCAGCTCCTGCGCGGTGCGGCGCAAGGCGGTGTACCAGCGCTTGCCCGCACTCGCGCTGCCCATCATCAGGTCGGAATGGCCGCCGACATGCTTCGACAGGCTCATCATCACGATGTCGCAGCCATGCGCGAGGCCCGCGAAGCCCAGGGGGCTGGCCCAGGTGTTGTCGAGGATGCTCACCGCGCCCGCCTTGCGCGCCAGCGCCGCGAGCGCAGGGATATCGCACATCTCGAAGGTGAGGCTGCCCGGCGCCTCCAGCCACACCGCCTTCGCACCCTCCACAGCCTCGGCAAATCCGAAAAGATCGCGCGGATCGAAGAAGGCCGTCTCCACCCCCAGTCGCGCCAGCAGGCCGGTCGCCATGCTGCGGGTGGGGTCATAGGCATTGTCGCTCATCAGCAGCCGGTCGCCCGGCTTCAGAACCGCCAGCATCGCCCCCGCAATCGCCGCCACGCCGCTCGGATAGAGCACCGTGCCGTGGGCGCCTTCCTCGAGCGCGGTCAGCGCATCGGCGAGCGCCCACTGGGTCGGCGCGCCGCGGCGGCCATAGAAGAACTGCCCGTCGTTGTTGTGCTTGCCCGCCTCGCGCCGCTCGGCATCGCTGGCATAGAGGTGGGTCGAGGCGCGCCAGACGGGCGGATTGACCACCGGGCCGGTCCATTCCGGCCGCCGCCCGCCGCGCACCACGCGGGTGGCGGGCTTGCGGGCGCTGTCATCGCCGCCGCCGCTCATGCTGCTGGCCCCTGTTCCTTGGGGGTCGCCGGGTCCGCGCCCCATTCGCTCCAGCTGCCGTCATAAAGCGCGGTATCGTCAATCCCGAGGAGGTGCAGGGCGAAGAGCAGCACGCTCGCCGTCACCCCGCTGCCGCAGGTGGTGGTGACGGGGCGGGCCAGGTCGATCCCCGCCGCTTCAAAGGCCGCGCGCAATTCTTCGGGCGACTTCCAGGTGCCGTCGGCGTTGAAGAGATCGGTGTAGGGCAGATTGCCGCTGCCCGGGATGCGGCCCATCGGCAGGCCGTTGACCGGATCGGTGCCGGTGCCGAACACCCGCTCGGCGCTGCGGGCATCGATCACCTGCTCGGCGCTGCTGCCCAGATTGGCGAGCATGTCCGCCTTGCTGCGCAGGCGTGCGGGCGCACTGAAACGGGCAGGAGCGGCCGGTGCCACCTCGCCGGTGCCGCTTTCGAGCGGATGGCCCCCGTCGCGCCAATGCGCCAGCCCGCCATCGAGGATCGCGACATTGCCGCGCCCGCTTGCCGTCAGCACGAACCATGCGCGCGCCGCTGTGCGGATCGCGCTGTTATCATAGAGGATAATCGCATCCTCCGCTCCGACGCCAAGGCTCGCCAGCCGCGCGGCGATTTGCTCGGGCGTGGGGAAGGCATAGGGCACGCTTGAGCCCGCATCGAACAGGCTGGCGAGCGCCAGAAACCGCGCGCCGGGAATATGTCCTTCGGCGAATTCGGCGGCGGCGTCGCGCTGGGCGGCGGGCAGGTGATAGGAGGCATCGAGCACCACCAGGCCGGGCACGCCGAGGCGGGCGGCCAGCCAGTCGCTCGAAACAAGGTTGGGAACAGATATCGTCATGCCCGCGACCCTAGCCGCCCCGCGCGCCGGTGCAAAGGGCGCGCAAAAGCCCCGGTCCCTCTCCGTCCCGGAGGGATGAGGAGGGACGAGGCGGGCGGGTTATTGCGAAGCGGGCGGGGGATCGATCATCCGCGCCAGCATATCCGGCAGCGAGCCCGGCGGCGCGGCGAGCAGCAGCGGCTGCAAGCGGCCTGCGCCCTGCCCGGGCGGGCCGATCACGAAGCTGCGGGCGAGCGCGCTCTGACCCTCGCCCTCGATGGTGACGTGGAGCAGGGGGATGAACAGCGGCGTCTGGCCCTGCATCACCGGCGTGATTTCGGCGAGCGGCATCTGCACCTCGCCGCTGATGATGCGGCTCTGGTGCGGGCCGATCCGGTCAACCGGCACCAGCGCCTGCGCGGCGGCGAGCGGGGCGGCATTGCTGGCCCCGCGCCTTGCGCTGGACAGTTGCACCGCGACCGAGAGGCGATTGACCGCGCGGTCCGAGCGGTTTTCGAGCGTCAGGCGGTAGCGCAAGGTGAACATCATCACGCTGCGGCTGGCCCCGGGGATGTCGAGGCTGATGGCGATGCGCGGCGGCTCGGCGGCGTCATCGGTGTCGCTGGCGAGGGCGGCGGGCGGCGCGGCAAGGCGCGGCACCTTGGGTGGGCGCCGCCGCCACAGCAGCAGCGCGCCGATCATGCTGGCGATCAGCAATCCGCCCGCCACCAGCCAGCGCCAGTCGAAAGCGGGCGCTCCGAGCGCGCTGCTTGGCAGTTCGGCTGCGGGGGCTGCGGGCGGATCGAGCGGGGGCAGGGTCAGCGGCGCGCCGCTCGTGGCGGTGCCGGTAGGCGTGGCGTCGGGCAGGGTCGGCGCAAGGCTGGCCTGCGCGGAAGGAGAGGGAGCGGGAATGGGGGCAGGTGCGGCGACCCTCGCGGCGGGGCGGGCGGTCGGCGCGGACGGGCGCGGGGAGGGCAGCGGCTGGATCACCGGCGTCGAGACCATCTCCACCGGCGCGCTGGCGGCGGGCGTGGAAGCGGGAGCAGGCGCGGGTGCGGGCGCTTCTGCGGTCTGGTCTTGCGCTGCCACAACCGGGGCCAGCGGTGCCGCCAGCATGAGCGCGGCGAACAGGGCTGCCGGCGCGGAGCGGGGGCGGGGAAGGGGTCGGCGTTGGGTCATGGTCTCGAACGGGGCTGGCATGGCGCGGATGAACAATCGCTGTGCGCCATAGAGACAGGCGGACGGCTGCGTCTAGCTTGCGGCTTGCGCGGCGCGGCGGATCGGGGCAATTGCGCGCCATGACCAGCACGCCCCCTCCCGCCGCCGGGACTCCGCAGTTCCTTGGCCGCGACACGCCGCTGCCCGCCTCGCCAGAGCAGGCGGTGCTCGACTATGTCCCCAATCCGCGCGCGGGCCTGACCTATCTGGTGCGCTTCGTCTCGCCGGAATTCACCTCGCTGTGTCCGGTGACGAGCCAGCCCGACTTTGCCCATCTGGTGATCGATTACGTGCCGGGCGAGACGATTGTGGAGAGCAAGAGCCTCAAGCTGTTTCTCGGATCCTTCCGCAATCACAATGGCTTCCACGAGGATGTCACCGTGGGCATCGGGGTGCGCCTGTTCGAGGAAATGCGCCCGCAATGGCTGCGCATCGGCGGCTACTGGTATCCGCGCGGCGGCATTCCGATCGACGTGTTCTGGCAGTCCGACGCGCCGCCTGCGGATCTCTGGCTGCCCGATCAGGGCGTGCCGGGATACCGCGGAAGGGGCTGAGAGGGGTCGATTCCAGACCCCCTCTAGACCCCCTCTAGACCCCCCCTTGCCTCTGCAAGACTCGATGTTTCACGTGAAACATTGGGTCCTTTTCGGGCTGTTTGAGGCGTGTCAGATGCTCAGATCAAGCTGGACAAAGGCCGGCGCGGTCTTGTGCGCCTCGCGCCACTTGGCCAGCGGGAAGGCCCCCGCGCCCAGCGCCGCGAGCGGAATGCCCGCCTCCGCCATCGAATAGGGCGAGATGCGGTGACGGGTCATGAAACCGCCGCTGCCATCGCTGATCAGCGGGGTCTCGAACTGCAGGCCCTGGCTGCTTTCCGAGGCATTGGCGACCTTGCTCACGACGAGCTGGCCATGGCCCAGATCGAGCACCACATCAGTCCCCACCGGCACCCCGGCAAGGCCATTGATCCGCGCCCCCGTCTTGGAGAGGTTGCGCAGGATCACGTCGTAGTAATGGTCCTCGTGGATCAGGCCGACCTTGCGGAAGATCGAGATGCGCTCTGCCCGGTGGCGCGGCGGGCCGTTGGCCTTCACCTGCATGCTGCCCTCGGCAAACTGGCGCACCACATCCTCGTGGCTGATCGCGGCGGAATAGACATAGCCCTGCACCAGATCGGCACCGCGTTCACGCACCAGCGCGAGCTCGTCCATCGCCTCCACGCCCTCGGCCACGGTCTCCATCCCCAGCGCCTTGGCCAGCGCCACGATGGCGGTGATGATCGCCGGGTTGATGTCGCCGTTCTCGGTGCAGCCGCGCACGAAGCTCTGGTCGATCTTGATCTTGTCGAAATGGCCGTGCTTGAGATAGGCGAGCGAGGAATAGCCGGTGCCGAAATCGTCGAGCGCAAGCCGCACGCCGAGCTTCTTGAGATCGCGGAAAATCGCGTCCACCGCTTCGAGATCGCCCACGAAAACGCTCTCGGTAATCTCCAGTTCGAGCCGCGAGGGGGTGAGACCCGAGACTTCGAGCGCGGTGGCGACGGTCTTGCGGAAACCGGGCCGCACGAATTGCTTGGCCGACACATTCACCGCCACGCGGATCGTCTCGGGCCAGAGCATCGCATCGGTGCAGGCCTGGCGCAGCGCCATTTCGCCGATCTTGAGGATGAGGTCGTCATTCTCCGCCACGGGAATGAAATCGCCGGGCGAGATCGCGCCTTCATCGCCGTCGGTCCAGCGCAGCAGCGCCTCGAAGCACTTGACCTGGTTGCTCACCGGATCGACGAGCGGCTGATAGGCCAGCGTCAGCTCGCCGCGATCGACCGCATCGCGCAGGCGTTCGCCCAGCTTGGCGGTCTTCGAGGCGGCATCGCGCAGCTCCGAGGTGAAGAAGCAGAAGGTGCCGCCGCGCGAATCCTTGGCGGCATAGAGCGCCATGTCGGCCGCGCGGGTCAGCTCGTCGGCGCTCACCCCGTCATAGGGCGCCACCGCGATCCCCACCGAGGTGCCGATGATCGCTCGGCGGCCGTTGATCTGATAGGGCTGCGAGAGCGACTGGACGATGCGGTTGGCCAGCTCGCCGAGCGTGCCGCGATCATCCATGTCGGGCAGCAGCACCTGGAATTCGTCCCCGCCAAGGCGGCCGACTTCGCCGCTGTCCTTGACGATGCTCTTTAGCCTTTCGGCCACCTGCTTGAGCAATTCGTCGCCGGCCGGGTGGCCCATGGTGTCGTTGACATGCTTTAAGCGGTCGAGATCGAGCATCATCAGCGCGCAGCTGCGCTGGCTGGCGCGGAAGGCGGCGAGCATCGCGGTGAGCCGTTCGCCGAGCTTGCGACGGTTGGCGAGGCCGGTCAGCTCGTCGACCTGCGATTGCCGCGCGACCTGGATTTCGTGGCTGTACTGGCTGGTGATGTCGACCGCGCTGCCGCGGTAGCCGAGGAAATTGCCCGATGCATCGGCGAGCGGGCGGCCGTTAAGGCGCCACCAGCGGCTCGCCTGTTCGCTGCCGCGCTTGTTGCTCGCGCCGACCCCGACGACATGTTCCTCGATCTTCGAGCGGGCCTTGAGCTTGAAGCCGATGGCGCGCTGCACGGGGGCACCGGGTTCGGGCTCGACGTCGGAGAAAACCTGCGACAGCGGACGGCCGATCAGCTCCTCGCCATTGGTGCCCAGATCATCGAGCGCCCGCTGCGAGAGGAAGGTGAGGTTGCCCTCGGCATCGGTCGCCCAGAACATGCCGATGCCGAGCTCCTCGACATCGCTCAGGATGTCGGTGCGCGCCGGCAGGCCCTGCGACTGGCCGCGCCCCTTGCCTCCCGCCTGTTTGGCGGATTTGCTGCCCTGTTCCCTGGCCGACTTCAAAAAGCCCAACGCCATTACATGTCCCTATCCGATCATCCGGCGCGAAACCCCCGCGCCGGATTGGCGGCCACCGCAACGTGCCGGTTCCGCCCATGGTTAACCGAACGACGCCTAACCCAAGGCGATTGAGAAAGGGTTACGCTGCTCCTCGCGCGGTGCAATTTGTGCACCACCTGTGCGATTGGTTGGAACATTGCGGATGGAAGCGCGTTATCGGGTCACAAAGTCTGATGGAACATTATTACCCCGAGGCTTTATCGTAGCGTAATTTATTTGCATTGCCGCTTCGTGCCCAGGGATCAGCTCTGGCGGCCTGCAGAACATCTGAGGGAAGCGGAAATGCCTGAGGGCGGTGCAGGCGCGCTTGTGCGCGGTGTCGAGGTTAATCGCGTGCGCACCCGCGCCGATTGGGAGGCCATGCGCGCTGCCGCACTGGCCGATCCGGGCGCGTTCCATGGCGAGATCGCGGGCCGCAACATGCACTGGTTCGTGGCCGATTGCGGCCCCTCGGGCGCATGGCTGGCGCGCGGGCAGGACGGGCGCTGGCACGGCTGGGATGCCGCAACGGCAGCTCCGGTCAGCCCCGATCTTCCGGGTGATTTCACCCCGTGGCACACCGGCTTTGACGGTTCGACCCCGCCGCACTGGCGCTGGTTCGTGGGCGGGCGCACCAATGCCGCCTTCTCCGAACTCGATCGCCACGTGCTCGCAGGGCACGGCGATGAAGCCGCGCTGATTTTCGAAGGCGATCGCTGGGACATGTCGGCCAATGGCGGCAAGGGCGCGCCGATCGACTGCTTCACCGTCAGCCGCAAGCAATTGCTGCTGGAGGTCGCCAAGTGCGCCGTCGCGCTCGAGGCACTCGGCCTGAAAGCCGGTGATCGCATGGCCTTGAACATGCCCAGCATCGTGCCGCAGATCTACTGGACCGAAGCGGCCAAGCGCATGGGCGTGGTCTATACGGCGGTGTTCGGCGGCTTTTCGGACAAGACCCTGTCCGACCGCATCGCCGATACGGCGGCGCGGGTGATTGTCACCTCCGACGGCTCCTATCGCAACGCCCAGGTCGCCGCCTTCAAGAACGCCTATACCGACCCCGCGCTCGACAATTTCGTGCCGGTGACCACCGCGCTTTCGATCCTCGGCGGGCTCGATCTCGGCCTGCCCGAGGGCGGGCACGAAGCGATCATCGAAACGGTGCGCGAGGCGCTTTCGGGCGAGATCACGGTTGACCGTTCGGACGTGATGCGCGGTGTGGGCCGGGCGCTGATCAACCTCGGCGCAGAGGGGCGTATCACCACGGCCGACGCCGCGCGGGTGCGGATCGCGATCGCCTCCAGTCTCGTCACCCTCCCGCCGCGCGTGGAAGCGGTGATCGTGTGCCGCCACACCCACCAGCCCGACATGATCTGGCGCGAGGAACGCGATCGCTGGAGCCACGAGCTGACCGACGCCGCGCTTGTCACCGTGCTGGAACAGGCGCGGGCGGCGGGCTTTGCAGTCCAGTCCGAAGCCGATCTGCTGGCGCTCTCCGACAGCGATTTCGTCCGTGCGATCTGGGCTTCGTCGAAGCCGATGCCGGTCGATGCCGATTATCCGATGTTCTTCATCTATACCTCGGGTTCGACCGGAAAGCCCAAGGGCATTGTCCATAGCCACGGCTATGCGGCCGGCGTGGCCGAGACCATGGCGGCCAGTTTCGATGCGCGTCCCGGCGATACGTTGTTCGTGGTCGCCGATCCGGGCTGGATTACCGGGCAAAGCTACCTGATCTGCGCGCCGCTGATGACGCGGGTGACTTCGCTGGTCTCCGAAGGCTCGCCGGTGTTCCCGCACGCGGGGCGCTTCGCCTCGATGATCGAGCGGCATCAGGTCCGCATCTTCAAGGCGGGGGTGACCTTCCTCAAATCGATCATGTCGGACCCTGCGAACCTCGCCGAGGTCGAACGCTACGACATGAGTGGGCTTCGCGTCGCGACCTTCTGCGCCGAGCCGGTCTCGCCGTCGGTGCAGGCATTCGGGATGGAGCACGTCACCGAGCGCTACATCAATAGCTACTGGGCGACCGAGCACGGCGGGATCGCCTGGACGCATATGTTCGGCAATGACGACTTCCCGCTGCGGCCTGACGCCCATGCCTATCCGCTGCCGTGGATCGTCGGCGATGTGTGGGTCGAGGACGAGGCGGGCGGGGCGCCTGCGGTTCCCTTCGCCCGCGCCGAAGCCGTCGGCGTGCCGTGGCGCCGGGCCGAGACGGGCGAGAAGGGCGAGATCGTGATCGCCGCGCCTTACCCCTATCTCGCGCGCACGATCTGGGGCGATATCGAAGGCTTCAAGGTTGAGGGTGGCCGCGTTGATCCCGCATGGCGCGGGGATGCGGCGCGCTGGGAGGACGGCTATTGGCGGCGCTGGAAGGGCGCCTGGGCCTATACCCAGGGCGACTTTGCCATCGCGCATGAGGACGGATCCTTCTCGCTCCACGGCCGCTCGGACGATGTCATCAACGTCTCGGGCCACCGCATGGGGACTGAGGAGATCGAAGGCGCGGTGCTGCGCGACAAGGCGCTCGCGCCCGATAGTCCGGTCGGCAATGTGCTGGTGGTCGGCGCGCCGCACCGCGAGAAGGGGCTGACCCCGCTCGCCTTCGTCGTTCCGGTCGCGGGCCGCAAGCTGACCCACGAGGACAAGCGCCGGTTGTTCGATCTCGTGCGCACCGAGAAGGGCGCGGTCGCGGTGCCCGCAGACTTCATCGAGGTCAGCCAATTCCCCGAAACCCGCTCTGGCAAATACATGCGCCGCATGGTCCGCGCGCTGGTTGTGGGCGAGGACGTGGGCGACGTGACCACGCTGCGCAATCCCGAGGCGCTGGACGAACTGCGCAGCGTCATCGCCGACTGGCAGCGCAAACAGCGCATGAGCGACGAACAGGCGCTGTTCGACCGGCACCGCTACTTCCTCGTCCAGTACAACACGGTCGCGCCCGGCAAGCAGGTGGCGACCGTCACGGTGACCAACGCTCCGGTTAACGCGCTGAACGAGCGCGCGATCGACGAGCTGGTGCTGGTCACCTCCACCCTCGCACGCGATGACAGCGTGGTGGCGGTGGTGTTCACCGGCGAGGGCACATCGTCCTTCGTCGCGGGGGCCGACATCCGCCAGATGCTGGAGGAAATCCACACCGTCGAAGAAGCCATGGTGCTGCCCAACAACGCGCACCTCGCCTTCCGCACCATCGAGAGCATGGGCAAGCCCTGTGTTGCGGCGGTGCAGGGGGTGGCGCTGGGCGGCGGCATGGAATTCGCGCTCGCCTGCCATTACCGCGTGGCCGAGCCCGTGGCGCGCTTCGGCCAGCCCGAAATCCGCCTGCGCCTGCTGCCCGGATATGGCGGCACGCAGCGCCTGCCGCGCCTGCTGCTCGACCGGCGTGGGAGCGAAGGCGTGCGCGATGCGCTCGATCTGATCCTCGGCGGGCGCAGCATCACGGCCGAGGCGGCGGCGGATATCGGCCTCGTCGATGCGCTGGTCGAAGGCGCGGAAGATGCACTCTCGGCGGCCCATGCGGCGGTGCGCGACTATGTGAAGAACGGCGCCGCTTCCGCGCTCGGCCAGGCCTTTGCCGAGCGGCAAGCGGCGGTGGCCCGCTGGGAGACGGCGGCGGATGTATCGCTCGACGGCGTGCTCGAGGACGATTTCCTCCAGCGCATCCTGAGGCAACTCGACTGGGCGGGACGCGGGGCAGCGGGCGCGCGGGCGCTTGATGCGGTGCGCACGGGGCTCGAAGCGGGCATCACCGCCGGCACGGCGCGCGAGGCCAAGCTGTTCGCCGAGGCGATCGTCGATCCCGAGGGCGGCAAGACCGGTATCCGCCAGTTCATGGACAAGGTCGCCCCGCCACTCCCGGTGCGGCGCGACGGCGTGTGGATTGATGCCGAGCACGAGATGCGTGCTCAGGCGCTGGAGGCGGCAGGCGATCTGCTGCCTGTCGGCGCGCCCTTCTATCCGGGCGTGACCCCGATCCCGCGCCACCAATACGCCTTCGGCATTGCCCGCGATCCCGACACCGGCGCGCCGCGCTTCGGCCCTCCGGCGAGCCACGAGAAGGAGCTGATCGTCAAGGTGCCCGAGCCCGCGCCCAACGAAGCGCTGCTCTACATGCTGACCAGCGAGGTCAACTTCAACGACATCTGGGCGCTCACCGGCATTCCGGTCTCGCCCTTCGATGCGCATGAGGAAGACGTGCAGATCACCGGCTCGGGCGGGATTGCACTGGTCGCGGCGCTCGGGAGCGAAACCCGCGCGCAGGGGCGCATCAAGGTCGGCGATCTGGTGACGGTCTATTCGGGGACGAATGATCTGCTCTCGCCGATGGTCGGCAATGATCCGATGTATGCAGACTTCTCGATTCAGGGCTACGAGACCGAGACCGGCAGCCACGCGCAGTTCCTGACCGTCCAGGCCCCGCAGATGCACAAGGTGCCGCCCGATCTGACGCTGGAGCAGGCGGGAAGCTATGTGCTCAACTTGGGCACCATCGCGCGCTGCCTGTTCACCACGCTCGAAATCGCACCGGGCCGGACGCTGTTCGTCGAAGGCGCGGCGACGGGGACGGGGCTCGATGCCCTGCGCTCCTCGGTGCGCACCGGTTTGCAGGTGACGGGCCTTGTGTCCTCGCAAGAGCGCGCGGGCTTCATCACGCAGGTGCAGGGTGCGGTGGGCGCGATCAACCGCAAGGATGCGGCGCTGGCCGATCTCTTCACCGTTGTGCCCGAGGACACAGCCGAAGCCATCGCCTGGGAAGCCGCAGGCGCGCCGCTGGTCGAGGAATATCGCCGGATCAACGGCGGCAAGCTCGCCGATTACGTGGTGAGCCATGCGGGCGAGACGGCTTTCCCGCGCTCGTTCCAATTGCTGGCCGAGGGCGGCACGCTCGCCTTCTACGGGGCTTCGTCGGGCTACCACTTCAGTTTCATGGGCAAGGGCGGCACGGCCAGCCCTGAGGAAATGCTCCGCCGGGCAGCCCTGCGCGGCGGGGAGGCGGTGCTGATCTTCTACGGCCCCGGATCCTCGGAACTGCTCGACGAGACCGGGCTCGAAATGATCGAGGCCGCGCGCCGCTTCAACGCCCGCTCCGTCATCGCCACCACCACCGATGGCCAGCGCGAATTCCTGCAATCGCTGGGGCTGGAAGACGCGATCGAGGGGATTGTCAGCCTCGAATCCATCCGCCGCCGCGAGGGCGCGAACTTCCACTGGCCCGACACCATGCCGCGCCTGCCCGATGCCAAGGTCGATATCGAGGTCTTCAAGGCGGCCGTGCGCGACTATCAGGACCGGGTGATGAAGCCCTTCGGATCGGCGGTGGGTAAAATCCTGCGCTCGCCCGACAATCCGCGCGGCAGCCCCGATCTGGTGTTCGAACGGGCCGGGCAGGACACGCTCGGCATTTCGACCTCGCTGGTGAAGCCCTTCACCGGCCGAGTGATCTTCGCCGAGGACCTCACCGGGTGCCGCTTCACCTTCTACGCGCCGCAGGTCTGGACCCGTCAGCGCAAGATCCTGATGCCGACCGCGTCGATCCTCGGCACGCATCTGTGCAACGCCTACGAGGTGGCGCGGATGAACGACATGATCGCCGCCGGTCTGCTCGAAGTGACCGAGCCCGAGGTGGTGGCGTGGGACGGCCTGCCGGAAGCGCATCAGGCGATGTGGGAGAACCGGCACACGGGCTCCACCTATGTGGTCAACCATGCCCTGCCCGAACTCGGCCTCAGAAGCCGTGATGCACTGCTCGAAGCGTGGGCAGCATCGGGGGCAGCATCGGGGTCACCTGAAAGGCCGGCCGGGGAACCGGACACCTGATTCGCGCGTTGGGCATCTTGAAACGTTCTTAGCTCTCCTCCCCAGGGTTTGAACGAAACGCAAAGCGAAGCCCGGCTTCGCGGTAATTCTGTGAGGAGAGAGCTTATGGCCAAATTGAAAGCTGCCGCTGCCGCGCCCGCCTTGCAGGGGGCTGTCCCGGGCCGTCTGGCCGGCAAGATCGCCGTTGTCACCGGCGCTGCCGGCAATCTGGGTGGCCATATCGTCACCCATTATCTTGCCGAAGGCGCAACCGTGGTGATGACGGGCCGCACGCCTGACCGCACCAAGGCCGCCGCCGATGCGCTCCTGAAGGCCACCGGCGCCGATCCTGCCCGTCTCGCCACCGTGGCGCTGGATGGCGGGGATATCGCCTCGGTGCGCGCCGCGATTGCGCAAGTGGTGAAGCAGTTCGGGCGGATCGACATCCTCGTCAACAACGCCGGTTCCGCTGGCCCCAAGCAGCCGATCGAGAACCTGCCGCTTACGGCCGAGGAACTCGCTGCGCTCCAGAAAAAGGGCGCGACCGACAGCGAGACTGTGGGCGATGCCCTGCGCAACATCTTCGGCGTCGCCTTCAACGTCGCGCGCGTCGCGGCGGAGCACATTCCCGAAGGCGGCTCGATCATCAATGTCTCGACCATCTTCAGCCGCACGCCCTATTACGCGCGCGCGGCCTATGTCGTGCCCAAGGCGGCGATGAACGCGTGGAGCCGTGAATTGTCGCTGGAGCTTGGCTCCAGGGGCATCCGCGTCAACCTCGTCTACCCCGGCCCGATCGAGAGCGAGCGGATCCGCAACGTCTTTGCCGCGATGGACACCGCGCGCGGCGATGCGGCTGGCACGACCGCGAACCAGTTCTTCGACATGATGAGCCTCGAACGCGCCACCGGCGGGAACGACAAGGCCAAGACCTTCCCGACGCCGACCGACATCGCCACCACCTGCGTGTTCCTCGGTTCGGACGAGAGCGCGGCCTATAATGGCCATGATTTCGAGGTCACCCACGGCATGACCGTGCGCAAGGAGGAGCGCGCGACCTATCTCGCCCGGCCCACCATGCGCTCGATGGACGGCACGGGTTTGGCCGTGCTGATCGCTGCGGGCGACGACTGGGAAGAGGCGCTCGAAATCGCGCAGGTGCAGCTTGCCTGCGGGGCGGAAGTCGTGCTCGGCCTGCCGCGCGCTGCCGATGTCGCCATCGCCGAAAAGCGCTGTGCGGCGATGGGCCTGTCCGACAAGCTTGCGATCATCCGCTTCAGCCGCAAGGACGCCGGCGCGATGGAAGCGGCGCTGGAGGACTACACCGCGCGCGGAACGCCGATCAGCGGTGCGCTGTTCCTGCCGATGCTGGGTGCGGGCGAGCTTTCGGGCGCGTTGACCGACGCTGGTGACGATGTGGTCGAAGCGCTGATGGATGCCGAACTGGCGGGCAACATGGCGCTCGCCCGCACCATGAGCCGTTACTGGAAGCGCCACGACAACCTGCTGCAACCGCCGCGCTTCGTCTTCGTCAGCCACAAGAGCGACGGGAAGGGCGATATCTACGCCCATATCCTGCGCGCCGCGACCGAGCAGCTGATCCGCATCTGGCGCGACGAGAGTGCGATCGACACCGCCCATGGCCGCCGCCGGCAAGCCGAGTGGGGCAACCAGATCGTGCGCTTCACCAACGCCGAGGCCGAGAATATCCGCTTCACCGCAGGCCATGCCGCGCGCATTCTGCTCAAGGAAAGCAAGCTCGGCGAAATCACGCTCTACGTCCCCGCCAATATCGGCGAGGCGACGGGTGCGCGCAAAGCCATGCCCGGCTTCTCGGAGAACATCACCGGGCTGCATCTGGGGAAGGTCGCGCTGATCACCGGCGGTTCGGCCGGGATCGGCGGTCAGGTCGCGCGGCTGCTCGCATTGGCGGGCGGCAAGGTGATGATGGTCGCCCGCCGCGAGAGCGAGCTGGCCGTGGCCCGCGCGCGGATCGTTTCCGAGCTGGAGGACATCGGCTTTGCCGGGGTCGAGCGCCGGGTGCAGACCCTCGCCAATGTCGATGTCAGCAATTTCGAGAGCCTCAAGGGCGCGGTTGACGCGACCTTGAAGGCCTTCGGACGGATCGACTACCTGATCAACAACGCGGGCGTTGCCGGCGCGGAGGACATGGTGGTCGACATGGGGGTCGACGCGTGGAACTACACGCTTGATGCGAACCTCGTGTCGAACTTCTTCCTGATGCACCACGTCGCGCCGCTGATGAAGGCGCAAGGCTCGGGCTACATCCTCAACGTCTCGTCCTATTTCGGCGGCGAGAAATATCTCGCGGTCGCCTATCCCAACCGTGCCGATTACGCCGTCTCGAAGGCGGGCCAGCGCGCGATGGTGGAAAGCATGGCGCGCTATCTCGGCCCCGAAGTGCAGTTCAACGCGATTGCGCCGGGGCCGGTCGATGGGGACCGCCTGTCAGGCACGGGCGGCAAGCCCGGCCTGTTCGAGCGGCGCGGCAAGCTGATCCTTGAAAACAAGCGGTTGAATGCTGTCCACGCTGCCACGATCAAGGCGATCCGGCGCGGCGTCAGGGTCGAGGCGGTGCTGGCGCGGCTGGCTCGCAACGACACCGTCAAGATGAGCCATGACACCAACAACCCGCACGAGCTGCGCGAGCTGGCGCTGGCCTGCGCGCGCGAGGGGGATGGCACCTGCACCTGGGACCAGTATCTGCTCACGCCGCAGATCGCCGCCGCGCTGGTGAGCCGCCTGCGGCAGGCCGGGCTGTTCCTCGATGCGCCCGAGTGGAATGATCGCCCCGCAACGCCCGAAGCCGATGCCGACTGGTTGATGCGCGTGCCCCCTGCGGATGCGCCCTTCCTGCCCGCCGACAAGATCGCGGTTGAGGCCAACAAGGTCGGCACCGGGGTGCTCTCCAAGCTCTATCTCGGCAAGATGCCGACCGAGCATGATGTTGCCCAGGCCACGGTGTTCTTCCTCGCCGACCGCGCCGTCAGCGGTGAGACCTTCATGCCTTCGGGCGGCCTCAGCGTCGAACGCTCGACCACCGAGCGCGAGCTGTTCGGCAGCCCCAAGCAGGAGCGGCTCGACCAGATGCGTGGGCGTACGGTGTGGATCATCGGCGAACATCTCACCGATTACCTCGCCGAAACCGCGCGCGCCTTTATCGAGGATTGCGGGGTCGCCAATGTGGTGGCGATTACGCGGACGGCCGAGGCGTTCGAGGCGATCAGGGCGCAACTCGAAGCGGATGTGGCTGCCTCGCTGACCTCGCTGGTCAAGACCACCGATATCGAAGCGACGATGGACGAGGCGCTGACCCTGTGGGGCAGGCCGACCACGATCCTCTCAACCCCGATGTCGGCCCTGCCGGGCAAGCTCTTCGCGACCGACGATCCGCTGACGCCGGAGGAATTCCGCACCGTGGTGGCCGACAATCTCACCCACCACTTCCGCGTCTCGCGCCGCGCCTCGCTCTATGATGATTGCCAGCTGGTGCTGACCAGCCCGGACGTGGCGATGGGCGACAAGTCCCCGGCCTTCGCGCTCGCCAACTTCATCAAGACGACGCTCCACGCTTTCACCGCGACGCTTGCGGTCGAGAACGAGCGGTTGGTGCATGATGTGCCGGTGAACCAGATCAACCTCACCCGCCGGGTGCAGTCCGAAGAGCCGCGCGATCTCGACGAGCATCTCGAAGAGGTCCGCCGCTTTGCCCGCGCGGTGCTGCTGGTCGGCGCGCCGCTGCCCGATGCGGAGGATTCGCGCTACCGCGCGCGGATCTATCGCGGCATGTCGATGACGGTGTGATACACTCAGGCACGTGATCCAGTATCTGCCCTTCGAAAAGCCGATCGCGGCGCTCGACAAGCATGTTGTCGAGGCCGCCGGCACGCCCGAGGCACAGATGCTTTCCGAGCGGGCCGAGAAACTGCTCGCCGATACCTATGCCCGCCTTTCGCCGTGGGAGCGCACGCTGGTGGCCCGCCATCCGCAGCGCCCGCGGTTCGAGCGGCTGGTGGCGGGGCTGTTCACCGATTTCCTGCCGATCGCGGGGGATCGCACCTTCGGGGATGACCACGCGATCATCGGCGGCTTTGCGCGCTTCGAAGGGCGCAAGGTGGTGGTGATCGGCCATGTGAAGGGCGAGGACACGCCGGGCCGTCTCAAGCACAACTTCGGCATGGCCCGGCCCGAGGGCTATCGCAAGGCGATCCGCCTGATGGATCTGGCTGACCGTTTCGGCCTGCCGGTCGTAACGCTGGTCGATACCCCCGGCGCCTTCCCTGGCGTCGATGCCGAGGCGCGCGGGCAGGCAGAAGCCATCGCCCGTTCGACCGAGGCCTGCCTTGCTCTTGGCGTGCCGCTGATCGCGGTGATCATCGGCGAGGGCGGATCGGGCGGGGCGGTGGCGCTGGCTGCGGCGAACCGCGTGCTGATGTGCGAACACGCGGTCTATTCGGTGATCAGCCCCGAAGGCTGCGCCTCGATTCTATGGCGCAGCGGTGCGAAAGCGGCGGATGCGGCCGAAGCGATGAAGGTGACCGCAACCGACCTGCTCAAATTGGGCGTGATCCACCGCATCGTCTACGAACCCAAGGGCGGCGCACACCGCAATCCGGACGAGATGGTCAAGCGCATGGCGCTGGCGCTGCGCAGCGAACTCGACGCCCTCGCGCCGCTGAGCGCCGAAGAACTGCGCGCCGAGCGCGAGGCGTTTTTCCTGTCGCTGGGATAGGAGGCTTTATTGCCCTGTCGCTGCGCGATTTGAGGGCGACAAAAGTGTGGGACGTGATAATAGCTTGGATAGGTAAAAGTAAAATACAATCACTTAGTCAGACGGCGTTTCCAATATGCTTGGACAGAGCGCCACGAAAGCCTGGACAATCCGTTCGATGACTCAAAATAGCTTGGATCGTCCAGCAGATCGTCTCGGGGGAGGGTCGAGCGAACCCTTCACGGATTCATTGAGGTAGGTTTGGGGTCACCATTGTCACGCAGGCTGGCAATGGCCACAGGCTTTTGAGAATGAGCCATCTGCACGGCCAATGCGCCGGGCGAAACTTCGCAGTTCATCGAGATCATTGGCCACCACCTTCTGATAGCCTCGATCGGTGTAAGCACCATCGTCACGAGCCTTCGCAATCGTTGAACAGGTCGCGCGATGGAGGATCAGATATCCAGGCCGTGGGGATCGTTCAATATTGACCACAAAACCCTCGGGATTATCGGCGAGCCACCTGAGGTAGCCTGCATCATCATTCTCAAAGTGCTGCATCGGTTGTTCATCCTGCTCGCGGGACTCTTGGGCTATCGCACAGGTGGAGACCAGCGTTCGCACAAGAAACCCCACCGTAAAGTGTTCCCTTGT
>Ga0315900_10001434_pt1 | contig 38032 bp, 61 predicted proteins | sample LakEriMetagenome_FD_203521 | JGI IMG/M metagenome (GOLD analysis project Ga0315900, IMG submission 203521) | Freshwater fungal communities from buoy surface, Lake Erie, Ohio, United States - Buoy 12 MA114 | ecosystem: Environmental > Aquatic > Freshwater > Lake > Lake biofilm | place: USA: Lake...
AATCTCAAACCCCACGGTTTCCTTCCGCGTGCGCGGCCGCAAAAATCAGCGGCGTTTTTGAGGTGAGCCATGGCCAGAGGCCGAAAGCCGATCCCGGAGGCGGCTAAGCGTCTGGCCGGCAACCCAGGCAAGCGAAAGATCCGTCCCGATCTGCCGGCCCCGGCTGGATCGCCGCCGATGCCGAAGCGTCTCATGGTCGAGCCGCTCGCCGTGGAGAAGTGGAACGAGCTCGTGCCGATCCTGCTGGGCCTCGGCACGCTCACTACTGCTGACGGCGAAGCGTTGGCGACTTTGTGCGAGGTGTACGCTGCGACGCAGGCGTGCCTACTCGAGCTGCGGGCCACTGGCCCGGTGATGCGAACCGACCTGGGTGGCGTCAAACCGAATCCGGCTGGCCCGTTGTATCGCAGTTTAGTGGCGCTGCAGGCTTCGCTAATGGGCGAGTTTGGGCTGACCCCGAGCAGTAGGACGCGGCTAGGTGGCAAGGAAGAAAAGCCAACCGACGAAGTCGAAGAGTTCTTTAAGCTCCACGGTGCCTGATCTCTGCAAAGAGGGGCAAGCCAAGTACGAGCGGGTGGTGCACTTCTTCGAGAAGATCTTGCGCCACAGCAAGGGGCAGAACGCCGGCAAGCCGTTCACGCTTCTGCCGTGGCAGCACCACGTCATGCGTGAACTCTTCGGCCGGCTGAACCATGACGGGTTGCGGCAGCATCGAGTCGGGTACATCGAGCTCCCTAAGAAGCAGGGCAAGTCCACCACGCTTGCTGGCATCGCTCTCTACATGACCGCCTTCGACTCCGAGCCGGGGGCCGAAGTCTACGGTGCGGCCTGCGATCGAGAGCAGGCGGGCATCATCTACCGGGAAGCGGCTTCGATGGTGCGGGCTTCGCCGGCGTTGTCGCGCCATCTCGAGGTGATCGACAGCCGGAAGACGATCGTTCACAAGGCGAGCAACTCGTTCTATCGCGTGCTCTCGGCTGACGCGTTCCGTGCGGAAGGGCTGAACATTCACGCCCTGCTCTTTGACGAATTGCACGCCCAGCGAGACCGGCGATTGTGGGACGCCCTGCGGTACGGCGGTGCGGCTCGCCGGCAGCCGCTCATCCTGTCAATCACCACGGCGGGCTATGACCGCAAGTCGATCTGCTGGGAGCAGCACGCCTACGCTGAGCGGTGCATTGCCGACCCCACAGTTGATCCGGCTTTCTTCGGGTGCATTTACGCCGCGTCGCCCGAGGACGATTGGAAAGACCCGAAGACGTGGCACAAAGCCAACCCGTCGCTGGGCGAGACGATCACGGTGGATTCTTTCGCGGCCGACGCCCGCGAAGCCGAGCAATCGCCGTCGAAGCTCAATTCGTTCCTGCGGTATCGGCTTAACGTCTGGACTACCCAGGACGTACGGTGGCTCTCGCCTGACAACTGGGCAAAGTGCGGCAAGCCGCTGTCTGGCGACCTGGAGAAGCGTGAGTGGTACGCCGGGCTTGACCTTGCGACCACCTACGACTTGTCGGCCCTGGTGCTCGTGAGCCAGGCCGAGGACGGCACCTTCGATGTCCTGCCGTTCTTCTGGGTTCCGCAGGAGAACGCTGCCGAGCGGACGCAGCGTGACAAGGTGGACTACATCGGGTGGATTCGGGACGGGTACATCAGGGCCACCGATGGCAACGTCACGGACTACGACGTGATCCGGCGAGACATCGTTGAGCTCTCGCAGAAGTTCAATATCCGGCAGGTGGGAATCGACCGCTGGAACGCCACGCAACTCGCTACCCAACTGCAAGGGGAAGGCGTGAATGTGACAGGCTTTGGACAGGGCTACGGATCCATGAGCAGCCCGAGCAAGCAGCTGGAGAACCTCGTGCTCTCGGAGAAGATCCGCCACGGGAATCATCCGGTGCTGTCGTGGATGGCTGGCAACGTGGCAGTGCAGACCGACCACCAGGGCAACATCAAGCCGAGCAAGGCGAAAAGCACGGAACGCATCGACGGCATTGTCTCGCTGGTGATGGGCCTCGGACTGCACGCCGTGGCGACTGCGAAACCAGCCGAGCAGAACTGGGACATCATCACCCTATGAACGAAAACGCCGTCGCCGACTACAAGATGTTCGACCTGCGTGGCATCGACTGGCCCGAGGTTTCGCCGAGCCGCACGCCGTCTGGCGTTCGCGTCAACGCCGACAACTCGATGGCGTGCTCTGCGTACACGGCCTGCATCCGGGTGATCTCTGATGCGGTGTCGGCCCTGCCGCTCCACGTCTACGAGCGGCTCGCCAATGGTGGCAAGCAGAAGGCCACGAGCCACCCCGTGTATCGCCTGCTGCACATGCAGCCCAACCCGTGGCAGACGGCCCAAGAGTTTCGGGATTGGATGACGGGCATGTACCTCCACTACGGTGCGAGCTACGCCGAGATCCGCCCAGGTGCTCGCGGTGCCGTGTCGGAACTGTGGCCGCTGCATTCGTCTCGGATGGAAGCCGAGCGGCTGGAAGACGGCACGCTGCGGTATCGCTACCGCGAGCCGAGCGGCAGGCAGACGGTCTACAGCCAAGAGCAGATCTTCGCATTGCGGTTCACGACCGAGGACGGCATCAAGCCGATCCCCACGTACAAGCTGTTCCAAAACGTGATCGGGCTTTCGCAGGCCCTTGAGGCTCACGCGGCGACATTCTTTGGGAACAATGCACGCCCTGGGATTGTCCTTGAATCCGACAACCCGATACCGGCTGAGGCTGCCGAAAGGCTCCGCGAGCAGTGGGAGCGGATGCACCGTGGGGCAGACAAGGCGTTTCGCACGGCAGTGCTTCCAAACGGCGTGAAAGCTCACGAACTCTCAAGCAGCAATGAGGCTGCCCAGATGCTTGAGAGTCGCAACTTTGCTGTGACCGAGTGCGCCAGGATCTTTCGCGTGCCCTGTCACATGATCCAACAGCTGGACCGCAGTACATACAACAACATTGAGGTGCAAGGCACGGAGTTCGTGCAGCACTGCCTGCTGCCTCATCTCAAGCGATGGGAAGCCGCAATCTCGCGTGATCTGATCGTGGACGACGAGCGGTATTTCGCCGAGCACAGCGTCTCTGGCCTACTGCGTGGCGACCACGCGAGCCGGTCGGCCTACTACGTCTCGGCCCTGCAAAACGGGTGGATGACGATCAACGAGATTCGGGAACTGGAAAACCTGAACCCAATCGGACCGGAAGGCGACAAGCACTTCGTGCAGTTGAACATGACCACGCTGGACAAGGTGGGCCAGGAGCCACCGGCACCGGAGCCGATGCCCGAGCCGCCCGTCGAGGACGAGGAAAGCCCGGCCGATGACGCCGAAGACCAGGCCGAAGAGGAGGACACGACAGATGGAAATTGAACGCCGCGACTTTGCCTTTGAGGACGAGCACGAACTGATCGTGGAAAGCCGTGCCGATGGCCGGGCCGCGATCATCGGCTATGCCGCCGTCTACAACCGGCTTTCTCTTGACCTTGGCGGGTTCAAGGAAGAGATCCTGCCGGGGGCGTTCGACAGGATCCTCAACCGCCAGCGGGGCAAGGGCGACGTGGTGGCCCTGTTCAATCACGACAGCAACATCGTCCTCGGTCGCACGTCTTCCGGCACGCTGGAACTCTCGTCTGACGAGAAGGGCCTGCGGTACGTGGTGACGCCGCCCGTGAGCCGGGCTGACGTGCTCGAGCTCATCCAGCGGCGTGACGTGCGTGGCTCGTCGTTCGCCTTCACGGTGGACCCGAAGAACGAATCGTTCCGCACCGGTGAAGACGGCAAGGCAGTGCGGCAGATCCGCGAGGTGAGCGGGCTGTACGACGTTGGCCCGGTTCTGGTGCCCGCGTACCCGTCAACGTCGGCCGGCGTCGCCATGCGTTCCTATGAAGCGTGGCTGGCGTCGCAGACCGAGCCCACGCCCGAGCCTGCGGCCCAGGCGGATCGTTCGCGTTCGGCCCTGCGGGGCGTCGCCGCCGCCTGGGCTGCTTCTCTGAGGCTTCGCAATGGCTGAGCCACGCTGCACATGCGGCGAGAAGTTGCGTTGTCGTTCCAGCCGCCCGTGCGGTGACGAGCGGCAGCGGTACTTGCGTTGCCCGAGGTGCGGTGCCCGTGCGGTGGCGTTTGTGAAAACAACACTTTCCGAAGTGCGGTTCTGCAAGAGAAGCACGAGGTAGTGCGACGTTGGACTCCATCGGCAATACCGCCGGCGGAGACATCACACAGTGGACAACCTCAAGAAGCTGCAGGACGAGGCCGTTGCCCTCGCCAACCGGATCGACGCCGTGCGTGCCATCGAAGGCGACGCGGACAAGAACGCCGAGCGTGACCTCGAACTCGAGACGCTGACGGCAGACGCCGCCAAGCTCGCCAAGAAGATCGACTTCGAGAAGTCGGTTGCCGAGTCGGCGAAGAATCTCCGCAGCGTGGTTGATCGCTGCTCGCCGGCCCCCGAGGCCACCGAGGAGCGGAGCGAGAAGGTCCGCGTTGAGGCGGTCCCGTTCTCGGGTCGGCTCCGTGCGTTCGAGAACGCCAAGGACGCGTACTCGGTCGGCATGTGGTTCAAGGCCAAGGGCGGCGACGTTGAGGCCAAGCGGTGGTGCCAGGACCACGGCGTTGAGGCTCGTGCCCAGGGTTCGACCGGTTCCACGACCGGTGCGGCCTTCGTGCCTGACGTGCTCTCTTCGACCGTGATCCGGCTCGTGGACCAGTATTCCGCCTTCGCTCAGAACGCCACCAACGTGGTGATGCCGAGCGACGTGCTGCTTTTTCCTCGCAGAAGCGCGGGAGCCACCGCGTACTGGATCGATGAGAACTCGGCAATCACTGCCAGCGACCCGACCTCCAATCAGGTCACGCTGACGGCGAAGAAGGTGACCGGGGCGGTGGTCATCGCGTCGGAGCTCCTGCAGGACTCCATCGTGTCGATCGCCGACTGGATCGCCGCCGAGCTGGCCCTGACGCTGAGCAACGCCGTCGAGACGGCTGCGTTCAGCGGCAACCCGAGCAACGCCCCTGGCGTGGCCGGTCTTGTGACCAGCCACACGGGTGGCCTCCTTCAGTCCTCGACCTACACGGCTTCGCTCGTGACGGCTGCCGGCGACACGCCCGACGAGGTCACGAAGGCCAATCTCCTGGCGATGATGGCGGCGGTTCCGCAGCACTCGCGTCAGGGTGCCAAGTGGTTCTGCTCGCCGTTCTTCTTCGCCACCTGCATGCAGAATCTCGATCTCGCCCAGGGCGGGTCGGTCGGCATGGCGGCTGGCATGGGTCCGACCTTCCTGGGTTCGCCGGTGGTTCTCACCGACCGGCTCCCGAGCGGTGCGGACTCGACGGGTGCGATCATGGCCCTTTACGGGAACATGGCGAACTCGAGCTACTACGGCATCCGCCAGGCCATCGAGATCGCGTCCAGCGATCAGGTGAACTTCCTGAGCGACCAGACCGTGATCCGTGCGGTGGCTCGCGTGGCGATCACGCACGCCAACCTCGGCACCTCGACGGTGGCCGGCCCGATCATCGGCCTGGTCGGTGCGTGAGCCTGACGGCTTGACGTGATGTGCAAACTGGGCGGGCCGCTCCACAACGGGGCGGCCCGCTCTCGTTTGCGAGGTTGACAATGCTGGTCAAGGTCGGCGGCACGGAAGTTGACATCCGTGTGGAAGCCATCCTGTCGATGCCCAGGTTGAGTTTTACGGCCAACCATTTCGCCTGGGCTCAGGCACTCATGCCGCTTGGCATTCGCCCCACGATGGGCACCGGTGCGTTCTGGAGCCAGGTGAATACCCGCGTGATGGAGCAGTTCATTGACAAGGCCGAATACCTGCTGGCCATCGACTACGACACGTTCTTCACGAAGGAAGACATTGAGCACCTCTTCGCCCTTGCGATGACGTTCCAATGCGATGCCATCACGGGCCTGCAGACTAAGCGGGAAGACGGCCGCCCGATGCTCACGCTGAAGGGCATGCTGGACAACCCGCCGCCGGACGGCAGCACCAAGGTTGATAAGGCGTGGTTCGCCGAGCCGGTGCAGGAAGTGGACTCTGCTCACTTTGGGCTGACCGTCATCAGCACGGCGGCTCTCAAGCGGTGCAAGAAGCCATGGTTCTGGTCGAAACCCGGCCCTGACGGCTCGTGGCATGAAGGCCGCGTCGATGACGATATTTGGTTCTGGAAGAACTGGCGCGAGAGCGGGAACAAGGTCTACGTCTCGCCACGCGTCGTGCTAGGCCACGGCGAGTACGTCGTGACGTGGCCCGGCAAGAATCTCAGCAGCCCTGTTTTCCAGTGGGCTACCGAGTTCACGAACACGCTGAAACGCCCTGAGTCTGCATGGAGTGTCCCCCAATGAAGAAAATCACATTTACCCGTGCGTGGCGTGCCTACCGCAAGGGGCAGTCGGTAGAGATGACGGGCGGGCTGGCGACGCAGCTGGTGGCCCAGGGCGTGGCCATCGAAGACCGGCAGCAGGATCTGATCGAGACGGCCGCCATCGAGCACGACGCCGAGACGGCAGACGCCACGCCCAGGAGACGAGGACGCCGTGCAGTACCGAAGTCTGACCAGAGCGACGCCGCCAGCAGTTGAGCCCGTCACGCTCGCCGAGGCCAAGGCCCACCTGCGGGTCGATACCAGCGACGATGACACCTACATCGGCACGCTGATCGCTGCGGCCCGTGAGTGGTGCGAAGAGTATCTCGACCGCACGCTGGTGCATACGCAGTGGGTGGTGCGGTTCGACACGTTCCCGCCGGACGGGACGCACGACATCGAACTGCCGCGCCCGCCAATGGCTACCGCTGGCACGACCACGGCGGTGGCTCTGACTTTCACGTTTGAGAACGGCACCACGTCCACCTACTCGACGGCGAGCTACCGCGTGGACCGTGCCGGCACGCCTGGCACCGTGAAGACGCTCTACGGCCAGACGTGGCCGCCGCATCTGCGGGATGACAACGCTATCAGCGTGACGTGGTGGGGCGGGTACGGGGCGAGCGGCACGAGTGTGCCGGCGGCTATCCGGCACGCGATCCTGATGCTGGTGGGTCACTGGTACGACGGTGCCCGCAGCGGCGTGCTCACGGGCAGTATCTCCAAGGAAGTCGAGTTCGGCGTGAAGTCCCTGCTCGACTCGCAACGCTGGGGCTCTTACCGATGATCGACGCCGGCCGGCTCCGCGAGCGTGTCACGGTGCAGATTGCCAGCGGCACGACGAACGCCCTCGGCGAGCAGGTGCTGTCGTGGAGCAATTCGTCGGCCGTGTGGGCAAGCGTGGAAGGCGTGAGTGCACGCGAGTCGCTGGGGCTGGGACAGCAAGAGATCGGCGTCACGCATCGCGTGCGGATGCGTTACCTGCCGGGGCTGACGCAGAACATGCGGTTCGCCTGGCGGAACCGGACGCTAGAGATTGTCAGTCTGCTCGAGCGGGGCAACCGCAGCGAGCACGAGATCATCTGCCAGGAGACGATCCCGTAATGGCGAGCGTCTTCGCTGGCGGCAGCGATAGGCCGCTGATCAAGTTGGCACTCGGAAAAGGCAAGAAGGCGAAAGCCTTGTTTGCCGTTGAGCCGCTGGCAGACGTGGCGGCCGAGCTCAAGAAGCTGCCGCGAGACATCAGCACGAAGTACCAGCTGCGTGCACTCAAGAAAGCGGCGAAGCCAGGCCAGGAAGCGTTGCGGAAGAACGTCGCCGCCCTCGGTGAAGTCACTGGCAACCTGCTGGCGAGCGTCAGCCAGGTCAGCAGGAAGTACACAAACAACAAGGCAAAGCTGCCGGTGGGCGTTGTCGTGGTTGGCTTTCGTCGCCCGGTGAACAGCAAGAGCCAGAAGGGTGCCACGCCAGCCTTCATCGGCGGCACAGTCCTGAAGGGTCCAAATCGGGCGTACCACTCGCATCTCGTCGAGTACGGCACGCAGCCCAGGTCTGCTGGCAAGTCCAAGCGTGTCAGCCGTCGCCGTGTGATCCTCGGCGGCAGGATTCGCACGCTCACGGAACGGGCGAAGGAGAAGCCGTCCGGCCGTGGCGTCCTGTCATCGTTCAAGACTCGCGGGCCGTTCTTCCGGCCTGGCGTCCGCCGCTACCCCGTTGACTTCATCGCAACAGGCACCGTCCGTGGGAGCCCGGCTCGCCGGCCGCTGACGCGGGCCTTCCAGTCCACGAAGAGCCAGATGCAGAGCATCTTGGACGTGGAGATGCGTAAGGCCCTGACGGCAGCGATCCGTGCAACCCAGAAGAAATACGGAGACTTCGGCCTATGAAATCGCCAGAAGCCGTCCTGCGTACCGCCCTGGTTGGCAGCACGGCCGTCACCACGCTCGTCGGCACGCGGATCTACCCGGTGCTCGCCCCGGCGTCAGCCACGCTGCCGTTTGTCACATGGCGGCGTACTGGCATCCAGCGAGAGCAGACGCTGCGAAACCCGATGGGCATGCCGCGCGTCACCCTGGAGTATCAGGTGTACGGCGTCACGTATGACCAGACCCGCGAGGTGGCGGACGCCATGCGTGTCGTTCTGGATGGCTACGGGGGCCAGTCGGAAAATACGGTGGTGGAGCAGGTGTCGTTGGAGAACGAATCCGACGACTTCGTTTCACTCGGCGGAGCAGAGATGCCGCCGGCGTATCAGATCACGCAGACCTACGACATCCGCTGGCAGGAGAGCTGACGAATGGCCACGACCCCGCATGCTGGTTCCGGCACGACGTTTTCTTTCGCCGGTGTGAATTACACCGTCACGAGCATTACCTACACGATTGGTGCCACGGGCGGCGGGGCCGACAACATTGACATCTCGCACCTTGGCCAGACCACCGGCGAGAGCGTGAGGACGCTGAGCCGGCCGCTCGTCGGCACGCAGGGCGGCGACACGGGCAAGAGCGTCAGCATCGAGTACATCGGCACCAGCGTCATCGCCCAGAACACGACCGGCACGCTGGCGATCACCGGCGGCATCAGCGTCTCGGCGACGGCGACCTGCAACTCGTCTTCTGTCACGCTGACGGTGAACGACGCCATCCGTGGTTCGGCCGAGTTCCAGCTGGCTTGAGCCACGGAGGGTTCCGTGGCCACGTACAGCACTGGGATCACGGCTACCTTCGGCAGCAATACGTTCACCGAGGTCACTGACCTTTCTTGGACGTACGGCGGCAGTCTGCCAAGGGGTCGTGATACCACGTGGACCGACGAAGTGGGCACTGTCACTCTGACGTGCCTCGGATCGGTCGGTATCTCGACGGCCAACTACGGCCTGCGGAATGACCTGACGATCAGCGGTGGCGGCGCCTCCTTGACGTGCAAGGCAGTCTATGAGGGTGTGAACGTCGCGCCCGAGCTGAACGGCGTGACCCGTTACACCGTGACGTTCCGATTACTCGACGGGTGAACCATGGCAGTGTTGACGCGAGATCAGATCGAGCAGACGAGTGACGCCAAGATCATCAAGGTGCCGGCATGGGGCGGTGAGGTGTGCATCCGCCTGATGACCGTTGGCGACCGCGACAGCTACGAAGTGAAGCTTCTTGAGGCGCAGTCCAAGGCCGTGCCGGTGATTCCCGACTTCCGCTCCGAGCTGCTTGCCCGCTGCCTGTGCGATGACAAGGGCGTGCTGCTGTTTCCCGGCGACGAAGGCGTGGCGGCCCTGCGCCGCAAGAGCGTCGATCAGATCCATGGATTGTGGAAGGCGGCCCTGAAGCACAACGCATTGACCGAGGAGGAGATTGAGAAACTGGCGGGGGAATGAACGCCAGGCCGAGCTTGCGATTCAAGTTCGACCTGGCCTCGCACCTCAAGAAGACCGTGGCTGAAATCGACGCGATGGACTCTCGGGAGTTCTCGTACTGGATCGGCTACAGCCGATGGTGTCGCCCGCTGGATAACCCGTGGCTTCAGACGGGAATGCTGGCAAGTTCGGTCCTGGCTCCCTACTGCAAAAACAAAGTCCCCGACGCTCAAGACTTCATCCCCATCGAAGGCCACGCCCCGCAGCACCCGACGCAGATCGCTGAGACGCTCAAGCAGATGGCGGCCGACCTCGGCCAAAAGTGAAACATGGCAACCCTGGGCATCGGATTTCAGTTGTCGGCATCTGCCGTGGGCATGGCCCAGGGCATCAACGCCGGCGTCGTGGAATTGCAGAAGCTTGGCTACGCCGCCAAGCAGACGGCCCGTGATGTCTCCACGCTGAAGACGCTGGAGATTTCCAAGGCGTTCATCAGCGGCATCTCTTCGATTGCCAACACGTTCCAGGCGTTCACAAGCGGGGCACTCAACGCCATCGACAACACGCGGCAACTGGCCGCGAGCCTGGGCGTGTCTTACCAAGAACTGCGGACACTGCAGGTTGCGGCCGACTTGTCCGGTGCATCGAGCGAGGAACTGGCCAAGGCGTTTACGCGGGCGCAGGTGACGATCAGCAATGCCGCTGGTGGCAGCAAGGAGGCCACGAAGGCCCTGTCTGCCCTTGGGCTGTCCGTGGATGACTTGGCCACGCAGACGAGCACGCAGCAGTTCCAGGCGATTGCCACGGCCATCAACGGCATTGAGAACCCTGCCCAGCGTGCAGCGGCTGCCGTCGCCATCTTTGGCAAGAGCGGCGCGTTGCTGCTCCCGACGTTCCGCGAGTTGCCCGAGAACCTGAAGACGGCCCAGACGTTTCTGGGCGGGTTCCGCGACGGCGTCAACGGCATCAACCCAGACAAGATTGACGCCATTGGCGATTCGTTCGGGCTCGCCGGCCAGGCGATGCAGGAGCTCGCCGGCCGCATCCTGACGCAGTTGCAACCGGCCCTGACTCAAGGCACGGACAACTTCATCAAGTTCGTGCAGAGCATCGACGTGCCGGCTGCGGCACGGACCTTAAGCACGCTGCTCGAAGACGTTGGCAACGCGTTGGCGTTCGTCGGCCGCGTGGCGGTCCCGCTGGCCCAGAACCTGCTGCCCGCGATTGGCGGATACTTGGCGTTCATCAACCGGCAGGCGATTGCCGGTGCTATCACCGGACTCGCTTCAGCGTTTGCGGCTTCAGCCCGCGCGGCCCTTGGTTACAGTGCAGCCGCTGGCACTGCCGCAACTGCGACAGTTGGTCTCGGCGTTGCGATCCGTAGCGTGCTTGCGTCCACGGGCATCGGTCTTCTTGTCGTCGGTCTCGGGCTTGCTAGCGGTGCCCTGCTGGAATGGTCCATCGCAGGTGCAAATGCTGGGGCCAACACAGAGTTGGCGATTGCCGACACTGAGTCGGCAATGAAGCGTTTCCGCCAGGAAACCGACCGGGCCGGCGTCGCCGCCTTCAATCTCGGCGAAGAAGTGAAGAAGGCCCTGAAGGTACCAGAGCAAATCAGCATCGACGAGTTCGCCCAAGGTGCACTGAACGAAGCCCGCTCGGCGATCGTGTCGCTAGCCAAGGAACTCGGCGGACTCGACAAGGTTCCTGCCGATGTGCTTGAGCGGTTCAACGGCATCCGCGACTACGCCAGCGAGATCACTGAAGAAGTGCAGAACCAGGGCCAGGCGTTGCGGTTTGTGGATCAGAACTCGCAGGCGCTGATTGCCACGGTTCAGCGTCTTACTGAAGCGGAAAAGGCAAAGGCAGAAGCGGCGAAGGCGTCGGCGGAATCCGCACGCAAGGCGGCAGAAGAGTCACGCAAGCGCGTCACAGAGCTCGCGTCGCAAGGACTGACCGCTGCCGAGTCATCCCGCGTCCAGTTGAACCGCGATCTGCTGGACATCGCCAACGAGCAGCGTGCCGCAGAGGAAGCGTTGCAGGCGGCACGCAAGGCAGGCGACGCTGCGGCTTTGTCAGCAGCCAACGAGCGTCTGCGTCTCGCCCAGGCTGCTACGGCGGAAGCCAAGGCCCAGGATCGACAGCGGCAACTCGACGCTCTCGGCATTGACGACAAACTGCTGAAGCCGGCTACGACGATTGCGGACCAGTTCAAAGCCGTCCGCAAGGCGTTTGACGCCAAGCTCATCGACGGCGGCGAAGCCCGGCAGGCGTTGCGGAACCTGGCTGCCGAAGGCGTGCAGATCCGCCAGGAGATCGCAGCCGAGTTGAGCCGGCCCGCACGCCAGGCACTGCAGGTGAACGACATCCGGTCACAGGAAGGCATCTCGCAGGTTCTGGCCTTGGCAACCGGCCGCGAAGATCCGGCGATTGAGCAACGCCGCGAGCAACTCAACAAGCTCGAGCAGATTCGCCGCGAGTTGGCCAACGTCGGCGCTCGGCCGGTTGACATTCTCGGAGGTGCATAATGGCCGTCATCTCCTACCGCGAAGTCATCCCGCGTACGGCGTCGCATCGCTTTGGCGAGGCACCTACCGCCGAACGGAAATACATCGTCACCGTCGATGAGCCGACGCCGACGCAAACGCTGGTCAACGCGGTTGGCATTTTCCATGCTTCTGCTCACCCCGAGTTTTCGTACCTCAAGTGCCTGAACATTCAGGTCACGGAGACGGATCGGCACCACGCCGAGATTACGTACAGCTACGAACTGCCGAAGCAGGAAGAACTCGACCCGAATCCGCTGGCACGGCCCGACGTGTGGTCGTTCTCTACTGGCGGTGCTCAGGTGCCGGCGCTCGTCTACTACGACGGCAGCGGCAACAGCAACAAGAAACCGCTGCAGAATACGGCCAAGGATTTCTTTGAGGGACTGACCACGCTCGAGGCGGAAGTGCGAGCGTCGATCTCGGGCAACCGCCCTACGTTCCCGCTGGCCAATGCGGCAGCGGTCACGAACAGCGTGAACTCGTCTTCTTACCTTGGTGGTGCCGCTCACACCTGGCTATGTGCTGGGATCAGCGGGCAGCAGGCCACCGAGGTGGTTAACGACGTGGAGTTGCGGTATTGGCAGATCACCGTCGAGCTTGTCTACCGGGCCAGCGGCCACGATCTGCTTCTGCCGAATGTCGGCTGGAACTATCTCGAAGGCGGCGAGAAGAAACGCGTCTGGGTGAGAGACCCAGAGTCTGGCGAGAAGGTGGCGTCGGGCTCGCCGCGTGCGTTGACCAATACAGGCGGGCTCAAGGCAGACGATCAAGAGCCCGACATCCTCACGCGCCGCGTGTACCCAGAAGCAGACTTTTCCAATTACTTCGGCACGCCGCCGTTCTAAGGAGCACCGATGCCCGACATCAGTTACACCATCACCGGCCAGGTCAGCAAAGGTGCCCTGTCGCAGTCATTCGCAGCGTCTGGCGTCACGGCCGACATTGCCACAGCTGGCGTTCTCTCGGTCACGCTGAACCTGGGCACGGCCGTCACGCAGATTTCCACGGCCACGCTCGGCTCGCTTGGGCTGTGCTTCGCCCGTTCGCTGGCCAGTGCCACGACGCACACGGTGAGCTTCGGCCGCTACGCTGGCGGCACGCTGCATGAAACCGCCCGGCTCAAGGCTGGCGAGGCCGCTGTGCTTCGGCTGGCGGCTGGGGACTACGCCGCCAAGGCGGCCGTCGAAGGCACCCGCCTGGTGCTCACCGTCTACGAGGACTGAGCCGTGGCACAGAGGCCAGACGGCAAAGCCGCGAAGACCGAGCGGGTGACATTCACTCGCCCGGCGGCAGAGCGTATTGCCAGGACCGTGCGGCGCGTCGAGCAAGGCGACCGTGGGGCGAAGCCGCTGACATTTGAGCGGATCGGCGGCGGGTTGCCGTACCGTCTTAGCGTCGCCACGTTCACGGGGGCATGGGCGACTGGCGAATCCAAGACGGTGACGCTGGTTGGTAGCACAAACACGGCGACGGTCTACAACTGGTGCAACGCAGCAGAGAATGGCGGGCACGTCGTTTTCGGCAAAGCCAGCGGCACCAATAGTGCCGTGGAAATCACCATGGGCGGCACTGCTACCTGCCGCATGACGCTCGGTGGCGTAGACCTGACGGAGTTGTCTGGCTACGACGCTGCCTCCATTCAGTTGCTCGGGCATAACACCACGGGGCCGTGCCTTGAGTGGTACTCGATCGCCACCTGCGCAACAGCCACCGCCGCATGACGCTCATCACGTTTCAAAACGGCAAGCCCGTCATGCGTGACGGTGCGGTTGGGACGGAGCAGGCGTGTTGCTGTGGCAAGTGTGGCCGCTGCATCATCGACGGTGAATGGGACTGCCGCTACACAACAAAAGCACAGTGCGAGGAATGCACCACTACGTACTACTGCGAAAACCTTGAGACGGCCGAGGTGACCGTTGTCGCTGATTGCAGCGAGTGCGTGGGCGATACGCTGTCTTGCTATGGCGTCAGTGAAGGACCGTGCGGAACTTGGGACGCAAACGCTCCATGCGAGCCTTGCCCGTGCGAACAAAACTCCGATTGCCCTGATGGGAAACTCTGCTGCGACGGCGTGTGCAGGGATCCGCTGTGCCCTGAGACCAAGTACTACCACATCGTTTTCCACATTCCTGCGGTCCCTGGGCCGGCTGGAACGTCCAAGGTTTGCGAGATTGTTGTGCCGCAATGTGGAGTTGCCGTAATAACCCGCGCCGTTTCGTACGGGCCGTTCTCGAGTTGCACCCTTGCGGTCTCAGCAGAAATCGGTGAAGGCTGCGTCTTGCAAAACATCGTCGTGACGCAGAGCAGCGGCGGTGCTTGCGATGACAACAAGCCCGAGTTTGTTGAGATCGTTGAGATCGACGAAGCAGACTGCGAAACCGTGTTTATCCCTGACTGATCATGGCAAAGATGCAGCTGACGCCGATGGCCTGCACGCCGCACAGTGACGGCTGGGAATGCGTCTGCCAGTGCGGCTATGTGACGCACGCAAAGGCTGGCACGGCGTATCACGTCTGCGAGACCAGCAAGCCGCGAGCGAAGCCAGGCCTGGGCGACATGGTGGCCGCCGGGCTCGACGCCATCGGCGTCACCAAGCAGCGTGTGCAAGCCGTGGCGTCTGCGGTTGGCGTGAAGGACTGCGGGTGCAAGAAGCGGCAGGAAGCGTTGAACAACCTCGGCCGCAAGTTCGGCATCGGTTGACGCCACCGCTAGGGTGGCCGGTGAAAGGACTCGCCATGGCCGGCTGGCTCATCGCACTCACCGGATTCGTCTACGCCTACGTCGCGGCAGATCTCGCGTGGCATGGGAAGTCGGGCCTGGCCATCGCGTACCTCGGCTACGCGTTCGCCAACGTCGGACTCTACATGGCGGCCACGAGGTGACGCATGCCCGACGATCACGTCTTTACGTTAAACGGTGACGAGCGGTGGCTCCTGCGGTTCACCACGCTCAAGGGTGCGGCCTACGGCTACACGTTCTCGCAGAAGGCGAAGAACCCGCGAATCATCTTGGACGCTCGCATGCGTGGGCGGAAGAAACTCGAGGTGTTGGTGCACGAGCTGCTGCACGCGTTGAATCCGACGCAGAGCGAAGAGCACGTCGAGCAGCAAGGGAAGGACATCGCCAAGGTTCTGTGGGCTCTTGGGTATAGGGAGGTGCAGGATGGCCCGTAACGCCACGACGTTCCGCCGGAAGAATGCCTCCGATCCGTGGCTCGTCACGTCACTTGACGGCGGCGTCACTCGCATCGACTTCCAGACGCGACTTTGGGTGCTGCTCTCAAGCGATTGGCACTGGGACTCGACCAAGTGCAACCGCGAGAAGCTGGCCTCGGATCTACAGAAGGCGAAAGAACTCAACGCCGCAGTGCTGTCAATCGGCGACCACTTCGACGCCATGGGTGGCAAGTACGATCCACGCAGTAACGGCAAGTGGGACGTTCGACCAGAGTTCCAACGTGGCAACTACTACGACGACATCGTGACGCAGTGTGCCGAGTGGCTTGAGCCGTACCGTGAGCAGATGGCTCTCATCACGCCCGGCAATCACGAGACGGCCGTGCGGAAACGCATGGAGACGTGCCTTACCACCAGACTCGTGGAGCAGCTGCGGGTGCGTGGCTCCAAGGTGCGGCACGCTGGCTACTCAGGGTGGATTCTGTTTCGTGCCAAGAACGGCAAAACCAACTCGGCTCTATATCGACTCTGGTATCACCACGGCTACGGCGGCGGCGGCCCTGTCACTCGCGGTGTGATCGACTACAGCCGATACCTCGTGGACGTGGACGCCGACTGCATCCACGCCGGGCACGTGCATCAGCGGACGCTGATTGAGGCGAGCCGGCAGCGGTTATCGCCTAACGGCATCCCTCGCATCCGGCCGATGCACCTCGTCCGCTCAGCGGCCTACAAGCAAGAGTGCTTGACCGATGGCTGGGCTGTCGAGAAAGGCATGAGTGCTAGACCGCTCGGCGGCTGGTGGATGCTGCTGCGATGGAACACGGACAACACGGAGTTGCGTGCGTCGTTTCACGACTCGCCGCGTGATGACAACGACGACACTTGACGCACGCCGCAGACTGCGACTTTCGCAATTCGCAAATCACGAAAGGGCACCATGAGCACGACACTTGAAGCCGCCAACGACGCAATGAGGGCGGCAGTGAAGACCAGGCTGGACGCTACACCAAAAGATGACCCGAAGATGGTGGGCTATAGGCCGCCAGTCCTGGCGGGGTGCAAGCCGGCCGAAGAGTGTGCGGCGGATCTGCTGAGCCGGGCCGCGTCGTGCTGCGAAGGCCAGCGGATGCGTGGCGACGGGCTGCTTGAGTCGGACGTGCACCCAACAAGCCAGGCGTTTTTCGATCTGTGCGATGCCCTGAAAGAAATGCACCGCCGCAAGAGCCGGGATTACGGCTGTCCTAGCGGTGAAGACCCGCTGGCGAACATCCGCAACGGGGCGAAGTTCGTCGGCATCCCGTCGTGGAAAGGCGCGATGGTTCGCCTGTCCGACAAGGTGACGCGGCTTGCCGCGTACAACGCAACCGGGCGACTGGAGAACGAGTCGCTCGAAGACAACCTCTTTGACCTGGCGTCGTACTCGCTGCTCGCCCTCCTGCTGCACCGCGAGGAACGCGATGGCTGAGCCACTGTCTGACGCCTACCTCCAGCAGTGCGAGTTCGACGCTCGCCGTTTCCAGGGCGCCTACACCGGGACGGCTGGCACGCTCGCCGGTCACGTGATGCGACTGCTCGCGGAACTCTCCCGCGTGAAAGGACGCCTGGCCGTGACCATCGCCCAGCGTGACGAGCGGCCGTGCCTGTCGCACATCCGTGGAGATTGAGCCGGGCGGCGGGTTGAGGCGGCGTAGGGTCATCCTTTCCCCCGCGACGCCTCCCCGCTTGCCCGGTTGACATACGTTAAGCCGCTGGCCTATCGCCTCCCTGCGGCGGCTCGTTCAGGTCTAGCGGCGGGAGGAAGTCCAGCCCCCGGCTCGTCTCTGTGATCCTCGGATCAAGGTAGTGCCCGCGAGTCATCGCCGGATCGGCATGGCCAAGGTGGGCGGTGGCGTCCCCTCCGGCAGCCGCGACGTATGAGGCGGACGCCTTGCGGATCGCGTGGAACGCCCTGGATGGCACGCCAGCCCGTTTGCACAGCAGACGCATAGACGCATAGTGCGACAGCGGATGGCCCGTCCTGGGCCACACCAGAGCGTCTGGCGAGCGTCTGAACTTCTCCAGTTCAGCGGCGAGCTCGGCGGTGATCGGGGCCACGAGATCCCGTTCCCGGCCCTTGCGGGTTTCCGCGAGGAACAGCAGCCGACCGTGCGTCGTGTCCACCTCGCGCCACCGCAGGGCCAGGAGTTCTCCGATGCGGCACCCAGTCTGCCACGCTGTCTGCAGCAGGGTGCTCCACCACCAGGCGGACGGCAGCCCAGACATGAGCGTGCGGCGTTCCCTAGCCGTCTTCACGAGTTTGCTCATCTCCTCGACCGTGTACGCCGTTGGTGCCCGCTTCACCTTCTTCTGTCGCGGCAGGCCCGGCCATTCGCCTGGGTGGAGCTTCTTCCGGCAAGCCCAGTTCCAGATCGCCAGCAACTGGCTGCGATCCTTGGCAACCGTATGCGGGCTGACCACGCGGCCTCGGCACGGGTTGGTCGCCCGCCACCGCAGGAACTTGGACACCGTCACGTCTTCGAGGTCCGTGACCAGCGGCTCGCGCCCCAGGAACTCCTTGAACTTGTCGATCGTGTGACCATAGAGCGACACCGACCGATCCGACAGATTCATCAGCAGTGCGTACCTCTCCAGCAACTCGTGCAACGTCATCTGACACCTCCCTTTCTGGCCTTAAGCCTACCGAGGTGTACAAGCGTTCAATGGAGCCCTCTCCGCTGAAACTTGCCCCCGGCAGTCGATCCTAAGACGGGTCGGCTCGCCGGGGCAAACGGCAGGATTGAAAGTGCGGGCGGTTTGACTGTTGCGGCTCCGCCACTACGATTGGGGCATGATTGCAATGGCGGTTCAAGACGATTGGATTTCGGTCTCCAGGGCCGCCGAGATCGCGGACTGCTCTGAGCAGTTCATCCGACGAGAGCTCCACGAGCACCTGCCACGTGACGCCAACGGCAAACCCACGGCAGACCGAACTAGCGGCGGCCGCCTCGACGGCTGGCTCGTCAACGGGCGAGCCTGGAGCGTGAGCCGTGTGTCGGCGGAAGCCCTAAAGGTCACTCTGTCCAGCCGAGCTGGCCGGCGGAAGCGTGCCGCCAAGAAGCGGAAGTCCCGCTAATCCCCGGCAAAAACGGGGTCCGAAAAAAATCTTCTCAAGCCCCCTTGCACGAAGTTGCGATACTGCTACTATGTGGGCGTCAGGCACATGAGACCTGACGCAACGCCAGCCTGGAGGCGAAACGATGAACACTTACCGCAACACCAACTACACGAAGCGTGACTACGAGACGACCAACCTTGTGGCCTGCGTGGCCGACGTGGCCCCTGGTCCGGCTTGGGAGCTGTGCGACGCAACGATCCTTGACGGACTCTCCCAGCTGTGGATGCAAGCCGGAGTCCGGTACTACGGACACCTGTAGGAAACCACCCTGCCAGCCGGCAACAGGGCCGGCTTGTTTTTGGCCAAGGAGGGCCATGTCATGAAACGCCGCTGGAACGCAGCGATGCAGGCTTTGGTTCTGATCCGCATCGGCCAGGAGCTCGGCACGGATTCGCCAGCGGCACGCGCGGTGCACGATCTGCTCGAGCTTCTGGCCTCTGTTCCGTGGAAAATTCTTGGTTGCCCATAGTTGCCGTACCGCAACAGGTGCACGCAATTTCCAGTACCCTCATTTTGTTGGTTGCCCCCGCTTGACGACGCGCTGAACACCCGTATAGTTTCGACCCAACCAAAAGGAGAATCGCCATGCACGCTGATCCCCACGCCCGTGAGTACCTCGCCGCCGTCGCCGCCATGCCCGAGCACACCGTATCGGGCGGCACGACGCGGCTCATCGACGGGCAGCTGGTCACGACCTACGCGGTTGGCGACCGCATCCGGTTCATCGAGAAGGGCCAGAAGCTGAACGGAGTCGTGGTGGAGGTGCTGTCCGACGACACGTACCACGTCCGCCGGCACGTGCCCGATCACGGCAACCTGCACTACGCGGTGACGGCCGACCAGATCACGCCGTTCTGAACGAAGCAAAGGACCGTCGCCTGGTGGAACCAGACGGCGGAAGGAGCCCGGTGGAACCGGGGCAGCAAGGACGCACGAACCACCCGCAACGCAGGACGCCGAGCGGGATTTTCACAACGCAGAAAGGACGCGAGATGAGCACGGAAATCAGCACACAACGGGCAGGCGGACTTGCCCTCCAGACGTTTGACGATGCTTTCAAGTTTGCTCGCATGGTTTCGGCCAGCGAGTTCGCCCCGAAGGACTTCAGGGGCAAGCCCGAGTCGTGCATGCTGGCGATCCAGCACGGCAGCGAAGTCGGCCTGTCGCCGATGCAATCGCTGCAGTCGATTGCCGTGATCAACGGTCGCCCGACGATCTGGGGCGATGCCGCTCTGGCCCTGGTGCAGAGCAGCCCGGTCTGCGAGTACGTCCGCGAGTACACGGAAGGCGAAGGCGACGGCCTGGTGGCCGTCTGCGAAGCCAAGCGGCGTGGCTACCCGGCCCCGACCGTCGTGCGGTTCTCGGTGGCCGACGCGAAGAAGGCCGGGCTGTGGGGCAAGACCGGCCCGTGGCAGCAGTACCCAGCCCGCATGATGACGCTGCGAGCCCGAGGCTTCGCCCTGCGTAACGCCTTCGCAGACGCTCTGCGTGGGCTCATAACGGCCGAGGAAGCGCAGGACTACCCGACGCCTGCCACGGCCCCTGAGCCGGCACGCGAGCCCGTGGTCGTTCGGCCGAAGTTCGACGCCACGGCGCCGGCTCCAGCCGCGAAGGCGACCGAGGAAGACCTGCAGAAAAGCCGCCTCTCGGTCAATCGCACTAGCGACCTGGCGGTGCTCAAGGTGATGCGGTCGAAGGTGGACGAACGGCTGAAGTCGGGCTTCTACACGCCCGCCCAGGCAGACGAACTGCTGAACCTCATCGCCGGCAAGATCGAGTTCCTCACCATCGAGCCCGAGGACAGCGGCACCGACTTCGCCCACGAGGCGGCCGAGCATGAGGTGCAAGCATGAACTGGGTCATTCGCCAACACGGCACCGCGATCGGCGTCGGCTCCGCAGCCGACATCGTCGTGGGCCGACTGGAGTACCTCGTTGAGAAGCAGCCCGCCAACCCGCGACGGTTGCTTGCGGAAGCCTTGGACTACGCCCGCGCCTTGCGTGGATGGGTCAAGGAGAACCAGCCGCCGTTCACGATTCGCGGACTTGTGACTGGCGAGCAGCAGCACGGCGTGGATACACGGAACGGCGTAAGGCCAGGAGGAAAGCCGGGGCCAATGAGCGACGGGTGACACAGAGGCACGCCATTGCCCCAGCGGCTGCATCGGGCCGCATTGGTCGCCAAGCGGTGAGTGGCGAGTAACGACCGCAGTCGCTGCGTCACCTCCCGACGTGAGGCGACCGCGCCGGGCGTAACCCGGCAAATACACCACGGAAGGAATGACATGAAACGCATTTGCAACCGCTGCAACACCAAGCGAAGCCCGCGAGTGACGCGGTGTTTGAAGTGTGGCAGCCCAGAGTTTCGCACTGAAGGGGAGAAGAAATGATTGCAGTATCTGGCCGATATGCGGCGTTCCTTGAATCGAAGCAGCAACTCGACGGCGACCACGGGTTCACGCCAGAGTTCCTGCCTGGCTGGCTCTTCGACTACCAGCGGCACCTCATCGAGTGGGCTTGCCGCAAGGGTCGCTCGGCGATCTTCGCCGACTGCGGCATGGGTAAGACGCCAATGCAGTTGGTGTGGGCTGAGAACATCCGCCAGCAAACAGGCAAGCCGGTGCTGATCGCGACCCCTCTCGCTGTCAGTTACCAAACAGTCGAAGAGGCGAAGCGGTTCGGTATCGACGCGGTGCGGTCGAGTGGCGGCAAGCCGGAAGCCGGCATCGTGGTCACGAACTACGAACGGCTGCACAACTTCGCCCAGGGCGATTACGGCGGGATGGTCTGCGACGAGTCGAGCATCCTTAAGAACTTCGACGGCTCAACAAAGGCTCTCGTCACCGAGTTCATGCGTCTGATTCCGTATCGGCTGCTGTGCACTGCAACGGCCGCCCCAAACGACTACCACGAACTTGGTACGTCCAGCGAAGCCTTGGGCTATCTCGGCTATCAAGACATGCTCTCGCGGTTTTTCAAAGAGGATGTCATCAAGGACTACCTCGGCTGGGGCCGCAAAAGCTATCGCTTTCGCGGGCACGCCGAGGAACCATTCTGGCGGTGGGTTTGCTCGTGGGCGAGGGCGTGCCGCAAGCCGAGCGACCTCGGATTCGATGACGGAAAACTCGTCTTGCCGCCGCTCCGCGAACACGAGCACGTCGTGCATAGCAGCAAGACGCGGGCCGGGATGCTTTTCTCACTGCCGGCCGACACCCTGCAAGAGCAGCGCGAGGAGCGGCGAATCACGCTCGAGGACCGCTGCGAGGCGGCGGCTGGACTCGTGGCATCACATTCCGGTTCGTCAGTTGTGTGGTGCCATCTGAATGACGAAGCCGACCTGCTGGAGAGGGTCATTCCAGACTGCCGGCAAGTAAGCGGGTCGCAGAGCGAAGGCGAGAAAGAGGAGCTCTTGCTTGCGTTTCAGTCGGGACAGCTGAAGCGGCTGGTTACCAAGCCGAAGATCGGTTGTTTCGGGTTGAACTGGCAGCACTGCCACAACGTCGTGACGTTCGCCTCTCACTCATGGGAGCAGTACTACCAGGCCGTGCGGCGGTGCTGGCGATTCGGTCAGACGCAGCCCGTAGATGTGCATGTCATCGCCACTGAGGGCGAAGTAGGTGTGCTCGCGAATCTGCGACGCAAGGCCAACGCCGCCGACCGCATGTTTGAGTCACTTGTTCGGCACATGGGTAATGCCATGGCCGTTGATCATCGAAGGACGTTTCCCCACAACGAAAGGATTCCGTCATGGCTGTCAGCGACCAAGTAATCACAAACGAGTACGCGATTTACAACGGCGACTGCTGCGAGGTTCTCCAGAGCATCCCAGACGAGTCGGTACACCTCTCGATCTACTCGCCGCCGTTTGCGGCGGATGGGGCTGGGTGCCTGTACCACTACTCCAGTTCGGAGCGTGACTTGTCGAACTGCCGCAGTCACCAGGAGTTCTTCGACCACTATGCCTTCGTGGTGGGCGAGATCCACCGGGTGACGATGCCTGGCCGGCTGTCTGCCGTGCATTGCATGGACATTCCCAGGAAGACATCGCCTGGAGGGCTGGTCGATTTCCCGGGCGAAATCATCCGACTGCATGAGTCGCTCGGCTGGCGGTTCTGGTGCCGGCACTTTATCTGGAAGGAGCCGCTCGGTGTCCGCAATCGCACGATGGCGAAGGGGCTCGCCCACAAGCAAGTTGTGACCGACGCGAGCCTGTGCGACGTTGCATCTGCGGATTGCCTGTTGCTTTTCCGCAAGGAAGGGGAGAACCAGGTGCCGGTCGCGAACCCGAACGGGCTGCTGGAGTACGCGGGCGAGCGTGAGATCCCGGCCGAGTTGCTTACCTATCGCGGGCACAAGGGCAAGCAGATCGAGAACCGCTATTCACACTGGATCTGGCGGCAGTACGCATCGGCTTTCTGGGATGACATACGAATCGAGCGGACGCTGCCCTACAAGCAGGCCCGCGAGGACGATGACGAGCGGCACATGCACCCGCTGCAACTCGACGTGATCGAGCGGATCGTGCATCTGCGGAGCCTGCCCGGCGAGACGGTGCTCACACCTTTTATGGGCGTTGGCAGCGAGGCGTACGGGGCTGTGCTCAACGGTCGCAAAGCGATCGGGGTGGAGCTGAAGCCGGCGTACTACAGACAGGCTGTAAAGAACATGGAAGAGGCGGCCCGCGGCCGGAAGGCCGAGGCGACCCTCTTCGACGCGGAGGCCGTGGCATGAGCGTCTTCCTCGACTCCAAGTGCGATCTTCCGCTGTTCACGCAGCGAGCCCCGAGCGTCAACGGCTCGATCACATCGGCCAAGGCGGCCGACTCGCTCGGGCCGGCGACGCTGAACGCGATGCAACGGCGTGTGCTCGAGCTGCTCGCGGCGACGCCGGACGGGCTCACTGACGAAGAACAGCAGCGGCTGCTTGGGATGAACCCGTCCACGCAGCGGCCACGGCGGATCGAACTTGCACGGCGTGGTCTTGTGGTTGAGGCCGGGACCAGGCGGACGGCGAGCGGACGGATGGCCACTGTGTGGAGGGTTGCGTGATGGCGAAGCCGCAGTGGCTGCAGGACAAGGAACGCGACGACCTGGCGGAGCGCAAGGCCAAGTACGAGCAGACGCGAGATCTCGATTTGGAGGAGTGCGTCATCGCCTACTGCAACTGGCGAACTGACGGGCACCAAGGCTCGTTCGATTTGTTCAAACGCGATTGGTACGCGCGACGCGGGAAGGCCATATGACTGCCGAAGATGGCGTGGAGCGTGACGTGGCTGACGACGCAACTAACACAATCGAATCGATTGAGAATCTCAAGATTGAGCCTCTGTATGCACCAGAGGAAAAGTTTGCCAACCCGCGAGACCACATGGGCCGAACGGCGATTGACGTTAAGTCGCTTTGCGACAAAACATCTGAGTGCAAGTGCCCTGTATGTGACCACAAACTCATTGTCCGCGCTGGCGAGCAAATTGCGGTTCATTTCGCGCACGCAAAGGGACGCAAAGACACATCGTGCAAAGGCGGATTCGAAACTCCTTGGCACAGATGCGCAAAACTGGCCGCCGGTATGCGTGAAGGATGGTTGCACGAGTTCACTGACAAGACAGACAGGCATAGCAGGTTCGATGCCTATAACGCATTTACACATCAAGCGTTTGAGGCCGTTCACTCTCTGAGCGAAACGTACGTTGACAAGCAGAGGTCGCTTGCCGGCCTAGGAATATCTTGTCAGTGGCTTTTTGACTCAGCAGGAGATTTCGCAAACAGGAATCCTCTACCTCTAAACATAGACAGCGCAGTTGACGGATTGCTTGAGTGCCACGATCTGCTTAGCAAAAAGGCTATTGAGATAATTCAGGAAATTGGCCCAGAGCATTGCTTTCTTCACTACCTGGGCCTTGCTTGGAAATGGGTCGGAGTTGACAGGTGGCAGGCTTGCTCGCCTGTTAGCGACATACAGAAGCTGTGTACAGGCGAGCGAGGTATTAACAGGCTCTTGATTGACCTTCGCGCGCGAGGCGATATGCCGCAGGAAAAACTGGCGTTTCGCAATGGCGATCTTGTAAGCACAGCCTGGCAGGAAATTACACCGCAAAAGTTGCTTTTCGCTGTCAACGAACGCAAAGAGCAACTGCTTGAGCACTGGCGTCGAATCAAGCGAAATAGGCAATACAGCCGTCGCAAGAAAGGCACGCAGCAGTATCGACCGAGCACTGAGCAAGACATTGCAACTCGGTCAAGACCTGTGTGCGAACTGATCGCAGAGCGTGCCGCTCTTTCGGAGCAACTTAATTCGTACAGCCCAACGCTATCGCAATCGGCAGACGATCAGTCTGGATGCACTGCCACGGAAGATCCGTTTGCTCGAATCCGCAGGACTTGGGTTGAGTATTGCGAGTCGCGTGGGTGGCGGCAGTAAGAGGCAAGGATGCAACACAAAAAGACATTCACGCAGCTGCTGCTACGTGAGATCCGTGCTCACTTTGAGCACAAGGCCACCGACCCGTCCGTGCCGTACCAGCACGCCGACGTGTACTACGCCGTGGCTAGAGAGATCGGACGCATGACGCCGCAGTTTGTTGCCGAGGCTCGCAGGCAACTCGGATGGCAGGACGCTGTGCAGCAGCACGAGGAGGCTAGTCGTGGCCGCTGACACTCGCGTTGACGTTTACCTGCCGCTGTACGTTCGTGACTTCCTCACCAGCACAATCGGCTGGACTGCGGAGGAACGCGGCCACTACCTGACTCTACTGATGATCCAGTGGGACAGAGGCTGTCTGCCGGCTGACCTGGCTGACCTTGAGCGGCTTTCTGCTGGCGTCGGCAAGTGCTGGAACGTCCTGTCGGAGAAGTTCCCGACCTGCGAAGACGGCACCAGGCGGAACGCCAAGCTTGAGGAGCACCGCTGCCGGTGCGTCGAGATCCGCGAGAAGCGATCACAGGCTGCGAAGTCTGCGGCGTCTGGGAGGTGGTGCGGCGATGCGTCACGCATAGCAAACGCACAGCAAACGCATAGCAAACGCATGGCAAACGGATGCCATCCAACGTCAACGTCAACGTCAACGTCAAATGCAGGGATTTCTCCTGACGGAGAAATCATTCAACCGGCTGCGCCGGTTGTTGCTACGAGCGATCCGCCGAAGCGGCGGACACGCTCGCAGCACCACGAGCCGATCCGCTGGACTTTGGATGCGGGCTGGGAGGGAATCACCGAGGCAGACCGCAAGACTTGGGCCGAGGCGTACCCAGCGTGCCTGGTTGACATCGAGCTCCTGCGTGCGGCCGAGTGGCTGCGTGGGAATCCGACGAAGGCCAAGAAGTCGAACTGGCGTCGGTTCTTCGTGGCATGGCTGACACGCTCGCAGGACAAGGGCGGCACGAATCGCAGCGCTGGCAAGACGCCTGAAGACGTTGCCAAGCGTGCGGCCTTGGATCGCAAGGCGAGGGAGTTTGCCGAGTACCGACCCGCCACCTATCGACGCCCCAAGGAAGTCGCCGCGCTTGCGGCTGGAATGAAACTCAAGGAGGAGGATCTATGAGCGAGACGATTCAGCCACCAGCAACCGACCGCCAGCGAGAGATCCTCGACTTCGTCCGCGAACGCACCGCGATCTGCGGCCCGACCGTCCGCGAGATCATGGAGCACTTTGGGTTCCGCAGCCCCAACGGTGCCATGTGCCACATCCTGGCCCTGGAGCGGAAGGGTCTCATCCGCCGTCGCGCCGGCCAGACGCGTGGAATCGAGGTGGTGTCATGAGCCGCCGCAAGCCTTCCCCGCAAGCCGTCGCTGATGTCTGCCTAGCCTCGGCGTGGCGTGACGAGATTGACGATGAGTCGAGACTGCTGTTGGAGCAGGCCCACGACACGATCGTCGCGCTGATGGCTCGCCTGGTGGCCACCAGCAAGGTGCTTGAGGTGGTCGAGGCCGAGATGGCGTCGATGCGTTTTCCGCTGCTCGGGGACGATCCGGGGATGTCGCTATGACGCTCGAGCAATTCGCCCTGATTTCACTGGGCCACATAAGTCTCGCCTGCACGTTCGTGTTGGGCGTTTTGGTTGGTTGTTCTCTCTCAAAGAAAAGGATTTCACATGGCTACGGCAACGAAGGAACGTCGCAAGACTGGTGGCATCACATTGAGCGCCGCCGATTTGAAGAGTGCTCTCGCCGCTGTCAGCCCGGCGGTGCCAACAAGGGCACCAAAGCCGGTCCTGACGAACGTGCGTCTCGGTGACGGGCTCGTCACCGGCACGGACCTCGAGGTGCGGATCGACGCCGCCATCGACTACCACGGCGATGCGATGCTGCTGCCGCACTCGCGGCTCATGGCGATCCTGAACGCCGCCGGTGGCGACGAGGTGACGCTGGAGCAGAAGGGCACGTCGTGCGTCGTGCGGTGTGGGCACGGCACGTGGACGCTGCCCGTCGAGGACGCGGCGGAATACCCGATCTGGGAACCGAAGGACGCCAAGCCCGTGACGCGGCTCCCGGCGGACCAGTTCGCTCGTGCGGTGCGTGGTGTGGTGTTCGCGGCCGACCAGGAGTCGAGCCGCTATGCCCTCGGGGCGGTGCTGGTGGACGTAAAGGACGGCGTGGTCAACTTCGTGGCCACGGACGGCCGCCGGCTGTGCTCGTGCGAGATGGAGCACGACCTGGCGGTGGATGACTCCACGACGCTGGTGCCGAGCCGGGTGATGCAGATCATGGCCCGCGTCGCGGTGGCGGCCGGCGAGGACTCGGTGCAGCTGGAGGCCACGGCGAACGAGCTCCTGGCCACCATCGGTGGCACGACCGTCACGGCCAGGCTGACCGAGGGCCGCTTCCCCCGGTGGCGCGACGTGATCCCGGCGGACGGTGGCGAGCCGACCACGGTGCTGGCCACGGAACTGCTGTCGGCGACCAGGGCGGCAGCCATCGTGACGAGCGAGCAGTCGAAGGGCGTGCAGTACACGTTTACGAAAGAGGGCATCCACCTGCACGGGCAGTCTGCCGAGGCCGGCGAGTCAAGCGTGACGTGCGAGATCGTGGAGGCCGGCAAGGCGTGCAGCGTGAAGCTCGATCCGGTGTTCGTCCGCGAGTGGCTCTCGGGCCTGCCGGCTGACGGCGAGCCCACGGTGAGCGTCCAGGCCACTGATTCGCAGTCGGCCGTCGTGCTTCGCACGGACACGTTCACCGGCGTCATCATGCCCCTGGCCACGGAGTGACCATGGCAGCCCGTATCGACTACGACAAACTGCTGGTGCTGCGGTCTGAGGGGCTCACGGCATCTCAGATCGCAGCCCAGCTGGGCTGCTCCGAGGACAGCGTGCACCGAGCCACGCGGAAGTTCGGCCTGGAGCGACGCAGCAGCGGCAAGCGGCCGAAGCTGTCCGCAGCCGAGATCCATCGGCTGTGGGTGGAGCGAGTTCCGACGCAGGAGATCGCCGACAGGTGCGGCGTGTCCATCGGCACGATGTACTCGTACGCCCAGCGGATGAAGTTGCCGAAGCGGCCGAAGGTGGAGAAGGAACGCAGCACGGTGGACCCGTCGCCAGACGAGATCGAGCGGCTGAAGGCAATGCTGAAGGAACGGCACATCCAAGAGCGGATGCGTGAGGACGTGACGAACACGCACAGCAAGGTGAGCAAGTGGCGGCGAGGGACATTTCAGCCGAGAGGTGTGGCATAACGCACAGGATAAGCGGCGGCTTCGCCGTCCGCTTCATCCGCTGGTTATGGCTTGAGCCACACTGGAGAAAGCATGAGTTACGACTACCAAAAAGAACGAGCAGGGTTGTTCACCGAGCACGGCGTGGAAACTCTGACCGTGATTCGCGACAACGCCAAGCTGTTGTTGAAGGCGGCTGGAGCGTTCACGGCGGGCCACGCTTTTGAAAAGGCGACCGGCAGTTCTTGGACGATGCTCGCGGCGCTGGACTATCTGGTCGAAAAAGGCGAAATCGTTCGCGTCACGCGCGATGGCGATACATGGGGGCAGCATCAGGTTTTCACGGCACCACGCCAATAGCCATAACGCGGAAGCTGAGCGGCGGCCCCTGGCCGTCCGCTCCAGCGCTTGGTTCTCAGGTATGATTCTTCAAACCAAAAGGAGGGATTTATGACGACCAAAGCGAAGGATGAGGGCGATTTGTTTCTTGCTGATTGGAATGATGCCTCGCAGGTTAACACCGTCGAGCGGTGGACCGAACTTTGGGACAAGTGGTTCATTTGCAGGTTTTCGGAACTGCGAAAGCAGGTCGAGGTCGATGGTGGATTCGGAGACAACGAAGACGAAGCTCCATGCGTGTACGCAACCCATGACGAGATGGTGAACTGCGAGTTGGGCGGCGGTGGCAACGTCACTCCACGGGAATCTTTGGAGAACGTCATTGCGTCCTACTTCGAGCTCAAGGACGGCGACGAAGCCGAGGCCGCAATCCGAGCGGCAGTCGAACGTGGGATCGCCAAGGGGCGGGAGCGGTTTGCCTGAGAACGCCAGCGATCAGCGGCCCGCGACCTATGGCCATGAACAAACCAACCGACGCTCTCGCGGGTCCGCTGCATCGCGTGGTTCTCACGGCATCGCTACTGGCCGGAACTGCATGGACTTCAGAGCCTCGCGGGCAGGAGTACGCTTTGCGGCATGGAGACGCCGTGCTGTTTTGGATTGCCGACGAGCGACAACCGGCCTATGGAGAGGTCTGTTATTTATGGGGCTACGTTCCTGCGATTCATAGCGGCGGCCGGACGTTCCGTTTTTGCGACGTTGAGTGGTGCTACGGCGGACTGTAGGCACAAGTGAGAACCAGTGTTTCTACGGACCCGTATAAACGCCCGGCCCGCTGGATAACACGCCGCATGGATGCGCCGTTCGGCCGCGAGGCACGCGGCGGTGCCAGATAACGTGCCGGATAATGTTGCGAACGCTGCCGTGACTCCTTGACGTTTGACACGCATGCCATCTTCCGTTTGACCCGGCTGACACCGGGCTCTCACGGAGGATTGCCATGCGTTTCTTTCTCGCCTGCCTTGTGGGATTGGCCTGCTTCACGGTTGAAGCCGCCGGCCCGACTGTCGTGGTGACGGCCCAGGATCACGCCACGATCATCGCCCGTCGCGGCGTGCTCGTGCACTCGTCGTGCGGCCAGTACGAAGGGATCGGGTGCGGCTCGACGCCCGAGCAGGCCCGGCGGAACTGCTGCTACTTCGGCAAGCGGGTGATCGTCGAGGAAGGCGTCGCCTACTCGCCGGCCCGTCGCCAGTGGTTCGCCGTGATTCGATACCGGTGAGCCGTGGCCATCACGTTTTCTGTACCTGGCAAGCCAATTCCGCAGCCACGCGTAAAAGTGACTCGGAGAGGCCATGCGTACACGCCAGATAACGGAATCGTGGCGTACCGACAGGCGATAGCCCTGGCGGCGAAAGCCGCCGGGGCGTTGCCTACAGACGAAGCCCCGCTCACGCTCATCATCGACCTTGTTTTCGTCAGGCCAAAGTCGCACTTCAAGGCCAGCGGCGAACTAAATCCACGCACTGCGTTGCGTCTCCCGCCAGGGGATTGCTCGAACTACCAGAAGGGAGTTGAGGACGCATTGAACGGCGTGGCATGGGTTGATGACGTGCAGATCGGAAAAGTCATCACGGAGAAAACGTACGGCACGGAGGCACGGACTACCGTGCGAATCGGATGAGCGTTGCCGTCATCATCCCCAGCCGCAACATGGCCGCGACGCTGCATAATTCGCTCGGCAGCGCGTGCCATCAAGGCCCAGACGAGGTGGTTGTCATTGACGATGCCAGCACCGATGACAGCCTGGCCGTTGTCGAGCACTGGGCCAACCAGTTCCCGTGCGTTCGGCTCATCCGCCACGAGGAAAAGACGCCTTGCCACTTGGAAGCGATGCGGGACGCCTACGAATCCGTGGCGAGCCGGCACATCATCGCCCTGAGTGCCGACGACATCCTGCTGCCTGGGCTGGTAACGGCGATCCGGCGGCACATCGAGTCGCCCGTCTTGTTCACCACCTACGACGTGGTTCGGCCTGACGGATCTTACATTCACGCCGTCAGCCAGGACGTGAGCGAACCGTGCTTGATGACGCCCAAACGCGTGCGTGAGCGTCTGCAGTCAGGACGAAACGCCACCGAGACTGGCATTGGCTCGTCTCTGCGTGCGGACGTGGCCGCCTGGCTCTGGCGTCACCGCTGGCAGGACATGGGGCCTCACATGGACTCCATCGGCTACGCGGCAGCAGCTGCGATCCACGGCGCCACATACCTGCCGATCACCGGGGCTGCTTACACGATGACCGAGAGCAGTTACGGCCGCGACTCAGTGAACACGCAAGAGAAGGCGTTGCAATGGGCGAAGCGTTGTCACGAGTTCCTGGCTCGCGTTGGTGTAGATGACGAGACATCGGACGCACTGATCATGAAACGATGTGGTGTGAGGGTTGAACGATGAACATCCCCGACCATCTCATTTACCCGCTGGAGCCGTTTGCCGAGCTGTACCAGAAACGGTACGCGGAAGGCATGGCCCGGCTGGCCCATTCAAAGGTGGCCTTTGTTGGCCTAGCTCGCAACTGTGCCGTGCGGCTGGCTGAGAACCTCGGGCGGCTCGAGTACCTCGTGCGGTCGTGCAAGTCGTGGGCACTGCACATCGAAGAGAACGACAGCACGGATCAGACGCTTGAAGTGCTGCAGGCATTCGCCGAGGCGTACAAGCAGGCCACGTTCACGTCTCAGACGCTTGGCCGCGAGCACTATGGGGCCGAGTTCGCAGGACGCAGGACGATTGCCCTGGCCGAGTACCGCGACGCGTGCCAACGGTGGGTGCGGGATTGTGCCGCAGACGCCGACTACGTGATCGTCATCGACTGGGACCAATGGGGCGGCTGGTCGCACACTGGGCTTCTCAACGGGATCGGGTGGCTTGTGGAGATGCCTGGGGCTTACGGCATGGCAAGCGTCTCGCTGGTTGAGCATCCTGTCATGGCCATGGGCGAAGACAAAAAGCCGGCCATCACAAAAGGATGGCTGCAATATGACTGCTGGGCGCTGCGTGGAGTTGGCCAGGCGGACTGCTACTTGGATGACTACACAGCTGGGCTCGGCGGATGGAAGCACCAGTGGCTGCCGCCGGTTGGTTCGCCGCCCGTGCTCGTCTCGTCTGCCTTTGGCGGGCTGTGCATTTACCGCACGGAAGCCTTCCTGCAAGGCACATACGACGGCGTGAAAGACTGCGAGCACGTTCCGAAGCACGCAAGCATCGCTAAGGCGACGGGCCAGCACTTGTACTTGAACCCGTCGCAGCGATGCGTCATGGCTTGGATGAAAGACGATGAAGGGCATCACGGCGACCATTAGCGTTGCCGCATTCCGAGCCGATTGGCTAACGCACATGCCGATGCGGGCACTGTGCCAGCGGTGGACTATTAGCCGCGACCAAGTCATCCGACTGAAGCATGTCTGGCATCTGCCACCACGGCACGACAGGCGACTACGGGCCAAGCCAGTACGGCAGCGTGACCCGACGCCCCGCGAGATCCTGCAGGCCACGAAGGAGATCCAGGCGACGTGGACCGAGGAAGTCCGCGAGGACCGCCGCGTCATCAAGACGCAGGTGGTGACGCTCAAACGGATCGAGATGACCGACGAAGCCCGCGAGGCGTTTGAGGACCAGGCCGGCGAGGTGCAGTGGTGAGCGGCAGCGATCACGTACATCGGCGGATCGTTGTGGAGTACGGGCAACTGTACGCGTACTGCTACATGACTGACGGGAACGGCAAGGTGCTCGAAGAAGAGCGGTTCCGCCAGCCGCTTCGCCTGGACCGCAAGGACGTGGCAGACGAGGCCGAGGACTGCTACCGCTCGGTGTGGGATTGGCTGAACGACACCGTCAACGTCACGCCGCTGCAAGGGGATGAGGACGAGGGGGCAGAATCGGGGGAGGAGGACACGCCGTGACGAACTACGAAGCCACGCCCGCCGAGCTCGATAAGTACGGCACCAACTTGAACATCTGGCAGCAGATCCAGCTGCTCTCGGCTTGGTCGCCGCTCATCGGCTACGGCCAGCGGTTCGTCAATGAAGTCGATCCGTACAAGCGAAGCATCATCGTCGGCGAAGCCTGCGAATGGCTGGCATCGAAGACCAAGGCCGTGACCGATGACCAACTCGTGCGGCTCATCTCGGACGTGCTGAAAACCAAGGAAGGCGAGGCACTGGTGCGGTTCGCCCTGCTCCAAGTCGAGGGCCGCAAGTGAATGTTGAACACGCATTTCGTGCCGGTGCCCTCGCTCTGGCGGTTGCTCTCGCGGTGGCTCCCTACTGGCCGCAGATCAGAGCGGCCGCGAGTCGTGCGTTGGAAGCCGCAAAAGAAAAAGCCGGTCTCCTGAGTCGCCTTGCCGCCATTGCTCTGCTGGTCGCTGCCGCCTGGGGCAAGGTGCCGCTGCCGACGTTGCCAGCCAGCCCCGTGGCTCCCGTGGCCGTCGAGACGCCGAGTGCCGAGATGCAGACGTTGGTGCAGCCGATTGCCGATGCCCTGCGTGGTGCGTCGGCCGTGGATCGTGCCCTGTGGGCCGAAGTCTGGAACAAGGCCGCGACGGTGGCGGCTGGCGATGCCGTCACCACCGAGGTGGTCTTCACGGACACTCGCTCGCTGCGGGCGTTTACGGCGTTGGCCGTGGACATCGCCTGGCGTCGAATCGGGCAGCATGTGCCCGGCTCCAATGAATCGCTGCGGACGGCCGTAGAGGCCGCGTACGGGTCCGCTGTTGGCACGGACGTTGTGCCGGTCACTGCGGACCTGCGGGGCCGTTATGTGGCGTTCTGTCGTGCCGTGGCATGGGCCGGCGTCAACGGGGGCTGACGCATGGCCGAGCATGGCATGGGCTACGTCCCCGACCCAGAAGGTGCCGAGGCGTTCGTAGCGACGCTGCCGCATCCGACGCTCGCAACGGCCGGGCCGGATCTCAAGGCGGCCGATCAGGACGTGCTTCTGTACCCAGCCCTGTTGGCGTGCGACAGCAAGTGGAAGCGTGGCTCGCAAGGCAACGTCGGCTCATGCGTCGGCTGGGGCGCGAGCCTGGCCGTAGACGTGCTCGCCGCGTGCGACATTCACTGGCGGAAAGAGCCGGAAGCCTGGCACGGCCGCACCATTGAGGCGAGCTTGTACGGCTTCTCGCGGGTGGAGGCTCGGGGCCAGCGCACGAACACCGGAGGCGACGGCAGCACGGGCTTCCATGCCGCGAAAGCCATCCGTGACTTCGGCTGCCTGCACTACGGCGTTGATTACGGCGGCACAGTGATCCGCGAGGAAGGAAAGCAGCAGCGGGACCGTGAGTGGGGCCGCTCTGGAGTGCCCGAGGTGCTCGAGCCGTTCGCCAAGCAGCGGCGGTGCAGCGAAACGACGCTTGTTCTGTCGTTTGATGACTGTGCCCGAGCCATCAGCAATGGCTATGGGGTCGTTTTCTGCAGTGGCCAAGGCTTCAGCATGAGCCGCGATGAAGATGGCTTTTGCAAGGCCGGCGGGGTCTGGTGGCATTGCCTCTTTGGGGGCGGAGTCCGGTTCGGCAAACGCCCAGGCGTGCATATCTGGAACAGTTGGGGCGAATCCAACACAGTCGGTAAGCACTACCCAAACGACATGCCGCAGGCCGTGCGTAACTGCTCGTTCTGGGCTGATGCGGATGTGATTGACCGCATGTGCTCGGGCCGTGATTCCTACGTCTACGCCGGGTACAGCGGGTTCAAGCCGTCGCAGATGCCCGGCAACTGGCTGGAGGGCATCCTGTGAGATTCCTGCTGGCATTCGCCGTCGTGCTCGTTGGATGCGTTGCCACGCTGCCCGGTGACAACGGCGTCACCGCCGACCTGGCCTGCGAGACAGCCCGCATGGTCGTGCAGCTGCGGCACGAGATCGCCCCCAGCCCGGCCAGCGACAAGTGTGACAACTGCGACGGCACCGGGAAGATCGGCGACGGCCGCATCGTCATGCCTTGCCCGATCTGTAAAGGAACTGGCAGAAAATGACACTTTCCGACTTGCAGACGCACGTCTGGGATCGCCTGCCGACGCTACAGCGATCGGTTGCCGGCCGTCGCATCGTCTCGCGGATCGTGAAGTCAGCCGTCCGAGGCTGGCCCCTGCCGGTGCTCGAACAGTGCAACGCCGACGAAACGCAGGTCGTGGCCAAGCACTACACCAAGCAGATCGAGCGGGCCGCCCGCCACGAGTTCGGCATGGGCATCATCCTGACGCTGGTGCTTGGGGCTCTTGTGCAAGAGGTGGTAAAGCTCTTGGTTCAATGGTGGCTCGATCGACAGGAGAACCGCACGCAGATGCGTCTACTGATGCGTGAGGCACGGAACCATGACTGAGGCAGCGAAAGACACCGTGTTCGGCATCATGGAGCGATGGGGCTTTCCGGTGCTCGTGGCACTCGCGGCAGGGTATATCCTGCGGAACGACGTGCTGCTGCCCCTGGTAGAAGAGCACAGGTCGTTCGTGAAGCAACTCGGCGAGACGCAACGCGAGATCAGCCAGGCCGTCGCGGAACAGACGAAGTTGCTTTACGCGTTGCAGCAAAAAGCAGCCAAGGTGGAGAACTGACGCATGGGGATGAGCCCGAAACTGTTGCGGCCCAGAGCGAGCGGGTTTAACCCGAAGAGCATCAGCGGGCTGTCATTGTGGCTTGATGCCTCCGACTCGTCTTCGATCACGACATCGACCGGCGTGTCGGTCTGGGCCGACAAAAGCGGGAACGGCAGGAATGCAACACAGACAACGGGCGGAAAACAACCTGCATATACCAACACCATCAACGGCCGAAAAGTCGTCTCGTTTTTGGGCGTTGACGACACCATGCAGATTGCCGCAAACGCGGCATTCAATGCCACATCGCAGACGATCATTATCGTCGCAAAACAAAGCACAGGCGGTAATCAGTCGCTGTGGTACAAGGCGGACGGCAGCAGCGCTAATGGCGTCATCATGCGATACAGAACTGGCGGAGTAACATTCTGGCACTACCAGAAAAACGACGGTTCCTCTGAAACAATCGGCACAAGCAGTGCTACTCTTTCAAACGTAAACGTGTGGTCGATTGTCCTTGAGCCGACAGCCCAGGCTGGATGGACTAACGGAACAGCAGCAAATACCGCCACTGTAACCACGGCCTACGACAACAATAGCGGCCCGTGGCTCGGCTCGCGGCGAGATATCGGCGAGTATTTCATTGGCGACATCGCTGAGGTTCTTCATTGGAATAGAGCGCTGACTGCCGCAGAACGCCAGAGAGTCGAGCGGAATCTCGGCAAAAAATGGGGAGTCACGGTCGCATGACGCCGCACCGTTTCTTCCGCAGCGACGAGGCAACATACGAGAGCGTGCGTGCCACGCTGGATGCTGCGTGGGGACTGCCAAATGACAAAGCTACGACGACTTGCATCGCGCCCGCCAACACCGCTCCGAGAGACGCATCTGGCCGCCTGCTTGTTGGGTTGCTTCCTGAATGGCTGACCTGGGAGCCAGCGGCGACTCTGCTTCCGCAATTGCTTTCCAGCGGCGCCGTTGAGGAGATCACCGATGCCGATTACCAGGCGGCGCTCCTGCCGCCGGATCCACTGCAAGGCTAACGCCCCCCAACCCTAGCCTAAAGACACAGGAGACCACGCATGGCCGACTCGATCATCTCGCGCAAGTACCGCGACTTCGACATCACGCTGCACACCGCCACGAGCCTGGCCACCACGCTCGACATGCGTGACGTTGCAGGGGCGGTGCTTTCGATTGGCACGATCTCCACCAATGCCAGCACGCTGCAGATGTGGGTAGGCGTAACGCCTACCGGCACGTTCCGCCGGCTGTACAAGTCGGACGGCAGCGTGGCTGATCTCACGCTTGCCGCGTCCAGCACGGACGGCCGGGCCTACTCGCTGCCCGATGAAGTGTTCGGCACCGAGTTCCTGAAGATCGTCTCGGCCACGACGAACAGCACCGGCACGGCTGGTGTCGTGATGCTCAAGAGCTAGGGCATGCCCCAGCGGATTCCAACCCACCGGCCGCTCAGGCTGCGTACCGCCGCAAGGCGTGACGAGAGCGGACGGCCCAATGCGGCACAGCGTGGGTATTGCTCTGCAGCCTGGTTCAAGACGCGTCAGGCCGTGCTGATCCGCGACGCATGGCAGTGCCAAGAGTGCGGCCGAGTCTGTGCGGACAAGCGGGAAGCCCACGTTGACCACGTGACGCCAAAGGCTCGAGGTGGCACGGACGAGCTCGGCAACCTGCGGACTCTCTGCATCCGTTGCCACGGAAGGAAGACCATGCAGGAGCAACGGCGGAAAGTTTGACAACGCACGCAGGCTGAACGTCACACAGGAGGTGTGGCGATGGCTTGCAGGAAGTGCGGAAGCGATTGGACAACGCCGCTCGGAAAGGACTGCAACCGCTGTCCAGTCTGCGACAAGCAGCAGCGGTTTCAAGCAAGGAAGCAGGGCAGGCTCCCTCGGGAAACGCAGAAGGCGTGCAGCGTTTGTGGGGAATTGTTTACAGCCACACCGCAGCGACAGATGGCCATGACTTGCGGCAGCGAATCATGCAGGAAAGCCGGCAATACAGAAAAGTGTCGCCGCCATAAAGCCAGGAAGCGAGCTGGCCTGTCTGTAAAGATGGCACCAAGGCAGTCCAGCCAGCGAAAAAAGACCTGCAAGCGTGAAGGCTGCGAGAATCGCGTGAAGGCACGCAAGCACGATTACTGCAGCCAGACGTGCGCCGGAGCCGATGTCAGGGAGTTCAAGCGTGGCTTCATGGGCCAACCTGCAGCAATAAGGCAGGCAGCCGCATTCGCTGCATGGTTTGTTGATGTTTGGGAGCCACAGCGGCCACGGAGACACAAAAACTACAAGACCAGGCCGCCATGCGAAGTGTGTGGCAATGAAACAAATCACTTGAACGCACGTTGCTGTAGTTATGCGTGCAAGAAGGCGTGGCGTGGGGCAAGGCCGTGCAAGTGCGGCCAGTTGGTTTTGAATGCACGGCTGTTTGGTCACCCTCATTGCGAATCCTGCAAGCGAGAAAGCCGAAGACTGCATAAGAGAATGTACGGCTCGTACCGCCGCCGATGCCGGACATACGGAGGGCATTTCAACAAAGACGTGAGGCCCGCTGATGTGTTTAAGAGAGACAGATACGTTTGCCATATTTGTGGCAAGAAAGCACACCGCCTGTATCAAAGTCATGACCCACTGTCTGCAACTGTGGATCACCACCCGATACCATTGAGTAAAGGCGGCGACCACGACTGGCACAACGTTCGATGTGCCTGCAAGAGATGCAACGAACTGAAGGGCAACAAGTGGGACGGGCAACGTAGGCTCAGGCTTGAGTCCGCTTAGCCGGACAGCACCACCCCCCCGAGGGCGGGGAACGCCTTCGGCTAGCGCCAAATCTCAAAC
>Ga0315900_10001435_pt1 | contig 38022 bp, 33 predicted proteins | sample LakEriMetagenome_FD_203521 | JGI IMG/M metagenome (GOLD analysis project Ga0315900, IMG submission 203521) | Freshwater fungal communities from buoy surface, Lake Erie, Ohio, United States - Buoy 12 MA114 | ecosystem: Environmental > Aquatic > Freshwater > Lake > Lake biofilm | place: USA: Lake...
AGATCCGCGTGCTGCAGTCGACGGTCGGCGGCATCACCGAGGCCGACGTGCAGCTGGCCGACGCCTCCGACGCCGTGATCATCGGCTTCAACGTCGTGCCCGACGAGCGGGCCCGGTCGCTCGCCGACGACAAGGGCGTGCAGGTCCGTCGCTACGACATCATCTACCAGGTCACCGACGACCTGAAGAAGGCGCTCGAAGGCATGCTGGCGCCGGAAAAGAAGGAGACGGAGCTCGGCAGGGCGATCGTCCAGCGGACGTTCAGCATCAGCCGGCTCGGCGTGATCGCCGGCTGCCGGGTGATCGCCGGCATCATCGCCCGCAACGGCCGTCTGCGGGTGATCCGCGACAGCCGGGTGATCGGGGAGTATGGCATCGAGTCGCTCAAACGCGAGAAGGATGACGCCCGCGAGGTCCGTGACGGCCTCGAGTGCGGCATCAAGCTGGCCGGCTTCAACGACATCAAGGAGGGCGACATCCTCGAGTGCTACCGGATCGAGGAAGTCGCACGCACGCTCTCGTGAGCTCACGCCGTCTTCTCAAGGCAGCTGCGGCGGTCCGGGAGGTGGTCAGCATGGCCATTCTCACGCAGGTCCGCGATCCGCGGGTGAAGGACGTGACCGTGACCCGCGTGGAGATGGCGCCCGACATGCGGAACGCGACGGTGCACGTCTCGGTGATGGGCAGCCCGGCCCAACAGCAGCTCGCGTTGCGGGGCCTGGCCCGCTCGGCGGGATTCCTCCAGGCGCAGATCGCGGAGCGGATCGAGACGCGTTACACGCCCCGCCTGCGATTCGAACTCGACCAGGGCGTCAAGCATTCGATCGAAATTGCCCGCGTCCTCGACACCGTGCTGCCTCCCGACGTCGAGGCACCGGCCGAGACCGTCCCCGAGGAGTGACAGGAGCCCCATGACCGCATCGAAGCGCAACGATCGAGCCGCCGCAAAGCCGGTCGCGAAGCCGGCCGTCAAGCCGGCCGCGAAGCCGGCAAAATCCGCCAAGCCGGCAAAATCCGCCAAGCCGGCGAAGGCGCCGCCGCCGAAGCCGAAGCCGGCCACCGCGCCGCAGCCCGTGGCCGAGGTGAAGCCGCCGGTCGAGAAGCCGGCCCCCCGGGCCCAGTTGCTCCCGCGGCTCTTCAAGGCCCTCAAGGCGTCATACAAGCCGGTGCCCGCCAATGTGTCGCGACCGCTCTTGGAGCAGGTGCTCTATGCCTGCTGCCTGGAGAACGCCCGGCCGGAGGCGGCCGAGAAGGCCCTGGCCCGGCTGCTCGCGCAGGCGTTCGATCTCAACGAGGTGCGGGTGACCACCGTCGCCGAGCTCGCGGAGGTGCTTCACGACCTTCCCGATCCCGCCCGGGCCGCGCTCTCGCTGCGGCGGGCGTTGCAAAGCGTCTTCGAGTCGACCTACAGCTTCTCGCTGGAGCACGCCAAGAAGCACTCGCTCGCCCACGGCCTCAAGACGCTGGAGAACCTCCATGGCGTGCCGCCGTTCGTGGTGCAGTACGTCGCCTCGACGGCCCTTGGCGGCCACATGATCCCGCTCGACCACGGCGCCCTCGCCGGCCTCTACCTGACGGGCCTCGTCACGCAGCAGGAATACGATTCGGGCAAGGTGCCCGGACTGGAGCGGCTGATTCCGAAGAAGTCGGGCGCGGAGTTCTCGTCGCTGTTGCATCAGTTCGGCGTCGACTGCCTGGCGAATCTGCACGGCGCGACGGTGAAGAAAGTCGTTCAGGCGGTGAACCCCGCGGCGGGCAAGGACCGCTTCCCCAAACGCGGCGAGCCTTTGCCTGCCCCCAACCCGCCCCCGCCGGCGCCGGGTCGCGAGGCGGCACGGGCCGCCGAGGCCGCCCGCGCTGCAGCCGAGGAGCATCGGCCCGCCGGCCCGCAGGCCGCAGCCCGTCCGGCTGGCAAGACGCCCCTGCCCCCGCCGGGTTCCGGCCCCAAACGCGCCGGTGACAAGTCGGCCACCGGCAAGCCGGGACCCAAGCCGTTCGTCGTCAAGCCGAACGTCGGCAAGCCGCTGACGATCAAGCCGCAGACCACGCCACCGGCCGCGGAGAAACCGCCGGCGAAGCCCCCTGCGCCGGTCGTCAAGAAGCCGGAGGAGCCCAAGAAGCCGCCGGCCAAGCCGGCCGCGAAGCCCTCCGCGCAGCTCGCCAAACGCAAGCCGAGGTGATCCATGGCCGGCCATTCCCACTGGGCGAACATCGCCCGAAAGAAATCGCTGATCGACGCCAAGCGGGGCAAGCTGTGGAGCAAGCTCGCCAAGGCGATCATCGTGGCCGCGAAGCATGGCGGGCCGGATCCGGACGCCAACCTCCGGCTGCGGTATGCGATCGACGCCGCCAAGGCCGTGAGCATGCCCAAGGACAACATCCAGCGGGCGATCAAGACCGGCACCGGCGAGCTCAAGGGGGGCGACCTCGAGGAGTCGCTCTACGAGGGCTACGGCGCCGGCGGCGTGGCCGTGCTGTGCGAGATCCTCACCGACAACAAAAACCGCACCGCTCCGGAGATTCGCAAGATCTTCGAGATGTGCGGCGGCAAGCTCGGCGGCACGGGGTGCGTGGCCTACCTGTTCGATCGCAAGGGCGTGGTCCGGGTATCCCAGGCCTCGTGCAGCGAAGACCGGCTGATGGAGATCGCGCTCGAGGCCGGTGCCGACGACGTGAAGCTGGCCGGTGACCGCTGGGAGGTGACCTGCGAGCCGGCCGCGATGGCGGCGGTGGTCGACGCCGTGCGGCAGGCCGGTCTGGAGGTCGATGCCAACGAGATCGTGCGGATCCCGACGAACACCGTCGCGGTCGAAGACGTGGACACCGCCCGCAAGGTGCTCGACCTGATGGAGCGGCTCGACGACCACGACGACGTGCAGAGCGTGGCGGCGAACTTCAGCATTCCCGACGAGGCGATGGCCCAGTTGGGATAGGTGCCCGGAAGATCGGGCCGCCGCCCGACGCTCGCGGCTTGCAGGTGGTCGCACGCCCGGTCCCACGTGGCGCATGCCTCCAGGCTTGCGAATGCGGGGTGTGGAGACACAGGCCGGACGCGACGGTCAGAGATCGCCGCCTCCCTGCGCATCCCTGCGGGCCTGCGGCGGCTTACGGCGAGGCTCGCCTGGAGGGCGAGCCACCGCCCGGCTGGTCGCACCTCGGCTGCGACCACGCCGGGCCAAGCCTGCCGGGGCCATGGATGGCCCGGCAGGCGTACAGCTAGTGTTTCACCTGCGGCCAGTAGTCGTCGAAGTCGAATTGCGGGCTGTTGTCGAGGTCGTGGCACTCGAGGCAGTTGTTCACGGCCTTCTGCTTTCCCTCCGGCGTGTCGAGCGAGAGCACCAGTTCCTGACGGAGCCGATCCCGCTCGACCTCGCTGGCCCGCACGTCGCCCCGCTCGACGGCCGTGTGGGCGGCGGCCGGCCCGTGGCAGTTCTCGCAGCCCTGGTGGGCGAGATGAGGCGTCGCCTTCATGCCCGCGAAGCCCCCCTCGAAGGGCTCGAACCGCTGCGGCGCCCAGCCCACCACATGACACGACAGGCACTCCGGGTCGCCATCCCGCCGCGGCTTCTGCTCCTCGAGCGTGGTCAGGGCCTTGGCATGCCCCGAGTCCTTCCACACCTCGAAGGCCTCCTTGTGGCAGTCGGCGCAGGCCGCGCTGCCGGCGAACCGCCGGCCCGTGGGATGACGGATCGGCACGATGCCCAGGCCCGAGAGCCCCAGCGTCTCGAGCTTGTTTTGGTAGGCGGCCAGGAGCTTGATCATGTCCTCCGCCTCTCCCCAGCGGGCGTCGAGCGGCACCCGCTGCGACCGGACCGCCGGCTGCGCGTCGGGGTAGAAGCCGATGGCCACCGCGAACATGCCCTTGTGGCCGAGCTCCACGAGGCGGCCGCCCCCGGGGAGCACGGGCAACTCCAGCGGCGGTTCGTCGGCGCCGCCCGCCGTGACCACGATGTCGAACTGCGGATGCTTCGCAGCCAGGGCCTTCGTCTCCTCTGGCGTAGCCGACGAGAGCAGGATCTGGTGGGTGCACCGCTCCTGGGCGAGCTTTGCGGCCACCTCGGCCAGGGCCTGGCCCGCCGGGAGCACCTCGACGTTGTCGTTGCGAATCTGGGCGGCAGCCTTGTCGCCGAGCACGCTCGTGATCCCGATCCGCATCCCGCCGGCCTCGACGACACGCAATCGCGGCGTGATGCCGGCGTCGATGCCGAACAGGCCCACGTTGGCCGTCACGAACGGCGTCGGCACATCGCCCACGGCCGCCACGGCCGCCACGAGCTCCTCGGCCGGCAGCCGCAGGTCGCCGGCGCCGAAACCGACGGCCGCGTAGTTCATGGTTCGCAGGCCGTCGGCGATCGACTGGAACTTCGCCTCCGACTGCCGGCCGAAGCGCCGCACCTGGCCGCCGAGATCAACCGCCACGAGCGGCCACCCGGCCTGCCTGATCGCCTCGAGGAAGTTCCGTCGCCGGCTCAAGCCGCCCTTCTGATTCTCCTTGCCGGTGCAGCCGCAGGGCTCGATGTAGCCGTCGAGCTCGCCCGTGATCACGACCACGGCAGCGGGCTTCTCCCAGGCGGCGAAGACGCCGCCGTTGCGGCCGCGGAAGGTGTCGACCACGGCGGCATCGACGCCGGCGCCGCGATCGGGCGGGGCCGCCTGCACGACGCCCGCGGTGAGCAGGACGGCGACGAAACCGAGCAGGCCGGCGGCAGGAAGGCGGATGGGCATGGTTCGTTCACGGGCCGATCGCGATGCAGACGCGGATCGTGAGGGTGGGAGTGTCGGGATGCCCGGTGTCGAGGACGATGCGGCCCGGCGGGGCCTGCTCGGAGCAGAGGTTGTTGGCCGGCCGGCTGCCGGGCGGGACGACGATCGTGAGCGGCGTCCGCACGACGCCGCCCGTGCCCACGGGCTTGCTCTCTCCAATGTCCACCTGCAGGCTGTCGGGAACGACCTCGCGCACGACCGGCCGGACCGCGTCGCGGTGCGGCCCCTTGGCGGTCAGGAACAGTTGCGTGCGCAGCCCCGTCTTGCCGGAGACCGTCCCCAGCGACAGGACTTGAGAAGAGGAATCCCACGCCCCTCCGGCCAACGCAAGGTCACCGGCGACGACGCCTTCCAGCGGCAGCTCCAGCGTCACGGGGTCGGGCATCCGAAACGACACGCTGATCGTCTGCCGCAGCGGCCCCAGCGGCAGGCCGGGCTTGATCTCGACGGCGAGGTTGAGCCCCCCCGTCGCCCCCGGCTCGGCGGCGAACTCGGCCGCCGCCATGCCCGCCGCGGCAAGCGAGAAAAACTGGGCAGCCTGCGGATGGTCGATCGAGGCCTTGGCCGCGGCGGGGGGGGCGGCGCCAAAGGTGTAGATCCGCACCGTCGCCCGGTCGCCCGTCGTGGCCGACAGCCGCGAGAACACGACCGCCTCGGGCACCGCTTTCCAGGTCGGCACCACCAGTCCCTCGACGACGAACACGATCTCGGGCCGCCGCGGGTCGTTGGTGAAGATCGTGGCCTGCTGCCGAAACGGGCCGCCGCCCCCCTTCCCCTTCCACTGCACATTGACCTTCGTGAGGCCGCCCGGCGGCACCACCTTGGCGGCGTCGGGGTCACCCCCTTCGGAACGATCGAAATCACTGATCGTGCAGGTGCAGCTCGTCGCCCCCTTGGTGAGCGTGAGCGGCTTCAGGCCGGCGTTGCGGATCGTGAACTCGTGACTGCCGGTCGCGCCGGTGCTGATCGTCCCGAAGGCGTGCACGGTCTCGGGAGTCTCGGCGCGGGGGCCGGCGGCATCGGCGGCGGCGGCATGAGGGCGAAAGTCGCCCACCTGCCACGGCGTGGCGGCGGAGCGAACCAGCGCCGTGCCCGCGCCCAGCCCGACACCGACGGCGAGGGCGAGGATGGCGACGGACCAGGGATTCGGGGTTCGCAACTGCATCGACTTCGCTGTCCCGGCCGCCGGCCGATTCCAGAGGCGGCCCGTCTAGTGTAGCGGGCCAACTCGGTTACCCGCCCCGTGGGGCCCCGCGTCGGCTGGCACCCCGTCCCGGATATCGCCGTCACGGAGCGGCCGTCGCCGGCCAGCCGTCGACCGGGGCAGCGAAGGCGGCGCCCGCATCGACCAGGTCGTCCCACCGCGGCAAGCCGACCGCCTCCGCCGCGATCGCAGCCGTCTTCGCCAGCAACTCGGTCCCGATCTCGTCGAGGAGCGGCACCTGGTCGATCGGCAGCGGTTCAACAGCGTCATCAGCCGCGGCTACCACCATCGCCGGCTGCTTGGGCGGCGCAGCCGGCCCGGTCGTCAGCCACAGGCCGCCGACGCCCAGGACCGCACAGCAGAAGGTGACCAGGCAGGCGGCCCGCGGCGACACGCGGCGCCCCCAGCCGCGGCCCGTGTCGGCGACGGCCGCCACGATCCGCGCCTGGAGATCCGGCGCGAACGCCGGCCGGTCGCGGGCCGCCTCGCGCCGCAGCAGCCGGATCAGAGCGGCCTCCGCCCCGACGTCGTCCTGTTCACGATCAAACCCCATGGGTCGTCCCTTCATCAGCCGGCAGTGCGCCCCCTTCCGGAGCAAGGTCCGCGACCACGGGAGCGAGCCGCCGTCGGCCCCGCAGCAGGAGGAGCTTCACCGCGGCAGGGCTTCGCTCCAGCACCGTGGCGATGCCGGCCACCGGGAGCCCCTCCACGTACTGCAGCCAGAGCGCCGTGAACTGCGGCTCGGGCAGGGTGCGACGGGCCAACTCCCAGATCCGCCGCCGATCTTCCGCGCTGGCGGCCGCCTCGTCCGGACGCGGTGCGGGATCGACGTCATCCCGCCACACGGCCGCCTGCCGCGCCGCGCGGCGCCGCTCGCCCCGCAAGTGGTTCAGGCAGGTGCGGCGGGCGATGGCGAACAGCCAGGCCGCGAACGGCCCGCCGGCGTGATACGCGCCGATCTCGGCAAAGGCACGGAGAAACGTCTGCTGGGCAAGGTCGTCGGCGTCGCACCGGCTCCGGCCGCCGCGGCCGAGAAGCCAGGCGGCGTAGTGCACGATCGCCACCTGATGACGCGCTGCAAGGGCCGCGAAACTGGCAGCGCATCCCGCCCGGGCCCGCAGTGCCAGTTCCGTGTCGTCCGTCGCCGTGCCGCTCATCGCCGTCCGATCCGCAAGGTCAGAACTCGTCTTCTCGAAGCGGCGCCGCGGGCTTGTCCCCCTTCTTCATCGGGCAGGCTCCCGTGTCGCAGCCCTCGCAGCCCCCCTTGCCGCAGGCGGGACAGCCATGGCCGCCCCGCCGGCCGCGGTGCCGCTTCTGCCAATCATCCGCCGCCCGCTCCACAACCTTCCACACCTCCTCCGCGTCGGCGTCCCAGGAGATCGTGCAGGTGGCGCCGTCGACGACGGTCTTCGCGCCGTCGACGAGCTTCATGACATCGGCCTCGCCGCCCCACCGCAGCGCCGCGAGCGCGGTGAAGCCCTTGACCACGTCCACGACGTCATCGGCCGCGGCGGGCGTGTTCATCTCCAGCCGGGCCCGGTAGAACGACTTTCCCTCGTGCTCGCCCAGCGCCACGCGGAAGCCGCGGCCCTGCTTGAGGACCGGGCACTTCGTGTCGGGATCGACGGCTGTGGCCCGCGCCACCACGATCGACCCGGGCCGCACCCGGCCGGCCAGCGGCCCGCCGCCCCCCACGGCGGCCAGGCGACCGTCGAGCACGTCGAGAGCCGACTTCACGGCCGCCTCCGTCCGCCCGCACACGATGACGTCGTCCTTGTAAAACCCGCCGACCACCGGCCCCGAGCGGCGGCCGCGCTTGTGCGTCCAGGCGTGGAGCGTGTGGTCGCCGTGCTTGATCGTCTTGTGGTCGGCCGCCTTCTCGACCATCCGCGTGAGAAACTCGCGGTTCACCTTCCCCCGCACGATCATCACTCCGTTGCGCTTGTCGGTGTCGGTGCCGTAGGCGGTCGCGTCGCGCAGGTCCTTGCGGGGATCCATGCCGGCCATCCGTGACACCATGTCCATCATCCCCCCGGCGTGCGGATGCATCTTCAGCATCTTCTCCCAGGCCCGCTGGACGACGACCGAGTCGCGGGCCGCGTCGTTGTCGAAGTGCATGAGCCACTTCGCGTCGGCGGACACGGCGGCCAGTTCGAGCGGCGCCGCGTTGACCCGCGCGGCCGCCGAGACCAGCATGGCGGCCGCCAGCAGGGCGGTGCAAAACGGCGTGGTGACGAAACGGGACATGATCGATTCTCCGAGGAACGGGCGGCTCACGGCCCGAGGAAACCGGGCTCCACTCTGACTGACACCGCCAACCGTTCCAGGGTTACACGACCGGCCAAGGCTGGTTCAATAGGACCGGGCGATCACGCTCGGCCGCGATACCGCCTGGCCCGTCACGATGCAGGTTCCCGGCTCATCCGGGCCATCCATGGGGATGCAACGAACCGTCACCTTGAGCGGGTCGAAGGCGGCCGCCACGGCCGGGTCGTCGGCGACGTGGACGCGGGCGAAGCCCCCCTTGCCGGCCGCCCCCTCCCCGGCCCCGAAGAAGTCGTGCACCTCCGCGGCCGAGCCGAGCGTCACCGACCGCGACTCGCGAAATGCCCGGGCCCGCTCGAAGAGCCCCTGCTGGATCTCGGCCAGCAGCGCCGGCGCCCGCGCCGCAAACTCGGCCAGAGGCACCGCCTCGCGGTCCTTCGGCCCGCGGTCGCGGCGGGTCACGCTCACGGCGCCGGCCGCCAGGTCTCGCGGCCCGATCTCCACGCGGATCGGCACGCCCTGCTTGACGTGCTGCCAGACCTTGTCACCGCCGCGCATGTCGCGGGCGTCGATCTTCGCGCGGACCGGCTCGGCGCCGAACCGCTGCGCGGCGAGTTCCGCCTCCAGCCGCCGGCAGGCTTCCATGACCTGCGCCTTCTCCTCGTCGGTGCGATGGATCGGCAGCAGCACGACGTGGTGCGGCGCGATCCGCGGCGGCAGCACGAGGCCGTCGTCGTCGGAGTGGGTCATGATCACGGCGCCGACGAGCCGCGTGGAGACGCCCCACGACGTCGTCCAGCAGAACTCCTCGGCGCCGGTGGTGCCGGCGAACTTGATGTTCTGGGCCCGGGCGAAGTTCTGGCCGAGGAAGTGCGACGTGCCGGCCTGGAGGGCCTTGCCGTCCTGCATCATGGCCTCGATCGAGTACGTATCGACGGCGCCCGGAAACCGCTCGGCCGCCGGCTTCGGTCCCTTGATCACCGGCATCGCCAGGTCGCGCTCCGCGAAGGTGGCGTAGACATCGAGCATGCGGAGCGTCTCCTCGACCGCCTCGGCGCTCGTGGCATGGGCGGTGTGCCCCTCCTGCCAGAGAAACTCCGCCGTCCGCAGGAAGAGCCGGGGCCGCATCTCCCAGCGGACGACGTTGGCCCACTGGTTGATGAGCACCGGCAGGTCTCGCCACGACTGGATCCACTTGGCATAGGTGGCCCCGATGATCGTCTCGCTCGTCGGTCGGACGACGAGCGGCTCCTCGAGCTTGCCGGTCGGGATCAGCTTGCCGTCGGGTCCGAGCTCCAGCCGGTGATGGGTGACCACGGCGCATTCCTTGGCGAAGCCCTCGACGTGCTTCGCCTCCTGCTCCAGGTAGGAGAGCGGGATGAAGAGCGGGAAGTAGGCGTTCTGGTGGCCGGTCTCCTTGAACATCCGGTCGAGGATCGACTGCATCCGCTCCCAGACGGCGTAGCCGTGGGGCTTGATCACCATGCAGCCGCGAACGGGCGACTGCTCGGCGAGATCGGCGGCGCGGACCACCTGCTGGTACCACTCGGGATAGTCCTGGGCCCGCGTGGGGCTGATGGCGGTCTGGGCCATGGATCGTGTCGCTCCGACGGTGTCTGGGGGTGGGCCTGCGGCCGGCCGCACGGGGCCGGGATTGTAGTCGCTGTGCGTGCACGCCGGGAAACCGGGTAGACTCTCGGCCATGCCCCGCCGCCTGATCGCCGAACTCCCGCCCCAGACGCAGTTCGACCAGACGTTTCTCGCCACGCACAAGCAGCTGCGGCCCAACCGCAACGGCCAGCTCTATCTGCAGGTCGAGCTCGCCGACAAGAGCGGCACGATCACGGGCCGGCTGTGGAACGCCTCCGACGAGGATTTTGCCGCCTTCGAGGACGGCGACTACGTCCGCGTGGAGGGCCACACGCAGCTCTACTCCGGATCGCTGCAGGTGATCATCACCGCGATCGGACGGGCCGACCCGCGAACGATCGACGAGAGCGAGTTCCTGGTGCTCTCGAAAAACGACCTCGTCCGCCTGGAGGCCGAACTGGCGACGATCCTCGGGTCGATCCGCTCCGCGCCGCTCAAGGCCCTCGCCGACGAGATCCTGGCCGACGCCCCTCTCGTCGCGGCCCTCCGCCGGACCCCGGCCGGCGTGAAGCATCACCATGCCTACGCGGGCGGCCTGCTCGACCACGTGGTCAACCTGCTGCGACTCGCCGATCGGGTCGCCCCGCTCTATCCCGAGCTCGACCGCGATCTGCTCCTCGTGGGCGTGCTGGTCCACGACATCGGCAAGGTGCGGGAGCTCGAGAGCCTGCAGGGCTTCTCCTACACCGACGAGGGCCAGCTGCTCGGCCACGTGCTCCTCGGGCTGGAAATGATCGACGCCAAGATGCGGGCGATCGAGGCCCGCACCGGCCAGCCCTTCGACCCCGAGGCGGCCGTCCGCGTCAAGCACATGATCGCCAGCCATCACGGCCAGTACGAGTTCGGCGCGCCGAAGCTGCCGATGACGCTCGAGGCCGTGGCCCTGCACCACCTCGACCACCTCGACGCCAAGATGGCCGGCACGATCCAGCTGCTGCGGAACGAGGCCACCGCGGAAGACGGCTGGACGCAGTATCAGCAGAGCCAGGGCCGCAAGTTCTTCCGCGGCCGCGGCTGACGCGGTGGCACGCCCCCGCTGACGGTGCGTCGACCAGCGGCATGCCGAGTGCCCTTGAAGCCTGAGGCGTGAGCCGAGGGAATGCGGGTGGCCTCAAGAGAGGTGGCGCGGATTCCCTCATCTAACGATTCGGGCTTCCCAGCAGCGGCGGTCGGCGTGTGGGGGTGGCACGTGTGTGGTGGGTGATTGTTGTTCGTGGGGAACGGAGGCGTGTTGGGTGTTTGTGGTGGCATGCCGGTGCTCGGAAGCCCGAGGCGTGAGCCGAGGGAATGCGGCTAGGCTGCCGGTGAAGCGACGCGGATTCGCTCAGCTCACGCTTCGGGCTTCCCGGCAACCGGCCATCGACCGCCGCTCCACGTGGCGCAAGCCTCCAGGCTTGCGCATGCGGGATTGGGAGCGCAGACGCCCATTCGCATGCCTGGAGGCATGCGCCACGGAGGAGCCACGATGGGAGGCGGGACAGGCCCTTGGGTAGACTCCACGGAGGAGCCGCGGTTGGGAGGCGGGACAGGCCCTTGGGTAGACTTGGAACAGTCGCCCCGCCCCGCCCCGCAGGACTCCGCCGCCCATGCCGCGACAACGCGATGGCCACGACCAGCCGCGGCCCCGATCGGCGGCCGGTCGCAGCCGCAACGACGGCGTGGTCGGCATCTTCAAGCGGGCCGCAGGCGGCTACGGCTTCGTGCGGCCGCTCGACGCCCCCGCCGGCGACCGCGTGCATGACATCCACGTCGCCGCGACCGCCGCGCTCGACGCCGCCACGGGAGACACCGTGCGCGTGAAGCTCGCCCGGACCCGCGACGTCCGCCGGCCCGGCCCCTCCGGCGAGATCATCGAGATCGTGAAGCGGCGGACCACGCGGTTCGTCGGCTCCTACTTCGAGGCGGCGGGCCAGGGATGGGTGCAGATCGACGGCACCGGCTTCGCCCGGCCGGTGTCGGTCGGCGACCCCGGCGCCAAGGGCGTGCGGAAGGACGACAAGGTCGTCGTCGAGCTGGTCCGCTTTCCGACTGCGGTCCGGGACGGCGAGGGGGTCGTCGTCGAGGTCCTCGGCAAGGCGGGCGACGTGGGCGTGGACACCGCCACGATCAGCGCCGAGTTCGCACTCCCGGGTCCATTTCCCGAGGCGGCCCTCGATGACGCTCGCCGCCAGGCGGCCGCCTTCGACGAGTCGGTGCCCGCGGGCCGCCGCGATCTCACCGGCCGCACGATCGTGACCATCGACCCGGTGGACGCCCGCGACTTCGACGATGCGATCTCGCTCGAGCGGGTGGAGCGGGGCCACTGTCTGCTCGGCGTGCACATCGCCGACGTCTCGCACTTCGTCCGCGCGGGATCGCCGCTCGACCAGGAGGCCCGCACCCGCGGCACGAGCGTCTACCTGCCCGACCGCGTGATCCCGATGCTGCCGGAGATCGTCTCCAACAACCTCGCCAGCCTGCAGCCGGGCAAGGTCCGCTACGCCCGCACCTGCTGGATCGAGTTCTCGCCCGAGGGGATCCCGGTGCATGCGGCCGTCGAACCCTCCGCCATCAAAAGCGCGCGGCGGTTCACCTACGAGGAGGTGGACGTCTTCCTGGCCGACCCGGCCACGCCCGCGATCGAGATGACGCCCGAGGTCCGCTCCCTGCTCGGCCGAATGCGGGACCTGGCCCGGCTGCTGCGGGGCCGGAGGACCGCCCGCGGATCGCTCGAGCTGCACATGCCGGAGGTGAAGATCGACCTCGACCGCGACGGCCGCGTGGCGGGGGCCCATGTCGTCGAGAACACCGAGAGCCACCGGATCATCGAGGAGTTCATGCTCGCCGCCAACGAGGCGGTGGCGGGGGCGCTCGCCGCCGCGGGAGCCGGCTTTCTGCGGCGGATCCATCCGCAGCCCGACCCGCGGAAGCTTCGCCAGCTCACGGAGTTCGTCACCGAGCTCGGCTTCGAGGTCGATTCGCTCGAGAGCCGCTTCGAGCTGCAGCGGCTCCTCGACATGGCCCGCGGCCGGCCCGAGGAGCATGCCGTGCACTACGCCGTGTTGCGGAGCCTCTCCCGCGCCGCCTACGGCCCGCAGGAAGACGGCCACTACGCATTGGCGAGCGACTGCTACTGCCACTTCACTTCGCCGATCCGCCGCTATCCCGATCTCACGGTCCATCGGGCGCTCGAGGCGATCGCCCAGGGGCGGCGGCCGCCGCAGGACGGCCTCGTGCAGCTCGGCGGCGAGTGCTCCGACCTCGAGCGGCGAGCCGAGGCGGCCGAGCGGGAGCTGGTGAAGCTCAAGCTCCTGCTCTTCCTCTCGAAGCGGATCGGCGAGGAGATGGACGCGGTGGTCACGGGCGTGGAGCCCTTCGGCCTGTTCGTGCAGGGCCTGGCCATTCCCGCCGAGGGCCTGGTGCCGCTCGACAGCCTGCCCGACGACATCTACCGCTACGACAAGGCCTCCCACACGCTCGCCGGCCGCCGGCCCGGCCGCTCGTTCCGGCTCGGCGACCGCGTCCGCGTGGCCGTGGCGAGAGTCGATCTCGACCGCCGATCGCTCGACTTCCGGCTGCTCGCCGAAGGGGGCCGCGACCGCCGCCGCGCCGCGCCGCCGCCGCCGGATCGGGGCCGGGGCCGCAAGCCTGGCCGCCCGCGGGGCCCAAAGCGGCCGGGAAAACGCACAAAACAAGGCAGACGCGGGCGACACTAGCCGTCCGCGAACACGGACAACTCACGCTTCGGACGTCCCGGCAACCGGGCAAGGAGCCGTGGGCCGAGCGGGTGCCGCTCGTCGTCAACGCATCGAGGGCAGGGAAAGACGCCGGCGTGCCGCGGCTCAGTCGCCGCCGACCGGCTCCATCGTGAACGTCAGCGTGGTTTCCGCGCCGTCGCGCCGGACGACGACGGTGGCCGGCGCGTTGTGCGGGTTCATCGCCAGCAACAAATACATCTGCGCCGCCATCCGGACTGGCTCTCCCTGGCACCGCACGATCGTGTCACCCGCCTTGAACCCAGCCCGGTCCCCATCGCTCCCCGGAGCCACGCTGCGGATCACCGGAGCGACGTAATCGACCATGGCAGCCCGACCCGGCTCCTGCCATTCGATGCCCTCGAGCCGCCCGTGCCGCACCGCACCGCCCCGCGCGGCCTGCAGCAGCGGCAGCCAGCGTTTGATTCGATTGACGGGCACCGCGAACCCGAGCCCCGTGTTGGACCGCAGCCCCATGCGCGGCTGCATCTTGCCGTTGATGCCGATCAACTCCCCCGCCGCGTTGATCAGCGGGCCGCCCGAATTGCCCGGGTTGATCGGGGCGTCGATGACCAGGGCATCGACATAGTTGTCGCTCAGTCGGTTCTTCGCCGAGATCACGCCGGTGGAGATGGTGGGCTGTTGGTCGATCAGCCCGAGGGCGAGCGGGTTGCCGATGGTGAAGCAGAACGCCCCTGGCTGCATGCGGTCGGAATCACCGAGCGGGAGGAACGGGAGATCCTTGGCCCCCTCGATCTGCAGGAGCGCCAGGTCGCCGAAGGTGTGATAGCCGAGGAGTTTCGCCTGGCAGGCGCGGCCATCGCCGAGACGGACGTTGAACGACCGCTGTTTGCCGACCACGTGGGCGTTGCTCAGAACCAGCCCGTCGGCGGAGATCAGCACTCCGCTGCCGCCCGACACGAAGACGAACGCGGGCGTCGTCCGCGCCGCCAGATCGCCCACCACCCCGCTCGCCTGCGGGGCGATCTCGGCCACCGCCGGCCCCATCGTGGCCACGGTGAGCCAGGCGGCCAGGGCCGCGGCGGCGCGGATGTTCGGGGGCGTGTTCATCGCTTCTCCTGCAGGGTGACTTCGAACGTCGGCGTGGAATCTGCATCACGGACGACCCGGCCCGAGAACTCGTCCTTGTCGCCGAGCGCCTTGATCATTTTTTGCAGGTCTCCTTCGTTGCGGACGGTGATGCCGTTGATCTCGACGTGGGGCGGCTTCGCCTTGCGTTCCACGCGGATCGAGAGCACGTCGCCCACCTTGCGCGCCGCGAGAATCTCGAGCAGCACTTTCCAGTTCGGCACGTCCCGACCGTCGATCTGGACCACCCGGTCGCCGACGGCCAGGCCCGCCTCGGCGGCGGGCGATTTCGACTCCAGGCGATGCACGATCACCTCGTTCTTGAAAGCCTGTTGGAGGTCCAGGTTGGGCACGATTCCGAGGTAGGGCATGGCCGCCGGGAACACATCGCGGCCCTGCATCAGGGTCGGCAGTGATTCGAGAATCCGGCCGATCGGGGCCGCGAATCCGACACCGGAGTTGGGCGCGGTCTGCCAGAGGATCAGACTCGGCTGGTTGCCGGCCGCCACCATCGGCAGCACCCGGCCGCTGAGGAGCCCGCTCGACTTGGGGATGCGGGGCACGCGGAGCATTGATTCGAGCCCTTCACCCGCCCGCAAAGGCTCGAGAATCAATCCCAGGATCCGCCCTTCGGCGTTGATCACGGGCCCGCCGGAGTTGCCGTAATTGGCCAGCGCCGTGAACTGGAACCGACGTCCCTCGTTGCGGCGGGCCGCGCTGACTACGCCCTCGTTCAGCGTGAATCCGCTCGTTCCCTCGGGCGCGATGCCGACGGCCCCCACGGCCTCGCCCAGGACCGGTGCGGCATGCAACGCCTTCAGGTCGAGGTGGGGCAGGTCGCGCTCCGCGACCTTCACGATCGCGACGCCGAGCTGAAGGTCTTGGGCCACGATGGTGGCAGGGCAGGATTTCCCGTTGGCGAGCGTCGCCGTCACCGACCGCACCGGATTGGACACGGTTTCATACTCGGCGGCATCGAAGGTCACCAGCCGGGCGAGGCTGCCGTCGTACTGGCGGGGCTTCGTCTGGCCCTTGCGTTGCCTGAACACGGCGTCGCTGGCGACATTGAAGGCACTGGTGAGGATGTGGCCCTCGGCCGAGATCACGATGCCGGTGACCGCCTTCCCGGGCCGGCAGACCAGTCGATTGGCGTTGATGGTCATCTCGGCGGCGGTCACGTCGGCCTGACGGGCCACCTGCGCGGCCGGGGTGAGCGCCTCCCAGTTGGGGATCGTCTTGCGGTAGTTCGGCCAATACACCGTGGCGAGTCGCTCCACCTGAAACTCGCGTTCGACGGTCAGCCCCACGAGGCAATTGGCCCAGGGCTGCACCCGATCCGCCATGGTCTTGCGACCTTCGTCGGAAGATGCCTCGTCGAGCAGGGGTCGCTCGCTCACCCGCACCCGGCCGTCTCGGAAGGCCTGCATGCCCGTGAGGATCCGGGCCATCGGCACCGCCGTCCCCTGCCAGCGGCTCTCGGCGACACTCAAGGAGATCATGCCGATGATCCGACCGGCGGCATCGAGCAACGGGCCGCCGTCCTGGCCGGGATTGACCGCGGCCGTGGTCTCGATGGCCAGGCCGGCGTAGCTGCTCTGGCTGTCGCCGCTCTGGACCTCGTACACGCCGCTCACGGTGCCCATGCTGAACGTGGGCTCGCCGCTGAGCCTGATCAGGTGATCGGCATTGCCGGACGTAAACGCCCGCATGCCCACCCGCGGAACCGTCCGCGAGACAGGCAGGCTGGCGAGGTCCTTCGCGTCCACCTTCAGCAACACGGACTCCAGCGGGATGTTGGTCTCCACGACCTTGGCCTTCATGACCCGAAAGTCGGGAAAATGCACGAACACCTCCTCGACACCGTCGAAGACCGACGTGGTCGAGGTGAGGATGAAGCCATCGGCCGACACCACGGCGCCGGTCCCCGTATACACCTCGTGGCTGTCGCGCATGCAGTACACGCCGACCACGGCCTCGTGGCACGCCGCGGCGAGCCGCTCCGCCGCCGTGTCGGCGGCCCTGGCGGGCAGGGCCGCAAGACAGGCCAGCCAGGTTGCCCACGCCACCATCCGTAGCCAGTCCGCCATGGATCGACTCGCCTCGGGTTCCCATGCTGCCCGCGCCGTCACGATGGCCGGGCCATCCCCGGCAGAATACCGCGAAATCCTCAGGCTCGGTAGGCTCGCACGGCCCCGTGCGACTGCCGCCTTGAAACCCTACAATGCCACGATTTTGACCCGCCCGAGGAACCCACCGTGACCGACAAGCCGCTCCGCACACCGCTCTGCCCATGGCACGAGGCCCACGGGGGCCGGATGGTCGACTTCGCGGGCTGGTGGATGCCGGTGCAGTATGCCTCGATCGTCGACGAGCACGTCGCCACGCGGACGGCGGCCGGGATGTTCGACGTCTCGCACATGGGCCGCCTCACGGTCACGGGCCCCGGCTCCCGCGACTGGCTCGAGTCGCTGCTCACGCGGCGGGTGGCCGACATGGACGTGGGCCGCGTCCGCTACACGCTCGTGACGAGCGACGCCGACGGCGGCGTCGCGATCCTCGACGACGCCCTCGTGGCCCGCGAGGCCGACGCGGCCGACGGCACGCCCCGCTTCGCGCTCGTCGTCAACGCCAGCAATCGTGACCGGGTCGTGGCCTGGCTGCGATCACGGCTCCCCGAAGCGGGCGTCACGCTCGCCGACCGCACGCACGACACGGCGATGATCGCCGTCCAGGGTCCGCAGGCGATCGCAATCGTCGGCAGCCTCTGCCCACCGGCCGACGCCGCCCGGATCGCGGCCCTGAAGAACTACACCGCCACCACCGCCACGCTGGCCGGCACGCCCGCGGCCGTGAGCCGCACCGGCTACACCGGCGAGGATGGCGTCGAACTCGTCGTGCTGGCGGCGGCGGCCGAGCGGGTGTGGTCGGCACTCCACGCGGCGGGCACGCCCCATGGCCTGCGGCCCTGCGGCCTCGGCGCCCGCGACACGCTGCGGCTCGAGGCGGGCATGCCGCTCTACGGCCACGAACTCACGGCCACGAGCGACCCGTTCGCGATCGGCCTCGGCCTCGCCTTCCACTTCGAAGGGGCGGCCGGCGGGCCGCGGTCATTCCCGGGGTGTGAAGCCTTTCGCCGGATGCGTGACGCCGCCGCGCCGCAGGTCCGTGTCGGCATCGTGTTCGATTCGAAGCGGTCGGCCCGCGAGGGAGCGGAAGTCCGCATGGGAAACCACCCGGTGGGCACCGTGACCAGCGGCAGCTTCGCCCCCACGGTCGGCGCGGCCGTGGCGATGGCGCTCGTCACGCGGGAGGCCGCCCAGCCGGGCACCGCGGTGGACGTGATGATCCGCGACACCGCCCAGCCCGGCCGCATCGCCCCCCTGCCCTTCTATCAGCGGCCACGCGGCTGAGGCCGGATTTTTTTGTCGGCGCAGACCGACCGTGAAGCCGCTTTTCTCGCAGCCCTTCCGCACCGTGGCATGGGATCCCGTCCCAGGCAGTGGATGTCGATCACACACAGCTCGTTCGGTGACGCCTGAACAGAATGTCCGGTCGTCATGGACCTGGACCAGTTCGGCCCCGTCGGTCGGCGGGCCACGGACGGGCGACAAGCGCGGCGGTTCGACCGGTTCGCCGAGGTGCGTCAGGATCTTCCGGATCGGCACCGGCTCGGTGGTGAACGCGATCAGCCGGATGTTGCCCTCAAACCACGGACGAAGAGTCGCTCCGGCGCGAAGAGCGGCCGTGCGCGACCGTTCGGCAAGATATTGCGGCCTGCGTGGACCGGTGCGGCACGGGACCCTGCGGGTCGTGCCGTTGGTTCGCCGAAGCGACGTTTTCTCGGCCGTCCGCTGTCGTCCTGTCCGATGACCCCGGGGGGAAGGGGTCTTCGAGGTGGGGGATTCTTCATGGCGCGAACGATTTGGTGCGGGGTGCTCGCCGCGCTGGTGGCATGCGTCGCGACGGCGGCCACGCCCGAGGAGGTCGGCACCAGGGTCGATTTCACGACGTTCGGCCAGGTGGTGGCAACGCAGGCGTCGGTGTGGGACGGCATTCCCGTCCAGGAGGTGAGCCGGCGTTTCGACTCGGCCCCGCGCCGGCTCTACGTCTCGGCCATGCTCGGCCCGTCGTTCGCAAACGTGTGGAGCCCGGCCGATCCGGACCTCAGTAGCGGGGACACGATCCTGGCCGCCGGAGGTGCCCTGGGCGTGGCTTTCGAGCGGACTCGGGGTCGGCTGCGTCTCGAGGTCGAGGCGATGGGCCGCGACACCTACGACGGCGACCTGTTCACGACTCCGGATGTTGGCACGGTTCTCACCAGCAATTGGTCGATGCTGGCGAACCTCTGGCGGGATTTCATGATCACCGACCGGTTCGGCGTCTACGCAGGGGCCGGCATCGGTGGTGGAGGCTACGTCCTCGCGGATCGGTTTCCCGATGGAAGTCGCGATGTTCTGGGCCCGGGCAGTGCTCTCGCCTGGCAGGGTGGCGGCGGGCTTCTCTGGGAGATCACCGAACGGCTCACCTTCGACGTGGGCTACCGGTACTTCGCCATCGACACCATCCAGCAACCATTCGTTCCCAGCGGGTTCGGCGCGAGCGAACTGATGTTCACGCTGCGGCTCTACGAGCCGTTTCGCGCCTGGAGGCGGTAGGGTGCGCGGTCCGGTGCCCAGCCGAGCCAAAACCTTTTCGCGCGTGCGAATGCTGCGCGGCGCACGCATCATGGTCGTCTCATGCCGCCGGCATGTATCTTGCTTGGCGCGGCAGAATCTGCGGCTCACGGAGTTCCCTGCGCATGAATGACCACGCCCCGGCCGACGACTCCGCCGGCGGCGATCGCCGCCGGACCGCCACGGCGGTGGACTACGAGCACTCCGCGAACCTGCCCGCGGTGCTCGACCGACTGGACATGTCACTCGTCGTCTCCACTTACCAGGTGGGGAAGGTGTTCACGGTGGGCGTGCATGCGGGCCGGCTGGTGATCAAGTTTCACCACTTCGAGCAGGCGATGGGCATCGCCCGAACGCCGGTCGGGCTGGCGGTGGGCACGAAGCGGCAGATCTGGATGCTGCCGGCCGCGCCGCCGGACCTCGCCCGGCGCGTCGCCCCCGCGGGCACGCACGACATCGCGTTCCTCGCCCGGCAGGCGCACTTCACCGGGCCGGTGATGGGGCACGACCTCGCCTGGAGCGGCGGCTCGCTCTGGCTGGTCAACACGCTCTTCAACTCGCTCTGCACGATCGACGCCGCCACCAGCTTCGTGCCCCGCTGGCGGCCCCGCTTCATCTCCGCGATCGACACCGGCGACCGCTGTCATCTGAACGGCCTTGCGGCCGACGCCGACGGCCCGCGGTTCGTGACCGCGCTCGGTGAGACCGACGCGGTCAACGGCTGGCGGGCGGGAAAACGCGACGGCGGCTGCCTCATCGACGTGGGCACGGGCGAGGTGCTCGTCCGTGGCCTGTCGATGCCCCACTCCCCTCGGCTGCACGGGGGGCATCTCTGGCTGCTCAACTCGGGCCATGGCCGACTCGACCGCTACGACGCGGGCCGGCGGACGACCGTCGCGGTGGCGGAACTGCCGGGGTACACCCGCGGGCTCGACCTGCACGGCGGCCTGGCGTTCGTGGGCCTGTCGCGGATCCGTGAGACGGCCGTGTTCGGAGGGCTGCCGCTGGATGACCGGCGCGAATCGCTGCGGTGCGGCTTCGCCGTGGTGGACTGCGCGGAGGGCCGCGTCGTGGCCTGGCTCTTCTTCCAGTCGGGCGTGGAGGAGATCTTCGACGTTCGCGTGCTGCCGGGATGGCGAAACCCGGTGCTCTCGGGCCCCTACCCGGACGTGGACGAGACCGAGACGATCTGGCTCTCTCCCCCGGCCCCGTCACCTCGCCAGGCTTGATTTGAAAATGTACGGGCGTATACTTTCCTTGGTCGTGCGCCGATTGCGAACAATCAACATGCGTTTCTATCCGACAGCGAGCAACCGACCATGAGCATTGTTGTCCACCTCCCTGCCGAACTCGAGAAAGCCATCGCCACCGAGGCGGCCATGGCGGGCATGAGCGTTTCCGACTACGTGGCCGGCCGGCTTGCCCAGGGTGCCGCAACGAACGGCTCCCATGCATCGAAGCGACGGCTGTCGGGCCCGGCGCTCGTGCAACGCTGGAAGGAACTCGGGCTGATCGGCTACCGCACCGACATCACCGATCCCGAGGCGCACTCCCGCCGCCTCCGTGAGGCGGCCCAACGCCGCACGACCGGCTGAAGGTCAAACTCATGGAACTCGTCGACACGGACGTGTTGATCGACGTCCAGCGTGGCTTCGGTGCGGCAGCAGACTGGTTCGCGACGGATCGCGACGTGGGAGTACCGGGCTTCGTCGTGATGGAACTCGTCCAAGATGCCCGCAACGCCGATGAGGTGCAGAAGGCCCTCGCGCTTGTCGATGGCCTCGATATCGTGTGGCCTTCGCAGGCGGAATGCCAGACGGCACTCGAGCAGTTCTCCCGGTTTCATCTCTCGCACGGTCTTGGCCTGCTCGACGCGTTGATCGCCGCGACGGCCGTCGGCCACGGCGGCGTCCTCAACACGTTCAACGAGCGGCACTACCGCATCTTTCCCGGCCTGACGATCGTGAGACCGTACGGACGGTGACGAACCCGGTCGCCTTCCGCGGAGCAACCCTTGCTGCGGCGGGAAACTAAAGGGGGGGCAGACCCGTTCTTGGACGGGGCCGCGTTGGAGGGTACATTTTCGGGACAAGCGGCGGCTTTGCCGCCTTCCCGGGCACCGCTCCTCATCTCTCAGTCAGGCGGTTTTGAATGCATCGTTCATCGGCCCCGTTCATGCGTCCCTTGGACTGTGTTTGGCGCCGCCCCAGGCGCCGGAGGACGGCGCCGCGGCGTTCCCGCCGACGGAACCTGCGGCTCGAGCAGCTGGAGCCGCGGCTCGCGCTGGCCGCGACGCCGCAGCTCATGCGGGACATCAACCCGGGCACACAATCGTCCTTATTCCTCGACACGGACATCGACAAGTTCACGGTCGTCGGGTCGACGCTCTACTTTTCCAGCATGACGGACGTCTCGTCGGGCAACGAGCTTTGCACGCTCGATGACACCACCGGCAACGTGGCACGGGTGAAGGACATCTGGCCCGGCCTGCCGGACTCCTCGCCCAAGTCACTCACCGTCGTCGGCTCGACGCTCTACTTCACGGCAAACGATGGCGTGACGGGTCGCGAACTCTGGAAAACCGACGGCACCGAGGGTGGTACCGTCCGAATCAAGGACATCTCGGTGGGACAGGTCGGCTCAGAACCGGAGGATCTCACCGCCGTCGGCTCCACGGTGTATTTCACGGCCGCCGACGTCGTGACGGGTCGAGAACTCTGGAAGAGCGACGGCACGGAGGCCGGGACCGTGCGAGTCAAGGACATCTCGGTGGGACAGGTCGGCTCAGAACCGGAGCGTCTCACCGTCGTCGGCTCAACGCTGTATTTCACGGCCGACGACGGCGTAACGGGCCGCGAACTCTGGAAAACCGACGGCACAGAGGCAGGCACCGTCCGCGTCAAGGACATCCGCGCGGGTGAATACGGTGCCGATCCACGGTACCTCGCCACGTTCGGATCGACGCTGTATTTCGAGGTGGACGACGGCGTGACGGGCCGCGTGCCTTGGAAAACGGACGGGACGGCCGACGGCACCGTTCCGGTGGAAGCCCCGTGGGAAAAGGTCATCGCTAACTTTGCGGCGAATTTCAGGGCCGTCGGCTCGATGTTCTACTACACGGTAGAGGATACCTTCTGGAAGACCGACGGCAGCGAACAAGGAACGGTCCTCGTCCAGGCATTCGCGAAGGAATTTCCCTGGAGCACCACTCTGTCAAATCTCACGGCCGTCGGTTCCACGCTCTACTTCACGGCTTACACGACGTCGGCGTTCCATGACCCCAAGGGACCGGTGTCGGAATTGTGGAAAAGCGACGGCACCCCGGACGGGACCGTTCGACTGGGGCCCGTGGATGGTTGGCGGTCGATCTTCGACCTCACGGCCGTCGGCTCCACGCTGTACTTTAGGGCCGTCGATGGCGTCTCGGGCGATGAGCTCTGGAAGACCGACGGCACCAAGGCCGGAACCGTCCTCGTGAAGGACATCGCAAGGGGAGACGATGACTCGACTCCGCGCCACCTCACCGCCATCGGCTCGACGCTCTACTTCACGGCGAACGACGGCGTGAATGGCGAGCAGTTCTGGAAGACCGACGGCACCGAGGAAGGCACGGTCCGCGTCACCGACGTGAAGCGCGGAAAACACTCGTGGTATGACTACGACTACGGCTTGTTTCTGTCATCCTTCGGCTCGATGCTCTACTTCACGGCGGACGACGGCGTGACGGGCCAGGAACTCTGGAAGACCGACGGCACGAAGGACGGAACCGTCTGCGTGAAGGACATCCGGCCGGGAGCCGCAGGATCCGAATCGGGTCGATCCGAATCGGGTCTTCTTGCCGTCGTCGGCTCGACGCTCTACTTCACGGCAAACGATGGCGTGACGGGTCGCGAACTCTGGAAAACCGACGGCACCGAGGCCGGAACGGTCCGCGTAAAGCAGGGAATCCTCATCGGCCTTGCCAGCTGGGCAGTCGTCGGCTCGACGCTCTACTTCTCAGCGACCGACGGTGTGGCGGGCTATGAACTCTGGAAGACCGACGGGACCGACGCCGGGACCGTTCGCATCAAAGACATCAATGGAGGGCCCTCGGATTCGGGACCGGGCTACCTGACCGTCGTCGGCTCGACGATTTACTTCACGGCAGACGACGGCGTGACGGGTCGCGAACTCTGGAAGACCGACGGCACTCCAGCCGGAACCGTTCGGGTCAAGGACATCTGGGTGGGAAAGTACGGCTCCGATCCCGAGGAGCTCATTGCCGTTGGATCAATGCTCTACTTCACGGCCGACGATGGTGAGTTGGGTCGCGTGCTCTGGAAGTCCGACGGCACCGAAGCCGGAACCGTTCCCGTGACGGTGACCCTGGCGGGAGTGACCTACAACTTTACCCCTGCCAGCAACGCACTCACGGCCGTCGGCTCTACTCTTTATTTCAGCGACGACAGAGATTCTCTAGGCAACGACCGGGACCTCTGGAAAACCGACGGCACCGCAGCCGGAACGCTGATGGTCAAGGCTGACATTAACTCAGACCTGTTCACGGCCGGCGTCGGCTCGACACTCTACTTCTGGACGGGTGACGAGGATCAAGAGTTTGAGTACGAACTCTGGAAAACCGACGGCACAGCGGCCGGTACAATGCTGGTCAAGAGCGGCGAAGCGGGGGGTTTCCTGGATGGACCCACGGGGCATGGCGGTGGTCGGGCCGACGCTGTACTTCACGTGCTACGACGCGGCGCAAGGCTTTCAGTTCTGGAAGACCGACGGCACGACGGCCGGAACCGTCCACGTGGCCGACCTTGGGGACACGGTCCCCGGTTACTTTCCCCGGTTCCACGGCTCCACCTTATTTTTCGACGGCAAGGACCTGGCCCACGGCGGTGAACTCTGGTCGCTCTCCCTGAACTCGCCGGAGAACTCCCAGCCCACCGACATCGCGCTCTCGCGGGCCACGGTGGCTGAGAACCAGGCGGCTGGGACGCTCGTCGGCACGCTCGCCACGACGGATCCCGACGCCGGCGACACGTTCACCTACTCGCTCGTGGCCGGCCCAGGCGCGGCTGACAACGGCTCGTTTCGGATCGTCGGCGGCACGCTCAAGACGGCGGCCCGGTTTAACTTCGAGGCCCGGAGCACGTATTCCATCCGCGTCCGGTCCACCGACCAGGACGGGTTCTGGACCGACAAGGTGTTCACGATCAACGTCACGAACGTCGCCGAGCCGCTCGTCATCGAGTCGGTCACCCTTCCCACCGGCGACTCCTACAAGGCTGGGGAGCGGCTCACGTTCGTCATGAACCTGTCATTGCCGGCAACGGTGAAGGGCGCGCCGCAACTCCAGTTCAAGGTCGGTAGCACGATGCGGGTGGCGACCTACGTGGGCGGCAGCGGCACCACCCGGCTCGAGTTCCGCTATACGGTCAGGCCAAACGACTACGCCGAGACGGTGTCCCTGGGCGCGCGGTTCGCGCCGTCGTTCGCCGGCCTTGGCATCACGGCCGGTACCCGAAGGCTCGCCGCGGTCCTGCCGGCGGGCGTGGCGGGCGCCGTCGCCACCGGGGTGCGGATCGACGCGGTGCCGCCCAGGGCGGTGGGCCGCATGACCGGGCCAGCGGCTGGCTCGTACGAAGTCGGCCAGGCGCTCACCTTTGTGGTCACGTTCTCTGAAAAGGTGTTCGTGTGGGGTGGCGAGGGTGCCTGGATCACGCTCACCGGTGTCACGGGCGGGCCGATGCAGGCCCTGCCGAGGCAGGCGGCGTATGTCTCGGGATCGGGCACGAACCAGTTGACGTTCCGCTACGTCGTGCAGGACGGCGACACGATCGCCCCCGGCAAGGTGCTCACGCTCGGCAATCGCATCACGCTCGACGCGGGCACGAGGATCGTCGACCGCGATGGCAAGAACGACGCGCTGCTGTCGATCTCGCCGCCAAGCCTCGCGAAGGCCAGGCTTGCGGCCGCGTTGCCGACGTCGAGGAAGTCCGCCTTCGCCGCCCTCGGCCGGTCGGCGTGACGCCTTCCTGCGGCTTCGCCCGGTGGTAACGCGACGGGCCGCCCCGGGCGGGCGGCTCTCGGCATGTCAGCATCCGGGATCCCGCCTGAGGCAGCGCACAGCAGCCGCTCGATCTCAGCAAGAAAGATCTTCGTGAGAGCGGCGACGGCCCTGGGTCGGTCGGCCAGCATGCCCCGCAGCCGCTTCGGCACGGAGATAACCCACTGCCGCACGGGCACCGGTGGGATGACGTGATCGGCGAGATGCGCCGCCGTCTGGGCCATGTGCCTGCCGTTGCAGGACGGGCAGACGCCGCGGCCCTTGCAGGAGAATGCCACGACGAATCCCGTGCGGCACGTCATGCAGACCGCATGGGCGAAGCCGAAGCAGAGGAGCCCGCAGGCGAGATAGCCGCGGAGTTCGTCCTCGACGTATGCCGGCACGGGCCGCGCGGCGGCTTCCCGCCCTCGGGCGAGTTCCTTGTGATCGGGAACGGAGAGAGTCGCGATGTGGCCATCCTTCACGGGGATGACATGGCTGCCACGCTGGCGATCGACCGTCCAGCCAGCCTTCCCATAAATCCGCACCGCGTCCGCTCCGCTCGAGACGGGGAGCCGGCCCATCAGATCATGACCTCGACCTGCTGCGTCTCCACGGTCAGGGGCATGCCCCGATCAGCTCGTACTTCGAGGCAGGCCGCAATCGCTTCGCGCACGTTCTCGATCGCTTCATTGCGGGACTGGCCCTGGGACACACAGCCGGGAATGCTCGGGCATTCCGCGACCCACATGCGGTCTTCGTCCTGCGTCAGCGTGATGAGGAACTTCATGCCAGAAAGGGTATCTCACCTCGAATCCGGCGGCAAAAAGCGGGCACTTCACCCGCCGGCGGCGTGCCGCATGAGGCTCACGAGCGTCTGGCGTTGCCCCTGCGGGAGATCCGCGAGGAGTCGAACCCGGCCTCCGAGATCGGGGGCCACCCAAAGTGGTCCGGAATTTTCCTCGACTGCGGTATCTCCCGAGGAGTCTGCAATCATTCGACTCCCCGTGTGGGCAATTGGCTGAAGTCGGCAACGGCCGTGCCTTCCGCGAAAGCGAGTGATCTCGGGTTTTGCAGTTTACGCCGCCAATTGGACCGCGTTTTCCAGGATGCGGAGGAGTTTCTGCGGCCCCAGCGTGTCGAGTGGCAGTGACAAAACATACCTGCCGACGCTCCGTCGTTTCAGCTCAGCGAGCATGCCGGCGAACGACGGATCCCGCTTCGTCGCGTACCACGCGTGATCACAAGGCTGCCAGTGTCGATGACCCTCGCGGGCGAACCAGACGATGACGAGGCTGTCGATCAGCATCGCCATTGGCGCGGTCCGCTCGACCGTCTTACGGCACCAGCCTTGCGGCTGCTCGAACCCGGGGCTCTGCTTCACGTCCCGGTAGGCGACCTCGATGCTCCACAGCGATGCATACTGCCCGATCACCTGCTCGGCCGTTGCATCAGCGCAGGTCGAGCAGAACACCTCAACGCCGCGGCCGCCCCCGAAGCCGGTGCTACACCAAAGTCAGATGCGCTAGCGAGTGGCTCGCATGAGTTCATGCTGGCCTCATGGCCGCCCACCCATAAACGACGACGAACACCATGAACATCACTGTCAAACCGTGGTAGCCCAGGCGAAGCCACCATTTCGTGAGATGCTGCTTCACATCAAAAACCCACTGCAGGCACAACCGGATACCCCAGAACACCGCCACGTAGCAGCAGAATCCCCGCGCCAACCTGCCGCCGGCGGCCAGCTCACGAGCGTTCGACAGGCTCAGTATCCCGAAGGCCACGATCGCCAGAACCACGTATCCGCCATACACCCAATACATCTGCCGGTGGAGTCTCGACAGGCCCGCCAATTCCTTGCGCCAATCCAGTTGGAACGGGACAAGGGCCGACGCCAGGAGTATTCCGAAGTGTGCCACGCCGGCCGCCATCAGCAGGCCGGCCAAAGTCTGCTCTGTCATCACCAGGCCCCCATACGCTCAAGAAACGGAACGACAACTCGTCGCACGAACGGCGGATGAAACAGCAGGCACGCCGGAGCGATGAGCAGTGCCATGGTCGCGAACCACCCTCGCCAACCGTTCCCAAGGCCGATCGCTCGCGCGACTTTGCTCCGCTCTGCCAGCATGCCGCACCCCTGAATCAAGAAGAACGCAGTCGGGCCGCCGTAGCCGCCTGCTGCCGGCCACGAAATGACTGCATCGTGGACCAATCCGCTGAACACGAATCCGGCGAAGACCGCTCCCCTCGGTCCCAGCCGCGGCGTCAATGGGCGGAACAGAAAGCGGTGGGTCAGGTCGCGGAACGCGGTGTTCCAGCGCCGACCCCAGAAATCACCGAGACTCGTGCTGAGAAGCGGCCAGTTCATCAAGGGCTTTGCCGCGACCCCCGCGCTGCGCCACGCACACGACAGCAGATGGAAGAATCCGAAGTGCAGCATCAACACGACACCGATCATGCCAACCCAACCGACCAGGTAGGCGTCGTTGCCACGAATCAGCGGCACGGCTCCGAAAAGAACCGCAAGCCCGCAAACACACTTGCCAAGTGCGAACAACCACTCGGCTTTCGAGGGGTAAGGAACGCGTACGCGATGATCCGAGTCCAGAAAACTGTCCGCATCCAGCCCAGGCCACGCCACAAAATATCCCACCTTGCGGAAAAGAGACGCCCCGCCGACTCGCGTATTTCGCCACGTCAGCCACTTGTACCCGGAGAAGATGGCAACGGCGAGAAGCCACATGACGGCCCACCTCGGCCAGTCATCACGGGCGAGCAGTGGCACAAGCGACGGGAACAGCAGCAGCGGCAACACGCCATGCCACCAGCGGGTTCGCTTATCGTGGGAATTCTTCATGGATGAACTGGCACCGTCTCCAGCCACACGACGGCTCCTCACCGTTCACGAGCCATGTGCCGTCCGTGTTGCCACACGTTCGCGATCAGCGGCTCGTGACATTGGACTTTTCATCGGGACCGATTTTATTGCGAGCCCGCTGCATCGCTTTGCGGTTGAAGATCGCGATACTGAGATGGACCCCGATTTTCGGGTGCTCTGATAAGGTGGAGTTTCCCTCGCGGGAGGCATTTTATCAGGAGCACGATGATCGCCGGGAAGCGAGGGGTAGGCGGCGTCCGCACCACGGTGCGCCTGCGGCACGTGACGGAGCCAGATGCCGAGCAGAAAACGCTGCTGCGCAGGCTCGGGCTGACGCTTGCCCGGCGGCCCAAGTGACTCGACAGCCGCGAGCACGTGGAGTGAAGACTTTGACCGCGGATTCGCGTGAATCCCAGGCTTTACGCTCCCAGGTGCGTAACCTGGGCTGAGGCCGTCCCCGAACCGGCCGCCATCGGCTATTCTGCCAGCCACGGCGCAGGCCGCCGACGAACACCGCATCATCGACCCCTGGAGAGACCGATGGCCGCCGATCTGAAGTTCGCGAAAACCCACGAATGGATCCGCCCCGAGGACGGCGGCCTGGCGACCGTCGGCATCTCGGCCTACGCCGTCGCCGCACTCACCGACCTCGTCTTCATGCAGCTCCCGCAGGTGGGGCGGAAGGTGAAGGCCGGCGAGTCGATCGGCGAGATCGAGAGCGTGAAGGCGGTGAGCGACTTCTACGCGCCGGTCTCGGGCGAGATCGTGGCGGTCAATGCCGCCGTGCCGAACGCGCTCGAGTCCCTCGGACAGGATCCCTACGGCGCCGGGTGGCTGGTGAAGATCCGGCCCGACGACCCCGCCGAGATGGCGGGTCTGCTCGACCAGTCCGGCTACAACGCCCTGGTGAAGGCCGGGCACTGACAAAACCCGCATCGCCGCTACTCGCAAGCACCTGCTCCTGCTGAGTCGTCAGCGGCTCGTTGGCGGCATGATTTGCGTCGCTGGCGAGGTCCGCCACGCTCCGCATCCCCACGCCGATCCCCTCACCTCCCGCATGATCGCTCTCATGGACTGCACCCCTCGATGAGCGGGCCCGAAGTTCCGATCTGGTGGGACGAGCCGGCCGACGCGTTCACCAACATGGCGGCCGACGAAATCCTCGCCGCCGAGGCCGACCGCCGCGGCGGCCTCGTGGTGCGGCTCTACGGCTGGAGCCCGACGAGCGTCTCGCTCGGAGCGTTCCAGGAGATCGCAGCGGCCCGCGGCCTGGAGGCCATCGCCGATGTGCCCCTGGTGCGTCGCCCCAGCGGCGGCGGTGCGCTCGTGCACGGCACCGACCTGACCTACGCGGCGGCCGTGCCCCGCCGGCATCCGTGGGGCCAGTCGGCGCAGGCGTTCTACGACGCGTTCCACGCGGCGCTCGTCGCGGAGCTCCGCGACCGGGGCGTGGCGGCGCGGCAGCACCAGGCCACCAGTGAGGCCGCCGTGCCTCCGGAGCCGTTGCTGTGCTTCGATCGGCGTGCCGTGGGAGACGTCGTCGTGGCGCGGCCGGGTGCCGCGGCCGCGGCGGACGACCCGAAGATCATGGGCAGCGCCCAGCGGCGGTTGGCCGGCGTGATCCTCCAGCACGGCAGCCTGCTGCTGCGGGCCAACGCCGCAGTCGGACCCGCCGCCCGGCACGTCGGGCTCCTCGACCTGCACCCGGCGGCGGGTCGGGAAGAAAGTCGGCTCGTCGAAGCCTGGCTGGGGCGGGTCGCGGGTGCCTGCGGAGCCGTGGCTGTCCGCCAGGCCACAGGCTTCCGCGCGGGCCGCGGGTCGGAGATCGCGGCCCACGCCGCTCGCTTTCAAGATGCAGGGTGGATCGCCCGCCGCTGACCACCCCCTCCGCTGGCCTCGGAGGGGCGGCGGTTGCTAGGATAAAGAGCTCTCTCCGCCCGACCGCTCCCCGACCGCTCCCCCCGATCACCGCCATGGTCACGAAATTGATCGTCGCTTCCGGCAAGAGCGCCGGCCGCTCCATCGCGATCAAGCGCAGCAAGCTCCTCATCGGCCGGTCGGAGGAATGTGACGTCCGGCCGTTGAGCGAGGAGGTGAGCCGGCGCCACTGCGCCGTTCACGTCGGGCCGGCCGAGACGTGGGTCGAAGACCTCGGCAGCCGCAACGGCACGTTCGTCAACGGCGCGAAAATTACGGAAAAGATGCGGGTCAAGGACGGCGACATCATCCGCGTCGGGGCGCTCGAACTGAAAGTCTCCTGCGTCGATCCGGCCGCCAAGGCGGGCACGGAGGACGACGTGTCGCGCTGGCTGATGGCCGACGAAAAGCCGGCGGGGATGTTCGACACGACCCAGCCGGTCGGATCCGCCCGGACGCGGCCCGCGACCGACGACTCGTCGCCGGGATCATTTATTTCGGGCATCGGCAGTCCGCTGCCGACCGCCGATTCCAGCAACACCACCCAAACGTCCGCGAGCCCTTCGGCGATCGACGTGCTGAAGGCTGCGCACAAGGCCGCCCCAGGGAGCCTGCCGACGCCGGCGAAGAAGGGGGCCGACTCATCGCGCGACGCGGCCGCCGAGGCGCTCAAGAAGTTCTTCGAGAAGCGTTGACGGGGAGCGGGCCCGGGCGGCACGACGGTCAGAGACCGCCGCTACAAGGGTGGTCCGGTCGTGCGGCGCGTGACGGTCGTGCGGCCCGCAGGGTTTCTCCCGCCCCGACAGCCAGCAAGGCCGCGTTTTTTTTCGTAGCCGGCAGCCTCTGCGCCACCGGCAGCGGGCATGCTTCTCATGCCGGCCCCACCGCCAGGAGCACGCCATGACCGTCGCCACTCTTCCTGCCCCGCGCACCGCCCGTCGCCAGCCCAAACCGCAGCCCAAGCCGCGGCCCGCCACGCGTCCGCGTGCCGTCCGTCGGCGGCTGATCGATCCGACCACCTGCGAACGGGAATACGCCGCCGACGAGCTCGAGTTCATGCAGGCCCTCGATCGCTACAAGCACACCAGCGGCCGCCTGTTCCCGACCTGCAGCGAGATCCTGCAGGTCGTCCGGTCGCTGGGCTACGCAAAATAGGGGAGCCCGGGCAGTCTTGCCCCGCCGCCGGGGCGTCGGGTACCGTCCTCCGCCCCACGTTGCCGGGGGCTGGAGAATGCCCGTGCCGCCGCGTGCCACGCCTGCGAGTCCGCATCCTGTCCGCCGAGCCGCCGTGCTCGTGGCCATGGCCTGCGCCGGCTGCGGAGGCATCGGGAAGAACGACAACGCCCGGGGAGTGGCCCTCTACCAACAGGGCAACTACCTCGGCGCAGCCAGCCACTTTCAGCAGGCGCTCGCCCGCCAGCCGGGCAATCCCGACTGCTTCTACAACCTCGGGGCGACCTACCACCAGCAGGCGAAGGTCTTCGGCCGGCCGGCCGACCTCCAGACCGCCGAGCAGTATTACCACCTCTGCCTGGCCCGCAATCCGAACCACGAGGCCTGCCAGCGGGCGCTGGCGGTGCTGCTGGTCGAGGAGAAACGCCGCGACGACGCCGTCGCCCAGTTGCGGGCCTGGTCGCAGCGGCAGCCCTCCGATCCCGATCCGCACATCGAACTCGCCCGCTTGAGCCAGGAGCAGGGCGACCTGCGGCAGGCCGAGGCCGAACTCAACGCCGCCTTGGCGGTCGCGCCCAACGACGCCCGGGCGCTCGTCGCCCTCGCGGCACTGCGCGAGGCGAGCGGCGATCGATCCCAGGCACTCGCCGTCTACTCCCGGGCGCTGGCCGCGAACCCGAGCCAGCCCGTCGTCGCGGCGAAGGTCGCCTCGCTCCAGCAGGCCCAGGCGGCCTTCCCCCCCGTGGCCGGCGGACCGCCCCAGCCCTTCGGCATGCCGCCGCCGCCACCCCCCGGCGCGATGGGCGCGACGCCCGGCCCGTTCGGCACCGTGGCCCGTTGACCGCGCCGCGGGAGGCCCCTATTCTGCCGGCGAATCGCGGAAGATCCGCGTCGCCGCCCGGGAGTCAGCCGTGATGGATCGCAGTTCGGCCGCAGTGGAACGCGTCTTCAATTTCTCACCCGGGCCGGCCGTGCTGCCGCTGGAGGTGCTGGAGCGGGCCCAGGCCGAGCTCGTGGCGCTGCCGGGCGTGGGGATGTCGGTGCTGGAGATCAGCCACCGCAGCCCACCCTTCGACCGCATCCTCGAGGAAACGCTCCAAGGTCTTCGCGACCTGCTCAAGGTGGGCCCGGACCATGAGATCGTGCTCCTCCAGGGAGGCGCGAGCCTGCAGTTCTCGATGGTCCCGATGAACCTGCTCCGCGGCCAGTCCGGCGCCGCGGATTACATTCTCACCGGCACCTGGGGCACCACCGGCGCCAAGGAGGCCCGCCGCGAGGGCAAGGTCCACGTGGCGTGGGATGGCGCCGCCACGAAGTACGACCGGCTGCCGGTCGCCGGCGAGATCGCCCTCTCCCCGAATCCGGCCTATGTGCACATCACGAGCAACGAGACCATCCAGGGCGTGCAGTGGAAGCGAGACCCGCAGGTCGGCTCGGCGCCGCTGGTATGCGACTGCTCGAGCGACTTTCTCTCCCGGCCGATCGACGTCGCGAAGCACGGCCTGATCTACGCCTGCGCCCAGAAGAACGCCGGCATCGCGGGCGTGACCGTGGTCATCATCCGCAAAGACCTCCTCGCGCGGTCGCGGGACGACCTGCCGACGATGCTCGACTACCGGACGTACGTCAGCAACGGATCGCGGCCGAACACGCCGCCGGTGTTCGCCATCTACATTCTCGGCCTCGTCTGCAACTGGATCCGCGACACGATGGGCGGCCTCGCCGGCATGCACGCGCACAACGTCGCCAAGGCGAAGCTGCTGTACGACGTCCTCGACGGCTCGGGCGGCTTCTACGCCGGCCACGCCCGCCCCGACTGCCGCTCCGACATGAACGTCACCTTCCGGCTGCCCGACGAGCTGCTGGAGAAGGAGTTCGTGAAGGCGGCCGCCGGCCACGGACTGATGGACCTCAAGGGGCATCGGTCCGTCGGCGGCATCCGCGCCAGCATCTACAACGCCATGCCCGTCGAAGGCGTCACCGCCCTCCGCGACTTCATGGTCGACTTCCAGCAGGCCAGGCGGGCCTGACCGACCGCCTTCATTTCCCCCTCCGGATTCCCGCCGCATGCCCTCGATCATCGTCCTCGACACTCTCAGTCCCGACGGTCTGGCCCTGCTCGACGCCGCCGCCGCGGCCGGCATCAGCTACGAGGTCGTCACCGGCCTCTCCGGCGACCCGCTCCGCGAGGCCCTGGCGCGGCACGACGGCGCCATCTGCCGCAGCGGCGTGAAGATCACCGCCGCCGCCCTGGCCGGCAACCATCGGCTGAAGGCGATCGTCCGCGCCGGCGTGGGCACTGACAACATCGACAAGGAGGCGGCCACGCGGCAGGGCATCGTGGTCATGAACACGCCCGCCGGCAACACCGTGAGCACGGCCGAGCACGCCTTCGCGCTCCTCCTCGGGCTGTCCCGCAACATCGCCGCCGCGGACGCCAGCCTGCGGGACCACAAGTGGGACCGCAACAAGTTCATGGGCGCGCAGCTCGCGGGCAAGACGCTGGGCATCGTGGGCCTGGGCCGGATCGGACAGGCCGTCGCGGCGCGGGCCCGGGCCTTCGACATGCGGGTCATGGGCTTCGATCCCTTCCTGTCGCCGGACCGCGCCGCCGAGCTCGGCATCGAGCTCATCGAGAGCGTGCGCGGCATGCTGCCCCACGTCGACTACCTGACGGTGCACACGCCCCTCACCGACGAGACCCGGCACCTCGTCGGCATGGAGGAACTGAAGCTCCTCAAGCGGGGCGTGCGGCTGGTCAACTGCGCCCGCGGCGGCATCTACGACGAGCAGGCGCTCGTCGCAGGCCTGCAAACGGGCATCATCGGGGGCGTGGCCCTCGACGTCTTCGAGAAGGAGCCGTGCACCGACAGCCCGCTGTTCGGCATGCCCGGCGTGCTCGTCACGCCCCACCTCGGGGCCAGCACCGAGGAGGCCCAGTCGCAGGTGGCCGTCGAGGGCGTGGGCCTGCTCGTCGACTTCCTGACGACGGGCACGATCAAGCACGCCGTCAATTCGAGTGCCGTCGATCCGACGGCGCTGGAGGGCGTCCGCGGGTTCCTCGATCTCGCCTGGCGGCTGGGGCAGCTGGTGGCCCGCCTCGACGACGGTCAGCCCCGGTCGTGCTCGATCGCCTACCGGGGTGAGATCGCCTCGCGCAACACCCGACTCGTCACCGCCGCCTTCGCGGCCGGCCTCCTCGAGTCGGCGATCGAGGATGTGAACATCGTCAACGCGGAGATGCTGCTGCGCGACCGGGGCATCGAGCTCGTGGAGCAGAGCCGCACCGATCCCGGGGCCTTCAGTTCCGTGGTCGCGGTCGACCTGGTGTCGGGCGACCGCGTGCACCGCGCGGCGGGGACGCTCTTCGGCCATGCGATGCCCCGGCTGGTGCAGCTGGAAGGGCACCGGCTGGAGGCCTATCTCGACGGCGTGCTGCTGGTGTTCACGCACCAGGACGTGCCGGGAATCATCGGCCGCGTCGGCACCGCCTTCGGGCAGTTGGGGGTGAACATCGCCCAGATGACGGTCGGCCGTTCCACTCCCGGCGGCGACGCGATCGGCGTGCTGAATCTCGACCAGGAGCCTTCGGCCGAGGCCCTGGCGGCGGTGCTGTCCTGCCCGGGAATCCGGTCGGCGCGGGTCGTGAAATTGCCGCCCGCCGGGCAATTGCCCTGCTGGCTGGCCGCCTCGGCGGCCGCGGCCCGACGGCCATGACCTGGCGGCGGGTATGCTAAGCTAAACGTGGAAAAAGCCCTCCATGGCCTTTTTCCACTTGATCGACCGCAGGAAAGCCGAGGGTTTCCTGGGTCGATGGCCATCGCATCCTGCGCTGGCTGCACGTGGAAAAAGCCCTCCATGGCCTTTTTCCACTTGATCGACCGCAGGAAAGCCGAGGGTTTCCTGGGTCGATGGCCATCGCATCCTGCGCTGGCTGCACGTGGAAAAAGCCCTCCATGGCCTTTTTCCACTTGATCGACCGCAGGAAAGCCGAGGGTTTCCTGGGTCGATGGCCATCGCATCCTGCTTGCACGAACTTACTTCCACAGCCTGCTAATGGGCTCCCCAGCCTCGGTCCGATGCCCGGGGAATAGTTTCGGCCCGGACCGCCGAACGATCCTGTTGCGGCGGGTTATGAGGGCATCCGCCCGGGCTCCCGGCGACGTTTCATGCCGCGATCATCCCCGCACGTCGAGCAGTTCGAAACCTGGCTGGGTGATCATGTCACCGTTTTGTACCGCGTGGCCTATCGGCTCGTCGGCGACGCCCACGAGGCGGAAGACATCGTGCAGGACACGTTCCGCTCGGCGTGGACCAGTCGCGACCTCTATGACCGCAGCCGCAGCGAACGAACCTGGCTCATGGCGATTCTGCGACGCCGCGTGGCGGACCATTGGCGGCGGCGGGAGCACCGTGAGACGTCGGCCCCTGCCGACCTCGTCCATCCCGAGATCCCACCCGCCGACCCGTTCGGCGACGAGCTCTCCGCCGCCATGCAGGGAGCGCTCGCCCGGCTCCCGGAGGAACTCCGCGAAACGCTGCTGCTGGTCGTCGTGGGCGAGCTCACCCACCAGGAGGCGGCCGATCTCCAGGGCATTCCGCTCGGCACGGTGCTGTCCCGGGTCAGTCGTGCCCGCGGCCGGCTGCGGGAGTATCTGCTCGCATCCCCCGGTCTGGCTGCGGCCCAGCGCGGAAACGGCAGGGCTTTGAACCATGGCTGACGACCGGCGGATCGACGACGCCTTGCGAAACGTCCCCCTGCCCCCGGGGCTGGCGGAGCACGTCGCCCCCGAGGCCCTGTTCGACGATGCCGCCCTCGACCGACTGCTCGGCCGCGTCGCCCTGCCCGACGGCCTGGCGGACCGTGTCAGGGCGGCGGTCTTCACGCCGGCTGCCGGCCGTGGCATCGACCTGGAACGGGCGGCCGGGAGTCTGCGGCCTGCGGAGAAACCCACGGCGCCGCGGCCACGCGGACGTCTGGGCCGCTGGTCCCTGTCCGCCGCACAATCCGCTGCCAGTGTCGCGGTTTCGCTGGCCGCCCTCGGAGGTCTCGTCCTGACGGGCTTCGAGTTCGCGCGGTGGGTGGAGCCCACGACGCCGCAGCGGCCGCTCGTGCTGGCGCCGCGGCCACCGGCACCCGGAGCCCCGCCGCGGGAGACCGCGATCGGCATGGCGGCCCATGAATCGAGCCCGGGGTTGGAGCCGGCCGACCCGCTGGCCGTGGTGTCGGCCCCGGTCGTGGCCGACGACGACCCGCTGGCCGTCGCCGAGCCGGATGGATTCACCGCAACCCCGCCCGTGGTCCGAGGTGCGGCGGTCGGCGCCGCCGCCGGTGCGTTGCCCGGCGGCACGGCCATGAGAACCGTGCCGCTGCCCCGCGCCGAGTCGCGGCGGAGCGTGCCGCGGGTCGCCGGCTTCGACATGGCCTTCGAGATGACTCATGGCGAGCCGCCGTTCGTCGATCCGCGGCGGGCCGCCGCCCTGCAGGTCGACCGCCCGCCGCTGTCCATCCGAACCGATGCGTTCGAGGCCCTCGTCGCTTCCGCGGACCGGAAACCGCGGCCCGGTTTCGCCGCGAGCCTGCGGACGGAGGAGATCCTGGCGGCCCTGCCGGCGCCGCCACCGGGATCGGCCGCGACGCAACCGCAGGTCATGATCCATGCGGTGCGATCGCTCCGCGGCCGGCCCGCATCGCGGCTCGTCGAGGTATGCGTCACCGCGCCGCCTCTGGCCCGTGACGGCACGCCGGCGGTCGACGCCATGCTGGCGCTCGATCGCCACACGGGGAGCGAGCCGCTCCTGTGGGCCCGGGTCTGTCGGGCGGTCGAGGCCGTCGCCGACCAGATGCGCGACGGCGATCGGATCACCGTGGTGGTCGGCGGCCAAGAGCCGCGACTGGCGGGCTCCCGCCTCGACGCCGCGGGTCTCCGCCGGCTGGCCGCCACCCTGGCGCTCGAGCCGGGCGACGACGCCACCGAGTTCGATGCCACCATGCGGTTCGCGGCCCAGGAGGCGGGACGCGGGCCGGCACGTCCGCTGATCGTCGTCGCAAGCTCCGAGTCGGTCGATCGGGCCCGCGGCGCGGGCCGTGCGGCCGTCTCGGCCTGGCGGGAGGCGCTGGCGGCCGACGGTCCCGAGGCCGGCCGGCATGCGGCGGTGCGGTTCGTGCTCGTCGATCCGACGGAGCCGACGGTACGGGAGCCGCTCGAGCCGGGCTTCGGCCGCACGCCGGCCGACACCGTCGCGATCCGCCGCGCGGTGCTCGAGCAGGTGTTCGCCATGCCCACGCTCACGGCTCGGCAGTGCCGGCTCCAGGTGGCCTTCGATCCGCAGGCGGTCGCCGCCTACCGCCTCGTCGGCCACCGGCAGTCGGCGATGGAATCCCTGGCCGGCGGCGAGCCGCCGGCCACCGACCTGCATGCCGGGGAGGTGACCCGCGTCGTCTATGAACTGGTGCCGCTGGCGATGCAGAATGGAGCCGTGAAGGCGACGCTCTCCTGCCGGCCGGTGAACGTCGATGGCGAACGCACGTTCACCGCCGTGCTCCCGCTGCGGCCGGTCACGACGGGGCCGCTGCCGCCGGCCCGCGACTGTGAACTGCTGCTCGCCGTGGCCGTGGGCGAACTCGCCACGGCATC
>Ga0315900_10001437_pt1 | contig 37996 bp, 42 predicted proteins | sample LakEriMetagenome_FD_203521 | JGI IMG/M metagenome (GOLD analysis project Ga0315900, IMG submission 203521) | Freshwater fungal communities from buoy surface, Lake Erie, Ohio, United States - Buoy 12 MA114 | ecosystem: Environmental > Aquatic > Freshwater > Lake > Lake biofilm | place: USA: Lake...
GCTGCAACGGTTTCCGGTCGATCCGTGCTGGCCTAATGGCGGTGGCGCATGACATCAGCCGAATGCTCGGCTGGGTCGGAATCAGAGCCGCAGAGACGGGATAATGAGACTTTCAGTCAGCCCTGGGGTGCAGGGCAGCACGCGTTCCATCCCACTGAAGCCCTCCTTCAGCACCGTTCCCGACACCCACCGGAAACAAGCCGCCCAGCAACACCCCGCTCAGCTGAGCGGATGTGCCTTTTATTACGCCCAGGCGTATCACCTGGTCGGTGGGCGCCTGGGCTGGTGGATAGAACGGGTCTCAACCCGCTGTTCAGCCGTGAGGCGCAGCCCTTCCGCCGCCATTTCAGCTCCTACGACCTGCACGCCAGTCCTCGATTCGGCGCGCCACACCACCGCTGTACGCCCCCCCGTTCCCTTGATCAGCCAGCCTCCCCTCCTCCTGGTCGAGCACCTCAGCCGCTGCTATGGCGGCGGGGCGGCGGCCGTGGACGGGGTGAGCTTCTCGCTGGCCAAAGGCGAACTGCTGGCCCTGCTTGGCCCCTCCGGATGCGGCAAGACCACCACCCTGCGCCTGATCGCCGGCTTTGAGCGGGCCGACCAGGGTGTGGTGCGGCTCAACGGCCAGGAGATCACCCACCGCCCGCCGGAGCAGCGCGGGTTCGGCCTGGTGTTTCAGGACTACGCCCTCTTCCCCCACCTCACCGTGGCGGCCAACGTGGGCTTCGGGCTCCATCGCCTGCCGCGCGGCCAGGCCCGGGTCCGGGTGGAGGAGATGCTGGCGCTGGTGGGGCTGGCCCACCTGGGCAAGCGCTATCCCCACGAGCTCTCCGGCGGCCAGCAGCAGCGGGTGGCCCTGGCCCGCACCCTGGCGCCGGCCCCGGCCCTGGTGCTGCTGGATGAGCCCTTCTCCAACCTGGATGCCGCCATGCGGGTGCAGATGCGCCAGGAGGTGCGCCAGCTGTTCCACCAGACCAACACCGCCGCCATCCTGGTGACCCACGACCAGGAGGAGGCCATGGTGATGGCCGATCGCCTGGCCCTGATGGAGCGGGGGCGGCTGGTGCAGATCGGCCAGGCCGATGCCATCTACCGCCAGCCCGCCACCGCCTTTGTGGCCAACTTTCTGGGCCGCGCCAATGTGCTCGAGGGCCAGGCCCACGGCGAGCGGGTGGACACGATCCTGGGGGACCTGCCGCTGCTCAAACCTGCCCAGGGCTACACCCAGGTGGCAGTGCGGCCCGAGCAGATCCGCCTGGTGGCCGATCCCGCCGCCGCCGCCACCGTGGAGGTGCGCGAATTCCGCGGCCACGACCAGCTCTACCGCGTGCGCCTGGGCGACGAGGCCCTCACCGTGATCACCCCAGCCCAGCCCTGCCTGGCGGAAGGCTGCCGGGTGCAGCTGCAGGTGCAGGATCGCGTGGTGGCCCTGGCCGCCTGAGGCTCACCAGCAGCGCCAGCACAAAGCCCGTGAACTGCACGATCACCACGCAGGGGCCGGAGGGCAGGTTGGTGAGGCCGGAAGCGAGCAGGCCCACCAGGGCACAGAGGCCGCCGAGCAACGATGCGCCCAGCACGTAGAGGGGCAGGCGCCGGCTCACCAGCCGGCTGGCGCAGGCCGGAATCACCACGAAGGCGCTGATCAGCAGCACCCCCACCGCCTTCACCGACACCGCCACCACCACCCCCAGCAGGATGATGAAGGCCAGCCGGTGGGCGTTCACCCGCACCCCGAAGGCGCCGGCCAGGTCGTCGTCGAGGGTGAGCAGCACCTGGGCCCGCAGGCTCACGGTCACGTAGCCCACGGCCAGCACCAGCAGGCCGCCGATCACCCACAGATCGCCCCAGCTGATGCCGAGGATGTCGCCGAACAGCAACTGCTGGATGCCGCCCCGGTAGCTCTCCACCAGGCTCAGCACCACCACGGCGAAGGCCAGGGAGCTGGAGTACACGATGTTCAGCAGGGCATCGGTGGGCAGGCGGCTGCGCTGCACCAGCTGGTTCACCAGCAGGGCGAACAGCACCGCAAAGGGAATCAGCACCAGGGTGGGGTTGAGGTTGAGCAGCACGGCGATGCTCACCCCGAGCAGGGCCGAGTGGCCGAGGGCGTCACTGAAGAACGACAGCTGGCGCAGCACCGCGAAGCTGCCCAGCAGACCGCCCAGGCAACCGGTGAGCAGGCCACCGATCAGGGCCCGCTGCATGAACGGTTGCTGCAGGGCCGCCTGCAGGGCGTCCACGGCGCTCATGGCGCCAGGGGGGCATGGCGATGGTGGTGGCGGTAGGCCACATAGCCGGGGCCGTAGAGCTCCGCCAGCCGCTGGGGGCTGAGGGCGTGCTCGGGGCTGCCGCTGCAGCGCAGCTGGCGGTTGAGGCAGAGCACCTGATCGCAGCTGCGCCGCACCATCTCCAGGTCGTGGGACACCTGCAGCACGGTCCAGCCCTCCTGGCGGCGCAGCTCGAGCAGCAGCTGCTGGAAGCGCTCGCTGGCGGGGGCATCGAGGCCTCCCTGGGCCTCATCGAGCACCAGCAGCCGCCGGCGCCGCACCACGCAGAACGCCAGCTGCACCCGCTTCCACTGGCCGCCGGAGAGTTCACTGATCAGGCGGTGGGCGAGCTCGGCGCAGTGGGTGCGCTCCAGGGCCCGGGCCACCGCTTCACGGCGGCAGCGGCTTTGCGCCTGGCCCTGCCAGGGCCAGCGCGGGCCGGCCGGATCGAAGCCGAAGCCCACGAAATCGGCCACGGTGAGCGGGAAGCGGCCGCGCACCGCCAGGCTCTGGGGCAGGTAGGCCAGCTGGCTGCGAATGGCCCGGGGCCACTGCCCCTGGGGGCCCAGCGGCTGGCCCAGCAGACGCACCTCGCCGCTCTGGCGCGGCAGCAGCCCCAGCAGGGCCGCCACCAGGGTGCTCTTGCCGGCGCCATTGGGGCCCACCAGGGCCGTGTCGCTCTCAGCCGGCAGCTTGAAGCTCACACCGTCCACCACGGGAACGCCATCACGGCTCACCCTCAGGTTCTCCACCTCCAGCACCAGCTCAGCCATGGGCACCCCGCTCAGCCACCGAACACCCCCACCAGGTTGTCCACATTGCGGCGCATCACCTTGAAATAGGTGGCCGGGTCGCGGGCCTGGTCGTCGCTGCCGGTTTCCAGGGGATCGAACACGCTGATGCGGATGCCCAGGTCTGTGGCCAGCGTATTGAATGAACGGGCTCCAGCCTGGGGCTCGCTGAGCAGGGCCTGCAGCTGGCTGGCCTGCACCTGCTCAGCCACCCGGCGCAGGTCGGCCGGGGAGGGATTGATCTCCGGCACATCCACCAGATACTCGGCCTTCAGGCCATAGCGCTCGGCGAAGTAGGGAGCCACATCATGGAAGGCCACGAACGTCTTGCCGGCGTACGGCCTGAGGCGCGCAGCGATGGCGGCGTTGAGCTGGCGCAGCTCGGCGATGGTGGCCTCGGCGTTGCGGCGGTAGCCGTCGGCGCAGCTGGGGTCGGCCGCCACCAGGCCATCGCGGATGGTCTCCACCTGCTGCACGGCCCGCAGGGGATCGAGCCAGATGTGGGGATTCACCGGGCCATGACTGTGGTTGTGGCCGTGGCTGTGGCTGTGGCCGTGATCCTGGGAGGGGCCCTGCTCGCCATGGGCGGGCGACTCCAGGGTGGCCACACCGGCACTGGAGTCGATCACCACCAGATCGGGGTTCTCCGCCGCGCGCACCAGCTTGTCGAGGAAGCCCTCCATGCCCAGGCCGTTCTTCACCAGCACGTCGGCCTGGCCCAGGGCCGTCACGGCGTCAGGGCTCGCCTGGTAGTCGTGGGGGCCGATCGAGGGCGGAATCAGGGCCGTGACCGTGGCGCACTCGCCGGCCACGGCCCGGGTGAACAGGGTGATCGGCAGGAAGGTGGTCACCACCTGCAGCCCACCACCGGCCTGGGCGGCATCCCTGTTCTGGCGCGGGGCGGCGCAGGCGGAGAGCAGGGCGGCGAGCCCGAGCACAGCGGCACGGCGCAGGGGGGCCAAGGGCAGGCGGGACACAACGACAGCCAGGGCAGGCAAAAACGAGAATGGTTCTCATGTCACTGTAGTGGGCATCGGGCGGGCCGGCCACCAGCGCCTGCAACCGGGAAACCCTCGTACCGTGAGTGCCATGTGCCGGTGAACCTCTTGCAGCTCCTCCACCTGCCGCTCAGCGCAGCCGCCCTGGCGCTGTTGCCGCTAGCGGCGCTGGCCAATCCCCCGGCCGGTGGCGGGGCCGTACCCGCCCTCTACCCCACCAGGGCGGAAGCGGAACAGGCCGCCCGGCTGCACTTCAACTGCGCCGGGGCCCACCGGATGGGCGACCAGTGGATGCCCTGCGCCGGCCATGGTTCCGGCCCGGTAACGGCCCCCAGCCACTGATCCACGGGCAGAGAAGGAGAACGGCGTGGCGAACTGCGGCGACAAACCCAAATTGCTGGCGGTGGGCATCGCCCCCCTGGGGATCATCTCGATCGGCATCGTGCCGATGGGAGTGGTGAGCATCGGCGTGGTGCCGATGGGCGTGTTCAGCCTGGGGGCCGTGGCCATGGGGGTGGTGAACCTGGCGGTGGTGGGCATGGGGGTGCTGGTGGCCGGGGTGAACGTGATGGGGGTGTGGTGGACCGGTGTGGAGGGCATGGGGCCCTACCGGCTGGGCAGCGCCGGGCCCGGCGGCCATCACCACCACTCCGCCGGCCCATCGCCGGATCCGGCCGCCAACCGCTTCGCCTACCCCACCCAGGAGCAGGCCCTGCAGGCAGCCCGCAGGCTGGGCTGCCAGGGTGTCCACCGCATGGGCAGCCTGTGGATGCCCTGCGAGCATCACCCCGAACCCTGAGATTCAGCTGGTTTCGATGTGCTTGTGCCGGTCCGCCTGAACACCGCCTGGGCCCTGTTCCAGGGGCTGCTGCTGGAGGCGGTGCCGTTCCTGCTGATCGGCGTGCTGATCGCCTCCCTGGCCCGCTGGTTCAGTCCCGGCGGGGCCTGGCTGCGGCGGCTGCCGTCCCACCCGGTGGCCGGCCCCCTCAGCGGCGCCGCCCTCGGCTTTGCCCTGCCGGCCTGTGAGTGCGGCAACGTGCCGGTGGCGCGGCGGCTGCTGGTGGGCGGGGCGCCGGTGGGCACCGCCCTGGGCTTCCTGTTCGCCGCTCCCGTGCTCAACCCGATCGTGATCGCCAGCACCTGGGCCGCCTTCCCCAACCAGCCCTGGCTGCTGCTGGCCAGGCCCCTGGGGGCCGTGGTGGTGGCCCTGGCCCTGGCCCTGCTGCTGCGGCTGCTGCCGGAGAGCGAGCTACTGCGGGCCGACCTGCTGGAGGAACGCCAGCTCAACCAGCCCCTGGCGGCGGTGAGCCTGCTGGAGCGCCGCAGCGGCGTGATCGGCCTGCCAGAGGATCAGCCGCCGGTGCTGCCCAACCCGCTGCGCCCAGGCTGGCGGGAGGTGCTGCAGCACGGCAGCCGCGAGTTCCTCAACCTGGCCCTGCTGCTGGTGGCCGGCTGCGCCGTTGCCGCCCTGGTGCAGGCCCTGCTGCCGCGCCAGTGGCTGCTGGCGGTGGGCGGCGCCCCCACCCTCTCGATCCTGGCGCTGATGGCCCTCAGCCTGGTGCTGTCGGTGTGCTCCAGCGTGGACGCCTTCCTGGCCCTGGGCTTCGCCGCCCAGATCACCCCCGGGGCCCTGCTGGCCTTCCTGCTGCTGGGCCCGGTGATCGACATCAAGCTGGTGGGGCTGCTGGGGCTGCTGTTCAAACCCCGCGGCTTGCTGCTCACCGCCGCCGGCTCGACGCTGGTGGTGCTGCTGATCGGCCAGTGGGTGAATCTCTGGAGACTGTGATGGCGAATCCCCTGCTGCGGGGCCTGGCCCTGGCCCTCTGGGCGGTGGTGCTGCTGCAGAGCAGCGTGGACGGCCGCCTCGATCTGCTGTTGCGGGCCGCCTTCCACCCGCTGGTGAGCGCCGCCGGTGGCGTGTTGCTGGTGCTGGCCCTGCTGCAGGTGCTGGCCGGGCTGCGTGGCGAGAGCGGTGGCCGGCGCGATGGCCGCCTCAGCCTGGCAACGGCCGCGATCGCCCTGCTGCTGATCCTGTGGCCGCCCAATCCCTCCTTCGCCGATCTGGCCAGCCAGCGGCCCGGGGATGACACCGCCAGTGAGAGCCTCAGCTTCGTGCTGCCGCCGGCCCAGCGCAGCCTCACCGACTGGGTGCGGCTCTTGCGCAGCCAGCCCGACCCCCAGCTGTTCGACGGCGATCCCGTGCGCATCAGTGGTTTCCTGCTGCCGGTGCCGGGCCAGCCGCCGCAGATCGCCCGGCTGCTGGTGCGCTGTTGTCTGGCCGACGCCACGCCGGTGGGGCTGCCGGTGCGCTGGCCGAGCGGTCAGCCCCTGCCCCGGGCCGACCAGTGGCTGGCCATCGAGGGCACCATGGCCGCCGACGGCGACCAGCTGGTGGTGGTACCGGCCACCATCCGCCCCATCCCCCGGCCGGCCCGGCCCCTGGAACCATGAGCGGCCACACCCCGGCCCCCGGCAACCGGCCCCTGCTACTGGCCCTGACCCTGCCGGCCCTGCTGGCCCTGATTCAGCAACAGCTGCTGCTGCGCCAGCCTCCAAGGCTGCAGCAGCTGCGCGCCGCCGCCGCCAGCGCCGGTCCGGCGGCCCTTCAGGCCCGCTTCAGCCGGCCGATGAACCCCGCCAGCCTGGAGCGGCAGAGCCAGCTGCGACCTTCCCTGGCCCACCGCTGGTTCGGCCGGGGCGACAGCCTGTTGCTCGGCCTCAACGGGGGCCAGCGCATCGATGCCCCCCTGCGGCTGGAGATCGGCGGCCAGGACAGCCGGGGCCTGGCATTGGTGGCGAGCGCCTGGCACTGGGACCCCCGACCCCGGATCCTGGCGGTGGTGACCGTGGCGGGCGGAGAGCAGGTGCAGCTGCGCGACCACGACGGCCGCTGGCGGCCGCTCAGCCCGGTGTGGGCGGAGATCCCCCTGCTGCTGCCCCTGGGCGACGGCTCGGGGCTGGCCACCGCCAGCCGCCAGGGCGATGGCCAGCTGCAGCTCTGGCGAATTCCCCTGCACCAGCACAATCTCGTGCCCCTCCAGGCCAGCGATCCCCAGCCGCCCCCACCCCCCACGGCCGGGGAACCGGAACCGCTGCGGGGCTCGCCCGTGCTGTTCGCCCACTACAGCAGCAACCGTCGCGGCGACCTGCTGATCCAGAGCGGCCAGCTGGATCCGGGCAGCGGCGACAGTGAGCTGCGCCGCAACGGCGGCGGGCGCCAGCGCCTGCTCTGGCCGGTGAGTGGCCCGATGCAGCTGCTGCCGGAGGGGGGAGCGGTGGTGGTACCGGACACCGAGGGGCTGCATCTGGAGGCCCTGCCGCCCCAGCCCCCCCGGCGCCAGACCCTGCCCGGCAGCCGCGACCTGAGCAGCTTCTGCCCCCAGGCCGGCCGGGCGTTGCTGCTGCGCCACTGGCCCGACTTCCGGCGCTCCCTGGAGCTGGTGGAGCCGGGCCAGCCCCCGCGGCAACTGTGGCTGGGTTCCCAGGCCCTGGTGGCCAGCGCCTGTGACCGCAGCGGCGAGCGGGTGTGGGCGCTGCTGCTGGAGGGCCAGGGGCGTCCCCTGCTGAGCCTGGTCACCTTCAGCCGCGGCGGCCAGCTGCTGGCGCGGCGGGATCTGCGGGGCTGGGAACTGGAACCGGGCACGGGCCTGCACTGGGATCCGGCCAGCGGCCAGCTGCTGGCCGCCCTGCGGCCCCAGCCGGCGCAGTCCAGCCCGACAGCCCCAGGCCGCCCATCCCCCCTGCCGCCCGCCCAGCCCGTGCTGATCGACGGCCAGAGCCTGGAGCTGCGCCCGTTGAACCAGCCGGTGCGCCAGGTGCACTGGCTGCCTGCGGGCTAGAACAACTCACCGTGAACACCCCTGCGACGGAGGCCCGCGTGGATCCCAGGCTCACGGCACGGCAGGACCAACTGCTGCAGGCCCTGCAGGCCGCCACCACGGAACTGTCCGGCCAGGACCTGCATGCCCTGCTGCGCCGCAGCAGCACGCCGATGGGGCTGGCCACGGTGTATCGCCACCTGCGCCAGCTGCAGCAGTGGGGGCTGGTGCGCTGCCGCCACCTGCCCAGCGGCGAAGCCCTGTTCGCCCCCACCGAGCGGGACGACCACCACCTCACCTGCGTGGACTGCGGCAGCACCCGGCGTCTGCCCCACTGCCCGGTGCACGACCTCGAGCTGCCCAGGGGCGAGCTGGACGGCTTCCTGCCCCTGTTCCACACCCTGGAGTTCTACGGCCTCTGCCCTGCCTGCCGGCAGCGCCAGGCCGCTCAGTGAACGCCGTGCACTGAAGGAGGGGGCCTGCAAGCCGCATCGCGGAAGGTCAAGGCCGAAACCCTATGGTCTGGGAACGATTCCCGGCACCCCCATGCCCGCCACCGCAGCCCCCACGGGCCTGCCCGTCACGATCCTCACCGGCTTCCTGGGCGCGGGCAAGACCACCTTGCTCAACCACATCCTCACCAACCAGCAGGGCCTCAAGACCGCCGTGCTGGTGAATGAGTTCGGCGAGATCGGCATCGACAACGACCTGGTGGTCGCCACCGGCGACGACATGGTGGAACTGAGCAACGGCTGCATCTGCTGCTCGATCAACGGCGAGCTGCTGGAGGCCGTCTACCGCATCCTCGATCGCCCCGATCCAGTGGACTACCTGGTGGTGGAGACCACCGGCCTGGCCGACCCCCTGCCCGTGGCGATGACCTTCCTGGGCAGTGACCTGCGCGAGGCCACCCGACTCGACTCGATCATCACCCTGGTGGATGCCGAGAACTTCAGCGACGAGATTCTCGACGGCGAGGTGGCCCGGGCCCAGATCGTCTACGGCGACATGCTGCTGCTCAACAAGTGCGACCTGGTGGCCGAGGAGCGGCTCGCCGACCTGGAGGCCCGTCTGCGCGAGATCAAGACCGACGCCCGCATCCTGCGCGCGGTGAAGGGCGAGGTGCCCCTGCCCCTGCTGCTCAGCGTGGGCCTGTTCGAGAGCGACAAGGTGGTGGCCGGACAGATCAGCCCCGATCCGGCCCACGACCACAGCGACTGCGACCACGACCACGGCCACTGCGAGCACGAGGATCACGGCCATGACCATGGCCACCACCATCACGACCACAGCCACGACCACGCCAGCCATCCCGACCACGCGGCGATCGAGGGCTTCACCTCGCTCTCCTTTGCCGCCGACGGGCCCTTCGCCCTGCGCAAGTTCCAGAACTTCCTCGACAACCAGCTGCCAGAGGAGGTGTTCCGCGCCAAGGGGATCCTCTGGTTCAACGAGAGCGAACGGCGCCATGTGTTCCACCTGGCCGGCAAGCGCTTCTCGATCGACGACTCCGACTGGCCCGACGGCCAGCGCAAGAACCAGATCGTGCTGATCGGCCGGAACCTCGACCACGACAGGCTGCGCCAGCAGCTGCAGGCCTGTGTGGCCCGAAACGCTGGCAAGGGTTTCGCCTGAACCCCCGCCGGGGCGGATGGCGTTGATACTGGAACGGGTTCTCCGGATTCAGCCCGGAGAGGTAACGAGGAAAGTCCGGTGCGGAAGCCACCCTTTATCGGGCCCCGCTTCCCAGTCCGGCACTGTCCCGCAGCTGTGATGGCCAGCGTCTCTTTCCCCCGTTCCCGGACCAGGGAAGGGTGCCGGCCTCAGTCAGAACGCTCGCCCGATCCCGTCCACCTTCACCGCCGGCGCGGACCGGCCAGCCCATGTCTCTTCTCTTCCCCCCCAGCTCTGCCCGCCCCCTGGGCCTGGCCGCCGCCGCCGGTTTCGGCCTGAGCCTGCTCTCCGCGCTGCCGGTGCAGGCCCATGGCGCGGCTGATGCGGGCCTGCTGGCCGGCGCCAGCCACCCCCTGCTGGGCCTGGATCACCTGCTGCTGCTGCTCGGCGTGGGCGGCGTGGCCGCCTATGTGAGCAGCGGTGTGCTGCTGTTCGCCCTCGGCGGCGCTCTGGTGGGGGCCCTGCTCGGCTCCTTCGGGGGCGACCTGCCCGCCGCGGAGGTGTGGGCGGCCCTGGCGGTGTCGGCCCTCGGCGTGCTGCTGCTGTCGCTGCAACGCAGCCAGCGCTCACCCCAGCTCAGCCTGGTGGGCAGCGTGGTGGCAGCGGCGGTGGCCGTCCATGCCCTGCTGCATGGCCAGGAAGCCAGTGGCACCCTCGCCTGGTGGCTGGGGGCTGGCCTGGCCTCGGCGGCCGTGGTGGGGGCCACGGTGCTGGTGCTGCGTCGGCTGCACAGCCGCTGGACCCTTGCTCTCGCCGCCGCCCTGAGCCTCACGGGCCTGGCGCTGGCCGTGGCGCCCCTGGCCTGAGATACAACCGCTACACCACAACGGTGGATTGCCGCTACGGTGAGCAAACCCGATTCCAAGCCATGGCCGAACTGCTGCTGTTCATCGGAGTACTTGCAGCGTTCGGCCTGGCCTTCTGGCTCATCACCGACTCCGACGACGACAATGGTGGTGGCGGGCTGATGCAACCCGTGCTGGTGCCGGTGAGATCGTCCCAGTCCCGCCGTTGAACTGAATCGAGGCACCCTCCCCGATAGACAAGCACGCCCAGACGGCGCTGGTGGAGTTGGTTGCAACCAACAGAGGTCTTCAGAACTCCCATCCGTCCCGAGGGGCATGTCCTCGCCAGATTGTCGGATTTTTCATCACTCTCGGGCTTGGATTCTTCGCCCAGCCTCGGTCCTTGTTGGCAGCGGACGAACTGCTCTGGGCCGAACCCAGCCCCACTGCCTGCCCCAATCGCACCTCCTGCGAAGGAAAACCGCCTGCGGACAGCAGCTTTTTTTCTCCGATCAGCCGGCTGCACATTGACACCACGACCTTCATCGGCGGCACCCCCAATCTGGATGCGGCCACAGCAGGAGGTGGCCATCGGCAATCGGCCCATCCCAGCGAGACCACGTTCACCTTCGACCTGCGCCTGACACTCGATTCAAGCTTCACCGGCAAGGAGCTCCTGCGCACGCGCCTGCGAGCCGGCAACACCCCTGCCCTGCCCTTCGGCAGCAGCGCCCAGATCTTCCGGCTCGAGAGACCCAGCGATACGAATGGGGAGGTGAGCGTTGATCGGCTGTATTACAGCGTGGCGACCGGCAATGGCATGCATGTCACGGCGGGGCCCCTTGTGCGCAACACCGGCATGCTGGCGTTCATCCCCAGCGCCTACAGCTCCGGGGTGCTCGATTTCTTTCAACTGGCAGGTGCCTCAGGCACTTACAACCGGGCGGTGGGCAGTGGGCTGGGTGTGCAATTCAGCCATCGGCTGAACAACAGCACACCATTGATCACCGTTGATCTCAACACCGTTGCCCAGAACGGCTTCAGCGATTCCCAAACCGGCGTTCTGTCCTCATCCAGCGGCATCAACGCCCTGGGACAACTGGGGGTGCAAGCCTCCAACTGGGGGGCTGCGGTGGCCTACCGCTTCGGTTCCGAGGCTGCCTTGATCCGGGACCCGAACTTCAGTCCCCGTGCGGTGGGGCGTGGACAGCAAAGCAACAGCGTGGCCTTTGCCGCTGACTGGCAACCGATCGAGAACAGCTGGCAGCCCTCCATCAGCCTGGGCTACGGCGTCAACACCACAGGCAACGGAGCGATGCCCGAGTCCCAGTCCTGGATGCTGGGCCTGCAGTGGGACCAACCAATGAGCAGGGGACATACGACGGGCATCGCCATCGGCCAGGCCCCTTTCACACGGCACAGCGATACGCAGAGCTGGCTGGTGGAAACATTTTACCGCGCTCAGATCAGCGATTCAATCTCAGTCACCACGGCTCTGTTCTATGCCAGTTCCTACAGAGAAAACCAATTCAACCCAACTTGGGGAGGGCTGATTCAGACCAATCTGCGGTTTTGACCGCGGCGGCATTGGCATGGCCAAGTTCACTGACGGCCCAAGCCATCAGCCATCAGCTATCAGCCATCAGCCGAGAGGTCACCAGCAGTCCTCTCGGACAGGGAACACTGCGATGTGACTTTGATCACGAACAGCCGTGACCAGTGATCGGCGACCGTTCTCGGCCAACCGATAGAACCTTCCTGCCGGCTGCTCAGCTGCTGTTCGCTGCCACCAGCTCCTCCATGGAGCTGCAGGACGGGGAGCGCTTCCGTGCCTGGGAAGCCCAGAACCGGGTCACCCCCGTGTCCAAGTCCTCCGCCGTGGCGTTTGGCATCCGGTCTTCCTACCCCTTCCCCATGATCAAATCCCAGTTCCATCCCCATGTGCTCCACCTGGGCATCGCTGCTGCAGCCACGGTGAGCCTGCTGGGCGGCATCACCAGCGCTGCCTTGGCTCAAAGTCGCACCCAGGTTGTCAACGTCTATTCCGGCCGTCACTACAACACCGACAAGGAGCTCTATGCCGAGTTCACCCGCCAGACGGGCATCCGGGTGAATCTGATTGAAGGCAAGGATGACGAGATGATTGAACGGCTGCGCCGGGAGGGTTCCAAGAGTCCTGCCGACGTGCTGATCACAGTGGACGCAGCCCGCCTGCAGCGGGCCAAGGATCTCAATCTCTTCCGGCCGATCCAGTCAGCGGCGCTGAACCGCGACGTGCCGGCCAACCTGCGCGACCCCGGCAGCCAGTGGTTCGCCCTCACCCGCAGGGCACGGCCCGTGATGGTGAATCCCAGCAAGGTGAATCCCGGCCTGATCCGCAGCTATGGCGATCTGGCCCGACCGGAACTGCGGGGCAAGCTCTGCATGCGCGACCGCTCCAGCGTCTACAGCCAATCGCTCACGGCCGATGTGCTGCAACGGGCCGGTCGAGCCACCACGGAGAAGTGGCTCAAGGGAATGGTGGCCAACGTGAAGCAACCGTTCTTCACTTCAGACACCACCATGCTGCGGGCGGTGGGCCAGGGCGACTGTGGCGCCGCCGTTGCCAACACCTACTACCTAGCCAGGCTGCTCACCTCCGATAACGCCGCGGATCAGGCGAATGCCAAGAAGGTGCGGGTTGTGTGGGTGAAGCCCACCCACGTGAACGTGACCGGTGGCGGCGTGACCCGGCACGCGGACAACCCCGACGGGGGGCGCAGGCTGCTGGAGTTCCTCTCCTCCCCCACCTCGGGTGAGGGCTACGCCGCCGCCAACAACGAGTATCCCGTGAAGGGATGGGGCAACAACGCCACCCTGCGCAGCTTCGGCACCTTCACGGCCTCGCCTGTGACGATCCAGCAACTCGGCCAGCGCAACCGCGAAGCCGTGCAGCTGATGGAACAGGCTGGCTGGAAGTGAACCGGCGCCCACAAAGCAGCTGCGATGGAGACATCGGCCCATCCTCCAAGCACTATCGCAGCCGTGTCCCCGGCGGTCGGCCGCGGCCGCTGGGCCCTCAGTGCCGCAGCCTGCGCCATCGGGGTTCTCGCCCTGCTGCCCCTGCTGGCCCTGTTCTGGGACGCCGTTGTCGCGGAGCAGCCCAGCCCCCTGGGACTGGGCTACAGCGGAGCCGAGCAGATCCAGGGCACCCTGCTGCTGGTGCTGGGCGAGGGGATTCTGGGAGCCGTGCTGGGCACAGCCATCGGCTGGGTCACCGCCTCCTGCCGCTTCCCAGGCCGCCGCTTGCTGCGCCGGGCCCAGTTGGTGCCCATGGCCTTTCCCGCCTATCTGCTGGCGGCGAGTCTGATCGACTGGGGCAGCTACCAGGGCCTGCGCATCCATGGCCTGGGCTGGGCGGTGCTGCTGCTCACCCTGGCGAACTACAGCTATGTGTTCCTGCTGAGCACGGAGAGCTTCTCAGCCAGCGGCCACCGCCTGCTGGATGCCAGCCGCAGCCTGGGCGTGGGCCCGTGGGCCGGCTTTTTTCGCATCTGTCTGCCGATTGCCCTGCCATCGATCGGTGCCGGCGTCACCTTGAGCGCCATGGAGGTGGTGAACGAGCTGGGGGCGGTTCGCCTGCTCGGCGTGCCCAGCCTCTCGGCGGGGATTCTCGACCGCTGGCAGGTGGAGGGCGATCCCAAGGGGGCGGCCCTGCTCTCCCTGGTGGCCCTGGCGATCGTGGCGGTGCTGATCGCTGCGGAGCGCTTGCTGCGCCGCCGCAGTCGCCGCTGGAACCTGGAATCGCCCAGCAGGGTGGAGCGGGCCTGGGGGTTGCGGGGTTGGCGCGCCCTGCTGGCCCAGCTGCTCTGCCTGCTGCCGCCCCTGGCCGCGGTCACGATCCCGGCGCTCTGGATCCAACAGGGCTGGCCGAATCTGCGGGCTGAACCGCTCACCGAGCTGGTTCAACTGGCCGGTCGGAGCGTCTCCCTGGCGCTGGCAGCCACGCTGATCACGGCCGGGGCCGCCCTGCTTCTGGCCATCTGCGTGCGCTGGCGGCCCGCCGCCCCGGTGCGCCTGCTCAGCTGGGTCGCCGGCCTGGGTTATGCCATTCCCGGCAGCGTGCTGGCCCTCGGCCTGATCGTGTTCGGCGGTCCCCTGGGACTCAGCCCCCTGCTGCTGCTGGTTTGGGGTTACGGCGACCGCTTTCTCACCGTGAGCAAGCAGGGGCTCGACGCAGCCCTGGAGCGCATCCCGCCCAGCATGGATGAAACGGCCACCAGCCTGGGCTGGAGTTGGCTGGGGGTGCTGCGTCGGGTGCACCTGCCCCTGCTGCGCGGTCCGCTGCTGGTGGGCGGGCTGCTGGTGTTCGTGGACGTGGTGAAGGAACTGCCGATCACCCTGGCCCTGCGGCCCTTCGACTTCGACACCCTGGCGGTGCGCGTGTTCCAGTACGCCAGCGACGAGCGGGTGGGAGCGGCAATGGGTCCCGCCGTGCTGATCATGCTGTTCGGACTGGCGGCCTCCCTGGCCCTGGTGCCCAGCCTGGAACGGCACGACTGACCAGAAGCTGGCGGGCCTGGGTCACTCGCGGCCGCAACGGCATTTGCCGCCCTTCCACTTGGAACACTTCTGCTGCTTGCAGCCCTTCTTCTTGGCCAGCTGCAGGGGGGACCGCTGAGGCAATGCCCCCTCCGGGACCTGGGATCCAACCGGCTTGCTCATCTCGACTTGCTCATCTCGACTTGCTCCTCCGGACCTGCCGGGTTCGTCCCACCAGCTTATTGCAATCGATTCTCTTTTGCGCAGCCAATGGCGGCTCGGATCTCCCCAAGGGCGCGCGCTAAGTCATGTCTTTCGCTTTCTCACAAATCACTACCCAGAATCGCTCTTGGGGTCGATTTGTAGCCGAGTGCAACAGAGCGGCAGCCAAGTGGTCCGCCCACTCACACGATGAAAGGGCTTACCTTGCGCATCAGGGATCGTTCCTTCATGCAATTCAGAAACCCAACGGTGCCCCGAATCGGCCTGCTCGCAGGCACCGCCGCCGTGATCAGTGCCGCCCTGGTGGCGGGGCTCTCCGCCGGGCAGGCCCAGGCCCAGGGCCAGGGCCAGGTTCGCCGCCAGTCCCTCTACACCCTGGAAACCAGCTGCTCGATCAAAGGCGGGCCGGCCCAGCCCTGCGTGGTTGAGGCTGTCGACGAAGGCGACGCCACGATCTACACCCACCGGATCGGCAAACAGGTGCAGAAGATCCGCATTTCGGATGCACCGGTGCGCATGAGCCTCTGGGATCCCACCAGCAAATCCTGGGTGGTGCTCCAGTCGGCCGGAGCCCGCTTCTCCACGAACACCATCTGCTTCAACGGCAGGGATCTCTGCGTGGTGAATCCCAACTACCTCAACAGCGTCCGCGAGGAAAAAACGGAGGCGCTGGCCGGTCGCGACCTGGTGGGCGTGAAATTCAGCCGTGACGGCCGGGTGAGTCTCACCTGCTACGACGAGGCCTGCGAGGGGGTGCAGTGATGGGCCAGCGAACAACAGTGCGGCCCCGCAGCATCTTTGGGGCACTGCTGGCCGGTCTGCTGACCCTGCCCGCCCTGCCGGCGGATGCGGCCCAGCAACTGCTGGAGCCACCTGGATCCCAGGCCGGGGCCCAGGAACTGATCGCCAAGGGCGGCCGAGGTGGCGGCGGTGGTCGCGCTGGCGGCAGCCGTGGTGGTGGCGGTGGAGGTGGCAGCCGTTCGCGGGCCTCCAAGGGGGCCAGCGGCTTCAAGAGCTCCGGCTCCAGCCTCAACCGCGGCTCGACCAAACCCAGCGGCGGCTGGACCAGCAAGGCCAACCAGAAGGGCGGTCCCTCCCTCGACAAGCGCAAGGGATCCGACAGCCGCCAGGCCTCCAAGGGCGATGGCCGGCGGGACGATCGCGCCGGCAACCGCGACAACCGCCAGGACGACCGCAACAACACCAGGAATGACCGGCGTGATGACCGCGCCAGCAACAAGGACGCCCGGCGCGACGATCGCGCCGGCAATAAGGACGACCGGCGGGATGACCGCGCCAAGAATCGCGATGACCGGCGGGATGACAACCGCAAGGATCGTGACAAGCGGCAGGACGACCGCTGGGATCGGCGCGACGACCGCTGGGATGACCGCGCCAAGCACTGGGATCGCTGGGACAACTATCCCGGCTGGGCCCGGCCCGGCTGGGGGTACGCCCGGCCGTGGAACTACGGCTGGTACGGCGGGTGGGCCACACCCGGCTGGGGCTGGTGGGGCGCCAGCGCGGCGGCCTGGGGGGTGACCAGCCTGGCCACCGCAGCGATCATCAACGCCGCGGTTGATGACGCGGTGGAGAGCCACACCACCACGATCGTGGTGCCGAACACGGATTACCGCCTCCTGTACGGCAGCGTGGAGCCCGTGAACGACCAGACGGTGAGTTTCTCGATCGAATCCGGCGATCGGGAGGTGGCCCTCGAAGCCGACTGCAAGCGCGGCACCCTCGATGGCCGCAATCCCAGCACGTCCCAGGAGGCGGAGCTGCTCAACACGGCCTGCCAGGTGGCCTTCGGCGACGTCTGAGCACAACGGGAGCTGCAGGCGACACCTGAGCCCTGCACAACACCAACCGCCGCCCAACGCGGCGGTTTTTTGATGCCCACCTCCCCCTTCAAGCAACGGCAAGGACTGACCAATCCCTCCACCTGGCCAGTGTCAGCGAACAGACACCGAAAAAATCGCATTCGGCACAGGCATGCGCTTCAGGTCAATTCTTCGCTGGAGTCGTTCGTAAGGTCTGGCAATCCTGGCCTCTTAGATGATTCGGCTCCGATATCACCAACTGGCAGGAATACTGGCCGGCTGCGTTGTGCTTGCCTCCTGCCCCCAGGTCATGGCCGACCAGCAGGAGCCGCTGCAGCTGGAATCCGAACCGGTGATGGCGAAACCGGACCTGCCAGCCCAGGGCAGCGGAGCAGCCGAACAGGAGGCTCCCGCCGCGGAAAGACTGGCGGAACAGGCCCAGAACCCGATCGCCAACCTGATCAGTGTTCCCTTTCAGAACAACACCACCCTGGGCATGGGGCCCAGAGAGGAGCAGACCCTGAATCTGCTGAACATTCAGCCGGTGGTGCCCTTTCGCCTGAACGATCGACTGTCCCTGGTGACCCGCACGATCCTGCCTGTGCTGAGCCAGCCCGGCCTGGAGGGAAGCAACAGCAACGGCATCGGCGACCTGAACCCCAGCATCTTCGTGGTGCCCAACCTGCCGGGTCGCTGGACCGTGGGCTTCGGCCCCACCCTGGTGTTGCCCACCGCCAGCCGGGACGAACTGGGCAGCGGCCAGTGGGCCCTGGGGCCAGCGGCGGTGGCGGTGGTCACCAACGGCCCCTGGGTGGCCGGTGGACTGGTGAACCAGATCTGGTCGGTGGCCGGGGATTCCAATCGCCGCTCGCTCAGCCAGTTCCTCGTGCAGCCCTTTGTGAACTACAACCTGCCGAATGGCTGGTACCTGGTGAGTTCGCCGATCATCACGGCCAACTGGCAGGCCAGCTCAGATCGCTGGCTGGTGCCGATCGGCGGCGGGTTCGGCCGGGTGTTCCGGCTGGGCAGCCAGCCGGTGAATGCATCCCTGCAGGCCTACGCCAATGTGGCGAAACCTGACCTGTTCGGCGATGTGACGATCCGGGCCCAGATCCAGCTGCTATTTCCCCGTCCCTGAGCCCAAAAGCCCACGCAACCATCGAGGCACTCCATGACATCGGCCCTCTCCGCACTGCTGCATCGCACGAGCGCACCCCTGCTGTTGCTGGCCTGCCTGCTGCTGCCGCCCCTGGCGCAGGCGGGAGAGGCGACCGCCGGCGCCGAGCCATCCGGCCCCACTGCCACCCCAGAGCCTGGGCGCGAGAGCGAGGCTGGCCAAGGGGGGGGAGCCGACAGCACGCCCTGGCGGGGCACGCTGGAGCTCTATGGCTTTGCGCCCCTGCGGGCCACGGGCACCACCACGATCCGCGGCTTCGAGGCCGACACCGACCTGGACCTCGGCGACATCCTTTCCAGCCTGAAGTGGGCCACGGCACTGCGGGGCAGCGTGGAGCACGATCGCTGGGGCCTGCTCACCGATCTCAGCTATGTGCGCCTGAGCTCCGATGCCGCCCGCACCACCCCGGGGGGGCGCTTCACCGGCAAGGCCACCGTCGCCAGCACCCAGGGCCTCTACGACCTGGCCGTGCGTTATCGGTTCGGCGACCCTGAGGCCGCCGTGGCGGCACCGGGCAGCTTCAGCATCATTCCCTACGCGGGCGTGCGGGTGATTGACGCCCAGCTGGATGTGGATGCCCAGATCCAGGGGAACGGCCCCCTGGGTTTGGTGTTCGAGCGCCAGGGCAACTTCGGGCGCACCTGGGCCCAACCCCTGCTCGGCCTGCAGGCAAGTGTGTTCGTGGCACCGAAGCTGCGTTTGTTCGCCCGCGGCGACATCGGCGGCTTCGGCATCAGCGGCGAGAAGGACCTCTCCGGCAACGCCCAGGTGGGCCTGGGCTACGCAGTGGGCAACAACACCGACATCAACCTCTCCTGGCGCTTTCTGGGCCTGCGTTACGAGAACGACCGCACGCCATCCAGTGGCTTCAGCAGTTATCAGAACGGCATCGAACTGGGGCTGAAGTTCTTCTTCTGATCAAGGGGCTGCCTTCCGCCCCAGAGACGGGAGGCACAAGCTCTCAACGCAGGCCCCCATCGCGCGGAGAGACGGACAACCGTTACATCCAGTGATTTCAATAGACAATCACTCCCTATTCATCTACATTCGTTGAGGGATTGCTCGCCAATCCCTTGCCCAATCCGGCCAGCTCCAATTGCTCAATGAGCACCTAGCGCAGGACACCACGTTTCACGCCGCCACCTCCATCCAACAGCCAACCACTCAACACCCATTTCCACACCATGACCCGATCCCGTTCTTCCCTGCTGTCCGACTTCAAGGACTTCATCAACAAAGGCAATGTGGTTGACCTCGCTGTGGCGGTGGTGATCGGCGGCGCCTTCGGCAAGGTGGTAGATGCCGTGGTGAGCCTCGTGATGGGCAACATTCTGGAGCCCGCCCTCAAGGCGGCGAATGTGGCATCGATCGCCGCCTGGCCCGCCGGCAGCGTGATTGTGGCCCTGATCAACTTCGTGGTGATCGCCTTCGTGGTGTTCCTGATCGTGCGGGCGATCGAAGCGATGCGCCGCAGCGAAGAGGCCATCGCTCCCCCCGATCCCCAGGCCCAGCTCGCCTCGGCAGCCACCCGCCTGGCCGAGGCCCTCGACCGTCGTCAGCTCTGACGGACCACGCAGCGAAAGCCCATGGGGGCACAGAAAGTGGAGCCCCCTTCCACCACGTCGTTGGGCGGCCCAGCACCATGCTGGGAGCTGACGTCGATGCTCCAGGCCTCCTTCAGGGTCTCGGGCGCTGGCTCCCTTGAGATCACAGCAGCGAGCAGCGCCATGCAAGCACCCCTGATCCTGAAGGCGCTTGAGATCATCATCTTCATCCTGATGTTGGGCCTGGGGGTGAATCAATCCCTGGCGGATCTCAGGGACCTGTGGCGCAACCCCGCCCTGGTACTGCGCTCGTTGCTGGCCGTGGCCGTGCTGTTCCCGCTGGCCACCGGCCTGCTGCTGAAGCTGGTGCCCGGCGTTCCCGCCGGAGTGGCCGCGGGGCTGGCGATCCTGGCCGCCTGCCCGGGGGCCCCGGTCACCTACAAGCGCTCCGCCCTGGCGGGCGGGGATCCGGCCTATACGAGCAGCCTGCACGTCACTTTGGCCATCCTCACGCTGCTGATCACCCCCGCCACGCTGGCCCTGTTCAACGCCGCGTTCCGGCTGGAACTGGCGGTCAGCGCCCCCCTCGCTGAGGTGGCCCGGCAGGTGGCGGCGGTGCAGTTCCTGCCGATCGGCATTGGCCTGCTGCTGCAACAGGCGGCCCCCCGGGCGAGCCAGAAGCTTCGCCAACCCCTCCGCCGCCTGGCGGAGGGGGCCTTTCTGGCCCTCGCAGCCCTGCTGCTGTTCCCCGTGGTGCTCTGGGCGATCCTGCAGTTGGTCTGGCCGATCGGCGGGCTGGCCATCGCCCTGATGGCGCTGCTGGTGGCGGTGGGACTGGTGCTGGGGGTGCTGTTGGCGTGGCAACAGCCGCCCGGCACGCAGTCGTCCCTGGCCATCGCCACGATTGCCCGCAATCTGGGCCTGGCCCTGCTGATCGCCCAGCTGGGCGGAGCGTCCGAGCGGATCACCCCCACCATCCTGGGTTACGCGCTGGTGAGTCTGCTGATTGCCGCACCCTTCTCGATCTGGAGCAAGGGGCGTTCCGCTGCTGCGATCAGCTGAGCCCCGCAGGTCCGGCCCATCAAAAAAGCCCGCCGAAGCGGGCCCGTTGGTGGTGCCCACCGCCGCGACGGCAGGCAGGACGGCTGGATCAGGACGCGCCGCTGGTGGCCTGTTCCAGTTTCTCCATCACCCGCTCCAGGGAGAAGCTGGCTGCCTTCTGGCGTGGCGGGAACTCCACGAAGGTCTTGAGGAAATCACCCACGTAAGTCTGAGCCGGCACAAGCATGAACACGTGATCGAACATCCAGTCCCAGTAGGTGTTGGAGGTGATGTCGGCCCGCTCGTAGGGATCCGTGAGCAGGTTGAAGATCTTGGGCACGCGCAGTTCCACAAAGGGCTCGGCCCAGATCTGGCAGGTTCCCTGCTCCCGCTGCTCCTTGAACACGAACTTCCAGTTGTCGTAGCGCAGGCCCACCAGGTCGCCGTCGTCGGAGAAGTAGAAGAACTCCCGCCGGGGACTCTTGTCGGTCTTACCCGTCCAGTAGTCGAGCATGTTGTAGCCGTCCAGGTGGATCTTGAAGGTCTTGCTGCCAACCTGGTAGCCGGTGAGCAGCTTCTCCTTGATCTCCGGCTCACCGGCGGCGGCCAGCAGGGTGGGCAGCCAGTCGAGGTGGCTGCAGATGCCGGTGATGTTGGTGCCGGCCGGGATATGACCGGGCCAGCGCACCAGGGCGGGCACGCGGAAGGCCCCCTCCCAGTTGGTGTTCTTCTCGCTGCGGAAGGGGGTCATGCCGGCATCGGGCCAGCTGTTCATGTGGGGCCCGTTGTCGGTGCCGTACATCACGATCGTGTCATCGGTGACGCCCAGCTCATCGAGCAGGTTGAGCATCTCGCCGATGCACTCGTCGTGATAGATCATCACGTCGTGGTATTCCGACTGCCAGCGCCCGCTGCGGCCGATGTCCTGGGGCCGGGCATAGGTGCGGAAGTGCATATGGGTGGTGTTGAACCACACGAAGAAGGGTTCACCCGAGGCCACCGCATCGCGGATGAAGCGCTTGGCCTCCACCATGAACTCATCATCGGCCGTCTCCATCCGCTTGCGGGTGAGCGGGCCGGTGCTCTCGATCCGCTGGGTGCCGTCGCCGTTGGCCCAGCAGTGCAGCACGCCGCGAGGAGCGAAACGCTTGCGGAAGTTGGGGAACTCGGGATCGTCCTCCTTCGGGTAGTCGCGCAGTTCCGGCTCCTCCTCCGCATTGAGGTGGTAGAGATTGCCGAAGAACTCATCGAACCCGTGCATCGTGGGCAGGTGTTCGTCGCGGTCGCCGAAGTGGTTCTTGCCGAACTGGCCGGTGCGGTACCCCTGGGGCTTGAGCAGCTCGGCGATGGTGGGGTCCTCAGCCCGGAAGCCCAGCTCGGCGCCAGGCAGGCCCACTTTGGAGAGACCCGTGCGGTACACGCTCTGGCCGGAGATGAAGGCGGCGCGGCCGGCGGTGCAGCTCTGCTCGGCGTAGTAGTGGATGAACTTGGCCCCTTCGGCGGCCACCCGGTCGATGTTGGGGGTCTGGTACCCCATCAGGCCGTGGCTGTAGCAGCTCAGATTGCTCTGGCCGATGTCATCACCCCAGAGAATCAGGATGTTGGGCTTGCCGTTTGGCATGGGTGACTGAAGAACACAATCAGCCTTCAGTGTGGGTCGCACAGCGGAGGCTGGCCACGGGATCCAGGTGGCAGTTGCGATCTGAATCTGCGTCTTTTGCCGAATTACGCGCCGAGCTGGGAGCGGCGCTGACGAATCAGGGGGATCGACAGCAGCACGGTGATCAGCACGTAGGTGAGGATGCCGATCTTGATCCCAGGCAACTGGGGGGCGTAGGTGTTTGCCAGCAGCAGCGCCAGCCCCGGGTTGCGCATGGAGGTGACCAGGGCGGCGGTGAGCTTCCGATCCCCGGCCCCGCCCCCCAGGGCGTAGCCCAGTGCCAGGGTGGCCACCACCACCACGGCCATCCAGAACAGACCGGTGAAGTTGGCCTGGGCGAAGGCCAGCAACAAGGGGGACGTGCGGATCAGCACCGCCAGCAGCAGCAGCAGCAGCAGTCCATTGGCCACCCGATCGAGGGGCCCCTGCAGGCGGCGGATCCGCTCTGGCCAGAGCTGGCGGAGGCTCAGTCCCACCAGCAGGGGCAGCAGCTGCACGCTGGCCACCTGTCTGGCTACATGCCTGGGCAGCACATCCCAGCCCTCCAGGCCGAACACACGCTCACCAGCCTGGGCCAGCAGGGGCACGGTGATGATGGCCAGCACGGCAGCCAGCACCTGCAGCAGTCCGGCCAGGGAGGCATCGCCACCGGTCTTGCCGGCCTTGCGCAGCAGCAGCGGAGCACTCGGGCATGCCGCCATCAGGGCAATGGCCATGCGCACCTCCTGGGACAGCTGGCCGGCGGGGGGGGTGAGCAGCAGCAACCAGGCCAGCAGCGGCACCAGCAGACAGGTGGCCAGCTCCAGCCGCAGCAGCAGGGGCCAGGTCTGGCGCCACTGGCGAAAGGCCTGCAGGGGCAGACCCACACCGAGCGCCAGCATCACGGTGAACAGGGTGAGCGGCACCAGCAGGGACACAGCGTTCTGAATGGTCATGACAGCCAGTTCGAGAGCAGAATCCCCATGGCCAGCAGGCCGATCAGGGCGATCAGGGTGGCGGTGGCCGCCGCGATCCGCGGGGTTTCCACATACACATAGTCCTCCCTGCTGAGACGCCTGAGCTCGCGGTTGTGCTGAACGATGGCAGCGGTCATCGCCAGGATGCCGGTGAACACGAAGGAGAGGGCCACGACGATCACTCCGGGCCTGGGGCCGGGATCGCCCGTGGCGCGGTCAATGGCGGCCACGATCTTGTCGAGGCCGAAGCCGAAACTGATCAACGACAGACAGGTGCGGATCCAGGCCATCAGGGTGCGCTCCGCGGCATCGCGGTTGCGCTGACGGGCCAGTTCGTTGGTGAGATTCACGGCCGGGGCATGGCGAGTTGGGCTGCCGGGTCGCCCCCTCCGGCCCGGGATTCCTCGGCCCGCTCCTGGGCGATCTCCCGGGCCAGGAACACGTTGAGGAAGGTGCGGATCAGGGCCACGGCAGCCAGCTGAATCAACTTCTCCCCGTTGGGATTCACCGTGGTGGCCACGATATCGGCGGCAAGCTGGAACTCCAGGGCCATCGACAGCCAGCGGCCCAGATGGAGGCGAATGGCCTCGAGCGAGCGGCGGCGCCCCACCAGGCGCAGACTGCCGAGCACCCCGAGGGCCACGGTGATCACCGACAGGCCTTCCAGCGCTGGACGCAGGCCCAGGGCCAGGGATGAGAGCAGATGCTCAAGGGCAACCATGGGGGACCGGCAAGCGTGAACAAGGAGTGGAGACCTTGATGGACCAGCCCAGGCAGTGTTGCAATCCGCAAATGGACACGGCAGCGAAACAACACTTCGCAACAAACCAACCGGATCGCTGCGAAAAACTAGACGATCCGCGCAACTGAGTCCCAGTCCAATGCGTTGCGTCGCCTACCCAGGCGCCTGAAAGGGGCTGTGCTGGCAGCAAAGCCAAATCGCGTCCCGGCGATGGGCATTGCACAGCAGCGCAATATCCCAACAGATGATAGCTGCTAAGTTCCCCGCAATTGCGGCACTGGTGATGGGCACAGCCAATCCCGATCGTGCTCACCCCGGTGGCCACTCCATCCATCAGTTCCCTGCTCAGTCATCGCTACCCCGACTGCCGTTCAACAACCATCTGGCCCAACTGGACAGGGACCCGCAGGTTCTGGCCGAGCGACTTTCCCAGCACTATTCCCTGCTGGACTTCGGCCCCTGCCAGGGGCATGAATCCAACTTTGTACACCGCACCAGCACCTGCAAGGCAGGTGATCTACTGCTCTCCGGTGGCTACACCACGCCGATCCAGGGAACGATCGGCGCTCACGAGGGAGTCGGCTCGATCAACCTCCTTCTGAGCGGTGGAGTCAACTATGAATGTGACGATCGAAAGCTACCCATCTGCCTGGAGCGGCCTCTGTTTTTCAGCCCAGGCAAAGAATACAAATACAGCATCAGAGACCACTTCGTTGGAGTTGTCTTTGACATCGACCTCCAACGCCTGAAGAAAACGGCCGCCGCCATTGCCGGGATCGGTATTTCGGAGCGCCGCTTTACCAGCCAGCTTGACTTCGCCCGGGTGATCCATCCTCAGGACAAGCGCAGTCAGCAACTCCTAGCAGTTCTCAGACAATCATTCCGATTGCTTGATCATGAAGATCTCCGCGACGGCGGCGATCTCGATCTGCTCAACGTTGACGATCTGATCTACCGAACCTTAGCCCTGCTGCTGTGCCCGAATCTTGCCAAGATCATTCAGAATGAACCCAGCACGCGCAGCAGTCGCGAACAGATCTTCGACGACCTGCTGGAGTGGTCGAGGGCCAACCTGCATACCCCGATCAAGCTCACTCAGCTGGAGGAGCGCAGCGGCTATTCCCGGCGCAATCTGCAGCTCGCCTTCCAGCAGCGCTTCGGCTGTGGGCCGATCCAATGGGTACGCCAGCAGCGGCTCGAACAGGCCCGCCAGGACCTGCTGAATCCCACGCCTGGCGATTCGGTGGCCGGGATCGCCAGGCGCTACGGCTTCAGCAGTCTGGCCGTGTTCAGCCGGGATTTCCGCGGACACTACGGGGTGCCGCCCTCCCAGTTGCTGCGCGAAGGCAAGCGCCACCATCCAGGGGGCTGAACCCTTGCCAGCCCTTCAGCAGAGCGCCTTCAACCCTCCGCGGCGCATCTGGGGCACAGGGCACGCACGTTGAGCACACACTCCAGCAGGCGGAAGCCATGGCGTGCAGAGGCATCCTCCCCCGCCACCAGCACCGCCGGATCCTCGAACTCCTCCGTGCAGCCGCAGCGCACGCACACGAGGTGGTGGTGGTCGCGGTGGGCATCGGAGGCCAGTTCGTAGCGCCGCCCTCCCTCCGGCAGCTCCAGTTCCTGGAGCAGTCCCGTGGAGCTCAGCAGTCGCAGGGTGCGATACACCGTGGCCAGGGACACCTTCTCCTGCTGGGCCAGCAGCCGCTGGTGCACCTCCTCGGCGCTGAGATGGCTGCCGGCACCGCTCTGCTCGAACAGGGTGAGCACGCGCTGGCGCTGGGGTGTGAGCCGCTGGCCGCGGTCGTGCAGCGTTGTGCGCAGGGCATCGCTGGCCACCGCGGGGGGCAGGGCTGAGGAGGACTCAGCAACGACAGCGGAGCGGCCGACCTGGGGGGCTCTGGTCGAGGGATTGGCCACCAGATCGCTCCCGCACTTCTCAATAGTAGGTGCAGTTGCGAACAGTTGCCAGCACCCGCCCAGCGGTTCAGGCCTGCACCCGCTGGTCGATCCAGCCATCCAGCTGCACCAGACCTGCCGCCAGCAGGTCTGCCAGGGTCACCACCAGGCGATAACTGAGGGCGATGGCCAGCAGCGGCGCCTCCGGAATCGCACTGCCCAGCCGCAGCAGCAGGGTGGCCTCAAACACACCGAGCCCCCCAGGGGCACCGGGAACCAGCAGGCCCGCGGTCCAGGCCAGGGCGAAGCCCGCCAGCCAGGCGGGCCAGCTCAGGGTGGCCTGCAGGTCAAACGCCAGCACACAGCAGGCAAACCCGCCAAAGCGCAGCAGCACGAAGGCCAGCTGGGTCAGGAGCGGCACCAGGGGATAGCCCGCCAGGGCGCTGCCCAGGGCTGGCGGCAGGGGAGCCGTTCCCTGGGCGGCAAGCTCCCCGTCGAGCTGCAGGCGCTGGGCCTGGCGCCACTCCAGGCGCCGAAGCAACGGTGTGAGCCAGCGGGGCCAGAGCAGCAACAGGGGCAGCAAGCCCAGCAAGGCCAGTCCCCCCTGCCAGCGGGCCAGGGTGGTGAGGCTGAGGGCCGCCACCGCCGCCACCAGGGGATCGAGCAGCACCGCCACCAGGGCCAGGCCAAGGGGTGCCGGCATGTGCAGCCCCCCCTCGGCAGAGCGCAGGCACTGCACCCGGGCGCTGAGGTGCCAGATCCCCCCGGGCAGGTACTTGCGCAGGTTGGTGGCCAGGTAGAGCTGGATCAGCTCCAGCCAGCGGGGGCGCAGACCCAGCCAGCGCAGCACCACTCCCAGGCCGAGACCATTGGCCAGCAGGCTGAGCAGGCTGACGCCCACCCCCAGCACCAGCCACGACCAACCCTGGGGATCCAGGCTGAGCTGAAGCATCGCCCGGCCATGGCCGAACAGGGCAGCCAGCAGAAATCCGAGGCTGAGCAGGGTGATCCCCAGGGAGATCCCCCCCGGCAGCGGCGGCAGCTTGAGACCCCGGGGCCAGTTGACCCGCCGCACCCCCCGCAGCAGGCGACCCAGGGCGGGTGTCGGCAGTTGCGGGCGTTTGAGCGGGAAGCGAGGAAGCTTGATCACGGGCCGGGGGCGGGCTGGGGCGGATCGATCAGGGGAAGCACGCTGGCACGCACCTGGTCGAGCGCGAGGCCATGGCGGCGGGCCAGGGCGAGCAGATCATCATGCTCCGGTTTGGAGCGCCAGCGGCCATCCGGCAGCAGGGCCTGCTTGAGCCGCACCCGGCCGAGGGGGGTGTCCAGGCTGACCGCGCGCCGGGGCAGCGCCCAGCGCTGCTCCAGGTGCTCGCGCACTCCCAGGCTGGTGCTGTGCCGCCACCACACCAGCCGCAGCCGGTTGGCCGGTTCGCCTGGAGGAACCAGCGCCGTCACCAGCCAGCCGGAGCGTCCTTTTTTCATCTGCACGGGCTGGCAGAACACCTCCAGGCCACCGGCCTCCCGCAATGCTTCCAGCAGGACGGCCAGATCTTCGGGAGTGGCATCGTCGATCTGGGCCTGCTGCACCAGCACGCTCTCCAGCTGGGGGGCGGTGGCCGGCTGGAGCTCGCCATCCGCCTGCAGGGGCTCGGCCAGCACGAGGCGCAGCAGATTGGGGCGATCCAGCTGGCGGCTGCCCAGCCCAATCCCCACCCGCAGGGGCCGGTGGCCGGGCAGGGGCCCGAAGTGCTCCGCCCAGCAGGCGGCGAGGGCCAGACCCGTGGGGGTGGTGAGCTCGGCGGGGGGGAAACCGGCGGCGCTGGCCAGGGGAATCCCCCGGGCCCGGGCAATCTCGAGCACGGCCGGGGCAGGCAGGGGCAGCAGGCCATGGGCGGTGGACACACTGCCGTGGCCGGCGGGGGGAGCGGTGCACACCAGCTGATCCACCCCCAGGTGCAGCAAAGCGGCGCAGACGCCCACCACATCCACCAGGGCATCGATCGCCCCCACCTCGTGGAAGTGCACCGCCTCCGGCGGCTGGCCATGCACCACCCCCTCCGCCTCGGCCAGCAGGGCGAACACCCCGAGCACCCGCTGCCGCAGGGCCGGTGCCAGTGCCGCCTGCTCCAGCTGGGGCCGCAGGCGGCTCCAGTGGCGATGGGCTGGCTGGGGCTCCAGGGGCTGCACCGCCAGGTGCAGGCCGCGCAGCCCCTGGCTGCGCCGCTCCTCCAGCTCCAGCCGGTAACGGCCGCTGAGCCCGAGGGCCGCCAGCGGCTGGTCGACCACCCTGGGGGGCACCCCCAGATCAAACAGGGCCGCCAGCAGCATGTTGCCGGCCAGGCCCGTGGGGCAGTCGATCAGGGCCAGGGCCATCTCAGGCCTCTGCCGGTGCCGCTTCAGGCCCCTGGGCAGGCAAAGGCTCAGGCACAGAACGACCCAGCCTGGGAGCCGTGAGCACAAGCCGCTCGGCCTCCTGCTCCAGCTCCTGGCTCTGCCGGCGCAGCTGCTGCTCGATCTCCCGGCGGGCCCGTCGCTGTTCCCGCTGGGCGGTGTCCACGTCGTAACCCGAGAGGCCCCAGAGCCGGCCGAGCAGGGCGCGATCGTCGGCGCCGCCGGCACTGCCGCCGTAGATCACCTGTTCGGCGGCCATGCCGGCCTGCAGCACCCGGCTCCAGCGGCGCAGTTCAGGCAGCGGCAGCTTGGCGTGGTCCGGGGGAGAAAATTCAGTGACGCCGCCAGCGGCCACCCCGGCCCGCAGGCAGGCCAGGCTGCCGATCAGCACGCGGCTCACCGCCATCCCCTCAGCCCCGGCCACCAGCAGGTGGCCGGCCTCATGCACGGCGATCCGGCGCAGGCGAGCCTGCCCGCCCGGCAGGGCTTCAGCCAGCAGGTGACCACCACGGCCGGAGAAGGAGGCGGCATCCAGGCTGAGCGCGCCCAGCAGCAGGCTCACCCCCAGGGCGATCCACCAGGGTGAGAGGCCCACCAGGGGGCCCAGCACCGCCACCAGGGTGACCAGCACCACAGCTGCACCAGCGGCCAGGGGGGAGGTCATCGGCGCTGGCCGGTCCTCAACGGCCGGGGCGGGTCACCGCCGAGCGGGGCACGGCCCGGCTGCGCTCGCCGGCAGGCGGAGCGGCCTGGGGCTTGCGGCCGCCGGCAGCTCGGCCATCCCGGCGCCCCTGCCCCTTGCCACCCCGATTGCCCCGTTGCACCACCGGCGCGATCACCTCGAAGCGCTCCACCAGCAGTTGCTGGCCCTGGCGGCGACCCTCAATGGCCACGAAGTGGCGCAGGTGCTCCAGCGGGATCTCCCCGCGCAGCTGCAGCTTGAACGGGGCCGGGCGCTGGCCATCGGCCCGGGGCAGCTGGCGCACCTTGATCACCAGATCGCCGGTTTCGGGCTTGGTGAAGATCAGCTCGCCCCGCACAGAGAAATAGTCATCGCCCTCGGGCAGGGCATCGGTGGGGATCTCAGTACTGGTGGGAAGCTCAGCACTGTTCGACTCTTCCTCGGCAGGCTGGTCGGCGGTGGAGGGGGAGCTGGCCAGGGTGCTCGGCTCCCAGATGCCCACCAGCTGGAGGTGCAGACCGCCCTGCTCCCGGCAGCGCGGGTAGGCCACCCAGAGGTGGGGCTGGGCGAGATCGAGGTGACGGCGCATCAGGGTGAGCAGGCGACCCAGCACCACCGCTTCGATCTGCTCCCCGTCCTCGGTATGGATCTGGCCGCGGGTGATCTGATCGGCTTCGGCGGGCACGTAGGTGCCCCGCACCACGCCGATGGCCCGGTACTGGAGCGGCTCGCTGACCGGTGGAATGGGGTGGGCGATGGGATGGGGGCGCATGCCGACAATGTAAAGGGCCCATGCCCAGGGCCGGCCGGGCAGACTGACACCGTGCCACCGCGATCCGGCTGGATGCCCCCCGTTTCTTCCAGGCGCGCTCTCTGGCTGGGCAGTGGTGTGGCCACCCTGGCGGCCGCCAGCCTGGGCGTGGGCTGGTGGCTCGGCCAGTTGCACAGCGCTGGGCCTGGCAAGGGCAACCGCCCTGGCCAGGAGCGGGACGTGGCCCAGCTGGTGGGCCGGATGGAGAAAGGTGAGGCCAGCCCGGCGGAGCAGCAGCGACTGCTGGAACTGCTGGTGGCCCTGGACCGTCGAGCCGAGGCCATCCCGCTGCTGGAACGGCTCGCCGACCAGGCGCCCCAGCGCTGGCAGCTGCGCCTGCTGCTGGCCGAGCTGCGCAGGGACCAGAACGACCGCCCCGGAGCCGAACGGGAACTGCGCCAGTTGCTCAGCGCCCGCCCCGACCAGATCGAGGGCCTGCAGCTGCTGGCCCTGATCCAGCTGGAGACGGGCCGGGCGGCCGAAGCCCAGGCCCAGCTGGAGCAAGCCCTCAGACGCGCCAGCGAACCCAGCCTGAAGCCGGCGGCGCTGCCGATCGGCCTGCTGCTGGCCCAGGTGCACCAGCGGGCAGGCCAGGCCGCCAAGGCCGACGCCCAGCTGCTGGAGCTGGCCGGCCGTTTTGCCGATGATCCCAGGCCCCTGCTCGCCCGGGCCCTGCTGCAGAAGGAGCGGGGGGATCTGGCGGCAGCTCAGCAGACCCTGGCGGAGGCCAGGGGCCGGCAGAGCAACCCAGCAGTGCAGCAGCAGATCGGGCGGGTGGCTGCAGCCTGGGGGATGGAGACCCTCAAGGGGCCTGGATCAGGCCCGAGCCGGGCCCCACTTGCTGGGGCTGGGGCTGGAAGTCCCTGAGGGCCGCATCGATGGCGTCGGAGGGCGGTGTGGCGTTGTCAAACGCACTGGCCCGCCGCAGCCGGTTCATCAGGTCGATCGGATTGGTGACATCCAGACCAGAGTTGCGGGACGGCCCACCGCTGCCGGCGTCGAGCTCGCGCTGCTGCTGGGGGGAATCAATCGTCTGCCCGTAACCCTGCACCTGGGCCTGCCCGGCTGAGGCGACGGCCAGCAGCAGGGGCAGGGCACACAACCAGGGCAGGGCCGCCTGCGCCAACGGCCTGGGGGCGAGAAGGCGATGGACGGACATGGGCTGGCTTGCCGGCATCAAGACCCATGCTAGGGGCGCTTCACCGGGAACCATGCGCATCGCCAGCTGGAACGTGAATTCGGTGCGCACCCGCCTCGACCAGGTGCAGGCCTGGTTGCGCCAGGAACTGCCCGAGGTGCTCTGCCTGCAGGAAACCAAGGTGGACGACCCCCTGTTTCCCCACCAGGCCTTCGCCGAGCTGGGCTACAGCGCTGCCATCAGCGGCCAGAAGGCCTACAACGGCGTGGCCCTGCTCAGCCGCCAGCCCCTGGAGGACGTGCGGATCGGCTTCAGCGCCCTGCTGGCCGGCGATGGGGAGGCATCCCGGCTGGACGACCAGAAGCGGGTGATCAGCGCGCGGCTCGATGGGCTGCGCATCCTCAACCTCTACGTGCCCAACGGCAGCGCGCTGAAGAGCGAAAAGTACGCCTACAAATTGCAGTGGCTGGCGTGCCTGGGCCGCTACCTGGCCGCCCAGGCGGCCCAGGGGGAGCCCCTGGTGATGTTGGGCGATTTCAACATCGGTCCCGAGGATCGGGATCTGCCCAACCCGGAGCGGCAGACCGGTGGAATCATGGCCAGCGAGGCCGAGCGCCAGGCCCTGCGGGCGGTGCTGGGGGAGCGGCTGCACGACGTGTTCCGGGTTTTCGAGCCGGAGACGGGCCACTGGAGCTGGTGGGACTACCGCAGCGGCGCCTGGGAGCGGGACCAGGGCTGGCGGATCGACCATATCTATCTGGATGCGGAACTGCTGGAGCTGGCCACCGGCTGCCTGATCCACAAGGCCACCCGTGGCAACCCCCAGCCCAGCGACCATGCCCCCGTGGTGGTGAACCTGGCCTGGCCGCCCGCCGGCGACGAGAACGAAGACGATCCGGACTGGTGAGGGCACGCGGAGCAACCATGGGCTGGGCCGCCCCAGACCATCCGCCTCAGAACACCACCGCCTCCTCTGGGAGAGACACCCCGGCCGCGCGCAGCACCTGTACCCGGCGAGCCGATTCAGCGCAGCTGCGGGGGGTGGGGAAGATCTTGCCGGGGTTGGCACGGGCGTGGGGATCCACAGCCCGGCGCAGCAGCTGCATGGTGGCCAGGTCGTCCGGGGTGTACATCCAGTCGAGGTAACAGCGCTTGTCGCTGCCGATGCCGTGCTCGCCGCTGATGCTGCCGCCGGCCTCCACACACAGGCGGAGGATCTCGCCGCCCAGCTCCTGCACCCGCTCGCGCACACCCGGCTCGCCGTCGCTGTAGAGGATCAGGGGGTGGAGGTTGCCGTCGCCGGCATGGAACACGTTGGCCACCGGCAGGCCATGGCGCTGGCTGAGCCCGTCGATGGCGGCCAGCACCCTGGGTAGGGCGCTGCGGGGCACCACGCCATCCTGGAGGTAGTAACTGGGGAAACGCCGGCCCAGGGCGGAGATGGCCGACTTGCGCCCCTTCCACAGGCGGGCCCTCTCCATCTCCTCCCAGGCCTGGCGCACCTGGCGGGCGCCGGCCTGGCGGCAGAGGCGCTCGGTGAGCTCTGCGGCGGCCAGCACCTCGCGCTGCTGGCCATCGAGCTCGATCAAGAGCACGGCCGCCGCATCGGGCGGATACTCCGGCTCACTGCCCCCCCCGTCGGCGGACTTGGCGGCGAGGTAGTCGTTCACCGCCTCAATGGTGAGCCGGTCCATCATTTCCATGCCGGCAGGCAGCACGCCGGCGGCCGTGACCAGCCGCACCGCCTCGCCGGCGGCCTCCATACTGCTGAAATCGGCCAGCAGCACCGCCACGCTCTGGGGTGCCCGGAGAAGGCGCAGGGTGATGGCGGTGGCGATGCCGAGGGTGCCCTCGCTGCCGATGAAGGCGCCGCGGATGTCGAGCTCGGGCGACTCATCCAGCTCGCCTCCCAGCTGGGTGATGGTGCCGTCCGGCAGCACCACCTCCAGCCCCAGCACGTGGTTGCTGGTCACGCCGTACTTGAGGCAGTGCACCCCCCCGGAGTTCTCGGCCACATTGCCGCCGATGCTGCAGGCCACCTGGCTGGAGGGATCGGGGGCGAAGTAATAGCCATCGCCCGCCACCGCCCGGGTGACCCAGCTATTGATCACACCGGGCTGCACCACCACCCGCCGGTTGGGCAGGTCCACCTGCAGCACCCGGCGCATGCGGCTGGTGGCCACCACCAGCGCCTCCGTCTCGGCCACGGCGCCGCCGGAGAGACCGGTGCCACTGCCGCGGGGCACAAACGGCACACCCTGCTGATGACAGATGCGCAGCACGGCCGCCACCTGCTCGGTCGTCTCCGGCAACACCACCAGGGGGGGCTGGTGGCGGTGGAGGGTGAGGCCATCGCAGTCGTAGGCCAGGAGCTCCTGGCGGGCGGCCACCACGGCGCGCCGGGGCAGGACCTGACACAGACGGCGCTGCAGCGAGGCCCAGTCGTGGCTCACAGGTGAAGAAATGATCCGGACTGCGGCAGGAGCGTGGGGGCGAACCGGCAGGTTCTGGGTCAGGATAGGCAGCGGTTTTGCTCCCACCCACCGGGATCCGCCTTGACTTCGGCACCTGCTTCGGCCCCCGCCTTGAACACCACCCGCTCCCAGGCGATCTTCAGCGCCGCCCAGACCCTGATGCCCGGGGGAGTGAGTTCCCCGGTGCGCGCGTTCAAGTCGGTGGGTGGCAACCCGATCGTGTTCGAGCGCGTCAAGGGCGCCTACGCCTGGGATGCGGATGGCAACCGCTACATCGACTACATCGGCAGCTGGGGCCCGGCCATCTGCGGCCACGCCCACCCCGAGGTGATCGCCGCCCTGCACGAGGCCCTCGACAAGGGCACCAGCTTCGGCGCCCCCTGCGAACTGGAGAACCAGCTGGCCGAGCTGGTGATCGCCGCCGTGCCCAGCGTGGAGATGGTGCGCTTCGTGAACAGCGGCACCGAGGCCTGCATGTCGGTGCTGCGGCTGATGCGCGCCTTCACCGGCCGCGAAAAGATCATCAAGTTCGAAGGCTGCTACCACGGCCACGCGGACATGTTCCTGGTGAAGGCCGGCTCCGGCGTGGCCACCCTGGGCCTGCCCGACTCCCCGGGGGTGCCCCGCACCACCGCCGCCAGCACCCTCACGGCCCCTTACAACGACCTGGAGGCCGTGAAGCGGCTGTTCGCCGAGAACCCTGGGGAGATTGCCGGTGTGATCCTCGAGCCGGTGGTGGGCAATTCCGGCTTCATCCCGCCGGTGCCCGGCTTCCTGGAGGGCATCCGCGAGCTCACCAAGGAGAACGGCGCCCTGCTGGTGTTCGACGAGGTGATGACCGGCTTCCGCATCAGCTACGGCGGTGCCCAGGCCAGGTTCGGGATCACCCCCGATCTCACCACGATGGGCAAGGTGATCGGCGGCGGTCTGCCGGTGGGTGCCTACGGCGGCCGGGCCGAGATCATGGCCATGGTGGCCCCGGCCGGTCCGATGTATCAGGCCGGCACCCTCAGCGGCAACCCGCTGGCCATGACCGCCGGCATCAAAACGCTGGAGCTGCTGAAACAGCCCGGCGCCTATGAGCGTCTTGACGCGATCACCAAGCGGCTGATCGGCGGCATCCTCGACGCCGGCAAGGCCGCCGGCCTGCCGATCAGCGGCGGCTCGATCAGCGCCATGTTCGGCTTCTTCCTCTGCGATGGGCCCGTGCACAACTTCGAAGAGGCCAAGGCCGCGGATGCCGCGCGCTTCGGCAAGCTGCACCGGGCCATGCTCGAGCGTGGCGTCTATCTGGCGCCGAGCGCCTTCGAGGCCGGCTTCACCTCCCTGGCCCACTCCGACGAGGACATCGACGCCACCATCGCCGCCTTCCGCGACTGCTTCGCGGCGGTGGCCTGAGCAGAAGCCGGCCATGGCCCACCCAGCCAGCGGGGCTTCCGTGAGCAAACCCCTCACCTGGCAAGGGCTGCGCCAGGCCCTGGGCCCCGGCATCCTGCTCGCTGGCGCCGCCATCGGCGGCTCCCACCTGGTGGCATCCACCCAGGCCGGAGCCCGCTATGGCCTGGGACTGCTGGGCCTGGTGCTGCTTGCCAACCTGTTCAAGTACCCGTTCCTGCTGGTGGGCAGCCGCTTCACGGCAGTGAGCGGTCTGAACCTGCTGGAGGGCTACCAGCGCCAGCGGGGCTGGTACCTGCCTGTGTACCTGTTGATCACCTTCACCACCGGCGTGGCCAACATCGCCGCGGTCACCGCCGTGACCGGCAGCCTGGCCACCAGCTTCCTGCCCGGCAGCCCGGTGGCGCTGGCCCTGGCGATCCTGTTGGTGGGGCTGCTGCTGCTGTTGCTGGGCCACTACCGCAGCCTCGACCGCTTCAGCAAACTGGTGGTGCTGGTGCTGGTGGTGAGCACCGTGGTGGCCACCGCCGCCATCCTCTGGCAGGGGCCAGTGGCCGCGAGTCCGGATTTCTTTTCCCCCAGTCCATGGACCGCAGCGGCCCTGCCCTTCCTGGTGGCCCTGATGGGCTGGATGCCCTGTCCCCTGGACCTGGCGGCCTGGTCCTCGCTGTGGATCCATGCCCGTGAAGAGGATTCCGGCCACCGGGGCAGCCAGGCGGAGGTGGAGGCCGACTTCAACCTCGGCTACCTGGCCACCGTGCTGATGGCCGTGCTGTTTCTGCTGCTGGGCGCCTGGGTGATGCACGGCACCGGCAAGCAGTTTTCAGCCGCCGGCGGGCCCTTCGCCCAGCAGTTGATCCAGCTCTACACCGCCACCCTGGGCAGCTGGGCCACCCCGTGGATCGCCGCTGCGGCCTTCACCACCATGGCCAGCACCAGCCTCACCTGCCTGGATGGCTACCCGCGCGCCGCCTCAGCCGGGGTGCGGTTGCTGCGGGGATTCACGGGGCAGGCGGTGCATGACCGCCGTGATCACCAGGTCTGGATCCTGCTGCACTTCGGCCTCGCCGCCGCCGTGATCGGGCTCTGGCAGGGCTCGATGGGCACGCTCGTGCAGCTGGCCATGATCGTGTCGTTCCTCACCACCCCGGTGCTGGCCTGGATGAACCTGCGGGTGATCCAGGGACGCCAGGTGGCCCCGGCCCAGCGGCTGGGGCCGGTACTGCTCTGGACTGCCCGGCTTGGGCTGGTGGCGCTGAGCGTGTTTGTGTTGCTGTTCCTGCTCACCCTGCTGGCCGGCTGAGGGCTGGGGAAACAGGCGAACCCAGGTCTCAATCACGCTGGCTGGATAAAACTGCGTTGAATCAGCGCTCGAATCCGCTGCAGCCAAACGCATTCTGTAGCAGCGAGACACCAAAAAGGATCAGCCCCAATCCTGCCGCGCGCTTCACCCCCGCATGGCGAATGTCCAACCTCGACACCAGCGCGATCGTGCGTATGATGACCATCAAATCCATCGCAAGATCATGCTCACCGGATCAGAGCTTCTGGCCAAAGTCAAAGAGCTTGGCGATGCCTCCAAGTCCGAACTGGTTCGGGCGTGCGGCTACGTCAGCGTCAAGAAGGACGGCAGCGAAAGGCTGAACTTCACCGCCTTCTATGAGGCCCTGCTGGAGGCCAAGGGCATGTCCCTCGGCGAGGGGAGCGGCAAAGGCCGGGCGAAAGCAGGGCGCAGCCTGAGCTATGCCACAAAGGTGCAGTTCAACGGCAACCTGCTGGTGGGCAAGGCCTACACCGCCCAGCTTGGTCTGGAGCCCGGGGATGAGTTTGAGATCAGGCTGGGCCGCAAGCAGATCAAGTTGATCCCCCTGGGCTCCGTTGAGGAGGATGACGCGGCTGCGTGATGGATCCCAGCCCAGCAGGGTGGGGGATTGCTCAGTGGCAGCGGAACCTGGGGCAGCGGAACCTGGCCGCCCATGCAATCAGCGGGTGTCAACGGCCCCGAAGGCGGCCGGAGCTTCTGCTTCCGGCTCCGATCACGCCGCTTCGCCCAGCGCCTCCGCCACGGCCCGCTGGAACACCTCTTCCTCGGGGGTCACGCCGGTCCAGCGCTCGAAGATCTGCATGGCCAGCTGCACCAGCATCTCCACCCCATCCACCACTGGACAGCCGCGCTCGCGAGCGGTGGCCAGGAAGGGGGTGATGCGCGGGTTGGTGATCACATCCACCACCACGCAGGCCGGATCCAGCGTGGCCCACTGCAGGGGCACCGGCTCCAGCTCGGGCGCGCAGCCCAGATGGGTGGCATTCATCAGCAGAGTGGTGCCCTCGGGCACCGCCACCTCCCCCTGCCACGGCTGCCACACCGCCGGCACCCCGCTGGCCCGGGTCACGGTGGCGGCCACCTCCTCGCCCTGGTCCTGGCGGCGCGTCACCAGGGTGAGCTGGGCGGCACCGGCCCAGGCCAGCTCCACCGCCATCGCCCGGCCGGCACCACCGGCCCCCAGCATCACCACCCGCTGGCCGGCCAGCGGCGTGACCTTCTCAATCGCCTTCACCACCCCCTTGCCGTCGTTGTTGTGGCCGATCAGATGGCCAGCTTCGATCGTGAGGTAGTTGGCAGCGCCGATCGCCCTCACGTCGTCGTCAACGGCATCGAGCAGGGGAATCACGGCAACCTTGTAGGGCACGGTGATGCCAACCCCCCGGTAACCCAGGGGCCGCAGCGCCTTCACCGCCAGGGCCAGATCGGTCTCGCTGGCAATGTCGTTCTTCCAGAACTGCCAGGGCAGGCCGTAGTGGGCATACACCGCATCGAACATGCGGTCGATCGGGTTCTCTGCCACCGGGTGGCCGAGCATGCCCGTCATCTGCTTCTGGGGGGGAATCACGGCGGCTCTCAGAGTTCCGTTTCGGCTGTCTCCGCTCCGAAGCAGTGCATCAGCGCATCTCCCCAGCTGTTGATGCCCGCCAGCGCCTGATCAGAAGCCCCGCTCACAGCCCGGGCGCAGAAGGCCTTGAGAGGCGCGACGGACATCGACAGCAAGGCAGAGGTCACTCCTGTCAGGCGACAGCGAAAACTGGTCCGGAGGCGACACGAAAACTGGTCCACCCCGTGGAGCACAACAGCAGGGCGAGCAAGGGACGAGGCGGGGCGCCACCTCTGGAGCCGATGGTTCTGGAG
>Ga0315900_10001439_pt1 | contig 37979 bp, 30 predicted proteins | sample LakEriMetagenome_FD_203521 | JGI IMG/M metagenome (GOLD analysis project Ga0315900, IMG submission 203521) | Freshwater fungal communities from buoy surface, Lake Erie, Ohio, United States - Buoy 12 MA114 | ecosystem: Environmental > Aquatic > Freshwater > Lake > Lake biofilm | place: USA: Lake...
GCCACCCGGGCGAAGTCGGCGGCCAGCGAGGACACGACGAGTTCGATCTGCATCCGGCTGATCTTCGGCATCTGGTCGTTGCGTTCGACGACGTCCTGTTCGAGCACCGGGATCGCATGGCCGCTGGCTACCGCGTCGGCGGCGAGCCCCTTCTCGAAATCACGGACCAGCGTGGCATGTTCATCGAGGATCCGCCTGTCCTCGGCAGGCAGCGCCGCCGCCACGCGGGCCAGATCCTCGCGGATGCCGTCGAGCACGCTCTGCATGCTGGCCCTGTCACGGACGCGGCCATACAGCCTGTCGAACATCCGGTAGGGATCGTCGATCGGGGCCAGGGGCCTGTTGGGGCCGGCATAGACCATGCGGGTCCAGGTGTCGGCCCGGTCGGGCACGAGCACGCCGAATTCGAGCGTGCCGAACCGCGTGGCCGTGGCCGGGTCGGCCTGCAGGTGGGCGGCGATCTCCTGGTCGATCGAACGGCCGCTCGCCCAGCCGGCCGGGGTGTCGCTGCCCCCCTGGATGTTGCCAGGGAAGAGTTCGATGCCGGTGAGCAGGCAGCCGATGCCGCGCATGTGACGGTCGCCGTCGCCCTGCACGCGGTCGTGGACGCCCTTCAGCGTCAGCAGGCGATCCTTGAAGGGCTCCAGCGGCTGGAGGATCGGGGGCAGTTCGCGGCCCGCGAACTCACCGGCGGCGGGCCAGAAGTTGCGGCGCACGGTGCCGTCGGGGCTGAACACTACGACCAGCCGCCTCTTCGGCGCCGCACCTGCCGCAGCGAGGCTGGGCAGGTTGCCCAGGAAGGGGAGCGTTGCCGAGCCCACGCCCAGCCGGCGGAGCAGGCGCCGTCGCGACAGTCCCTGGATGGTCATGGCTGAGGGTCCGCTGGCGGGGACGGGGCCGTCGTGACGACGTCGGCCGGGCGCGGCAGCGCCGCCACCACCATGATATCGACCATCAGCCGACGGATGTCGAATCCGCCCGTCACGAAGCCTCGCCGCAGCTGCTCGAGCATGCCGGTACCCCAGGCCCGCACCGGCTGCTTGACGAGGGCGTGGAACAGCGCCTGCACGAAGGCTTCCTGGGCATCGTGGCTGCCGGCCACGTAGGCGGCCAATTCGCGACCGCCCTGGAACGTGGCCTCTGAGCCCGTGCGGGGGATGTAGGAACCCGTGGCATCGATCGGTCGCTCACCGCCGCCGTCCCGTTCGGTCAGCCGGTGGCGGCCGATGGCATCGAAGTCCTCGAGCGCGAATCCGAGCGGATTGATCATCACGTGGCAGGCCTGACAGGCGATGCCGCCGGTTTGGAACGCGACCCGTTCGCGGGTGGAGAGGTCGGGGCGTGCGGCGGCGGCGAGTGGCGGCACCGCCTCACGGGGTGGCTTGAGCACGTTTCCCAGCACGCTGCGGGCCAGGAACACGCCGCGGTGGATCGGCGAGGTGTCGTCGCGATGGGCGAGCACGCTCATCAGGTAGGGATGGGTGAGCACGCCGCCGCGCCGACCCTCGTCGAGGCGAACGGACCGAAAGTCGGCGTCGGCGGGCAGCGCGGCCCCGTACAGGGCCGCGAGCCGGCCGTTGAGCGGCACCTCATCGGCGTCGAACAGCCGCTGCCAGTTGCCGTCGCGCCAGGCGACGTCGTCGAGCAGCAGGGACAGGCTCGTGCGCAGGTCGGCGACCACCGCGGGAGAGAAGTGTGGGAACAGGTCCTGGTCCTTGCCGATCTCGGGAGCGTGGTCGACCCGCAGCCAGGCGAAGAGGAAGTCGCGGAGTTTCGCCCGGGTCCGCGGATCTCCCACCATGCGCTCAGCCTCGGCTCGCACCTGCGCCGCCGTGGCGAGCCGTCCGGCCGCCGCGGCATCCCCCAGCCGCCTGTCGGGCAGCGAGTCCCAAAGGCCCAAGGAGAGCCGGGCGGCGATGGCGAATGCGTCGTCCCCCTCGGCGGCATCCACCTCGCGGAACAGAAACCGCGCCGAGGCCAAGGCGAGCATGATCGACCGCTTGAGTCCGGTGTCGAGGTCGGGGGCTTCGGCGAAGGGGCGGTCGACCACCATTCGGCGCAGGTCGGAGGAGAGCGGCCGGCGGAAGGCCCGCTCGGCGAACGCCGCCGCGAACTCGTGCAGCCGCGCCGTCCGGTCTGGCGCGTCACGCGGAGCCCGGGCCAGGTGGGCCACGTGCCCCAGCACGTGATCGGCGGTCTCGGCTGCCGCCGCGGTCGCCGCCGCCAGCCATTCGGGCGAAACGCTGCTGCCGCGCTCGTAGCCCATCGATCGGTCGTCCGGTGGGAACGGCGTGCACGGAACGAACACGGGAGGCCCGACGCGCGGCAGCAGGCAGCGGGCCGGCACCGGCTCCAGAACACCGTGCGGCGGCCGCCAGGAGAGTGCGATCCGGGCCCGTGAGGGCCGTTCGTGCCGGGCGTCGTTGACGCCTTGGTTGGCCTTGGAGAATTCAAGCCGCAGCGGATAGGCACGGCCGCCCAGCAGCGGCAGCGCCAGGCGGTGTTCGACGACGTCGTCGATCAGGCTCACCGTGGCGTCGACGAGAGGCGGTTCGTAGGCCGCGGTATTGATGGAAAACTTCACGGCGTCGGTGGCGCGTACGACGAATTCGTAGACGCCCGTCTCGGGCGGCAGCACCGAACCAGTCCAGCGGATCGTGAACCGACTGGGCTCGAATCGTTCGGGGTCCGGGCTCTCGAAACCGAAGTCGAAGGCGACCTGCTGGTCGATGCGATCGGCCTCCAAAGCCCTGCGGTCGGTATCGCGACCGCGAAAGTATTCGCCGCGCAGGCCGCGGGTTCCGTCGTCGACCGGGGCCGCCTCCCGGAAACCGCCCACGAGATCGGCGAGCGAGTTGCGATGCTGACGCACCGTCAGCCGGGAGAGTTCCACGCGCGGCGGGCGGTCATCGTGGCGGGCCGGCGTTGCATAGAAGGCGGCATGGATGAACTCGGCGACCAGGCGGGCGTCGGCTCCGGTGACCCGCGTGGGATCGTCCTCGGGCATCGTCTCGTCGATGTAGGCGGCCAGTTGGCCGATCGAACGATCACCCACGAGCGGATGCGGCACCTCGGCCGTGCCCGTCCCGTCCGCACCGTGACAGCGAACGCAGTGCTCCCGGTAGATGGCGGCGCCGGGGTGATCGGCGGAGGTGTCCGCGCGGGCCGCGGGGCCCAGCACCAGCGGCACCGCCGCGGCCAGCACCTCGGCGCAGCGGATGCAGGCACGCGAGAAGCGAAACCCTGCTGCAGACGCGCGCTGGGCACGGCATGTCGGCATGGCCGAGAACTCGCAACCGGGGAATCGAGCCGCCGGTCCTCCGCGGCGGCGACGGCCTGATCTGGGGGATGCCGGGCGGGCGGCGCGGTTAGGCCGACGGCCCTGCGGGCCTCGCGAACACGAGTTTGCCGGCCGACGTCTGCAGCGTGCTCGTGACGTTGGCCTGCACGGTGCGTCCGATCTGATTGCGACCGTTTTCCACCACCACCATGGTACCGTCATCGAGGTAGCCCACGCCCTGATCCGGCTCCTCGCCCTGCTTCACCAACCGGACCGAGAGGGCGTCGCCCGGCACGAACGAAGGCCGCAGGGCCAGGGCGACGTCGTTGACATTGATCGCCGCCACCGACCGCACGCCGGCGATCTTCACCACGTTGGGGTCGCTCGTCAGCAGGCGGCCGCCCAGTTGTCGGGCCATCTCCACGACCCGCGTGTCGCTGGCGGCTTCCTCGTGCGCCTCGTCCCGGGGGCTGAGCACCTCGATATCGACGGCCGTGTTGGCCCGCAGCCGGGCCAGCACGTCGAGGCCCCGCCGGCCACGGGTGCGCCGCTGCTTGTCGTTCGAATCGGCGGCGGCCTGCAGTTCGTCGAGCACGAACGATGGCACCACGAAACGGCTTTCGAACACGCCCGATTCGGCGAGATCGGCGATCCGTCCATCGACGATGGCCGCCGTGTCGAGCACGTTCGGCCGCAGGCCGCGCACGTCACGGGCGAATTCGACGAATGGGATGAGGAAGCGGAAGTCGTGCCGTGTCTGCAGCAACAGGCTCGTGCACACGTAGCAGAAGACCGCGCCGAGAATCAGCGGCAGCCACGTCCAGAACGGGTTGCTGGACTTGAACGGCAGGACCGGCGTCAGGGCCAGGGTTGTAATGTAGGAGAGGAACACTCCGATGAGCAGGCCGAAATAGACCGCCGTGATGGTGGTCAGGTCCTTGCGGCGAATCGACCCGTCGATGCCGATCACCGTGAGCGGCAGGGCCACCATGCCGGCCAGCACGCCCCAGGGCAGCCACTGGGGAGCCGATCGCATCGCATCGGAATTGAAGATCAGCACCGCGATGCCCACCGACACCATGACGAAGATCGCGCGGACGACGAGAAGCGCCATGGATCGGCCGAGATGGTTGTTGAGGAGTGGCGACAGATTCTTTGAATCGTACCACGGCGGACGGATTCATTCACACCGGCGGCGCCCGTCAGCCGGCGCCGAGCCTACGGGCGTGGTCCACGTCCAGATAGCGGTCGGTCATGCCGGCGATGTAATCGGCGACGCTGCGCGGAACACCGAAGCGATCGGCGCGCAGCCGATAGCCCGAGGGCAATGCTTCGGGCCGTGCGACGTACCACGAGAACAGTTCGCCGAGCTTCCGTTGGGCCGGCACGCGGACGGCCAGCACGCGCTCGCTGCGGTACACGCGCTCGAAGAGAAACCGTTCCAGGTCCCGTTTGCCTGCCGCGATCTTTGGCGTGTGGGCCACGATGCGCCGTCCGGGCCGGCCGGCGACGGTGTCGTGGGCGGCCCGGACGGCGGCGGGAGACTCGATGCCCAGTTCCGCCAGCGTGGCGCGGGACTGCGTCACGAGTTCGGCCACCTGGATTTCGATCAGTTCGTGGAGGACGACCCGCCGCGCATCCACGCCCTCCAGCCGGCCGTGCCGTTCGCGGACGCGGGCGGCGGCTTCGGCCACGAGCGGGAGGTCCAGCAGCTCCTCGAGCGTCACCAGCCCCAGTTCCACGGCGTCGTCGGCGTCGTGGGTGTCGTAGGCGATCGAATCGGCGGCGTCGACGGCCTGCGTTTCCAGCAGCGGGGCGGGGGCGCTGCCATCGCGCTTCCGCGTGGCCTGTGCCTCGAGCACCTCCCGGGAGAGGTTGAGGCCGGGATAATCGGGATATCGGTTCTCCAGGATCTCCATGATGCGCAGGGCCTGGGCATTGTGATTGAAGCCCCCTTCGCCGCTCAGCAGGTCGGCGAGCGTGTCCTCGCCGGCGTGCCCCAGCGGCGGATGCCCGATGTCGTGCGCCAGGGCCAGCGTCTCCACGAGGTCCTCATTGAGGGCCAGCGCGCGAGCCAGCGTGCGGGCGATGCTCGTCACCTCGAGGGTGTGGGTGAGCCGGCTGCGGTGGTAGTCGCCGTGGTATCCGGTGAAGACCTGGGTCTTGTGGGCCAGACGCCGGAACGCGGCGGAGTGCACGATGCGGTCGCGGTCGCGCTGATAGGGGCTGCGGAACGGATGCGGCGGCTCGGGGTGCACGCGGCCGGCGGTGTCGGTGGCATGCATCGCCCAGGGGGCCAGCAGCAGCGCCTCGCGGTCGCGCCAGTCGGGAGGATTCCAGGCCGGTTTCGTCATCGCGTCTGCGCGGTCTCCGGCGCCGGATCCGGGTCGCCCGACAACTGCTGCCACAGGCTGTCGAGGGCCTGTGGCAGCACGTGCACACCGGCGATCGTCGGCATGAAGTTCACGTCTCCCTGCCACCGCGGCACGATGTGCCAGTGGAGGTGGCCAGGCACGCCGGCACCCGCCGCCCGGCCCAGGTTGAGGCCGATGTTGAATCCCTGCGGCTGCATCGTGCGCGTCAGCGTTCCGCACCAGGTGGCCAGCCGATGCTGCAGGTCGAGCACCTGTTGCTCGGAAAGATCGTCGAGGCCGGCCCGGTGGTCGAGCGGAGCCACGAGCAGGTGCCCATTGGCATACGGATAGCGATTGAGCAGCACCACGCTCGACGCGGTCCGTTCCAACACCCCGAGGGCGCGGTCGTGGGCCGGGTCGACGGCGGCTGCACGGCAGAGGAAACAGTCCTCGTCGGCGCCGGCGCGCCAACACCGCGGCAGCACGTCGGCGGCCGTCCCGGCTGCAGCCTGGCCCTGCACGTAGCCCAGCCGCCACGGAGCCCACAGCTTGTCGGTGCCCATTCCTTCAGACTACCCGAAACGCCGCCGCCGTTGCGCGGCAGCCCGGGGAAAGTCGCCGCTGCGGCGGCCGGGGCGGGAACCTATGATGCCGGTGGTGCCGTCCGCATGTGGCCCCGAGCGGGCCGTGGGGCTGCCCCGCCGGAGCAGGATGCGACCAGAGCCGAGCGGGAACCTCCCGGACGCTCGCCCAGGTCGGCCGGTTGGAAAATGGTCGGCGCCGACTTTTTTCGCGGATGAAGAGAGCCCTGCGAGGTCGTGGCGTGGAATTCAAGGTCGCACTCGACGTCTTCTCCGGGCCGATGGACCTGCTGCTGTACCTCGTCAAGAAGCACGAGGTGGACGTGACCGAGGTGCCGATCGCCACGATCGCGGCCGAGTTTCTCGCCCACCTCGACGTGCTCGAGGAATTGGCGATCGAACAGGTGGGTGAGTTCGTCGAACTGGCGAGCGTCCTCTTGGAGATCAAGGCTCGGGCGCTGGTGCCGCGGCCGGAGGAAACCGAGGAACCGGTCGATCTCGTGCGCGAAGATCTCGTGCAGCGGCTCCTGGAATACCGGCAGTACCGTGACGCCGCCGCGCTGCTCGAGGACCGGGCCCGGCAGTGGGAATTGCGGTTCGCGCGCACGCCGGTCGACGAGGCAGTGGCCCGCGGGGCACCGGCCGAGGTCACGATCGGCGACGTCCACGTCTGGGATCTGGTGGGGGCGATGTCCCGCGTGCTCGCCAAGCGGGAGAAGCGACGGCCGCGTCAGATCGTCCACGACGACACGCCCATCGAGACGCACATCGGCCGCATCGAGGCGCTGCTGGCCGGGCAGGGAAGGGCCGCCTTCACGGAGCTTTTCGACGCGGGTATGCCCCGGTCGCGGGTGGTGGGTATCTTCCTCGCCGTGCTGGAACTCGTGCGCCGCGGCCGGGTCGTCACCCGGCAGGAGCGGTTGTTCGACGAGATCTGGCTGGAACCGGCCCCCCAGCGGCCGGCCGCACCGCGGGAGAGCGCATGATCGACAACGCCCCCTTCCGCACGCTCGTCCACAAGGGGTTGACCGTCGAGGGCTACTCGCGGGCCGCCGTGCAGAGTTGCTGGCGGATTCCGGAATTGAAGCTCGGCTTCGACCTCGGTGCCCAGCCCTGGGGTTTCATGGCCACGAGCACCTGGTTCGTCACGCACACGCACCTCGATCACATCGCGGCCCTGCCGGTCTACGTGGCCCGGCGCCGGATGATGAAGATGGAGCCGCCCGTGATCTACCTCCCCGAGGAGGCGATCGAGCCGATCGAGAGGCTCCTCAAGGCTGTGTCGCGGCTCGACCGCGGCCGGCTTCCCTGCACGCTCCTGCCCGCGCGGCCCGGTGACGAGATCGAGCTTTCACGGGAGCACGTGGTGACGGTGTCGAGCACGTGTCACACGCTGCCCAGCGTGGGCTTCGTGGTCTGGGACCGGCGGCGCAAACTGAAGCACGAGTATCAGGGTCTGCCGGGCGACAAGATTCGCGATCTACGGCTCTCCGGGGTGGACGTGACGCACGAGATCCGCACGCCGCTGGTGGCCTACTTGGGCGACAGTTCGCCGGAGGGCCTCGACCGCTGCCCGGCGATGTTCGAGGCCATGATCCTGATCACGGAACTGACGTTCGTGGCCCACAGCCATCGTAAGGAGAAGATCCACAAGTTCGGCCACATGCACCTCGACGACCTGCTCGCGCGCCGCGAGCGGTTCCACAACGAGGTGGTGATCGCCACCCACTTCTCGACTCGCTACACCGACGACCGCATCCGCCGCATCCTGGCCAAACGGCTGCCCGACATGCTCGACGGCCGGCTGCAGATCTGGCTGTAGGGGGATTTCCGCGCACGAGGCGGTCGACGTCGAAGCCCAGACGGCGGGCCCGGCAGGCGCACAGGCCGACCACGGCGGCGAGCCAAGCCCAGGGACGGCGGAGCGAGGACGCACCGCGCGGCGGGGATGTCATCGAATGATTTCCCGGGCGACGTGACCATAATACGGGGACGTTTCCCCGGCTCGCCACGGCAGCATGTCATCTCCTTCGCAAGCGCCGCGTTCCGCCTATGTCCACGTGCCGTTTTGCCGGCACCGGTGCGGCTACTGCGACTTCACGCTCGTGGCGGGTCGGGACGACCTCGTGGATCGGTATCTGACAGCGCTGGCCCGCGAACTCGACCGCCTGCCGGTACAGCTGGAACTCGACACGCTCTACCTGGGCGGTGGGACGCCCTCGCACCTGGGGGCCGGTGGCCTGCGCCGGCTGTTCGCGCTGCTGTACGGGTGGCTCCGGCCCGCGGGCAGCGCGGAGATCACGGTGGAGGCAAATCCGCTCGACGTGACGGAGGACTTCGTCGCCGCCGCCGGGTCGTGCGGTGCGACCCGCGTCAGCCTCGGGGGCCAGTCGCTCGACGCGGCGACGCTCGCGGCGCTCGACCGCGACCACGGGCCCGACGACGTGCGCCGCGCGGTCGATCTGCTGCTGCCGGCGGGATTCACGGTGAGTCTCGACCTGATGACGGCCGCGCCGGGGCAGACGCTGGCGGGCGTGGAGGCCGACCTCGCCGCGGCGATCGCCCTCGGCGTGCAGCACATCTCGGTCTACTGCCTGACCTGGGAGAAGGGCACGGCCTTCGAGACGTCCCGGCAGCGCGGCGAGCTGCGGCCCGTCGCCGAGACGCTGGAGCGGTCGATGTTCGAGGCGGCGATCGATCGGCTCGAGGCCGCGGGCTTTGAGCACTACGAGGTGAGCAACTTCGCCAGACCCGGCGGTCGCTGCCGTCACAACGAGGCCTACTGGGACTGCCGGTCCTGGGAGGCCTTCGGGCCGGGGGCGGCCCGGTTCGACGGCCGGACGCGGATCACGAATCACCGCAGCACGACCACGTGGATCAATCGAACGCTGGCCGGCGAGGACGCGGCGGGTGACGTCGATGCCATGAACCCGGAGCAGGCCGCCCGCGAGCGGATCGTGGTGGGGCTGCGGCGGCGGGACGGGATTTCCCGCGCGGCGTTCCGCGCGGCCAGCGGCTTCGCGCTCGATGCCCTGATCGCAGCGTCGCTTCGCCGCTGGATCGAGACCGGGCTCGCCACGGACGATGGCGATCGTGTGCGCCTCACCCGCGAGGGGCTGCTCGTGTCGGACGGGCTGTGGGCCGATGTGCTCTCGTAGCCGGTTCTTCAGCCCTGCTGAAGGGCCGCTGTGAGGTTGCCGCCAGGATGGCGGCTTGCCCGGCGTGTCGAACCTTGGCTTCGACACCGCCGGGCTGAGCGTAAGCCGGGCCATGGAGGGCCGGCGTCGCGGCGACAGCGGTTCTTCAGCCCTGCTGAAGGGCCGCTGTGAGGTCTAGAATCGCCTTCTTCCCGTCGGCGAAGTACATCAGCGTGTTATCGGCGGCGAACAGCGGATTGGGGATGCCGGCGAAGCCCGGCGACAGCGATCGTTTCACGACCACCACGGTCCTGGCCTTGTCGACGTCGAGGATCGGCATGCCCGCGATCGGGCTCTTGGGGTCGGTGCGGGCCGCGGGGTTCACCACGTCGTTGGCCCCGATCACGATCGCCACGTCGGTTTCCGGAAAGGTGGGATTGATGTCGTCCATCTCGCGGAGTTTTTCATAGGGGATGTCGGCCTCGGCGAGCAGCACGTTCATGTGGCCGGGCATCCGGCCCGCCACGGGATGGATCGCGTATTCGACCGTGCAGCCGCGCTTCTCCAGGGCGTGCGCCAGTTCGCGAACGGCATGCTGGGCCTGGGCCACGGCCAAGCCGTAACCGGGCACGATCACCACGCGGCTGGCTCCCTCCAGCACCATGGCGATTTCCTCGGCCGAGGCGCTCTTCACCTTGCCGGCGTAGACGTCGTCCGCATTGGCGACGGCGGTGGTGCCCAGCCCGCCGAACAGCACGCCCAGGAGCGAACGGTTCATCGCCTGGCACATGATCGCCGTGAGGATCAGGCCCGAGGCGCCCACGAGCGAGCCGGCGATCACGAGCACGGAGTTGTCGATCACGAAGCCGGCGGCGGCCGCGGCCAGGCCCGAGTAGCTGTTCAACAGGCAGATCACGACCGGCATGTCGGCACCGCCGATCGGCATCGTCAGCGTGCACCCCAGGCCGCTGCCCACGACCACGAGCAGCCAGTAGAGGAGGATCGACTTCGGGTAGGCGCAGACGCCGCAGATCAGCAGCAGCGTCGCCAGCGCCAGGCCGAGGTTGATCCAGTGGCGGTTGGGGTCGGTCCAGGCCTGCTTGAAGCGCGGCAGTTCCTCGAGTTTCGCGAAGGCGACGAAACTGCCCCAGAACGTGACGGCGCCGATCAGGCCGGTGAGCGCCGTGGCGATGGCGAACTGCGTCCAGGGGGCCAACTGCACGAGGGCGGACTGTTGCGGGGGTGTGGCCGCGGCGGCAGCGGTCATGTTCCAGAGTTCCGCGCCGGCGACGAGGGCCGAGGCGGCCCCGCCGAAGCCGTTGAGCAGGGCCACCATCTGCGGCATGCCCGTCATCGGGTACTTGATCGCCATCAGTGCGCCGACCACCGCACCGATGGCCGCCGCGATTCCGACCATCACGAGCCCTCCGGGGCCGGCGTTCGTCAGTCGCGAGACCACCGGGCCTTCGCAGCAGGCGGCAATCAGGGCGATGGCCATGCCCGCCGCGCCCAGGTAGTTGCCCTTCACGGCCGTGCGCGGACCGGTCATGAGCTTGAAGGCCACGATGAAGAGCATCGAGGCGGCGAGATACGCGAGATTGATCCAGGCTTGGCTCGACATGCGGGGTCACTTCTTCTTCGGGTTGAACATTTCGAGCATCCGGTGCGTGACGACGAAGCCGCCCACGACGTTGATCATGGCAAGCACCACTCCCAGGAGTCCCAGCAGCGTGCCCATGCCCGTGGCCAGACTGCCGGCCACGACGATGGCGCCCACGGCGGTGATTCCCGAGATCGCGTTGGAGCCGCTCGTGAGCGGCGTGTGCAGCCGCTGCGGCACCTTCGTGATCACCTCGAAGCCGACCCACATGGCCAGCAGGAACACCGTGAGCAGGCGGATGAACCGCGCCGCCGGGTCGTCGGCAGCGGCGGCTTCGGCAAACAGGAGCGGCAGCGAAGCGGTGAGCGGGGGCATGGTCGATGGTCTCGGGGGGACGTGCCGGCGGGTGCCGGCGGGTGCCATACGGGTCAGGCTGAGGGGGCGGAGCTTTCCAGCGACGGCAGGCCGGCCCGCTCGCGGACCTTGGAATGCACGAGTTGCCCGCCGCGGGCCACGAGCGTCTCGCGGCAGATCTCGTCGTCCAGCGACACGTCCGGCAGGCCACTTTTGACGAGGTGGGCGAGGAAGGTGGCCACGTTCCGGGCATACAATTGGCTCGTGTGGAAGGGCACCTCGGCCGGCAGGTTGGTGGGGCCGAGGATCGTGACTCCGTCGACGACCACGGTGGCGTCGGGGGCCGAGCCCTCGCAGTTGCCGCCGCGCTCGGCGGCCATGTCGACGATCACGCTGCCCGGCCTCATGCGGGCCACCATCTCGCGGGTCACGAGCACGGGTGCCTTCTGGCCGGGGATCAGGGCCGTGCAGATCACCATGTCGCTCTCGGCCACGACCTTGCCGAGCAGTTCCCGCTGCTTCGCGTAAAACTCCTCGTCCATCGCCTTGGCGTATCCGCCGGCCGTTTCGCTCGTGCCGGTCTCGAGGGGTAGCTCGACGAACTTCGCCCCCAGGCTCTGCACCTGCTCCTTGACGGCGGGACGGACGTCATAGGCGCTGACCTGCGCACCGAGCCGCTTGGCCGTCGCGATGGCCTGCAGGCCGGCGACACCGGCGCCGAGGACGAGCACCTTCGCCGGCGTGAGCGTGCCGGCGGCGGTGGTCATCATGGGGAGGATGCGGGGCAGGGCGTTGGCCGCCAGGAGCACGGCGCGGTAGCCGGCGATGTTGGCCTGGCTGGAAAGCACGTCCATGCTCTGGGCCCGCGTGATTCGCGGCACGAGTTCCAGGGAGAAGAGCGTGGCGCCGCGGTCGGCCGCCTCCCGGCAGGCGCCGGACGATGAGAGCGGATCGCACATGCCCACGAGGATCTGCCCCGGCCGCAGCCGTTCCCGGTCGGCGTTCCAGCCTTCACCGCAGGCACCGCAGGTGCGCACGCCGAGGACGCAGTCGGCCGTGAATGCCTCGTCACGGGAGACGGTTTTCGCACCAGCTGCACGGTAATCTTCGTCGGCGAATCCGGCTGCGACGCCGGCACCGGACTCGACGAGAATCTCCAGACCGGTCTTCGCCAACGCCGGCAGTGCGGCCGGGACGAGCGCCACGCGGCGCTCGCCCGGGAACGTTTCCTTGAGAACGGCGACCTTCATCGTGCGAAGCCTGCGCGGGGGTTGGAGGGCCGGTCCGGGCGGCGTGGGAGTTGATTCCCAGGATGTCCGCAGCCCGTCGGCCTGGCGAGCAAATTGTGCGCACGGCACCGCGGCCCGTCCACGTGGCCACTTTTCCCGATGCGGAGGCCCTTTTTCACCCCCGGACCGAATGACGGGCTCCCGGTATGCTCCCCGCGTCACGTCCCCGCCGCCGAGAGTCCATGCCAGCCCGACAGATTACGGTGGCCCCGCACGGCCACGTCCTCACCAACACCGCCGTCTGGTCGCCCGATTCGCGCTGGATCGTCTACGACACCCGGTCCACTGCGGACGGCGCGGAGTTCGACGGCACGCGCATCGAGCGGGTCGAAGTGGAAACAGGCCGCATCGAGGTGCTCTACGAGTCCCATCACGGGGCCTGTTGCGGTGTCGTCACGTGCAGCCCCCTGGACGACCGCGTGGCGTTCATCCTTGGGCCCGAGCATCCCACGGCGGACTGGTCGTACGGGCCGGCCCGCCGGCAGGGAGTGGTGGTCCGGGCCGCACGCCCGGGCGCGGCCGAACCGCTCGACGCCCGGGACGTTGTGCCTCCCTTCACTGCCGGCGCTCTGCGCGGCGGCAGCCACGTCCACGTGTTTTCTCCTGATGCCGCTGCGGTGAGCTTCACGTACGAGGATGCGCTGCAGGAGCGGGGCGCGACGGGGAGCCTGCGCGGCGTGGGCGTGAGCGTCTGCGACCGGCCGGTTCTCGTGCCGGCCACCCATCCGCGGAATCACGACGGCAGCGCGTTCAGCGTGCTTGTGACACGGCTCGTCGCCGCGCCGCAGCCAGGCAGCGACGAGATTTCGCGGGCCTGCGAGGAGGGCTGGATCGGCAGGGCAGGCTACCGCCGCAGCGACGGCTCCTGGCAACGGCGTGCGGTCGCCTTCCAGGGGCACGTGCGCTGTCCCGCTGGCGGCACGATCGCCGAGGTGTTCGTGGTCGACCTTCCCGACGATCTCGCCGACCTGGCGCGGCCCGGCGAGGAACCGTTGTCGGGAACGACGAGCAGGCTGCCGGCGCCGCCGCGCGGGGTGATGCAACGCCGCATCACCATGACCACCGAGCGACGCCATCCCGGCATCCAGGGCCCGCGGCACTGGCTCCGTTCGAGCCCGGACGGTGAACGGATCGCCTTCCTCATGAAAGACGATTCCGGAGTCGTGCAACTGTTCACGGTCAGCCCCCGCGGGGGCCAGCCCGAACAGGTGACGCGACTGGCGTCGCCAATCGCCAGCAGCTTCACGTGGAGTCCCGATGGAGGCCACCTGGCGTGCGTGGCCGACGGCAGCGTCTGTTTGGTCGATGCCGCCGACGGTGCCCTGCGGCGGCTCACGCCCCCGGAGCACGGACCGTCGTCGCCGCGTCCCGAGGCGTGCGTATTCTCCCCGGACGGCACCCGCGTGGCCTACGTGCGGAGGGAGCCCGGCCGGGGCGGATTGCACAACCAGCTGTGCGTCGTGGAGGCGGGCGTTTGATCCGCCCCCGGGAGAGCGGCAGGCGGCTTTTTCGGGCCCCGTGCGTTCTGCGGCAGCATCATCGTGGCCGCTTGTCTGCACCGCAAACGACTGTTAGTCTTGCCGGACTCGCGACCCGCCCGCCGGCTGGAGGCACGTGCCCCCCCGGGGCGGAGATCGCGACGAGCTCGCGGTCCTTCCGCGGCCCGCGGTCCGGCTCGAGCCTCCCGGAGGCTGGGTGCGGTCCGTTGCCCTCGACCATTGGTGGCAGACAATCATGAAGACGTACATGGCGAAGCCCGGCGAGGTGGAGCAGCGGTGGTGGCTGGTGGATGCCAGCGGCCAGCGGGTCGGTCGACTGGCCAGCCGGATCGCGATGATCCTCATGGGCAAGCATCGGCCCACGTATACGCCGCACGTCGATACGGGCGACCACGTCGTCGTCGTCAACGCGGAGAAGGTCGAATTCAGCGGCCGCAAGTGGCAGCAGAAACTCTACCGCTGGTACACCGGCTACCAGGGGCTGAAGACCGAGACCGCCGAGCATCGGCGGGATCGCCGTCCTGAACTGATCCTTCAGGAGGCGGTGCGGCGCATGCTGCCCAAGACGCGACTCGGCGGCGACATGCTCGACAAACTCAAGATCTACGCCGGCGGCGAGCATCCCCATCAGGCTCAGCAACCCGAGCCGATGGACGTGCAGGTCTGACCGATTTCCCAGCCACGAAGCGACCACCAGCAGCAACGAGGACGACGATGAGCGAAGAACAGGCCGTTCGGGAACAGGTCGTGAAGTCAGCCCGTCGCGGGCAGGACATCATCGCCACTGGCCGCCGCAAGACGGCAGTGGCTCGCGTACGGCTGCGTTCCGGATCTGGCACGATCACGGTCAACGGCCGTGCACTCGAAGCCTATTTCCCAGCCGTCAAGGATCGTTCCCTGGTGGCGGGCGTTCTCGAGCACGTCGGCAAGCGCACGGCCGTGAACGTGGCGATCACCGTGGATGGTGGTGGACCGACCGGCCAGGCCGGCGCCTGCCGGCTTGGGATCGCCCGGGCCCTCAAGTTCCTCGATGCGGAGTTGGCTGAACCGCTGCGGCAGGGCGGGTTGCTCACCCGCGACGGCCGCATGAAGGAGCGCAAGAAGTACGGCCTCCGTGGCGCCCGCCGTGGCACCCAGTTCTCCAAGCGCTGACACCGGGACGGGGTCGGGCCGGTTTGGATGCCGTACGGCCGTTGCAGCCGTTACGACCGGATTTCTCGGGCCAGTCGCTGCGATTTTCCGCAGCCGATGTCCGAAGTCATACTAGAGCCGGTGCGTCTTCCGTGGGCGGTTCCTGCGGAGGCCCGCTTTCGCCGCCCCCCTCGCGCCGCCCCCGGAGAAACCCCATGTCCCGCTTCGCCATGCTCGCGTGTGCCATCGCAGCGCTCGCGCTGGGGGTCGCCGCAGGGCCGTCACGGACCACCGCACCCGAGGTTCACGACATGCTTGCCGCCGAGCAGGCGGGCCTCGTCAGCGTCAGGTACATCCCCAACGACTCGCGGTCGGCGCAGATCGTGGTCACCAACCGCAGCGATCGGCCGCTCACACTGCGACTGCCCGAGGCGTTCGCGGGTGTGCCTGTGCTGGCCCAGTTCGGGGGTGGCATGGCGGGGCCCATGGGTGCGGGTGGCATGAATGTCGGCGGCTTCGCCGGGGCCAACATGCCGCAGGCCGCAGCTGGTGCGGGAGTGCCGAATGGTGGTCCGGGACTTGGTGCTGCCGGTGGGTTCCAGTCGTTGCCACCTGAGCGGACGCGGTCGGTCCGCGTGCCGACGGTTTGTCTGGAGTACGGCAAGCCAGAGCCCACTCCGCGGGTCGCCTACCGGATGGTGCCGCTGGCATCTCGGTCCAGTGATCCCCGGCTGACCATGGTTCTGCAGTGGCTGGCGACCGGCGAGGTGTCGCAGAAAGTGGCCCAGGCGGCGACCTGGCACATCGCCAGCGGGCTGACCTGGGAGCAATTGGCGGCCGAGATGATCAAGCACTCCGGCGGTGACCCTGATGTGCCCTTCTTCACATCCGAAGAATTGGAGGCCGCACAGGGCATCGTGGAGATCGCGACCCAGCGTCATGCCGAGACGCAGCCGACGGTCAACGCCGGTGAGTCCGCGATCAGTGCAACGGGCACCGGGAACTCCTGATCGCGACGTCCGGCTGTCGCGAGGCCCCGCCGGTCAGTCTGGGACTGCCGCGTTTTCGCCGCCCGCCCGCGACCCCAGTGCCTGCCACGTCGTGGGGTCGATCTCGGACCGGATCGTCCGCACCGACGCATCCATAAATGCCGCATTGACCCCGCCCGTGTGATGGCTCCGCGAGGTGACGGCCGCATAGGTGGCGGCCGCCGGCAGGACGCCCTCGCGGGTACTGGAAATATCGACGTCGTACGTCGTGCCGTCCTTGTCATAGGGCACGAGCGTGTTGGGGGGAAACGTCGTCGTGAATCCGATGTGAAGGGTCCGGCCGCAGACCCACTCGGTGTGGCCGCCATCAACCGACCAGTTCGGACCCATCAGCCCGGCGATCGCCGCGGGTGAGTCGGGAGCCGCGGTCGGCATCGCAGCCACGTCCTGGCAGCGGGGAGTGAAGGCTTTGACCTCGGACATGGCCAGCGTCTTGCTCAGCCCGTCGGTGAACGTCGCGGGCTTGAGCCGCGTGAACGGGGCGAAGGCGCCGCCTCCGGTGGTTTTCGTGGCGGGGTCGTAGACGAAGTAGGCGCCCGTGTTGAGCGCGTAGTTGATGGGAAAATACTTGGGAAGTTGGGTGGCTGGGTCGAGCACGGCCCTGGCTTTTGGTTCGCTCGGGCAGATGAACGTTTCGACCCGTTGTGCCGCCACGCCGTTCGGCGGGAACAAGTCCTTGTTGGCCTGATCGGAGTAGGGTTTGGTGAAGTCGATCCGCTTGAAGAGCGAATCGCCCTCCAGGTACGGGAGGATCAGGGCCTGTCCCGACCAGGGGGATTTGCCGGCCTCGGCGACGGCCGCCGCCGAGGGAGGAAAGAATCGTTTGGTGTTCTCGTGGTTGTGTACGGCGAGGCAGAGTTGTCGGAGGTTGTTCTGGCAGGACATGCGTCGCGCGGCTTCTCGGGCCGTCTGCACGGCCGGGAGCAGTAATCCGATGAGCGTGGCGATGATCGCGATCACGACGAGGAGTTCCACGAGTGTGAAACCAACGGGCAGGCGGCGGTGGCGTGTGGGCCCTCGGGCGTCATTCCCCGTTGACGACGCCGCAGCGGCCGTTTTCGCGGGGCAGAAGGGAGTCGCCGAGACAGGCTTCTCCAGCAGCGCCGAAAGTCGATCCATGATTGGCATCGAAGAACTCCACACGAAGTTTCGATATTGAGAATCGGTATCAACTCGAGCAGTGTATCGGCTTCTGCGGTGTTGTCAACCTGAAGTGCCCCCCTCAGGGTGGCGTCGTGTCGGGCGACGATTATGGGCCGCTCGCGTCCTTCGGCGGCGCCCTATGCGCGAGCCGTGGATGCGATAAAACGCAAGGAGGCACTCGCCACCTGGGTTGGTGCGAGGCGCTGACGGAGAGTGGCCACCGTGATGCACGCAACCGCCAACGCCGCCTCGACCCGGATCGCGGGCGAAGTCGTGGTCGAAGCGCGGAACCTCTCGAAGGTGTACCGCGATTTCTGGGGCCGCAGCAAAAAGACGGCGCTCAAGCCGCTCGATCTCGATATCCGGCGGGGTGAGATCTTCGGTCTGCTCGGCCCGAACGGCTCCGGGAAGACGACGACGCTCAAACTTTTGCTGGGCCTGATTTTTCCCACGTCCGGCGAAGCGCTCATGTTCGGCCGGCCCGCCACCGACGTCACCAAGAACGGCCGGTTGGGCTACCTGCCCGAGGAGTCGTACCTCTACAAGTTTCTGGACGCCGAGGAGACGCTCGACTTTTACGGCCGTTTGTTCGGCATGCCACCGGCCGAGCGGCAGCGGCGTGCGGCGGCCCTCATCGAGATGGTCGGCCTGTCGCGGGACCGCAAGCGGCAGTTGCGCGAGTACTCCAAGGGGATGACTCGTCGGATCGGCGTCGCCCAGGCGCTGATCAACGACCCCGAGCTCGTGCTCCTCGATGAACCCACCAGCGGCCTCGACCCGATCGGCACCCGCGAGATGAAGGACCTCATCATCGACCTCAAGCACCGTGGCAAAACGGTGATCATGTGCTCCCACCTCCTGGCCGACGTGGAAGACGTCTGCGACCGCATCGCCGTGCTTCACCAGGGGGAGCTCAAGGAACTGGGGCGCGTGGACGACCTGCTGCGGTTGACGGGCGTGACGCAAATCAAGGCCAGCGGGATCACGGCAGGCTGCCGTGACGAAGTCCGTGCCGTGCTCGAGCGGCACGGTGCCGTCGGCATCGAAATCGGCAATCCGCGCACGACGCTGGAGGACCTGTTCCTCGACGTGGTGCGTGACACCGAAGCCCGGCCCGGCCGCCGCGCCCGCCGCGGTGCCGACTCCCCGGCCGCGGAGTGAGCGCCGCTCATGGTGCTGGAGCAGGAAATCCCGCAGTTCACCGCCTGGATCGGCCCGGCGCTCATCGCCTACCTGCAGGCAGCGGGGCTCGCGGCACTGGCTGCGGCCCTGTTCACCTGGCTCGTGCAGGCGGTGGCGTACGGCCCGCTGCCAGCCGGCGACCGGGTGTACCGCGGCACGCTGGCCGGCCTGGCCGATATCGTCCGCCCAGCGGGCAGGCGGGTCTGGGCCCTGGCCCGGTTGGCCATCCAAGAGTCGCTGCGACGCAACGTACTCGTGGTGTTGGCTGTGTTCGCGCTGATCGTGCTGTTTGCTGGCTGGTTCCTCGACCCCGCCGCAGTGGAGCCTGCCCGGCTCTACATCGGGTTCATCCTCGGTGCCACGAACCTGCTGGTCTGCACCGTGGTGCTCGTGTTGTCGGTGTTCAGCCTGCCCGCCGACATCAAGTCGCGGGCCATCCAGACGGTGACCACGAAGCCGGTGCAGATGGCGGAGATCGTGCTGGGGCGGATCGTGGGGTTCTCCCTGGTGGGCACCTGCCTGCTGGCGGCCATGGGCCTGACCGGCTGGGCGTTCGTGGTCCGCAGCGTGCAACACTCGCACGACGTTGCCGCCGTGGACATGGCGGACGTGCGGGGCGATGACGGCGAGGTCACCGGATTCGAGGGCCGCACCAGTCTGGCCATGGGCCACCGCCATCGAGTTGTCCTCGACGCCGATGGCCGGGGCGGCGCCGAGAACGTCCAGGGGCACCGCCATGCCGTGACCAGCGTTCCTGGGCCGGCCGGCACGCGGTACGACGTCGGCCCCCCGGAAGGTCTGTTGGAGGCCCGCCGTCCGCTGCGTGGCACGTTGCGCTGGCTCGACCGCGAGGGCAAGCCGACCACCAAGGGGATCAGCGTGGGCGCCGAATGGGCCTATCGGCAGTACATCGAGGGGGGCAGTGGGGCCGCGGCCATCTGGAAGTTTGCGGGGGTCACGGAGGAGCGGTTTCCGGAGCAGTCGTTCCCCACAGGCGTGCCACTGGAAATGACGGTGCGGGTGTTTCGCACCCACAAGGGAGACATCGAGCAGGGAATCCACGGCACCATCCAGCTGCGCAATCCCTCCAGCAGTCTGCGCAGCGTGGCGATTCCCATCGTGGCCAAGGAAAAGTCGATCGAAGTGCTGTGGATTCCCCGGCGCATCGACACCGTCCGCGAAAACGGCCAACTCGAGGAGGTCGACCTGTTCGCCGACCTCGCGGCGGACGGCCAACTCGAGGTCTGGCTGCAGTGCCTGGAGACGGGCCAGTACTACGGCGTGGCGCAGGCCGACTTCTACCTGCGGGCCGGAGAAGGATCGTTCCTGCTCAACTACGCCAAGAGTTGCCTGGGCATCTGGCTCTCGATGATCGTGGTCTGCTCCATGGGCGTGATGTTCAGCACGTTCCTGTCCGGCCCCGTGGCCCTGTTGGGCTCGCTCTCCACGCTGCTCGTCGGCCAGTTTCGTGACTTCATCGCCCGGCTCTTCGAGAGCCAGTTGAGCGGCGACTTCACGATCGTGCCCGGCGGCGGACCGATCGAGTCGCTCGTGCGACTGGCCACCCAGGAGAGCATCACGCTGCCCTGGGATCCCACGCCCGCCGCTCAGGTCATCAAGGCCCTGGACACGGTGCTGCTGGCGCCGATGCGGCTCCTGGCCGGCATCTTCCCCTCGCTGGCGACTCTGGGCACCGACGACTTCGTGGCCGGCGGCTTCGACATTCCCGGCACGCTGCTCGGCATTCACTCGCTGGAGGCCCTGGGGTACGTGGTGGCATTCTTCGTCGTCGGGGTGTTCTGCCTCAAAGCACGGGAGGTGGCCTCGTGAACGCAGTACGGCATGGCGTCGACCGACCGGCCGCGGGAGGTTCGTGGCTCGGCCTGCGTACCGGCACGCTCGCCTCCCTGGTGGCGATCGCGGCGCTGCTCGTGCCCCTGTCGATGCTCAGCCAGCCGGCCGACTCCGTCAGCCCGGGCGGTGTGCTGGCCCGTTTGCGGACGAAATACGGCCTTTCCCAGTCGCACCTCGGGGCCGTCGATCCCACGGGCGAAACGATGCGCTTCGCCACCCTCGGTCTGAAGAATGTGGCCGTGACGCTGCTCTGGGATCGGGCAAACCACTACAAGAAGGTGGAGGACTGGACGAACCTCTCGGCCACCCTGGAGCAACTCACGCGGTTGCAGCCGAACTTCTACTCGGTGTGGGACTTCCAAGCCCACAACCTCTCGTACAACATCTCGGTGGAGTTCGACGACTACCGGGATCGCTATGCCTGGGTGATGAAGGGAATCGAGTTCCTGCGGCAGGGAATCGGGCTCAACCAGCGGGAGCCGCGGTTGCTGGGGAGGATGGGCTGGTTCATCGGCCACAAGATCGGCAAGTCGGACGAACGCAAGCAGTTCCGTCGTCTCTTCAAGGCCGACGACGATTTCCACGACCGCGACGACCCGGATCGCACGCTGCCCGAGCGGGACAACTGGCTCGTGGCCCGCGGCAAGTATCGGGCGGGCCAGCAGTTGGCCGATTCGGGAGTGCCGCTCAAGACGACGGCCCTGATCTACCACAGCGAGCCGATGATGGCGGCGATCAACTATGCCAGGTCTCTCGAAGAGGACGGCGTCTTCGGCGCGGCCGCCCGTGACGCCTGGAGCCTGGCCAACGAGGAACTCAACCGGTTCGCGCAGCGGGACATTCCCACTTCCTGGGACGTACCCATCCAACTGCGGCTGCGCGAGGCGGAGTCCGAGCGTGCCCGGCGGCTGGCCGATGAACTCGAGGCGCTGCTGCCGGGACGCTTCGCCGGCCTCGTGGCTGGGCGCCGCGAGACGCTCACCTCCGAGCAGCAGGCGGCCCTCGACGTGCCGCGACAGGAACGCAACGAGAAGCAGCAGCAACTGGCCGCCCAGGCAGAGGCGGCCCTGGCGGTGACCTGGAAAGACGTGGCCCTCGATGCGCCGGGCGATCTCCGCGACAAGGCCCTCGACCTGGTGCGGCGACGGGCCGAGGCGGAGGAACGCGCCACGATGATCGAACAGTACCGGGGAATCGTGAACTTCGACTTCTGGAAGGCGACCTGCGAGGCCGAGGTGACGGACCAGGCGCTGTTGGCCCGCGAGAAGACCTGGCAGGCGGATCGCGATTTCGCCGCGGCCCGCCTGCAGCCGGCCCGGCTCGCCTACGAAGAGTCGTTCCGCGCCTGGCGCGAGGTGCTCGATGCCTCCACGATCCTCCGCGAGGACAAGCTCACGGCTGATGACATCGCCGAGGTGGTGGCCCGGTACCGCAAGGTGCTGGAGCAACTCGACGAGCCATTCCCGCGGCCGTTCGTGCTGCAGGACATGCTCGATCTGGCGACCCCGGGGGCAGCGGAGAACCCGTAGGCGGTTTCAGCGGGGTCGGGCCCGCGACACGAGCAGTTTGTCGATGCGCCGACCGTCCATGTCGACGACCTCGATCCGCAGCCCGTGCCACTCGATCCAATCGCCGGCGACCGGGATGCGTTCCAGGTCGGCCAGCACCAGCCCCGAAACGGTGGAGTAGTCCCGCGGCCCACCGTCGAGCTTGAGATCGAAGCGGCGCACGAGTTCCTCCATGCCCGCCGTCCCCTCCACCAGCCACGAGCCGTCCTCGCGCTGCACGAACGCGCGGGCTTCCGCGCCGCGGTGCTCGTCGTGAATTTCGCCCACCAGCTCCTCGAGCACGTCCTCCATCGTCACCAGCCCCTCGGTGCCGCCATACTCGTCCAGGACGATCGCCAACTGGTTGCGCTCCCGCTGGAACAGGTCGAGCAGCCGGTCGAGCGGCATCGTCTCCGGCACGAAGATGGCCCGGTGCATCATCTTGCGCAGTTCGATGGGCCAGCCCATCCAGGTGTGCCGGAGCACGTCCTTGATCGACACGTAGCCGACGATGTGATCGAGTGAGCCCTCGTAGACCGGCAGCCGGGAATAGCCGGCCATGGCGATCGCCCCGAGAATCTCGCCCTGTGGCGTGTCGATGTCGAGCGCATCGAGGTCGATTCGTGGTCGCATGATGTCGCGCACCGTGCGCTCGCCGAGGCGCAAGGCCTCGATGGCCACGGCCTGCTCGACGGCCTCCAGCACGCCCTCGGCGCGGCCCGTTTCCAGCAGGTGCTCGATGTCGTCCACGGAGACGCTCGGCCCGGCCTGCTTGGAGGCTCCGAGAAGGAACAGGACCGCGCTCGTGGCGGTGCTCATGCCCCACACCAGCGGCGTCGTGACGCGGGCGAAGACCTGCATCACCGGCGCCGCCACCCGGGCGAAGGCTTCCGCACGGCGCAGGGCCAGCCGTTTGGGCACGAGTTCACCGAGCAGAAGCGTGACGAAGGAGAGGAGCATCACGAACACCGTGAGCGCGATCGGCCGGGCGGCCGCGGCGAACATGGGCGGGGCCTGGGTCTCGATCCACCGAGACAACTCGCTGACGAGCCGGTCGCCGCCGTAGGCCGCGGCCAGCGTCCCCACCAGGGTGATGCCGATCTGCACGGTGGGCAGGAAACGGTCGGGGCTGGAGGCGAGTTCGAGTGCGGCGCGGGCCGCCGCGTCACCGGCGTCGGCCATCGTCCGCAGCCGCCCGCGGCGGCTGGCCACGATCGCCATCTCCGCGCCGGAGAAGAATCCGTTCGCCAGGATCAGCGCCAGGACGATGAGCAGTTCCTGCAGCATGAATGATCCGCCGGGTGTTCCTGGACGCTGCCACCGCCGTCCGCGGCGGCCTACTGGGCCGCCTGCTCGTCGCGGCAGATCACGGCAAGATTGTCGCGGTGCACGACCTCCTCGTAGGGACAGTAGCCCAGCACGGCGGCGATCTGCTCGGTCCGCAGGCCGGCGATCTGCCGCATCTCGCCGGCCGCGTAATTCACCAGACCGCGGGCGAACACCTGGCCGTCGGTCGCCGCCAGTGCCACCACGTCGCCGGCGGCGAATTCGCCCTGCAGGCCCGTGACGCCGGCGGCAAGCAGACTGCCGCCACCGGACACCATCGCCTCGCGGGCGCCCCCGTCGACGACAACGGTGCCCCGGGCGTCGGCCGACCAGCCAAGCCAGCGCTTCCAGGCCGGCATCGTCACCGTCCGGCCGCTGCTGAACAGCGTGCCCACCGATTCTCCTGAGCAGATCCGTTCCAGGCAGTCGTCGCTGCGGCCCGAGGCGACGATGCAGTTGCCTCCGGCCTCGGTCACGATCCGTGCCGCGGCGATCTTGCTGGTCATGCCGCCCTTGGAGAGGCCGCCGGGCCGGTCCCGGGCCAGGCCGTCGACGGAGGCGTCGATCCGCGGCACGTGCGGCAGGATCGCGGCCCCCGGCTCGGAGGGATGCCGGTCGAAGAGCCCCTCCACGTCCGAGAGCAATACGAGCAACGGCGCGGCCAGCAGCGTCGCGACCAGGGCAGCCAGCCGGTCGTTGTCGCCGAACGAGGTGCGCAATTCCTCGACGCTGACCGTGTCATTCTCGTTGATCACCGGCACGGCCCCATAATCGAGCAGCGTGCGCAGCGTGTTGCGGATGTTCAGGTAGCGGGCCCGATCCTGCAGGTCGTCGGCCACGAGCAGCACCTGGGCCACGTGACGCCCGCGGCCCCGCAGGGCGCGTTCGTAGGCCTCGATCAGGCAGCTTTGGCCGATGGCGGCCACGGCCTGCAGGTGCGCCAATTCCTGGGGGCGCCGGGTCAGGCCGATGCGCCCCATGCCGGCGCCGACGGCGCCGGAGCTGACGAGCACCACCTGCACGCCGCGGGACGACACGGCGTCGATCTGCCTGCCCAGCGAATCGATGCGTGCCGCGTCAAGGAGGCCATCGGGGCCGGTCAGCACTCGGGTGCCCACCTTGACCACGATCAGCCGTGCGTTGGCTGCGATGTGCTGGCGGAGCGTGTCGGTCATGGCGTCGTGGGGACGGTGGCTCCCGCGCGGTGCGGACGTGCGGCCCCGTATCGTACCCTCCGCGCCGGTGGCGGAACCACAGCATCGTTCCGCCGGCCTCCGTTCGCGGCCACCCCGGGTCGGCGAAACCGCCGCGCCGCCCCGCCCGGTTGAGTCGGCGGCTCCGCGGCCCGTATAGTGAGTCTCGGATTCAGGACGTGCCGCCCGAGGAGACGCGATGAGCGATCTGCATCACGAATGCGGGCTGGCTGCCATTTATCACCTGCCGGATGCCGAAACGAGCCCGCTGTGTCCCGCGCAGGGGCAGGAAGAGGTGTCGCGGCTGGTGCCGCGGATGCTGCTCGACATCCAAAACCGCGGCCAGCTCTCGGCGGGCATGACCGTGTGGAATCCCCAGCGCAGCCAGCTGCTCGCCACCTACAAGGAGGTGGGCAGCGTCAGCGAGGTGTTTCGCATGAGCCATCGCGGCAAGTACGAGAGCCTCATGGAGCAGCACTCGGGCCGGGCCGCGATCGGCCACGTCCGCTACGCCACCTGCGGCGCCGAGGACCGCGGTTACGCCCAACCCCTGGAGCGGCCCCACATCCAAAAACGGAAGTGGTTCGCATTCGGCTTCAACGGCCAGTTGGCCAACTACCCCCAACTGCGTGCCGAGATCCTCGCCGGCGACGACAACCATCTCGCCCGGGACAACGACACGGAAGTGATCATGCACGCCATTGGCCGGGAGTTGTCGGGTGATGCCAACCCGGATCCCGTGGAGTTGCTGGCGGCGATCTCGGCCCGCTTCGACGGGGCCTGGAACATCGCCTTGATCGACGCCTGTGGTCGATTGGTGGTGGCTCGCGACCCGCTCGGCATCCGCCCCATGGAATATGCCCGAATGGGGCCGCTGGTGGCGGCGGCCAGCGAGAGCGTGGCCCTGCTCAACCTCGGCTTCCCGGCAGAGTCGATCCACTCGCTGGAGCCGGGCACGGCACTGATCGTCGATGGCAGCAGCGTACGGGTGGAGCGGTTCGCCGCCAGCCCGCGCCGGGCGCATTGCTTCTTCGAGTGGGTCTACTTCGCCAACGTCGCCAGCACGATGGACGAACGCAGCGTCTACCTGACGCGGAAGCGGCTGGGCGAGGAACTGGCCCGTCTGGAGACGGTGACCATCGACAGTGACACCGTGGTCGTGCCCGTGCCCGACACGAGCAAGGCGGCCGCCGATGCCATGGCCTACCGGCTGGCGATCCCGGCGGTGGAGGGCCTGATCCGCAACCGCTACACCGGCCGCACGTTCATCGACGGCGCCGGCAGCCGCAAGCAGAAGGCCGAGACGAAGTACACGCCGCTGCGTGAGGTGCTCGAAGGAAAGCGAGTGATCCTCGTCGAGGACTCGATCGTGCGCAGCACGACCATGAAGGTGCTGTTGGGCAGGATGCGTTCGCTGGGGCTGGCCCGGGAGATTCACGTGCGCGTCGCCTGTCCGCCGATCGTGGCCCCCTGCTTCTACGGCATCGACATGTCGACGATCGACGAGTTGTTCGCTCCTGAATTCCTGCACGACGGTGTCCTCACCGACGCGGCGCAGGCCGCCATGGCTGCACGGTTGGGCGCCGATTCGCTCCGCTATCTGCCCGTGGAGTCGGTGGCCCGGTCGATCGGCCTGCCGCCGGACGGTCTCTGCCAGGCCTGCTTGACCGGCCGGTACCCGACGCCCGCGGGCGAGCGTCTCTACGAGGTCGCCCTCGGCCAGGTGAGCCGGGGCCCCCGCAGCGGACGCACCTACGAAGCGGTCAGCCGCTAGCAGACTGTGGAACACGTCTGCCTGAGCGGGATGCGACGATAGCCAAGAGTGGAAACTCTCGGCGTTTCCACCGGACGTCCGAGTGGAAAAAGGCCATGGAGGATTTTTTCACGGCTAGTTAAAGCAACCGCCGTCAGGCCTGTTCGCGCGGCACAGGAGCGGACGCCGCACCGCGGGCCAGAGCCGCCCGCCACACCGGCTGCCCGGCCAACCGCGTGCGGCGTTCGAAGTGGGTGCGGTAGTCGAGATCGTGTGCGGGCGTACCGGCCGGCTCCGTGACGGGGGCGGCAAACAGGCCGGTTGCGGCCGCCGCGGTCATCGCCTCGCCAAAGTATTCCTCGACGTCGGTCCAGACGTGCAACGTGCCATGGGCAGCCAGCACCCGGCCCACGTGCAGCAGGAACGGCTCGCTGAGCACGCGCCGCTTGCGATGCCGGGCCTTCCACCAAGGGTCCGGGAAATAGACGTGCACTGCCGTCAGGCACGCGTCGGGCAGGACGCCGCGCACGAGCCTCGTGCCGTCGCCGTGGACGATCCGCGCGTTGCTGGCACGTGAGGTAGCGAGGCGGCCGGCGCAGAGTCTCGCGTAGCCACCGGCGAGTTCCACGCCGAGAAAGTTGTGATCGGGCTGGGCAGCCGAAGCCGTGGACAGAAACAGCCCCTTGCCGCTGCCTACCTCCAACTCCACGGGTGCCACTGCGGGAAACAGGCTTACGGGGTCGCACGGCGCGGCCAACCTGTCGAGCGGCAGCAGGTGTGCCGACAGATCGAGTTCGGGATTGGGTTTGCGCGGCGGGCGACGGGGCATACGTGGGGGACCAGGACGCGGAATGGCGGGGCCGGCCAGCGGAGTCCGCTGCAGGGGGCGGCCCGCGAAGCAGGGTTCAGGGGGCGGCCACGGCACCGCTGGCGTGTTTGCCGGCGGTCTGGAGGACATCCGTCGGCAACGGCACGCCCTTGATGATGCCATCGACCACGATGCTCTCCCGGACCAGGCCCTGGAATCGACACACGATCATGGCCTTGGGCCGCACGCGTATCCGCTCCACCGCGATCACGAGGCGATCGCCGGGGGTGACAGGTTCACGGAAACGAACCTCCTCCATCCCGCCAAACCCAACCAGTTTTGCGTCGAGGAGGTTGTGCTTCTGCGTGTAATAGCTGGAAAGTTGGGCGGCGGCTTCGCACATCAGCACGCCGGGCATCAGAGGCATCTCGGGGAAGTGTCCGCGGATCCAGAACTCGTCCCGGGTCACGTCCTTGTACCCCACGCAGAGGCCGCGGGATTGGTCCTCGTGGACGATCGCCGTCAGTTGCTCCATCTCGAACCGCTGCATATTCCAGCGGCGGATCTCGTGGATGTCGGCGATCACGCGGTCGAGATCGTACTCGCTGGGGTGGATGATGTAGTCGCGCGGAGCCACTGCGGTCGTCCCTCGTGCAACGAGTACCACGGCTGTCATGGGCGTCCTCACGAGGGCGCCCACTGGCAGGTCAGGTGCGGATATGTCTCCGCTTCAGCCGCCGGGCCTTGCTGTTAGCCGGTCTGGCGCCGTGATTGGCCTTTTTCAGGTTGCGGTGCGGCTTGGCCATGGGGCCTCCGGTGGAGCGATGGTGGCTGGAACTGACGGTCAGGTTGTACCACGCCCACCGGTGACGTTCCACAGGTCCGGGCTGCCGTCCGGCGGAGCCGGCCCGCGTTCGGCGGCGATGGCCTCACCGAGGCTGGTGCGGACGATCTCCACGAAACTGGCCCCCAGAAACCCGATGAAGCCGCCGATGACCGCCGACGAAGCTCCGCCGAGCAGGGCGCCGGCCACCGAACTGGACGTGAGCGTTGCGAGCGCCGTGGAGCCAGCCACTCCGCCGCAGCAAGCCCCGATGCCTACCGATACGGGCACCAGCCTGCCGAGGCTCGTGCGTCGCTCCAGGAGGTTCGGTCCGCGGTGCACGGGCAGCGGCCGGGCCTCGGCCGTCGGGCGGAATCTCGCCACATCACGATCGGTGGACTCCCGGAGTCGGGTGCCGATGGCGTTGCCTGCAACGTGCATCGCCACGCTCGCAGCGAGCACGAAGGCGGCCATCCAGCCCGCCAGCCCGAGCCACCCGATGGCCGCGCAGGCCAGGCCCAGAACAACCGCCAACCAGGAGTAGGTGACAGGACGCATGGAGGACTCCGATGGGGATTATAGACATCCCGGAGTTCGGGGTTGACCGTGCCCTCTCGGCGGATGTTCGCGACGGGCTTCCGGCCCGTCGCTCACTGCGGTGGAAGCCACGCTGCGCAATCCTTGCCGCGCTCGCTTCCACAGCCCGCTCGAGGGCACCGCCAACCCCTCACGGACTTCACGCTTGGAAAACGGAAGGCGTCACTCCAACCGCAGTGGTCGCGAGGCCGCGGAGGTTCGCAAGCACGGCGGGGCCATGGATGGGAGCGCGGAGAGGTTGCCCGCCTGGAGGGCGGGCTGACTTCGAAACGCAGCGGCCGCGAGGCCGCGGAGGTTCGCAAGCACGGCGGGGCCATGGATGGGAGCGCGGAGAGGTTGCCCGCCTGGAGGGCGGGCTGACTTCGAAACGCAGCGGCCGCGAGGCCGCGGAGGTTCGTAAGCACGGCGGGGCCATGGATGGCCCGCCGTGCGTATAGTCAGAACTCCGTCTCCACGGCGTCTTTGGTGTAGATGGGCAGCAGGCGGTAATACACCTCGAGCGTGAGCACCGCCAATGCCGTGTGGGCGAGCCGTCCGCCCGGTGCCGTGTCCGGATCGGCGAAAACCCAACTCCCAAGCTCGTGTCCGAAGCCCGCCTGCGCCGCCACCAGCTGGTCGCGGTTGCGCTGGTTCCACTTCGGCCAGACGGGATGGCTCCGCTGCAGCAATGCCTGCGAGAGGTAGAAATTCTGATAGATCGCCGCGGGCGCCGGACCCGGCCGGGCCAACGTCCCGAGGCCGCTGTCGATGGCCGCCTCGTTCTCCCAGCCGGTGTACAGTCGGCAGAGCAGCCCGACAGCCGACGTGGCCGGCTTCGCCTGGGCCGACTGGTAGCCGTAGGCTTCGCCGTACCGCACCTGCACGCGGTCGAGAAACCTGCACGCGGCGTCGATCGTCGGCGTCGGCACCGCGACTCCGGCCAGCGCGGCACTTTTCAGCGCGGCGAGTTGCCAACCGGTGACGGTGATGTCGCCGGGCTGGCCGGGAAGGTAACGCCAGCCGCCGCCGTGCATGTCCTGGGCGGTTTCGATGAAGCGGACGCCGTCGCCGACATAACGCTCGAGCATGTCGTCCCGGGTCATGCCCAGCGCCTCCGCCAGCGCCAATGTGGCCACGCCTTGGCCGTACATCGTGCCCTCGCAGAGATCACCGCCGCGGGGCGTGGGCCGCATCCGGCTCATCAGGTAGTAGATGCCGCGGGTCACCGCTTCGCGATACTCGCCTTCCACGTGCGTGTGGCCCGCGCCGAGGAACGGCAACAGGGCGATTCCGGTGGCGGCGGTCGTGCTGGCGACGGTTCCCGCGTCGCGGCAGCCACCGTCGCAGCGGCACCCGGACAGGTCGAATCGCCAGGAGCCGTCGGCGGCCTGGTGCCGTGCCAGCCAGGCCAGGCCGCGCTCCACGGCCGCCTCGCTGGCGGCTGAGCCGCCACGAGCACGAGCGCCGGGGGCGCGGGCGCCGCCGCGGCGGCCGGCATAGGCGTCGGCGCGGGCGTCCGCCTGCCGGGCCGGAGCGTGTGAGGCCGTGCGCGTCGCGACACCGCCGCCCGTCGCAGGCAGGTCCGCGGCGATGTCGGCGAGAGCCGGCGGCGCGAAATCGGCGGTCTGCGAAGCGATCGTCTCGGGCATCTCTGGATGCAGTGCTGCCGGTAGCGGTTCGTCGGCGGTGGGCGGCGGCGCGGTCGCGTCGGGTGCAGGATCGCCCGAGGAGGCCGCTTCGGCATCGGCGGGCGCAGTCAGTTCGACGCCGGCACCGGGGTCCTCGTCTTGGGCCGCGTCCACCATGGCGATTACCACGGGCGGCGGTCGCGGTGGTGTCGTGCGATCGGCGGCGAGCAGTGCCAGCAGGGCGAGCAGCGCCACGTGGGCGATCAGGCTGGCGTAGGTGGACCGCACGGCCGGGCTGCCAACCAGCCGTTCGATCCAGGGGATGGTGCCAGCGTCCTGCATGGTGCTGACCGGCCAACTGCCGCGTGCCGGGCCCGTTTGGAAGGGTGGGGCGACTGCGGGAACCCTGACGCCGCGCCACGGCGGGCCGTCGGCGCGCAGCCCGCCCTGGAAAGGCTCATCGGCGCATGGACGTCGGGCACTGCAGGACGGGGCGTGTGGGCCGTACCCGTTCCCGGCCCGGACCAGGTTCCGGCGGGCGCTACTCGGCAAACTCGTCGGTCACCACCTGGTTGCGGTAGATCGGCAGGTGGCGGTAGTAGACCTCGAGGATCATCGTGGCCAGCGCCGTGCAGTATAGGCGGCCGCCGGCGTCGCTGTGCCCACCGCTCACGCCGTCGTGCCAACTGCCCGACTCGTGATCCTTCTTGCCCTGTGTCTTGAGCAGCAGATCTTTCATCTTGTTGTTCCACGCCATCCACATGTCGCCCTCCATGTGGTGCATGATCTGCGTGGCGTAGTAGTCGTAGTAGAGGTCGGTGGTGGGGCCGGTCTTGGCCAGACGGGCCACGCCGTCCTGCAGTGCCGGATTGTCCTTCTTCCAGCCCAGGTACATCCGGCACAGCAGGCCGATCGCCGACCGGGCAGGCGACACGCTTCCGCCGTCGGTGTATCCATAGGTGGCGCCGCTGTCGTTCTCCACGTGGTTGAGGAAATCGGAGGCCTTTTTCACCACCTCCGGATTGATCTGCAGGTAGGCCATGTTACCGCTCTTGAGCGCCATGATCTGCCAGCCCACCGCCGAGGTGTCGCCGGCCTGCTTGGGCTCGTAGCGCCAGCCACCGCCGACCGGATCCTGCGCCATCATGATGAAATTGAGAGCCGCCTGCGCCGGAGCCTGGAGCCGGTTGTCCTGCGACATGGCATAGCACTCGGAGAGTGCGATGCCGGCCAGTCCCTGCGAGTAGAGGTTGCCGCCGCCGTCATAGACCTTGCCATTGCCCTGTGCCGACCGGGCCGCGAGGTAGGCGATGCCGCGTTCCAGCTGCGCCTTGTAAGGACCCTCCTTGTGCGTGTACCCGCGGCCCAGGAAGGGCAGCAGGGCCATCGCCGTCGCGCCGGCGCGGTCACCCCCCTTGCCGCCGGAATGGGAGCACTTGCCCTCGCACTTCGGGCAGGCCTTGAGGTCGAAGGACCAGCCGCCGTCGGCCATCTGATGTTCGATGAGCCACTTCAGGGCGCGATCCACTGCCTCTTCGGTGTCGCTGCCACCGCCGCCGGCACGTGCCATGGCGCCGGCGTTGGCGCGGCCGCCGAAGCCGCCGCCCGTGCCGCCCACGGCACCGATCGTGGCCATCATGTCGGTGGCCGGCGCCGCGGTGTCGCTGAAGTCGGTGAGTTCGACGGCGAGCGGAGCCGCATCGACGTCGTCGGCGTTGGCCACCACCTCCACCGGTTCGACGGCCACGTCGGTGGCCACCATCACATCGGCGGAGGCATCGACGCTCTCCGACGGAGCCTCGACCGGCATCTCATCCTGCGGCTCGGCGAATTCCTCCTCCGACTCCGGGCCGGCGGCATTGATGATCCGCACTTCCTCCTGCGGAGGAGGTTCGTTCACGATCAGTGCCATCGCCAGCAGGGCCACGATGTGCACGAGCATGCTGATCGCCCAAGCGGGCGCCTGCTTGATGGCCGTCTCCTTCAGCGAGACCTCGTCGTCGAAACTTTCGCCGGCGGCGGAGGCGGGGGTGGCCCTTGCCGCCGCGGCCGCTGCCGCGGCGACGACCGCGGCCTTGCCGGGCGCCGGCGGTGCCGCCTTCGCGGCCGGCTTCGGGGGCACTGCGGGCTTGCCCGGCGCCGGCCTGGCGGCCGAGGTGGTGGCCGGCACGGGTGGCCGGACGGGCTTCTTCGTCGGGTCAGTGTTGCTCGGGCCGGGCATCGCGTTCTCCCCGCATGAATACGAAGATCAAACCGCTAGGTGGTGGCACCCCTGCTGGCACGCCACGGCGCTAACCAGGCGCTCCCTTCGATGCCACCAAATCATGGTAGCAGACGTTTGCGGAAGGTCGGTGCCGGATTACGCCGTCATCTCTTCGGCCGGGACCCGGCCGATTATTGCCTCGGTTTTCCCCGGGCCGAAGGGGGCCGGCAGGCCCCGGGCCGCGGCCCGGCGGTCGGAGGCTGGCCTTCCGGGGTCGCCGCGGGTAAGTTCGACGGCCTTCCGGATTTCGGGGCACCGCCTTCCGCTCCCGGCCGGAACCTGGGCAGCTGCCCGGCCTTGTGTGGCCGCGGCGCGACGCCGCCCCGGCATTTCCGAACCACGCAGGCAAGCCGATCATGGCCAAGGGCAAGAAGAAACTCGAAGTGATCCACCTCGTGTGCGAGGAAACCGGCGACCAGAACTACACGCTGCGGCGGAAGTCGGGCGGCGAAAAGCTCAAGATCAAGAAGTACTCGCCCCGGCTCCGCAAGCACACGCTGCACGTCGAGAAGAAGAAGTAGCGGCCGACGTCAGCCCGCGCCGTCGAGGATCGCGACGAGTGCGGCCTCGTCCTCCGGCCCGACCTCGGCCGTGCAGTCGGCGCCGCCCCGCTCTCCGCGTCCGAGCGTGGCTCCCGGTGTGGTGACGAGCAGTCGGCACTCGGCGGCACGGCGGAACATGCCGCGTCCGGGTCGCACGACGACATCGATTTCGCACGCCGCGCCGGGGCCGGCCTGCGGTGCGCCGGCGAGGAGCCTTGCCAGCCGCCTGCCCAGCGGCGTGGCTTCGACGTCCGGAGGCAGGCCCCAGAGGATCGCGGAAGCGGGGCGTGTCGCGAGTCCGCGGCGGCAGGCCGTGAGCCGGCCGGCCCGGCCGAAGTAGGCGACGTTGGGGCCGTCGCGCCAGCGGACAGGGGCGGTCGGATCCGGTGCGTGCCAGACATGGAGCGAACAGGTCTGGTCGAGGATCGACTCCAGGCGCACGCCGGCCGACCGCAGTCGCAGGCCGAGGTCATCGTCCTCCTGGCCCCAGCCCACGAACCGCTCGTCGAATCCGTTGACGAGTTCGAAGTCCTTCCGCCAGAGCCCGAAGTCACCTCCCGTGAGTCGCGGCTTCGTGGGATGGCGGAGGACGTCGTGCCACCAAAATCTCCGCCACCGCCGCCGCAGGGCCCGACGTTCCGCCGTGGGCACGAGTGAATTCAGATTCGTCAACGACAGGTTCTCGGGCACGAGCAGGCGGGAGGTTTCCTCCGGGAGTCGGGCACAGTAGCCGACCAGCGCGGCGCCGGGCCGACGCCGGGCGAGGTGCGCCGCCACGTGATGCCGCGGGATCAGACAGTCGCCGTCGAGGAACAGCAGGTAGTCGCCGCGCGCCAGTCGGGCCGCATCGTTCCGCGTTCGGGCCAGGCGGAAACCGGCGTGCCGTCGCGTCGTGGAGCGCACCGGAAATCCCGCATCGGCGCCGAAACTACGGACGACGGCCGCGGTGTCGTCTTCCGATCCGTCGTCGGCCACCACCACCTCGAACCGGCCAGCGACACCTCGCTGCAGGGCGATCGATTCGAGCGTCAGCGCGAGGTGCCGCGGCCGACGGTACGTGTTGACGAGGATCGAGACGTCGACCGGGCCGGCTGATGTGGCGTCAGGGTGCACGCGGCGCGTCTCCGGAGCGGGTCGCGTCGGAACCGCACGCGGCGTCGATCAGCGCCGCCATCTCGGCGTTGCCGCTTCCGGCCCGCAGGGCGATCTCGACCGCCAGCAGCGGCGTGTCCCCGAGCCGTTCGCGCGGCAGTTTCACCAGATCCTTGAGCGTGGTTGCCACGACGTCGGCCTGCACGGCGGCGGCCCTGTCGGCGAGCAGTTTCACGTCACGATCGTCGTACGCGTGGTGGTCGGCGAACGCGCGGAATTCGACAACCTCGGCCCCCAGCCGTTCGAGCGTGGCCCGGAAGGCGGCGGGGTTGCCGATGCCGGCGAAGGCCGCGACTCTCCGGCCGCACACGCGGTCGAGCGGGTGGGTGTGGCCGGCTGCCGAACGCAGGGCGATGGGACGATGCTCGGCCTCCATCCAAACTCCGGGGAGGCGCCCGCCGCAGGCCCGGTGAAGCGCAGCCCGGATCTCGGCGCGGCCTGCGGCATCGACCGCGTCGGCCCGCGTCAGCACCACCGCGTCGGCACGAGCCAGCCCCGCCAGCGGTTCACGGAGCAGACCGCGCGGAAAGAGCCGGCCGCAGCCGAACGGATCGGTGGCATCGACGGCCACGATGTCGACGTCCCGCAGCAGGCGGCGATGCTGGAAGCCGTCATCGAGCACGACGACGTCGGCGCCGCCGGCGGCCGCCGCCTGCGCGCCGGCGACGCGGTCGCGGTTGGCGACGTGGAGGACACCCGGCAGGACGACGGCGAGTTCAGCCGCCTCGTCGCTGCGTTCCCCGGAACGCGCCCCGTAGCCCCGGCTGACGACGGCCGGCCGGTGGCCCCTGGCCACGAGCGCCCGCACCACCCAGGCCACCAGCGGCGTCTTGCCGGTGCCTCCCAGCGTGAGGTTGCCCACCGAGATCACCGGCACCGGCGCCGGCAGCGAGGTCAGCAGGCCGCGGTCGTAGGCGGCATTTCGCGCGGCCACGGTCAGGCCATAGGGCACAGCCATCGTGGCGAACAGAGCCCGCGCGGCCGTGGGCCCCGGACCCCGCAGCGAGCCATCGGCCAGACGCTTGAAATTGTCCGCGTCCGGCAGGATCGACATCTGGGGCGTCCTCTGGCCACGGCGACAGGCCTGAGGCCACCTTAGGAATTCGCGACGTTGACCGTCAATGCGGCAGAGCGACGGCCTCCCCCCTGCCGATATACTGAGAGGAAGCGGCCGGATCAGGTCCGCGATCGCCAGCCGCCGTGGGTTTGCCACGGCACGGAGTCCCGCGATGGCGACGGTATCCCGGAGCACGAGCGACCCGTTGGCCGTGGCTTCGTGGAGCGACGGCGGCGAGGGCGATTCGAAATCGAGCCGCTATCTCGCCCAGCGTCTGGCGGCCGCCGGGGCCGACTACAAGGGCGTGGCGCTGACCACGTTCGTGTTGGCGGCCGCAGTGGCATTCATGCTCTGGCTCGCCGCCGGCGTCGTCGTCGAGCACTGGCTGGTGCCCGGCGGGCTGCCCGCCTGGGCCCGCTGGACCTGGTTCGCCGTGGGACTGGCTTCGCTGCTGGCGGCGTTCGTTCGCTGGATCGTGCCGTTGCTCCGCTATCGCGTGAATCTGGTCTATGCCGCGCGGGTCATCGAGCGCGACCATCCCGAACTGCACAACGACCTCGTCAATGCCGTCCTCGTACAGGCCCAGGGCGGTGCCGCCGCGCCACTGGTGGTCAAGTCGCTGCGCAGGCGGGCCGCGAAGCGGCTGTCCGGCGTGCCGGCCGAGGGCGTGATCGACCGCACGCCCGCCCTCAGGCTCGCCTATGCGCTGGCGGTGCTCGTGGCCGCCGCCTGCATCTACGAACTGGCCGCGCCCAAGAGCCTGGCATCCACCACGGCACGGCTGGTGGCGCCATGGCTGAGCATGGCCGCGCCGTCGCGGGTGCACGTCGCGGCACCGGTGCTGTCGTGGCGGCTGCCCGGCGACTCCGCCTCGGCGGCAGCAGGCGACCGCGTGCTGCCGGTGTCGGGCGGCGTGGCCACGTTGATCCGTGGCCGGCAACTGCTCGTATCGAGCGAGATCGCGGGGCTGACCGCGGAGGAACAGCCGGCACTGCTGCTGACGCCCGTGCGCGACGACGGTACGGCCGAAGTGGGAGCCGCGTGGCGAGTCGCGTTGACCAAGTCAGGCACCGGGACGCGGCATGCGGCGCTGCTGCCCGATGCGGCGCGCGGTCTGGAGCAGTCGCTCGACCTGGTGATCGCCGCCGGTGACGCGCGAAGCGGGCCGATCCGCGTCATGGTGGTCGATGCACCGTCGCTGCTGGTGCGCGAGGTGCAGTACCACTATCCCGAGTACACGCGACAACAGGATGAGACCGTGGCCTGGCAGGGTGACGTGCGCGGCGTCGAGGGCACGAAGGTGACCGTCGTCGCCGAGAGCAACCAGCCAGTGGAGGCCGCATGGATCGACCTCGGTTGTGACGGAAGCCGCGACGTGGCCCTGAAACTCGGCCCCCGGGACCTGGCTCGGGCCACAGGCACGTTCACCCTGCGCATGAACGGCGAACGAACCAGGCCCGATGCCGAGTCCTACCGGCTCGTCTTTCAGCCGCGTTCATCGGCCGGGAAGCGCGAGCGGGCCGTGACGGAGAAGCTGGAGCATCGCATCGAGGTGATTCCAGACCTGGCGCCGGAGGTGACCATCGAGGAGCCGGCGGAGAAGGTGGTGCGCGTGCCGCCGGGCAGTCCCGTGCCAATCCGCGTGCAGGCGATCGATCCTGACTTCGGCCTGGCGAGCGTCCGGCTGGAGACTCGGCTGCAGGGCGGGGTCGTGCGGCAGGGAGCGGAACTGCTCGAGGGGCGGAGCAAGAATCTGCGGGCCGCGACGCATCTGCTGCCCGAACGACTGGGGGCCGGGCCCGGCAGCGTGCTCGAGTACCGGGCGGTGGCCATCGACAATCGGCCCGAGCCCGCCAATCAGGCGGCGACGGAATGGCGGGCGCTGCGCGTCGATGCGGCAGCGCCACCCCGTGAGGAGCCACCGCCGGGGAACCGCGATCAGGAGCGGAACGGGGGTCGTGACGCCGCCCCGAACGACGGCGGCAACGGCGGCAATGATGGTGGTCAGAAGGGCGGAGCCGGAGCGCCGGGCGCGGGCGAATCATCCCCGGACCGGCCGAGCGCCGATGCGGCCCCGCAGAACGGCGGTCACGAGGACGCCGCTGGCACCGGCAAGAGTCCGGACGACGGTCGAGAGCAGCAGGGCACGAACAAGCCTCAGCCCGGCGACACGCGGCAGCAGCCCGGACGGGAGTCGCCGCCGGAGCAGCAGGGGCGCGACAGCGAACGAACCGATGGCGGTCAGTCGGAACAGACGCCCCAGTCGAAGCGCCAACCCGAGCCGGCCGGTGATCCGCAGCAGGGCAGTCCTCAGGAGGGCAAGCAGCAGGGGGGCGGCGAGGGGGGCAAGTCCCAGGAACAGGGTCGGGCCGGAAAAAACCCGGGAACACAGCAACAGCAGTCGGGCAGCCGAGATGGCGCCGGCGAACAGCCGCAGGGGCAGGCGGGCCGGCAACAGGGAGGCGGACGCGCCGGCAGCGGGCAGCGGCAGCAGCAGGACAACCGCGAGGCTTCGGGGGCGGCCGGCGGCGCGCCGCAGGAAGGCAAGCAACAAGGTGGCGACCAGAAGCAGCAGGGGCGGTCACAGGCACCCGGGGCTTCCGGCGAAGGCGGTGGAAGGAAGCCTGCGCCGGCACAGAGCGTGGCTGCGGACGGTACGAACGACGGCGAGGCGATGGAGCGGATCTTGGAAAACCGGAGCCGATCGCGGGCCGGGAAGCCGGAGCCGAAGGACGGCACCGGTGACCAGAAGGGTGGTGACCAGAAGGGTGGTGACCAGAAGGGTGGTGACCAGAAGGGTGGTGACCAGAAGGGTGGTGACCAGAAGGGTGGTGACCAGAAGGGTGGTGACCAGAAGG